>ERZ856578.94-NODE-94-length-154568-cov-27.113722_pt1 | contig 154568 bp, 136 predicted proteins | sample MGYA00514384_ERZ856578 | MGnify/ENA primary metagenome ERZ856578 (study PRJEB29103, sample SAMN06111958) | human gut metagenome | biome: human gut; feature: ankylosing spondylitis patient; material: healthy_person | host: Homo sapiens | place: China:Hangzhou... | reverse complement strand
AATTACTCTGTTTTATCGGCATGGGATTCAAACCTCACCGTCATGCGGCTCTTTTTCTGTCTTCACCCTTCCCGCTGCTCCCGCGCAGCGGAAAGGATGAACAATGAAAACACCTAAGACCCCTATCGAGTTCGACTACGACCTCTGGACTACGGAGGACGGAAAGTGCATGGTGCGCGTGAAAATCACCGGTGAAGTAACAGAGGTTGACCGTAAGGTCATGCGAATCCTCCGCGCAGAGGAAAAAAGACTGCGCCGCTCAAAGCAAGGAGTTCCCATTTCCGGAACTGAAGGCAAAACAGCCGAAGAACGGGCAAGTGTGCTGTCCTTAAGCTATGTCAGCTATGAGGGTTGTGAGGACTTAGAACCATACTGGTTGATTGATTCTTCCAGCATGGAGGAAAGCGTTATGTTCTGGATGTCAGAAAAGGAGTTTCGTGCAACGCTTACGCCGAAGCAACTTGACATCTACCTGAATTGCATCATCGGTGGACAGTCAAAAATTGATTATGCTGCTGCTAACTATATGCAGCGGCAAAGTGTTTACAATGCTGCGACACTAATCATGAAGAAAGCAAAATACTTTTTCAAAAAATTTTGATGATATACCTTACATTAGCTGCTTTTTTGTCCGTGGGATGGTGAAGAGAGGCAAATCACTCTTCACTGCTCCTTGAAAACTGAATAGTTCAGTGCTGCGGATCTTTCCGCTTCTGCGAAGCAACACAGCTTCCGACGCCAAGACCTCCCGAAAGGGAGTGAGCGACCTCCGGAGAGCTATAACAGCCGTGTGGTGCGGCTGCTTGCGACGATGCAGATGCCGGGTATAATGATACTTCCGTCTTTTCTTTGAAGGGGCGGCTCGGAGCGATCCTCGGAGGGGTGAGAGTCCCATGATACCGATTGACCATTGGTAGTCCGCAGCATTCCCGATTCGGCAGGGGCGCGAGCTGCAAATATGCCAGAAGGATAAACAATATGAAAACGCCCGAAAGGGCTTTATCATCAAAAACTATGGGCAGCAGTCTACTCAAAAAGGACTGCTGCCTATCCTTTTGCTGATAAGGCAAAAACAAATCTTGTGGAGGTGAGACGGGTGAATACCGCATCAACCATTTCTCAGCGCGATGCCTACAAGCTCATGCTGAAAGACTATCCCGATGTGATGAGCATTGAGCAGATGTGCGAAATACTCAGCATCAGCACAAAGACCGGCTACCGCATCCTGCGGGAAGGCAAAATCTGTTGTCTCAAAGTCGGCAGAGCCTATCGTATTCCGAAGGCTCATCTTTTCACGTTTCTCTGCATCGGTTGCGGAGAAGCAGTCACGGCGTAATGCTTGGACTCAATTTGTTTACAAAAAATGTTCGGCAGAGGTCCTCCAATTCGAACCCGGTTCTGGTATAATAGAAGCACGGTATCAGGTAGGTGTCTCTGCTACAAAGAAGGAGGATAATTATGGTAGCAGGACATCTCCGCGAAAAAAGCGGATATTACTACGCCGTGTTGAACTACACCGATTCTCTCGGAAAAAGAAAGACCAAGTGGATTTCCACCGGGCTTACTGTGAAGGGAAACAAAAAACGCGCCGAAGCAATCCTGATGGACGCACGACGCAATTTCAATCCCGAAGAGCCGAAGGTCATGAACGGAGACATTCTGTTCGCGGACTATATGGAAAAGTGGCTCGACATCATCAAAAGCTCGGTTGCAGTCCCGACATTCGCTTCATACTCGACTACGGTTAAAAAGATTGTAGCACCGTACTTCCGCGAAAAGGAAGTGACGCTCAAGAACCTGACCGCAAAAGACATTCAGGAGTTTTACCTGAGTGAGCTTGAGCGTGTCAGCCCGTCCTCGGTCATTCATTATCACGCCAACATTCACAAGGCACTCAAGTATGCCGTGAAGATTGACCTGATTGATGTAAACCCGGCGGATAAGGTTGAGCGTCCGAAAAAAGACCGCTACGTCGGCAGCTTCTATGATGCCGATGAGGTCAACGCTCTTTTCGAGGCTGCAAAAGGAAGCAAACTTGAACTGCCAATTCTGTTCGGTGCGTTCTACGGTCTGCGCCGGAGTGAAGCAATCGGTCTGAAATGGGATGCCATCGACTTTGACCAGAACACCATCACCATCCGTCACACGGTTACTTCCTGTGATCTTGACGGCAAGCGCGTTCTGGTTGCGTCGGACACCACAAAGACCAAATCAAGTATGAGGACACTGCCTCTTGTTCCGTTCATGCGGGAAAGACTTCTTACGCTGAAAGAAGAACAGCAGGAAAACCGCCGCTTGTGCGGACGCAGCTACATCAAGGAATATCTTGAGTATGTATGTGTCAATGAGATTGGCGATCTGATCAAGCCCCACTACGTCACAGAGAGTTTTCCGAAACTGCTCAAGGCAAAGGGAATGAGACAGATCAGGTATCACGATCTCCGGCATAGCTGTGCATCGCTGCTTCTGGCAAATGGTGTTCCCATGAAGCAGATTCAGGAATGGCTTGGTCACAGCGACTTTTCAACTACGGCAAACATCTACGCACATCTGGATTACAGCTCGAAGCTGACCTCTGCGGATGCAATGCTCAATGGCTTGGGCTTTGCGCAAAATTGAAAAAGAAAAGCCAGCAGCCGGAAAAACCGACTACTGGCGAGGTTTCTGGCGGAGCGGGTGGGATTCGAACCCACGGAACCTTGCGGTTCAACTGATTTCGAGTCAGTCCCGTTATGACCACTTCGATACCGCTCCGTATTTATCTCAACATCAGCACCTCGGAAAACGGGGAGAACTGATGGGGAGAACAAGCAAAAATATTAAGTTAAGAATACCCGAAAAACCCCATAAAATCAAGGGATTCCGGTCAGGGAGCTACCGAGTAGCGACCATGATTTCGAGTCAGGGCCGTTATAACCACTTCGATACCACTCCGTGCGGGCATATTATAACAGGCGCGTATGGGAAAAGCAAGATAAATTTCGCGATCAGGTCTTTTTGATGAACTGACGGCTGCATTTCGGGCAGCGGATGTTGATCTTGCCCTTGCCGCGCGGGACGCGGACGACCTGACGGCAGCCGGGGCAGCGGAAATAGCGGTACTGCTTATCCGTCAGACAGCTGAAAAAGCGCAGGAACGCTGCGTTTTCACGCCGGCGCGCCTCAATGTTGCGCGAGTACATCCGGAACATCGACCAGATGAGCGGAACATAGGCCAGAAGACTCAGCATGGACATCCACTGCACCCGCCGGCCGCCGATGGCGCTGATGAGAATCAGCACAAACGCTGCGCCCAGCAAACACTGGTTCAGCCGGTCAGAGCCATAGCGCCCGGCCATAAACCTACGTAATCCGTCCCCGATTTTCCGAAACATGATCTGTCACTCCATCTGTAAATCGTTTGATGGAGTCTATTATAAAAATCTGCGGAGGAAATACAAGAGCGTGGGCGGAATGTTTATAAAAAGTTCAAACCTTTCCGGATTCTGCTTTTAAAATAACGGTTACGATCTCCGGGCGGTTGCCGATGCGCAGCGGCAGCTTCCGGCTGCCGCCGAGACCGCGGCTGACGAGCATGCTGGTCTGCCCCTTCCGGTACAGCCCTGCCGTATAGTCCGGGAACAGATCGAGATGCGTTCCGAAGACGGCGCCTACGAACGGCAGGCGCACGATCCCGCCGTGGCCGTGGCCGCAGAGAACAGTCTGCACGCCCATGTTTGCCCACAGGTCCAGCTCGTCGTTGCGGTGCGAGAGCATGAGGATATACGCGTCCCTGCCCCGCGATTGCCGGATCTCGCGCACGAGCTGCGCCGGGCGCTTCTGGTCATACGGGCCGTTCGGGTCGTCGACCCCGGCCAGGACGATGGAGGCCTGCCCCTTTTTCAGCAGCCGGTACTCGTTTTGCAGGCGCACGACGCCTGCCGCGTCCAGCATGGAAAACAGCGCCTCGCGCTTTTCGCGGGAGAGCACCCACTCATGGTTTCCCGTCACATAAAATGTCGGCGCAAGCGCCGTCAGGCCATCAAGAAGCGGCGGGAGCATGGAAAAGTCCGTGAATTCGTCGGCCAGATCGCCGGTCAGGGCGATGAGATCCGGACTTTGCAGGCGCACCAGCTCCAGCAGGTACCGGCTCTCTGCGTCAAAGCGCCTGCCGTGCAGATCGGAGATCTGCACGATCCGAAGCCCGGAAAACGCCTCCGGCAGCGCTGCGCAGGCTGCGGTCACGGTGCTCGTCGAGAGCGTGAAATTTTCAAACCATGCCGCGCCTGCCAGCACCAGCGCCGCCGGAAGCAGCCAGCGGCTGTGCGTCCTGCCCCGTTTTTTCTCCTGCATACCAAACCCTCCTGCGTCTCGATTGCCGCTATTTTAACACATTCGGGCCACAAAGAAAAGCAAAACGACGCGTCTTCGCGCCGGGACCGTCCGGCTCCTGCGAAAAATCCGTGCTTTGCGCCGCTGGTATCCACTTTTTGTATTGTGATATTCGGTTTGAAATGCTATAATAGCCGAAAAAGAAAAAATAATGGATGTGCATTGGAATTGAAGTACGGAACCTGGAAAATCTCGTCCTATGAGCCTGCCGACGCGAGGGCGCTGTGCGCGGCGGGCTTTTCCCCGATCACGGCCGCGCTGCTGTGCAGCCGCGGCTATCGGGATGCGGGCGCGGCCCGCGAATTTTTATCCTGCAGCTATCCGCTCTCGTCGCCGTTTGCCCTTCTGGACATGGACAAGGCTGCCGCCCGCGTCAAACAGGCGCTTTCCCGGCGCGAGCATATCGCCGTCTTCGGCGATTACGATGTCGACGGCATCACGGCGACCTGCCTGCTGACGGAGTATCTGCGCAGCAAGGGCGGCCATGTGACCAGCTATATCCCGGCCCGCCTTGAAGAGGGCTACGGGCTGAACCCCATCGCCATCGACACGCTCAAAAAGCAGGGCGTGGAGCTGATCGTGACGGTCGACTGCGGCATCACGGCCAATCACGAGGCCGCGCTGTGCCGGGAGCTTGGCATCGATCTGGTCATCACCGACCACCACGAGTGCAAATCCGAGCTGCCGCAGGCCATCGCGCTTGTTGATCCGCACCGCAAAGATCAGCCGCAGCCGGTCACGGAAATGGCGGGCGTCGGCGTTGCGTTCAAGCTGGCTGCCGCCATCGAGGGCGAGCAGGAAACGCTTCTGGATCAATACTGTGATTTTCTCTGCCTCGGCACGGTTGCGGACGTCATGCCCCTCACGGGAGAGAACCGCACGATGGTCGCACGGGGCTTAAAGGCGCTGGAGAACCCGCGGCGCGTCGGCATTGCGGCGCTGATGGCCGAATGCTCCGTGCAGAAGGGGCCGGTCACGGCGGGCACCATCGGCTATACGCTTGCCCCGCGCATCAATGCAGCCGGACGCATGGGTGAGGTTGGAATTGCGACAGAGCTGTTTCTGACGCACGACGCGGGACGCGCGGTCGAGCTGGCGGGCGCGCTCTGCCGCCTCAACCGCCGGCGGCAGGAGATCGAAAGCAGCATTTATCAGTCCGCTGTCGCCATGCTCCCGCCCGGCGGGCCGCCGCAGGCGATCGTGCTGGCGGACGAGAGCTGGCACCAGGGCGTGGTGGGCATCGTGGCCTCCCGCATGGCGGAGGAATACAGCTGCCCGACGTTCCTCATCTGCCTCGACGGCGACAAGGGCAAGGCCTCGTCGCGGTCCTACGGCGGGTTCAACCTGTTCCGGTCGCTGGAGCAGCTGTCCGACTTACTCGAAAGCTACGGCGGACATGAGCTTGCCGCCGGCTTTACCATCCGGCGCGAGAGCATCGCGCCCTTCCGGGAAAAGATGATGGCCCTGTGCGCGAGCTTCCGGGAGTCGGACGCGTGCAGCACGGCGCTTGCCATCGACTGCGAAATTCCGCCGGAACTGCTGACCATTGAAAATATTCAGGCGCTGGGCGACCTCGAACCCTGCGGCGCGGGCTGCCCGCGTCCGGTTCTTTGTATGCGCGGGCTTCATGTGACGGAGCTGGCGGAGGTTGGCGGCGGAAAGCATCTGCGCCTGCGTTTGTCAAAGGGCACGCATACCTGGGGCGCGATCTTCTTCTCGACCAACGCGCAGCGTGCCGCCGTGGCGCAGGGCGACGTGGTCGACATCGCGTTTACGCCGCAGATCAACGAATACCGTTCCGTGCGCTCGGTGCAGCTGAACCTTGTGGATATCCGGCCCGACAAGGCCTTCCGCGAGGCGCAGGGGCACGACCGTGCGGTCTATAAAAAGCATCTGGCGGGCGGCGCGCTCAGCTGCGACGAGGCCGGGTGTCTGCTGCCGACGCGGCAGGATTTTGCCGCCGTCTGGCGGTATCTGGCCGCATTTTCGCAGGACGGCGTGCTGTCGGAAGAGCTGGGCTGCCTGAGCCGCAAAATTTCGCGCTGCGCGAAGCTCCCCTTAAGCGCGGGAAAAACACGCATCTGCCTCGATGTGCTGGCAGAGCAGGGGCTTTTGCAGCTGGAGCAGCGGCCAAAGTCGCTGTGCATCCGCCTGTGCGCGAACGGCCGGAAGGTCGATCTTGAGAAAAGCCCGATTTTGATTCATCTGAAAAAGCAGAAGGCAGGGAACTGAATGGAAACCAAACAGGAGCATTACGAATCCATGATGCAGGCGATCGCCCGTTATGCGCCCTCCGCTGATTTGGAGGTCATTCAGCGGGCGTATGCATACGCCGACGAAAAGCATAAGAACCAGCTCCGTAAGTCCGGAGAGCCGTATATCATCCACCCGCTGGCCGTGGCCGAGATCGTGGCCGAGATCGGCCTCGATACCGACGCGATCGCGGCAGCGCTGCTGCATGACTGCCTCGAGGACACCGATGCGAGCTTCGAGGAGATCTCACGCCTGTTCGGCGAGACGGTCGCGAATCTGGTCGAGGGCGTCACAAAGCTGACGCGCGTGCAGTATTCTACGATGGAAGAGCAGCAGATGGAAAATCTGCGCAAGATGTTCATGGCCATGTCGAAGGACATCCGCGTCATCCTCATCAAAATTTCCGACCGCCTGCATAATACCCGGACGCTGCAGTACCAGACGCCTGCCAAGCAGATCTCCAAGTCCATGGAGACGATGGAGGTCTACGCGCCGCTGGCGCACCGGCTCGGTATGCAGAAGATCAAGTGGGAGCTGGAGGACACTTCCTTACAGTATCTCGATCCGGAGGGCTATCAGGAGATCATCGACTACCTCAAAAAGAACGAGGACAGCGCCAACAGCTTCATGAACGCCATCCAGTCGAAGATCACGAACCGGCTGGCCTCCGTCGGCATCCACGGATCGATCTATGGCCGCATCAAGCATACCTATTCCATCTACCGCAAGATGCGCGCACAGAACAAGACCATCGACGAGCTGTATGATCTTTACGCGTTCCGCGTGATCGTGGACAATATTGCCGACTGCTATAACGTCCTCGGCCACATCCACGACCTGTTTAACCCCATTCCGGGCCGGTTCAAGGACTATATCTCCACGCCGAAGCCCAATATGTACCAGTCTCTGCATACGACCGTCATCGGCTCACAGGGTATCCCGTTCGAGGTGCAGATCCGCACGTGGGAAATGCACCAGACGGCGGAATACGGCGTCGCGGCGCACTGGAAATACAAGCAGCACGCGGGCGACGGCTCGGAAAAGGAATTCGAGTGGGTGCGGCGTCTGCTTGAAAATCAGCAGGACGTCGAAGCGGACGACTATATCCACTCCCTCAAGGTCGATATGTTCGACGACGAGGTTTTCGTCTTCACGCCCAAGGGCAAGGTCATTTCCCTGCCTGCAGGCTCCACGCCCATCGACTTTGCCTATGCCATCCACTCCGCTGTCGGCAACTCCATGATCGGCGCGAAGGTCAATAACCGCATCGCAAGCTATGACGCGCCGCTGCACAACGGCGATATCGTCGAGATTTTAACGTCGAAGTCCGCCAAAGGCCCGAGCCGCGACTGGCTGAACATCTGTCAGTCCAATCAGGCGCGCGTCAAGATCAAGCAGTGGTTCAAGCGCGAGAAGCGCGAGGAGAACATCGTGCGCGGCAAGGCCAGCTTTGAGGCCGAGCTGCGCCACGCCGGTGTCGACCCCGATATTCTGCAGAATACAGAGGTTCTGCCGGTCATCCTCAAAAAGGTCAGCTTCGAATGTCTGGACGATATGTATGCCGCCATCGGCTACGGCGGTCTGACCGCTGCGAAGGCCGTGGGCCGCATCCGCGACGATCTGACCAAGGCAACCCGGACGCTGGCACCCAAGCCGTTGGCGCGGCAGGGGACGCCCGCCGTCAATTCCTCCGGCGTCATTGTCGAGGACATCGGCTCGTGCATGATCAAATTCAGCCGCTGCTGCACGCCGGTCCCCGGCGACGAGATCATCGGCTTTATCACCAAGGGCTACGGCGTGTCCGTCCACCGAAAGGACTGCCCGAACGCCAGAGCCGCGCTCGACCCCGCGCAAAAGGGCCGCTGGGTCAAGGTCACCTGGGCGGAGGCCCCGGACGTGATGTTCTCCACATCGCTGGAGATCGAGGCCGACGACCGCGACGGATTGATGCTGGACGTGGCGACGATCCTCACGTCTTTGCGCCTGCGCACAAGCGAAATGAGTGCACGCTCTGTCGGCGGCGGCACCGCCATCGTCTGCCTGCGCTTCGGCGTCCACAACCTCACAGAGCTTGAAAACGTCCGCACAAGACTGCGCGGCATCTCGGGCGTGCATAATGTCGAGAGAGGGACAGAGTAAGGACGGCAGCTTTTCGGAAAATCCGCAAGCATTTTCCTCCTCGTTTGTAGGGGCCGATGCCCACATCGGCCCGGCAGAATGCACCGATTTTTCACGGAAATCTACGGCGAATTTGCGACTTCCCGGCGGGCCGATGTGTACCGGCAAGCGGCAGACCCACATCCGTAATGCTCCTTCGTCGCGAACGGCTGTGACCGGCATCGGCCCCTACAAATTCTCGGCGAATCCGTACTGCCTCGCAAATTTCAAACGCAAAGCTGATTTACCGCAGCCATTCAAAGGAAACTGCTTGCAAATCTGTTGTACCGTAACAGGCGGCGCGTACCAAAACTCTCGTAGGGTGACTATGTGTGTTCGCAGAGACTAAATAATAGGTTCCTGCCTGAGTAGCACCCGCAGAATGCACCAAACGTAACCAAGCGCCCCTTTTCTCCCCATTCTTTTCCGGCAAGACGGAAAAGAATGGGCCGTCGGAGACATACCCAGCCTGCAAATTTGCAGGACACCCCTATAAAACGAAAGGATCTCACTATGAAAGCAGTCGTTACCCGCGTGAATTCCGCCAGTGTTTCCATTGACGGCGCCGTTCACGGAAAAATCGGAAGAGGCTTTTTGATTTTGCTTGGCGTTGGGCCGGACGATACGCCTGCGCTTTGCCGGAAGCTGGCCGAAAAGGTGCTGGGGCTGCGGGTGTTCCGCGATGAAAACGACAAAATGAACCGCTCGCTCGCCGACGTCGGCGGGAGCGTCCTCGTCGTGAGCCAGTTTACGCTCTACGGCGACGTGAGCCACGGCCGCAGGCCGAGCTTTACCGGCGCGGCCAAGCCCGATCTGGCTATCCCGCTTTATGAGCAGTTCCTTGCCGAGTGCGAACGCCTCGGCTTCCCGCCGCAGCACGGCGAATTCGGAGCCTATATGCAGGTCGCGTCAGAAAACGACGGGCCCGTGACGCTGATCGTCGACACGGACGATCTGAAATAAGGAGACGCTATGAACATTCAGACGCTTACGCTGGGGCCGCTGGCCACCAATTGCTATCTTGTCCGGGCGGACGAAAGCAGCCGCGCCGTCATCATCGACCCCGCCGCGAACTCCAAACGGCTGCTGGCCGCGTTGGAAGAGCAGGGACTGACGCTGGAGGCAATTTTGCTGACACACGCGCACTTTGACCATATCGGCGCGCTTAAAAATCTGCGCGCGGCGACGAACGCCCGCGTGTATATCGGCGAGGCTGACAAGGACGACCCCAGCCGTATGTGCCACGATCTGCTGACCTATACGGATACGTATCAGAACGGCGATACCGTCGCGGCAGGCGGTCTGACCTTTCAGGTGCTCTCTACGCCCGGCCATACGCCGGGCTCCGTGTGCCTGCTGTGCGAAACCGTGCTCTTTTCCGGCGATACGCTCTTCGCAGGCTCCTATGGCCGGACAGACTTCCTCGGCGGAAGCAGCCGGGACATGGCCGCGTCCTTGAAGCGGCTGTCCATGCTGCCGCCTGAGACGCGCGTGCTGCCCGGCCACGGGCCGTCCAGCACCATCGAAGAGGAGCTGCGCACCAATCCGTATCTGCGGGGGCATGGGATCGAATGAAGCTGTATCTGAAAAACCATACCGAGCGCTATCCGGTCGAGCAGCTGCAGCTGCAGCTGTTTGCGCAGGAGCCGAGCGAGTTCTGCACCGAGCCGTTTACCGGCGACGGGACCGTCTCGTCCCTCTCGCGGGGGAAGCGCTATCTGACGGCCACGGCGAAGGTCACGTATCAGGGGAAGACCGGCTTTGCCGTAAACCGTGTGCTGCTGGACAGGGCCGATGTGCGTGCAACGCGGCGCATTTTACAGCGCAGCTATTATCTGGCTGCTTTGCAGGTGCTTCCGGCTGCGCCGCCTTGGGGCGCGCTCTCCGGCGTGCGGCCGACAAAGCTGTCCACAAAGTGTTTGATGGCGGGCGGCAGCGAAAAGGACGCGGAAAAGCTTCTGCGCGAGGTCTATTTTGTCTCGCCGGAGCGGGCGAGGCTCTGCGTTGACGCCTCCCGGCATACGGTCGAAGCAGCAAAACTGCTTGACGCGGACGATCTTTCCGTGTATATTGGGATTCCGTTCTGCCCGACGCGCTGTGCGTACTGCTCGTTCGTGAGCCAGTCCATCGAGCGCTTCGGGGAGTTTTTGCCTGCGTATCTGGATGCGCTCCTGCGCGAGATCGCGCATACCGGCGCGCTGTTAAAGGACTCGGGCTTCCACATCCGCACGCTCTACATGGGCGGCGGCACGCCGACGACGCTTTCGAGCACACAGATGGCGCGGCTGCTGGACGCGATCAACCGGAATTTTGATCTGTCCCGCTGTCTGGAATTTACCGTCGAAGGCGGAAGACCGGACACGCTGGATCCTGAAAAGCTTCGCGTCATCAAAGACGGCGGCGCGACGCGCATTTCCATCAACCCGCAGACCATGTCCGATAAGGTTCTGGAGGCCGTGGGCCGCAGGCACACGGCGCGGCAGACCGTCGAGGCGTATGAGCAGGCGGTGCAGGCCGGGTTTGACGATATCAACATGGATCTGATCGCAGGACTTCCGGCAGACGATGCGGCAAGCTTTGCCGATTCCATCCGGCAGGTGCTGGACTTGAACCCCAGCAATATTACGGTGCACACGCTGGCTCTGAAAAAGGGCGCGGCGCTGTTCGGTTCGCGCATGGAGCTTCCGCCGCAGGAGGCGGTCGCCGCCATGCTCGCGGGCGCGGAGGATGCGCTGCGGCAGAACGGCTATGAACCGTATTATCTTTACCGGCAGAAATATATGTCCGGCAGCTTTGAAAACACCGGCTGGTGCAGGCCGGGCTATACCGGACTTTACAACATATATATGATGGAGGAGCTGCATACCATCCTCTCTCTCGGCGGCGGCGGGATGAACAAGATCAATCTCCCGGAGGAAAAGCTTGCCCGCTACCACAATCCGAAAATTCCGCAGGACTATATCTCCCGCATCGACACGATCCTGCAGCAGAAGGACGAGATTTTCTCGATCCTGCGCGGGCTGCGTGAACAGAACCCATAAGGAGGGCTTCCATGGACACCTTGTTTTCTCATGTCAACGTCGTTACGATGAACGAGCAGATGACGCTCTGGCAGGATGCGTTTGTCGGCGTCACCGACGGCAAGATCGCTTATATGGCGAAAAAGCCGCCCGAGGAGAAGCCGAAGAAGATCATTGACGCGACCGGCATGGTCTTGATGCCGGGCCTCATCAACTGCCACACGCATTTGCCCATGTACCTACTGCGCGGCTATGCCGACGATCTGAATTTGCAGGACTGGCTCCAGCACTATATTTTTCCGCGCGAGGACAGGCTCGACGGCCGCGCCGTCAAGGCGGCGACAACGCTTGCGCTTGCCGAGGCGCTGCGCTTCGGCACGACGAGCGTGTCGGATATGTATTATTTCTGCGATGAGATCTGCCAGGCCGTAGCCGAATCCGGCATCAAGGCCAATATCTCCCGCGGCACGTCCATGTTCCTTGAGGATGATTTCTGCTTCGATACCTTCCCGGCCTGCCAGGAGCTTGTTGCACTCAAGGACAAGTGGCACAACTATGACAATGGCCGCATTAAAATTGAAGCGTCCATCCACGCCGAGTATACCTCGACGTATCAGCTCTGGGACGCGCTGGCGGAGTACGCCGTCAACAACGGCCTGCAGTTACAGGTGCACCTGTCCGAGACAAAAAAGGAACACGACGCGTGCGTGGAGAAATACGGCCTGACGCCCGCGCAGGTGCTCGACTGCCATCATGTGTTCGACGTGCCCGTGGTCGCGGCGCACTGCGTCCATGTGACGCAGGAGGATATGCAGCTGCTGGCCAAGCGCCATGTATCCGCGGCACACTGCCCGGTCAGCAATCTGAAGCTGGCCTCCGGCTGCGCGGACGTGCTCGGCATGGTAAGAGCCGGGATGAACGTCTGCCTCGGCACGGACTCTGTCGCGTCCAACAATAATCTCGATCTGTTTGAGGAGATCAAGGCCGCCGCACTCATGGCCAAGGGCAAGACCGGCGACCCGAAGGCGCTTCCGGCGGAGGCTGCGCTGATGATGGCGACGGTCTGCGGCGCGAGAGCGCAGGGCAGAAGCGCCGAATGCGGCGTCATCGAGCTTGGCATGGACGCCGACCTCATTCTGCTGGACTTCAACCAGCCGCATCTGATCCCGTGCCACAATGTACTGTCCCATCTGGTCTACGCGGCCTCCGGCCACGACGTTGCGCTGACGATGGTGCGCGGCAAAATCCTGTACGCGGACGGCAAGTATCCCACGCTGGATATCGCGGGCGCGCTGAAGGAGCTGCACGACTACGCGATCCCCAGAGTCTTCTCTGATGAACCGGAGGCGCAGGCATGAGCGGCGAAAAGGCACCCAGAAAGCAGAGCTTTTTGCAGGGCGTGGCGGTCTTGACCGCCGCGACCATCATTGTCAAGCTGCTCGGCTTCATCTATAAGGTCCCCCTGCAAAACATTCTGCAGGAGCGGGGCTTCGGCTATTTCAACACGGCCTATGACGTGTACAACGTCCTGCTGATGATCTCCACGACGGGCCTGCCCGTCGCCGTCAGCCGGATGATCTCGCAGGCGCAGGCGCTGGAGAATTACGCGCAGATCCGCAAGATCTACTCCGTCTCTATGAAGGTCTTCCTGACCATCGGCGTGATCGGAACGCTTGTGATGCTCGTGTTCTGCAAGCCGCTGTCCGTCATGGTCACGACGAATGAAAATTCGTGGGCGGCCATCGCGGCGCTGTCGCCGTGCGTGCTGCTCATCTGCATCGTCTCGGCCCACCGGGGCTTCTTCCAGGGCCAGAGCAACATGACCCCGACCTCCGTCAGTCAGGTCTATGAGGCCATGATCCGCGTGGTCTTCGGCCTCGGCGGCGCGTATCTGATGCTCAAGAAGACCGGCAGTCTCATCTATGCGGCTGCGGGTGGCATCTTCGGCGTGACGGCGGGCTGCATCGTGGCGGTCGTGTATCTGCGCATCCAGTTCGGCAAGTCCAACCAGATCCTGCGGCAGGGCGGGGGAGAGGCCAAGTCCACCCGCCAGACCATGAAGGAGCTGCTCGTCATTGCCATCCCCATCACGCTGGGCTCGGCGGGCCTGCAGATCATCAATCTGTTTGACACGATGATCTATATGCGCCGGCTCACCGGCGCGCTTGCGTGGTCGTCCGATGCGGCGGATACGGCCAAGGGCATCTATAATTTCTGCCAGACGATCTTCAATCTGCCGTGCTCGCTCATTACGCCCATCACGATCTCGATCATCCCGACCGTGACGGCTGCGCTGACCAAAGGCAACACAGCGGGCGCGCGGCACACGGAGGAATCTGCCGTGCGCACCATGAGCCTCATTGCCATGCCGTGCGCGGTGGGGCTGGCCGTGCTGTCGGAGCCGATCATCCGTCTGCTTGCGCGCAACTACGGCCCCGAGAGCGTCGCGACCGCAGCGCCGATTCTGGCCTATCTCGGCATTGCCGTGATCTTCAACAGTACGGTCCTGCTGTTCAATGCCATCATGCAGGCGCACGGCGACGTGACGACGCCGGTCGTCAATATGCTCATCGGCGGTGTTGTGAAGGTCGTCGTCAACTATATCCTTGTGGCGATTCCGTCCCTCAATATCATCGGCGCGGCCATCGGCACCATCGTCTGCTATGTGACCATCACCGTGCTCGACCTCATTGCCATGCGCCGGTCCGTCACGACGCGCCCGGCTATTTTCCGCAATGTGATCCGCCCGGCGGCAGCCGCCGGGATCATGGGCGCGGCGACGTTCTTTGCCGCTGCGCTGCTGCGGAGCTTCACGGATTCGAATACCGTCGTCTGCCTCGGCGCGCTGATCGCGGCGGTCGTTGTGTACGTGATTTTCGTCGTGGTTCTGCGGTGCATCACGTACGAGGACTGTATGCTGCTGCCGAAGGGCGAAAAAATTGCAAAAATCCTGCATATCAAACAAAAAACATGAACCTCCCACTTGCGAAAGAGACGAAAGTATGATAAATTTTACTAGCAAACCGCGCTATGCGCTGGATGACCTGATCCGGCTGGTACACGCGCTGCGCGCGCCGGGCGGCTGCCCGTGGGACGCGGCGCAGACGCACCTGTCCATCCGCCGTAATTTTCTTGAGGAGGCCTACGAGGCCTGCGAGGCGCTGGACTGCGACGACGCGGCCATGCTCCGCGAGGAGCTGGGCGACGTGCTGCTGCAGGTGCTGTTCCACGCGGATATCGAGGCCGACCGCGGCCGCATGACCATCGACGACATTGCCGACGCGGAATGCAGAAAGCTCATCTTCCGTCACCCGTTCCTGTTCGGCGGCGAAAACGCCAGCTGGGACGAGCTGAAGCAGCAGGAAAAGGGCCAGAAAACGACCGGCGAGGCCATGCAGGGTGTCGCCAGATCGCTCCCGGCGACATGGCGGGCGGAGAAAATTCAGAAAAAAGCTGCGAAAACCGGCTTTTGCTGGAAATCCGCCGGACAGGCGCTGGACAAACTAGCAGAGGAAGCGCAGGAGCTGCGCGAGGCCGTGCAGGACGATACGAACATCGATGAGGAGCTGGGCGATCTGCTCTTTGCCGCCGTCCGCGTCGCCTCCACGCTGGACAAGGACCCCGAGCAGGCGCTGCACAGCGCCTGTGAGAAATTTATCAAACGATTTACCGCTATGGAGCAGAGCATACTTGCTTCGGGACGCACTCTGGAGGAGCTGTCCCGCGAGGAGCTGCTTGCCAGTTGGGACGCGCAAAAACGTAACGGGCGGTGAACAATAAATTCATACTTTAGGAAAAGAGGATCTACACATGAATAAGACCGAATTGATCGCGGAAGTCGCAAAGAAGTGCGGCATGTCCAAGAAGGACGCCGAGAAGGCTGTCACCACCACGTTCGACACCATCACGGAAGCGCTGAGCCAGGGCGACAAGGTCCAGCTCGTCGGCTTCGGCGGCTTTGAGACGAAGAAGCGCGAGGCGCGCATGGGCCGCAACCCCAAGACGAAGGAAGCCATCGAGATCCCGGCGACCACCATCCCCGTCTTCAAGGCCGGCAAGGCCCTCAAGGAGAAGACCGCAAAATAATGCAGCCAGACAGGGCAGCCGAAGCGCTGCCCTGTTTTTTCGCGTTTTCTGCATTTTTTCCAGATTCCCGGTTGACTTTTCCGGTCCTTCCAGCTATAATAAATCGGTCTGCGAAGCGCAGATGATCCTTGCCGCAGGCGGGACCTGCGGCCATAAGTCCAGAAGGAGGTGCAACATCATGGCAAAACTTTCCGCAAAGTATGAGGTCCTCTATATCATCGACCCCGCGCAGGGTGAAGAGGGTATCGCGGCTCTCGTGGAAAAATTCAAGGGTATCGTGGAGGCTCACGGCACTCTGACCAGTGTTGACGAGTGGGGCAAGCGCCGTCTTGCGTACCCGATCAACGATCTGGTTGAGGGCTACTACGTCTACATGACCTGCGAAGTAACGCCCGAAATGCCGGCTGAGCTTGATCGTGTCTTCAAGATCACCGACGGCATTCTGCGTTCCATCATCGTCGCTGTTGAAGAGTAAGGAGGCGCTCACATGCTGAACCACATCGTTCTCATGGGCCGACTGACTCGCGACCCTGAGCTGCGCCGGACCGGCAGCGGCGTCGCGGTCGCATCCTTTACCCTCGCCGTCGACCGCGATTACGCGGCACAGGGCGCGGAAAAGGAAACAGATTTCGTGGATATCGTCGCATGGCGCAATACCGCTGAGTTCGTCAGCAAGTATTTTGCCAAGGGCCGTATGGCTGTCGTGACGGGCCGGCTGCAGATCCGCAACTGGCAGGACAAGGAAGGCAACAAGCGCCGCTCGGCGGAGGTCGTTGCCGACAACGTCTACTTCGGCGACAGCAAGCGCGACAATGCCGACGGCGGCTCGTTCAACCAGTCGCAGGGCTACGCGCAGAGCTTCAATCAGGTTCCGCAGCAGCAGCCGGCGTATCAGGCGCCGCAGAATGTGTCTGCCGCTCCGTCTGATTTCTCCATGCTCTCCGACGACGATCCCGATCTCCCGTTCTAACATTTTTCCACAAGACCAAAGATAGGAGGATTCACTATGGCAATGGCTAATGATCGTGTTCATCCTCGTAAGCGCAAGAAGGTTTGCTCCTTCTGCGTTGATAAGGTGACGCACATCGATTTCAAAGACACTGTCAAGCTCCGCCGTTACCTGTCCGAGCGCGGCAAGATCCTGCCCCGCCGTACAACCGGTACCTGCGCCGCTCATCAGCGTCAGCTCACGGTCGCCATCAAGCGCGCCCGTCAGATCGCCCTGCTGCCCTACGTAGCAGACTAAGTTTTTCATCCAGAAGCCTGTCCGCTGCGGACAGGCTTTTTGGATTTGCGGAGGTTTTTATGTTTTCCATCACGCTCATCTGTATGGGAAAGCTGAAGGAGCGCTTCTATACCGAGGCCGCGGCGGAATACGCCAAGCGCCTGCGGGCCTATTGCGATTTCCGGCTCATCGAGCTGCCGGAGTGCCGTCTGCCGGAGTACCCGAACGACACGCAGATCGCGCAGGGTCTGCAAAAAGAAGCGGAGCTTATCCGCGCGAAGCTCCCGAAGGGCTGCTTTTTCTGCGTCCTGACGCCGGAGGGGAAGCTGCTGTCCTCTGAGCAGCTGGCAGATACGCTGCGGCAGGCGAAAAGCGGCGGGCGGTCCAGCGCCTGCTTTCTGATCGGCTCGTCGTTCGGCATCGCGCCGGAACTGAAAAAGCTTGCCGATCTGCAGCTTTCCATGAGCAAAATGACCTTTCCGCACCATCTGGCCCGCGTTATGGCCCTTGAGCAGCTTTACCGCGCCGAGGCCATTCAGGCGGGCAGCAAATATCACAAGTAACAGGAGGAATTTGTCATGTTTCAGATGAAGGACGAAATGCAGACCGCGGTCAAGCACAACATCCGCGGCGGCGACGGCAGCCCCAGCTTCCGCTATCTGTTCTCTGCCGAGCAGCTTGGAAACCGCGCGGAGATGATGGCTGTCATCACGCTCCGGCCCGGCGAATCCGTCGGCGTCCATCCGCATGAGACGAACGGCGAGGCGTATTACATCCTTGAGGGCGCGGCGACCGTCACCGAGGATGGCGAGAGCCGCGAGCTGCACGTCGGCGACGCGGAGTTCTGTGCCGACGGCCACACCCATTCCATCCGCAACCACACCGGTTCCGTCACGCGCTTCCTGGCCGTGATCGTCCCGAACCGGTAGATCGATTGAGAACCAGGAAAAGAGGCCCCGCAGGCAGCGGGACCTCTTTTTCGTGAAGACCTGATTGATGCACCGGCGCGGGAGCGCCCAAGGCTTCCCCGCCGGGGACGGCGTTCGGTGCGTTTATTCAACGGTTACAGTGCCGTTCGGGCCGATGGTGACGGTCATGCCGTCCTTGACATAGGACAGGAATTCCTCGCCCAGCGAGTCGACGACCGGCATTTTGCCCGGCTGGAGCCACACGTCGGCGAGGATCGCGCCGGCGGCTGCCAGAGAATCGATGGGGTTGGCAAACAGCATACACGCCGGCTGCCGGTCCATGGCGCAGGCGCAGTAGAGCACCAGTCCGCCTGTGGTCGAGCCGATGGTCTGCGGCAGGCAGAGCGCCTTGCCCGCCATGGGCTTGCCGTAGAGATCAGGGTTATTCTGGTCGCCGCATTTGGCGGTCTTATCGCCGAATTGGAGCGATTTCTGGAACGAAGCGAGCGTATTCAGCCCGCCGTGCGTCACAAGCGCCTCAGCCTGCGCGCAGCCGGGCGTAACGACGCGGCCCTGGAAGGTCTTCATGCGCGTGCGCCTCCTTTCGTGATCTGGACAAGGATCTCATCGTCGGTATAATAGCGCGCGGTCGTATACGTGCGCAGCTTGTTGGAGGACGTAATGACCGGCATCTTGCCGCAGAGCGGATTGTTCATGTACATGAGCGGACAGATATAGGATGTGATCACGCCGGTCTTTTTGAGCCGGGCGGCATACGGCGTCTTCTCGAATTCCTTCAAAACGGCAGGCGCGGCGGTAAAGACCGTCGGGATGCAGACCTTGCTGCGGCCTGCCTCTGCAAGCGCCTGCTCCACGCGGTCGGTCCATGTCTTCAGCTGCTCAAGCGACATATGCGGGCAGCCCATGAAGCAGAGCTTCGGCTTCGCGTCCCTGTTCTTCCAGACGACGGGATAGCCGTCCTTGACGCGCTGAAGCTCCGCGTCGTCGATCACATAGACCCTCGCGCCCTCGGCGATCAGCGCTTCGCCCTGCGCCTTCGCCTCGGGCGTGAGGTTCGCAATGTGATAAAGGCCCACTGCGCCGTTGGATGCGGTGGCCGCGCCGAAGTCCTTGAGATAGGTGCAGGCCGCGTCGTCCAGCTCCGTGCCGAGCCATTTGTCGAGGCCGACCACATACGGCACATCCTCCATGACCTTCATGCCGATGGCCGAACCAAGCAGCTGTGCCTCGGGCTTTTTGCTTGTCTCGATCTTCACGATCCAGGTCGCTTTGCGGCCCTCGTTGGTCAGCAGTCCGAAATATGGCACATAGCCCACGATGGAGCCCATGATGTCCATGATGCCGGAGTTGCGGTTGCAGCGTGCGCTGAGCACGGAGTTCGCGTACACGACGGCGGAGGATTCCGACCATGAGAGCACCTCACCCTGTTCGGGCTTGTTTCCGACCTCGGACATATAGCAGGTGCAGGTGAACGCGTCCTTGTTCAGAAGCCCCAGCTTTTCCAGCTGGCCCTCATAAAAGTCCTGCTTGTTGTACATGAACTTCTTGAACACGAGCTGCTGCAGGAGATTTGCCGGGACATTGGGGTCGAGCGGGCGGGGGTCTGCCGAGAATTTCTGGCCGGAGACGGCGCCCGCGTCGATCAGCTGCTGCATGAGATCGTACACCGGCTGCAGAACGCCGAGGCCGAAGGATGTGACAAGATGGTTGTACCGGCTCGTGACCGGAACCATTTTCTCCGCGTGGAATGCTTCGCCGAACATGACAAGCGTTTTCATGACCTTCGCCATGGTTTCACCCTTGGCGCCGTCCAGAATGGCCTGCTGTTCGTCCGTCAGGATCATGCCCATGATGGATCTGCCTCCTTTTTCTTTCCTTTATTTTTATGTATGGTGTGTACGTTTAAGGCTCCTCTTGTGCCCAAGGGGGCTTTGGATACACTCAGAACGTGATCTGCTCCCCGTCCCGTTTCAGTGTCTTGCCGTAATAGCACGTCATGGCTTTAACCAGCGCGTCGAGATCCTCCGCGCCTGCCGTTTCCACGCAGGAGTGCATGGCCAGCTGTGCAAGGCCGATGTCTACGCTTGGAACGGAGACCTTCGTTGTGGCGATGGAGCCGAGGGTCGAGCCGCCCGGCATATCGGAGCGGTTCGCGTAGACCTGCACGGGCGCGCCCGCCTCGCAGCAGACTGCCGTGAACAGCGCGCAGGAGACGCCGTCGGTCGTGTAGCGCTGGTTGGCGTTGAACTTGATGACGACGCCGCCGTTCAGACGCGGCGTGTTGGTCATGTCGGCGTATTCCGGATGGTTCGGGTGGACGCCGTGGGCGTTGTCCGCCGAGACAAGGAAGCTCTGCGCAAGCATTCGCAGATACCCTTCCTCATTCAGCCCCAGCGCAAGCGCGATGCGCCGGAGCGTATCGGAAAGCAGGCTCGACGCCGCGCCCTGCTTCGTCTCGCTGCCGACCTCCTCATTGTCGAACGCGCAGAAGACCGGCACGCTGCCGGAGGCCTTCGCGGCCAGAAAGCCCTCGAGCAGACCGAACACGCAGCCGAGGTCGTCCAGCCGCGGGGCGAGAATAAACTCGTTTTTCGCGCCGAGGCAAGTGCCGCGTGTGCGCACATACAGACTCAGGTCTTCTCCGAGCACCTCGTCCTCCTGCACGCCTGCAGCCTTGGCCACGACGCTGCGGAAGCTGCCGGAGGATTCCTGCATGCCATAGAGCGGGAGTGTGTCAATGTTTGCCATGAACTTGAAGCCGTCGTTTGCGGCGCGGTTCATGTGGATGGCGACGGAGGGGATCACGGCCAGATCGCGGTCCACATCGACCAGCTTTGTTTCCAGCTTCCCGTCCTTCGCCGTCACGACGCGGCCTGCGACGGAAAGCGGACGGTCGAACCATGTGCCCATGAGCATACCGCCGTATTTCTCCGTCGACAGCTGCACATACGGGCCGGACTTTTTCTCCGGGTTGTGCTTGATCTTGAAGGTGGGGGAGTCGGTATGCGCGGCGGCCATCAGGAAGCCCGCGGGCGCACTCTGCGGGATGCGGAAGGACAGGAGCGACGAGCCGTTGCGCGTGACGAAGTATTTCCCGCCCGGCGTCAGCGCCCATGCGTCCTGCTCCCGCAGCTGCGTATAGCCGTTTCTTTCCAGCCGCTCCGCGAGCGCCTGCACGGCATGGTAGCAGCTGGGGCTGGCGGCAAGAAAGTCGAAAAGCTGTTCGATAAGCATGAAAGAACCCTCCATGTGTCGTTTTCTTTCAGTATACAGCGCCCGGCGCAGGCCCGCAAGGGCGAATTTTCGCGCGGCCCTTTTCAATACGGGGAAATTGTGCTAAACTATAGAAAAAATAAAGCAATGGAGGCTTTTTATGAAAAAAACAGTCCTGCGGGAATACGCAAAGCTGATCGCCAAGGCCGGAGCGAATGTCCAGAAGGGACAGGAGGTCTTTATCACGGCCGAGCTTGACCAGCCGGAATTCGTCGCGATGGTGGTCGACGAGTGCTATAAGCTGAAGGCGAAGAAGGTCGTTGTCGACTGGAGCTATCAGCCGCTTACGAAGCTGCACGTGCGCTACCGCTCCGTCAAGACTCTGTCCACGCTCGACAACTATGAAGAGGCCCGCTGGCAGCACTATGTCGACACCATTCCCTGCCGCATTTATCTCATCAGCGAGGACCCCGACGGCCTGCGCGGCGTGAACCAGGAGAAGATGGCAAAGTCCCAGCAGGCCAAGTACCCCATCATCAAGGGCTACCGCGACCAGATCGAGAACAAATATCAGTGGTGCATCGCCGCTGTGCCGGGTGAAAAGTGGGCCAAGAAGCTCTTCCCGGAGCTGCGCGCGTCGCAGGCCGTGGAAAAGCTGTGGGAGGCCATTCTGAAGACCTCCCGCGTGACCGACGATCCCATCAAGGCGTGGGAAGACCACAACCGGGATCTGCACGACCGCTGCGAATATCTCAACAAGCTGCATATCCGGGAGCTGCGCTACAAATCCTCCAACGGCACCGACTTCACCGTCGGCATGATCCCCGAGGCGCAGTTCTGCGGCGGCGGCGAGACGAGCCTGCAGGGCATTTTCTTCAACCCCAACATCCCCACCGAGGAATGCTTCATCTCCCCGATGCGCGGCGTGGCCGAGGGCATCGTCTACGCGACGAAGCCGCTGAGCTATCAGGGCCAGCTGATAAGCGGCTTCTGGATCCGTTTCCATGAGGGCAAGGCCGTCGAATGGCACGCCGAGCAGAATAACGAGCTTCTGACGAAGCTCATCGAAATGGACGAGGGCAGCCGGTATCTCGGCGAATGCGCGCTCGTGCCGTTCGATTCGCCCATCAACCAGACGGGCCTGCTGTTCTACAACACGCTGTTCGATGAGAACGCCTGCTGCCATCTGGCGCTCGGCATGGGCTTTGCGGACACCATCAGGGACTTCCAGAACAAGACGCTGGACGAATGCCGCAAGCTCGGCGTGAACGACTCCATGATCCACGAGGATTTCATGATCGGCTCGGCAGATCTTTCCATCGACGCGGTCTGCGAGGACGGAAAGACGGCTGCTATCTTCCGGAACGGAACGTGGGCGTTCTGATAAAATTTGTATGCACCCAAGGCTCCCCTTTGTTCAAAGGGGGGCTTTTGCAGCCTATGCACATGGAAAAATGCGGGGCTTTAGCGTGGTGCACAAATAAAAATGGCAGGCGGATTTTCTGCTGTTTTGTACAGAATACAGAGGAAATTCTGTGCGCACTGGCGAGGAGGACTGGATGAACGCACAAAAACAAGCGGTAAAAACTGTGAAAAATGCTGATTTTTGTTCAAAAAGACACGGAAAGATCGCCGTTTTTGGACGAAATCGGAACGCGCGCAGGAAAAAGATACGGCACGGGAAGCGAACCGGGCGCTGTCGGGAAATGTACGGGAAAAGACAATTTTTCAGGTGGAAAAAAATCATTTTAGTTGATTCTGGACGGTGAATATGCTATAATAACTTACAGATATCTCATAGTATTCGTCACGCGGTCAGATGGCCGTGCGCGGCGGACGGATATCAAAACCAGCGATAATTTTCTGTGGATCAAACACAGTAAATTATAAAATTAAAACAGGAGGATTAAGATGAAAAAGAATCTGAAGAAGCTCTTCGCGCTGCTTCTCGTCGTCGTCATGGTTGCTGCCATGTTCGCCGGCTGCGCAAACAACGCCGAAAAGCCCGCTGAGACCACTCCCAGCGACACCAACACCCCCGCTGAAGACACCAACACTCCCGCCGAAGACAACACCCCGGCTGAAGATGCGACTCCCGTCGAGACCCGTGAGAACAAGGTCATCTACGGCAGCACCACCGAAATTTCCGGTGACCTCGGCAACGCATGGTGGACCAACAATGCCACCGACAAGATGATCCGCGACCTGATCAACGACTATGACACCGTCATTTTCGATCAGTTCGGTCAGATGGTCATGAACGCTACCACCGCCGCTTCCATCGACCAGGTTCACAACGATGATGGCTCCATCACCTTCACCGTCAAGATCAACGAAGGCCTGACCTACAACAACGGCGAGCCCATCACCGCAGCTGACTATGTTGCGTATGCATTGGTTGCCTACTCGCCTGTCACTACAGAAGCGGGCGCCAAGATCTCTGCGGAATCCGTTGTTGGCGCTGCCGCATATCAGGCAGGCGAAACCAAGGAGCTGGCCGGCGTTCGCCTGCTCGATCCCTATACCTACTCCATCCAGATCACCCCGGAGAAGGCCAACTACTACTTCGCAATGACCTACGCATCTCTGGCACCTCTGTATCTGCCGCTGTACGGCGGTGAGGGCCTCACTGTCAAGGACGACGGCAACGGCGCGTATCTCGACGGCGGCGAACTGACTGTCGACGGCGTCAACGCTTCCCGCTACGTCTACGAAGGCCGCGTTGTCGCTGGCCCGTACATGATCAAGAGCCTCGACACCGGCGCTCTGACCGCTACGCTTGAGATCAACCCCAACTACAACGGCAACTTTGAGGGCCAGAAGCCTTCCATCCAGACCGTTGTCATCGTCAAGGCTGAAGACGACACCATGATGGACGCTTTCAAGACGGGCGAAATCAACTTCCTGTCCCAGCTGGGCGAAGGCGACAAGATCAACGCTGCGCTCGATCTGGTTGACGCGGGTGGCTTCAGCTACTGCCATTACACCCGTAACGGCTACGGCAAGCTCATGTTCCAGTGCGACTTTGGCCCCACGCAGTTTGCTGCTGTCCGTCAGGCAATCGCTTACCTGCTTGACCGCGAAGAGTTTGCAAACACCTTCTGCGGCGGCTACGGCTCCGTCGTCCAGGGCCCGTACTCCACTGCACAGTGGATGTATCAGGATTCCGAGGAGCTCTTCAACGAAAAACTCAATGCCTATGCTTATGACCCGGCTAAGGCTATCGAAGTCCTCGAAGCTGACGGCTGGACGCTGGATGCCGAGGGCAACGAGTATTCCGGCACCGGTCTGCGCTACAAGGAAGTCACCGCTGAAGAAGCCGGCGACTACGCTCTGAACGTTACTCTGGCTGACGGCCGCATCCTGATGCCTCTGCACATCATGTGGTCTTCCTCCGATGGTAACTCCGTCTCCGCGCTGCTGGCCACCATGCTTGCCAACGGCAAGCAGACTGCTGATGCCGGTATGCAGATCGAGCAGGTCACCATGACCTTCTCCGAACTGCTGAACTGGATGTACCGCGATACCTCCGTCGGCGATCAGTATGGCGTGAAGACCTACGGCATGTACAACCTGGCCACCGGTTTTGCCGATGTCTATGACTATGCCTACAACTACGCTTCCGATCCTGAGTCCGATTATGTCAAGCAGGGCTGGAACCAGAACTACATCTTCGACAAGGAACTCGACGACCTGTCCATGGATATGGTTTACAAGCCTGCTCCCGGCGACGATGCAACGTACCTGGATTATTTCCAGAAGTTCATTATTCGCTGGAACGAACTGCTGCCGGAAATCCCGCTGTACTGCAACGAGTACCACACCTTCTTCCCGGATTGGCTGAAGAACTACAACGAGTCCAGCCTGTGGGATTTCCAGAAGGCGATTGTCTACGCCTCTATCGAAGGCGCCAAATAAATAGACCCCTTCCCCACATTCCCAGCGACGGGGCGGCACAAACCGCCCCGTCGCTTCCGGTATCTTTAACGCATCTTTTCTTCTTTAGTGTAGCATATTCCTTTTGAAAAATAACCATTTTGGTTTCATATACAGATCTTTGCGCTCCTTTTCGGAGCAAATACAAGAGAAAAGGAGGGTATGCGGATGACCAAATACGTACTCAAGCGACTGGTATATATGGTAATTGTATTTCTGCTTGTTTCGCTTCTGATGTATTCCATCTACAACCTGATCCCAACTGACCCGGCCCGGGCACAGCTTGAACCGCTCAAGACAACGCTGACCCCGACAGAGTATGAAACGCGTTACCAGGCGCTTCGCACCGAAATGGGGCTGGACGATCCGCTGATCGTACGCTATCTGCGCTGGTTCGGCTTCTGGCCGGATGTTGACGGCGAACTCAACGGCATGCTGCAGGGCAACTTCGGCTACTCCCAGATCTATAAGACGGATGTATCCAACGTTCTGCCGTCGAGAATGCTCAACACGATTTACATCAACATTTTCTCAACGCTTGTCGCGCTGGCGATCACGATTCCGCTTGGCATCTACTGTGCCGTCCATAAGCGCAGCAAGACCGACAGCACCGTGCAGGTGCTGTCCATCGTTGGCTACTCCATCCCGGTCTACATTATTGCGCTGCTGTTTATCTGGCTGTTCGCGGTCACGCTCAAGCTGCTTCCGGTCTTTGGCATGCAGACGCCGGGCAATAACTTCACCGGCTTCCGTGCGTTCCTCGACAAGGTCTACTATATGACGCTGCCGGTGCTCGTCATGACGGTCGGCTCGCTCGGCGGCATGACCCGCTATGTCCGCGCTGCCATGATCGAAGCGCTCAGCATGGACTATATCCGCACCGCCCGCGCCAAGGGCCTGCGCGAAAAGGTCGTCGTCTATTCCCACGCATGGCGCAACGCCCTGCTGCCGGTCATTACAGTCCTCATCGGCTGGTTCATCAGCATCTTCTCCGGTTCTCTGATCATTGAGCAGATGTTCGCGCTCAACGGTATGGGCCAGCTGTACTATCAGGGTCTGATGAACAACGACTTTGAACTTGCACTGGCGATTCAGATGTTCTATGTGCTCATCGCGCTCGTCGGCCAGCTGATCACCGACCTCAGCTACGGCATCGTCGACCCGCGTGTTCGCGTCAATAAGTAAAGGGGGAGAAGAAACATGGAAAAAAAGAAAAAATCGACCCTCTTTACCCGCCTGTTTGGCAACCGCAACAAGGTCACCGACTTCATGACGGAAGAACAGCTGCAGAGCCCCGGCCGCCTGATCCTCAAGAATTTCCTGCATAACAAGCTTGGCATGATCGGCCTGATCGTGTTCCTTCTGATTTTCCTGCTGGTCATGATCGGCCCGAATTTCTATACGCTCGACCTGTCCTATCAGGACAACACCCAGCTGAACGTCGCGCCCGGAATGAACATGATGTCCATTCCCGACGGTATGAAGCATAAGGTCGCAGATATCTCTCCCGGCACGACCTACGGCGTCGGCGCGGATACCGACGGCAACGTCTATATCTGGGGCTACACCAAGATCACCGATACCATCGATCTGAAGAACATCCCCGACGAGGTGCGTGAGGCCAAGATCGTCAACGTCGCGGCAGGCTATGACCATATCGTCGCGCTCGACGAAAACGGCGCGATCTATGTCTGGGGCAACAAACGCCTTGGGCAGGACAGCATTCCCGACAAGATCCAGATGGCCGCCGCCTACGGCAAGAACCTCGGCATCAAGCAGATCGAGGCCAGCAACCAGTTCTCCGCGGCTGTCACCGAAGACGGTGAACTGTTCCTCTGGGGCAACGGCAATCAGGCCGATATCAAGGTCAAAAAGGAATATCAGGGCAACATCGAAAAAGTCGCTCTGACCGCTCGCGGGTATATCGCCCTGACCAAAGACGGCGCAGCTGTCTACGCGGGTTTCCAGAAGGATAACGCCCTCGTCCGCATCCCGGACGGACTGGATTCCGGTGTCGTTGACATTGCAGCGTCCAGCAACGCGGTCGCGGCGGTCAAGGAAGACGGCACCGTCGTCGTCTGGGGCACCTGCACCAACGGCGAAAAAAACGTTCCTGCATTTGAGAGCAAGCCTGTCGAACTCTACGGCGGCCGCTATCACTTCACGGCTCTGATGGACGACGGCGAGGTCATCTCCTGGGGCGACAATACCCATGGTCAGGCATCCGTCCCGGCATCCTTCAACGATAAGGAGATCGTGACGGTCTTCGCGGGCTTCTATCAGAACTATGCCGTCACGGTCGACGGCGACGTCGAGACGTGGGGCCTGAAGGGCTATCTCTGCGGTACGGACGATCTGGGCCGCGACGTGTTTAACCGCCTCATCAACGGCGGCAAGGTCACCATGACCGTCGGCGCCATCTCGGTTATTATCCAGCTTATCATCGGCATCATCCTCGGCGGTCTGGCCGGTTATTTCGGCGGCTGGGTCGACAACATCATCATGCGTATCTCTGAGGTCGTCGGCGGCCTGCCGTTCCTGCCCTTCGCCATGATCCTATCCGCCATCATCGGCACCCGCATCACGGTCGAACAGCGTATGTACCTCATCATGGTCGTGCTTGGCATTCTGTCGTGGCCGGGCATCTGCCATCTGATCCGCGCGCAGATCCTCTCGCAGCGCGAGCAGGAGTACGTTACGGCGGCCAAGGCCCTCGGCGTGCGCGAAAAGTCGATCATCTTCCATCACATCATCCCCAATGTCATGAGTCTGATTCTGGTCAACGCGACGCTGAGCTTCGCAACCTGCATGCTCACCGAGTCCTCGCTGTCCTACATGGGCTTCGGCATTGCGCCGCCCACGCCGACCTGGGGCAATATGCTCACCGGCGCGAACAACTCCATCGTCATCCAGCAGTACTGGTGGCGCTGGGTATTCCCGGCTGCGATCTTCGGCATCTGCACGATCTGCATCAACCTCGTCGGTGATGCGCTGCGCGATGCGGTCGATCCCAAGTCCGCTGAGCGATAAGGAGGGGTTGTTGTGGCATTACTTGAATTAAAAAACCTGAAGACTTTCTTCGCAACCAAACGCGGCACGGTCAAGGCGGTCAACGGCGTCAGCTATTCGCTGGACGCGGGCAAGGTGCTCGGCGTCGTCGGCGAATCCGGTTCCGGCAAGAGCGTCTCGGCCATGAGCATTCTCCGTCTGCTCGACGGCAACGGCTATATTGACTCCGGCGAGATCCTCTTCAACGGTCAGGATCTGACCAAGCTGTCCATGAACGAAATGTACAAGATCCGCGGCAACGAGATCTCCGTGATCTTCCAGGAGCCGATGACGAGCCTGAACCCGGTCTTCACCGTCAGCCGTCAGATCTCCGAGCCGCTCATGATCCATCAGGGCATGAACAAAAAGCAGGCTGCCGCGAAAGCGGTCGAGCTGCTGTCCGACGTCAAGATCCCGAACCCCGAGGTCGTCGCCAAGCAGTATCCGCACCAGCTCTCCGGCGGTATGCGGCAGCGTGTCATGATCGCCATGGCGCTGGCCTGCCGTCCGAAGCTGCTGATCGCGGACGAGCCGACCACGGCGCTCGACGTGACCATTCAGGCGCAGATCCTGAAGCTCATGAACGAGCTGCGTGAGAAAAACGGCACCGCCGTTCTGTTCATCACGCACGATCTCGGCGTTATCAACCAGATGGCTGACAACGTCGCGGTCATGTACTGCGGCCAGGTTGTCGAATACGCACCCGCCGGGACGATCTTCCACAAGAACGAGTATTCCCATCCCTATACCGAGGGCCTGATGCTCTCCATCCCGCGTCTGGATACCCCCAGCGACGAACGGCTTGAAGCGATCCCCGGCGCGGTCCCGCACCCGCTGGATCTGCCCAAGGGCTGCAAGTTCGCCCCGCGCTGCAAGTACGCGACCGAGCGCTGTCTGGAGGAGGAGCCGGAGCTGATCCACGTCTCCGACACCCAGCAGGTTCGCTGCTTCTACGCGAAGAAGGAGGACAGATATGCAAAATAATGACAAGAAGGTTCTGCTTCGCATCAGCAACCTGAAGCAGTATTTCCCCCTGAAGGGCGGCCGCTTTGTCAAGGCCAACGACGGCATCACGCTGGATATCTACGAGGGCGAGACGTTCGGCCTCGTCGGCGAGTCCGGCTGCGGCAAGTCTACGCTTGGCCGCACCATCCTCCAGCTGTATCACCAGACCTATGGCCGCACCATGTACTACGGTCGCTCCCTTGATGATCTGGCGCCGAAGTATGTCATCGATACCGTTAAAAACCTCAAAGCCCGCCGTACCAAGCTCCGCGAGCTGGAGCAGAAGCGCGACAAGCTCGAGGCCGATTATGCCAAGCTTTCCGAGAAGGAGCAGTACGCCAAGCACGGCGAACTCGATACCGCCCGCAAGCTGGCGGAGGATGCGCTGCTGGACATCACGAAGATCGTCGGCGGCTTCCTCGTGGTCGATGATCTCGATCCCGTCATCGCGGCCTATTCCAAGGATTATGCCATTGCGCGCAAGCTGTCCAGCATGGAGGAAAAGCGGCAGGAGCTGCAGGTCGATGTGGACGACGCGGAGTACGCGAAGAAGGCTGCCGAGGAAGCGGGCAAGTCCGGCAAGGACGACCAGCTGCAGAAAGCGCAGGAAAAGCTGAAGCAGTGCGACGACCAGATCGCTGCGCTGCGTGCGCAGCTTGACGCGGGCCGCAAGGAGATCGAGGCGCTGCGCGCCCCGTATGCAAACGACCCTGAGTTCCAGAAGTACGAGGTCTACCGCGACGACGGCATCGACCTTGCCCGACTGGAGTACAACGAAATGCGCCGCCTGCGCCGCGATATGCAGCTGATCTTCCAGGACCCGTATTCCTCGCTGAACCCGCGCATGAGCGTAGGCCAGATCATCAGCGAGGGTATGCAGGCGCACAACATGATCAAGAAAAAGGACGCCCGTATGCAGGAAATGGTCCTCAAGATCATGGACGACTGTGGCCTTGCGCCCTACTTCCTGCACCGCTTCCCGCACCAGTTCTCCGGCGGCCAGCGGCAGCGTATCGGCATCGCCCGCGCGCTCGCCACGAAGCCGAAGTTCGTCGTCTGCGACGAGGCTGTCTCCGCGCTGGACGTGTCCATTCAGGCACAGATCATCAACCTGCTGCTCGATCTGAAGGAACAGCAGAATCTGACCTACATGTTCATCACGCACGACCTGTCCGTCGTCAAGTACATCTCCGACCGCGTCGGCGTCATGTATCTCGGCACCATGGTCGAGCTGGCGGCGGCAGACGAGATCTTCCATCACCCCATCCATCCGTACACCGAGGCGCTGCTGAACGCGATCCCGACCACGGATACCGTCGGCGCGAAGGAACTGTCGATCCTTGAGGGCGACATCCCCAGCCCGGTGAACCCGCCGAAGGGCTGCAAGTTCCACACGCGATGCAAGTACTGCACGGAGATCTGCACGCAGGTCGTTCCGGAGTGGGAAGAGGTTCGCCCGAACCACTTCGTCGCCTGCCACCACAAGCTTGAGGGGAAGGAGTAAGCCGATGCTTTTCCAGAAGAGAGTAGACCGCGCGATGCGCTATCAGAAGGAACAGAATGAAGCGGCGGAGCTGAAAAAGCCGACAGAGGAGGATAAGGACGCCGTCAGCAAAAAGGATCTTTTTGCGATGATCCTGTCCGCCATGCTGGTGATCCTGCCGGTCGCGATCCTGATCCTGTTCGTCATTGCGTTTGGCTGCTACTTCCTCTTCTTCCATTGAACTGATCCCAATATGTACAATACCCCTGGTATGCGTCTGGCATACCGGGGGTATTTGCAATGCACGCCCATACCGGGGTGTCCGTCAGTCCGTGTCATCGTGCATCTGCCCGCGAAGAAAGACCGCGAGTGCCTGTCCCAGAATGCGGGCGGAGCGCAGCGCTTCGGCCAGCGTGTTGCCGCTTGCGCCGACCTCGACAAGAAGGGAACCCGGCGTTTCGTGCTGGTTGAAGCGCTCGGTGCGCAGATTGAGGTTCCGGCACAGGCCGGGTGCCGAGCGGTTCAGAAGTGTCTGGATTTTCAGCGCATTTGCGAGATTTTCCTGCCAGTCCGGGTGCGATAAGCCGCCCTCGTCCGTGCCGACTACGAGCATCAGCTCTGCACAGGCTTCGCCGTCTGCCTCCGCTGTCAGCGCGACCGGATTCCCGTCTGCGTCCTCAGCCGCGTCGCGATGGATATCCAGCACCATCTGAATGGACGGATATTCTGCCAGATAGCCCTCGATGGTCTGCCGCATACGCTCGTAGGCGCCGTTGTAATTTGGATAATCGTTCGGCTGCGTGTCGTGCAGGACAGAAATGCCCGCCTCCGTCAGAATATCCGCAATTTCATCGCCCACGCGGATCACGGAATACTGCTCATCCAGCGTCCGCAGCGCATCTGATTCCTGATATTCAAAGCCCGCCTCCATGGTATACGCTTCGCTGGAGTGCGTATGTACGATCAGGACTGCCGGGCCGTCATCCGAAAGCGACAGTGCGGACGGACAGGTCAGCAGCGCCTGCTTGTCCGGCTGATAGCTGCAGGCGCCGACGATGCCGATCGCGTCCGCCTCGTCCGCAGAAAACACAAGCGGCGGGTCGACTGGCTCCGCCTCCGTCTCCTGCTCTGCGGGCGCTTCCGATGCAGCGGCGATCTCCGGCTGCACAGGCGGCTCGGGCTGCGCGGCCTCCGGCTCGAGAATTTCCAGAAGAAAGACATCCGGCTCGTCCGGCGCTTCGAGCTTCGGCGCAAGCCCGACTGCCGAATCCAGCGCCGTCGACACGCCTGTCGCCAGAAGCAGCCGCACGATCACGGCAAACGCCACCAGACTCATGCAGAACCGGTTTTCCATACTGCGGTATTTCATATGCTTCGCCCCCATTACAGTATATGCATGCAGACCGGCAGGCAGAACCGGCAGTTTCCATGCCAAACAGAAAGAAAAAACCGTTTGGCTGCACTTTTCCCATTGAATTTCCGGTCAGCGTCGTTTATAATATGCAATAAGTATCAGCACGCAGGAGGGACACGGCTTGGCACAGGTTTTGGCAGTCATCTCCGGCAAGGGCGGCACGGGCAAGACCTCGCTCTGCGCGGGCGTCGCGTCGTGTCTGGCGATGGAGGGACAGCGGGTGCTGTGCGTCGATCTCGACGTCGGCCTGCGCAACCTCGATATCGCGCTCGGCATGGCCGATATGGCGGTTCTGCCGTTTACGTCCGTCATGCGTGGGGAATACTCCCTTCAGCAGGCGTCACAGCACCCCACGATCGGAAATCTCTCCATGCTCACGGCGCCTGTGACCGAGAGCGCTGAGGCGGTCGACACAGAAGCGTTCGAACGACTCATCACGCAGGCACGGGACGGCTTCGACTGGATCCTGCTGGATGCGCCGGCGGGCGTCGGACGGCTGTTCCGGATGGCGGTGCGCTGTGCGGACGAGGCAATGCTTGTCACGCTGCCCGGCCCTGCGTCGCAGCGGGATGCCGCGCACACAGCGGAGCTTCTGCTGCAGGAGCGGCAGATCCCGGCGCGGCTTGTGGTCAACAGGACTGTCCCGAAGCTGTTTGCCTGTATGCGCTCGACGGTCGACGATGTGATGGACGGCGTGGGACTGCCGCTGCTCGGCGTTGTGCCGGACGATGCATCTGTCACGCTGGCTGCGGCAGAGGGAAAGCCGCTCGTACAATATACCTACCACGGCGCGGCGCTGGCCTGCCTGCATATCGCAAAGCGGCTGTGCGGACAGCGCGTTCCGTTGATGAAAATTACCCGATAATGCGTACATAAAGGAGCTGAGCGTATGAACATCACCCTTATGGCACACGATAAAAAGAAGGAACTCATGGTGCAGTTCTGCACCGCGTATAAAAGCATTCTGTCCAAGCACTCGCTGTCGGCCACGGCTGCGACGGGACGCCTGGTGTCCGAGGCAACGGGCCTGCCCGTGACACTCTTCCTGTCCAAGAGTCAGGGTGGCCACCAGCAGATCGACGCGCGCATCGCGTATAACGAGATCGACCTTGTCATCATGTTTTCCGACCCCAACGACACCGATCCCTGGGAGGATCAGCGCATCATGCGCACGCTTCGCCTGTGCGATTCGTCCAACGTCCCGTGCGCGACAAATCTGGCCTCGGCAGAAATGCTGATCCTCGGATTGCAGCGCGGCGATCTGGATTGGCGTATGATGATGAAGAACAAGAAAACGATCCGATAATTTTGATTTTTGCGACGACGCGGAAGCAGTACCGGCTTTCTGCCTGCCCAGAGAGAGGGCCATGACGCTGAAAGGCCCTTGCAGCAGCACCGGGAAGGACATCCGCCGAGCAAGCGTATAAGGCGCACTGCGCCGAAATCGTCGGGCCCGCGCAGCCCGCATCCCTTGCGCAAGAGGGAAGTGTCCAACCGCTTCCGAATTTGGGTGGCACCACGAAGCAGGTATGCTCTCGTCCCAAAACGCCGGGACGGGAGTATATTTTTATGGATATGCAAAGCAAATTTGCACGCACCGGTTGTAGGGGGCGATGCCGGTCACAGCCGTTCGCGACGAAGGAGCGTTACGGATGTGGGTCTGCCGCTTGCCGGTACACATCGCCCCGGCAGGATGGACTGTTTTTTCGGAAATCTTCGGCAAATTCGCAGCTGCCCAGCGGGCCGATGTGGGCATCGGCCCCTACGGAACTCCGGCGAATCCGTACTTCCCTGCAAGTTTTGAACGAAAGGTGTTTTTACAGCAGATATTGAATCGCAGCTATTCACAAATCTGGTGTACCGTAACAGGCGGCGCGTACCATAGCGCCCGTAGGGGGAGTATGTGTGTTCGTAATGTCTGTAAATCAGATTCCTGCCTGAATCGCACCGCAGAATGCACCAAACGCGTCCAAGCACTCTTTTCTTCCCTATCTTTTCTCTTGCGAGAGAAAAGATAGGGCCGCCGGAGGCATACCCAGCTATCAATTCTGCACTAATTTCATCCAAAAACAAAAAACGCATCACATAGAAAGGAACAAAACCATGTCACAAATCAAACCGCATACGCTCTCCGGGTTTATGGAGCTGCTGCCGCAGCCGCAGCTGCAGATGGAGGCGATCATGGAGGTTCTGCGGAACACCTACAGCCTCTATGGCTTCACGCCGCTGGATACCCCCGCGATCGAAGCTGCCGACGTGCTGCTGGCCAAGGGCGGCGGCGAGACGGAAAAGCAGATCTATCGCTTCCAGAAGGGCGACAGCGATCTGGCGCTGCGCTTCGATCTGACCGTCCCGCTGGCAAAATACGTCGCGCTGCACTACGGCGAGCTGGCCTTCCCCTTCCGCCGCTACCAGATCGGCAAGGTCTACCGCGGCGAGCGCGCGCAGCGCGGCCGCTTCCGCGAGTTCTATCAGGCCGACATCGACATCATCGGCGACGGCAAGCTCTCCATCACGAACGAGGCCGAGATCCCGTCCATCATCTATAAGACGTTCTCGACGCTCGGCCTGCGTCGGTTCCAGATCCGCGTGAATAACCGCAAGATTTTGAACGGCTTCTACGCCATGCTTGGCCTGTCCGAGCAGTCCGGCGATATTATGCGCACCGTCGACAAGCTCGACAAGATCGGCTCCGACAAGGTTCGCGTCCTGCTGGTCGAGGAGTGCGGCGTGGAGGAGGCAAAGGCCGATGAGATCCTGACCTTCATCGCCATCCGCGGTACGAACGGCGAGGTCCTGTCCGCGCTGGAGCAGTACCGCAGCAGAAACGAGGTCTTCGATCAGGGCCTGGACGAGCTTTCGTCCGTGACGAAGCTGCTCGGCGCGTTCGGCGTGCCGGAGGAGAACTTCGCCGTCGACCTCACCATCGCGCGCGGGCTGGATTACTACACCGGCACTGTCTACGAGACAACGCTTCTTGACCATCCCGAGATCGGCTCGGTCTGCTCCGGCGGCCGGTATGACAATCTCGCGGAATACTATACCGACCGTCCGCTGCCCGGCGTCGGCATCTCTATCGGTCTGACGCGCCTGTTCTACGTGCTGAACGAGCAGAGAATGCTGAACGAGGAGCGCGTCATGGCCCCGGCTGACGTGATGATCGTTCCCATGACCGACGATCTGGAGGCCGCTGTCCGGCTTGCGACCGAGCTTCGCGCGCAGAATATCCGCGTCCAGCTCTACGCCGAACAGAAGAAATTCAAGGCCAAGATCCAGTACGCGGACAAGCTGCACATCCCCTATGTCGTCTTCCTCGGCGAGGACGAGATCGCGGCTGGAACCGTTTCACTGAAGGATCTTCGCACCGGCGACCAGGTCACCGTCCCGGCGCAGGACGCAGCTGCCCACATTCTGGCCGATATCGAGCTTCGCGGCCAGGGCACGATTTTAAAGTAAAAAATTTTCCCATAAAGAAAGAAGGAAACCACTATGATGCAGTCAAGAACCCATACCTGCGGCCAGCTCCGCATCGAAAACGCGGGCGAGCGCGTCACGCTCGTCGGCTGGATGGAAAATGTCCGCGTGGTCGGCAATAACTTTGCCTTTATCGTCCTGCGTGATTTCTACGGCACGACGCAGATCGTTGTCGAGACGGAAGAGATCATGAACATCGTCAAGGGCATCAACAAGGAGTCGACCATCTCCGTGACCGGCACCGTGCGGGAACGCGCAAGCAAAAACCCCAAGCAGCCCACCGGCGACATCGAGGTCGTGCCGGAGAAGATCGAGCTGCTGGGCCGCTGCCAGTACAACGAGCTGCCGTTCGAGATCAACCGCAGCCGCGACGCCGACGAGACGCAGCGCCTGAAGTACCGCTATCTCGACCTGCGCAACCCCGCTGTCAAGAGCAACATCATCCTGCGCTGCAATGTCATCGCCGCCATCCGCAAGGCCATGATGGACCATGATTTCCTTGAGATCACGACCCCCATCCTCACGGCCTCCAGCCCGGAGGGCGCGCGCGACTACCTTGTTCCCGCCAGAAAGCATCCCGGCAAGTTCTACGCCCTGCCGCAGGCCCCGCAGCAGTTCAAGCAGCTGCTCATGACCTCCGGCTTTGATCGCTATTTCCAGATCGCTCCCTGCTTCCGCGACGAGGACGCACGCGGCGACCGCAGCCCCGGCGAGTTCTATCAGCTCGATATGGAAATGGCCTTTGCCGCGCAGGACGACGTGTTTGCCATCATTGAGGACGTGCTGCCGCCGATCTTCGCCAAATATGGCAAGTATAACATCGCGTCCAGCGCACCGTTCCGCCGCATCGCGTACAAGGACGCGCTGGAGACCTACGGCTCCGACAAGCCGGATCTGCGCATCGATCTGACGTGCAAAAATATCTCCGGCCTGTTCACGGAGTCTGAATTTGAGCCGTTCAAGGGCCAGACCGTCAAGGCCGTGCCCATCTCGAACTGCCATCTGACGCGGAAACAGATCGAAAAGCTCCTGACCGACTGCGAGGTGCAGGCGGGCGTCAAGGGTTACTGGTTCAAGATGGACGAGAACGGCGAGCTTGCAGGCGGCGTCGCGAAGTTCGTGCAGGGCTGCAAGGATGCGCTCATCGAGCGTCTCGGCCTGACCGCCAACACGCTGGTCGTTGTTGCGGCGGGCGCTTCTGCTACGAAGCTCACCGGCGTTCTCATCAAGACCTTCGGCGCGAATGTCGAGGGGCATATGGATAAGGAACGCTACGAATTCTGCTGGATCGTCGACTTCCCGATGTACGAGATCGGCGACGAGTCCGGAGAACTGGAATTCTGCCACAACCCGTTCTCCATGCCGGGCGGCGGCGCAGCCACGCTGGACAAGGCCATCCGGGGCGAAATTGACCCGCTGACCATCACGGCGCAGCAGTATGACCTCGTCTGCAATGGCATCGAGCTGTCCTCCGGCGCAGTCCGGAACCATGATCCCGAGATCATGATCAAGGCCTTCCAGCTCGTCCGCCTCGGCGAGGATGATGTAAAGAAGAAGTTCCCCGCCATGTACAACGCCTTCTGCTACGGCGCACCTCCCCATGCCGGTATCGCCCCGGGCATCGACCGTATGGTCATGCTGCTGGCAGGCGAGGACTGCATCCGCGAGATCATTCCGTTCCCGATGAACAAGAATGCGCAGGATATCCTGATGGGCGCACCCAGCGAGGTCACCCAGAAGCAGCTCGACGAGCTGCATATCCGCTGCACGGCAAAGGAAGAAGACTGAAAAACCAGAATAAGCGCGCCGCAAGGCGCGCTTATTTTAACGGGAGAGAAAGAGAAATGGGAAAAAACCTCAGAAGGGCAATGCTGTCCTGCGCGGGCTGTACGCTGATGCTGTTTGTGACGTGCGGGCTGGCCTTCAACGTCTTTTCGGCGGCGCAGCCGTACGTCCTGGCTCAGAATGGCTTTACCAACACGCAGACCTCGCTCATTACGACGATCCGCTCGGCGGCGTATCTGCTCGGCACGTTCGCCATCGGCCGGTATTACTGGAGGCTCGGCTATCGCACCGGCTGCGCGCTGGCGGCGATGCTGGCCTGCGTCAGCTTCCTGCTGTTTGCCGCAGCAAAAAGCCTCGCGGCCTATTATTTTGCCGGAGCCGTTGCGGGCGTCAGCTATGCGCTCGGCTCGATGGTACCGGCGTCGATCCTGATGCGCCGCTGGTTCCGGGCGCATTCCGGGCTGGCCATCGGGATCTGCTCCGCCGGAACGGGACTGGCGACCGTCGTGTTTTCCCCGCTGTTCACCGCCATTGCGGAGTCCGGCGGCGTTGACCGCGCGTTTTTGTGGACAGCCGCGTTCTGCGCGGCAGCGGCTGTGCTCGTCTTTTTCCTCATTCGCAGCGACCCCGCCGCGCTCGGCCTTGAGCCATGGGGCAAGGCCGCCCCGGAGAGCACGCAGGAGCGTGCGCTGCACGGCCTGCACCCATCCCGGCTGCGCTGGACGCTGCTTCTGCTGGCCGTTTTGCTGGTCAGCGGCATCGGTGCGACCGGCTTTACCCATCTGATGACGCTTTATATGTCGGAGGGCATGGACGCCATGCGCACCGCGGCGGCGTTCTCGCTGTGCGGACTGGCGCTGATGGCAGGCAAGTGCGTCTGCGGCGCGCTGTGCGATAAGCTGGGCAGCTACCGGGCAAATTATCTGCTGTTCGGCAGCTTTATCCTCGGCTGCACGCTGTGCGTGCTGGCGCCGCTGAAAAGTGAGGCGCTGATGCTGGCCTCTGCGGTCTTTCTGGGCTTCGGCGGGTCGCTCATTACCGTTGGCGTTTCGATCTGGGCGGGCGATCTGAGCACGCCGGAGCGCTATGAGAAGACGCTCCGGCTGTTTCAGGGGGCTTACGGCCTCGGCGGCATTGTGCTGTCCTTCCTGCCCGGCGCGATCGCCGATCTTGCGGGCGGCTATGCACCGGCCTACGCCGTCTTCGCCGTCATGCTCCTGTACAGCCTGTTCATGCTGCAGAGCACATACCGTCTGGCAAAGGTTTAAATACGGCAGAGTGACTGAGCAGCCCCGGATACTTCAGTATCCGGGGCTGCTGTAAGTTTTTTAGCTGATCGAACTGCTGCGTGCCGGCCGGTCTATACCCCGTCCTTTAAATGCAGCAGGTTCATGAAATTTCCGTACAGGATCTTCTGCTGCTCGGCCTCGTCCAGACCGAGAGAAAGAAACCGCTCCAGCTCCTCCTTCGGGCTCCACATGGGGAAGTCCGTGCCGAAAATCAGCCGGTCGGGGCCGATTTTGTCAATGAAGCGCAGAACAAGCTCCCGGTCGATCATGCCGAGCGTGGAGGATGTGTCATACAGAACGCTTTCCGGCTGTAAATGCGCCAGCGACCGGGGCCAGCTGCGCCAGCCGCCGAAGTGCGCGGCCACGGCCCGCAGCTCCGGCACGCGCCGCAGCAGATTTGTCAGCCGTTCCGGGGAAGAGAAATCGTACCGGTCGTCGCCCATATGAAACAGCACCGGAAGATCACGCCGGGCGATGGCCTTATAGGTTTCGATGCCGCGTTCGTCGTCGATGGCGAGCTTCTGAAAATCCGGGTGGATCTTGATCCCGCGCAGGCCGAGCTCCAGCATTCGGTCAAGCTCCTCCTCAAATCCGTCCATGCCGGGATAGATCGTGCCGAAGGCGAGATAGCCGTCGTGTCCGCGGACGGCCTCGGCCAGAAATGTGTTGGCGTTTTGGACCTGACTGGCATTCGTTGCGGAGTTGGAGACGACGCAGCGGGTGATGCCCGCAAGCTTATCCTCCGCGCACAGGCGCGGCATATCGGCCTCCCGCTCGATGGAAACGCCGTAGAAGCTGCCGATGGAATGCGATGCTTTTTCGGCCAGCTTTTCCGGAAAAATATGTGCGTGGATGTCTGCGATCTTCATGAAAAATCCTCTTTTATTCTATACGGAGATATGCCCGGTATGCAGAGCCGAGCTTTCCGTCTTCAATCAAAGTTTATCACACTTTTTTCCTGCATACAAGTGGCAGAAAAGCCGGAATCCGCATGGGATCCCGGCAAAATTTTGTCGCTTTCTTAGGCAGCCCGGTTTCGCAGGGCGAAGGACACGGCGAAATACACCGCCAGCAGCAGCGCGATCGTCGCACCCGCCGAGCAGCCGAGCCAATATGCCGCGCACAGGCCCAAAAGCCCGCACACAAGCGCAGACAGGACGGACAGCAGATGGTACTGCCGCAGGTTCCGCGCCAGATTGCGCGAGGCTGCCGCCGGCAGGACGAGCAGGGAATTGATGACCATCAGGCCCACCCAGCTCATGGCCAGCGTTACGACGATAGCGATGGCGACGGTAAAGAGCGTTTCATTGCGCTTCGTCGCCACGCCGCGCGAGGAGGCCAGCTGCGGATGCACCGCCGTCAGCACCAGACGGTTCGACCCGAACACCCACAGCAGCACGACCGCCAGCAGCACCAGCGCCAGCAGGCCGATCTCCTGCGGGGAGACGGAGAGGATATCGCCGATGAGATACCGGTTGAATTTCGTAAAGCTCCGCCCGCCGAGCGTCACGATGAAAATGCCAAGCGCGACGGCGGTGGAGGAAAAGACGCCGATGATGGTGTCCGCCGACTGGCTCGTCCGGCTGCGGACGAAGGAAAACAGCAGCGCGAACAGAACCGACAGTCCGACCGCGAAATAGATCGGCTGCACCGCGCCGCAGAGCACACCGATGGCGATGCCCGTAAAGCCGGAATGGCCCAGCGCGTCGGAGAAAAAGCTCATTTTTCCCGTCACGATCATCGTGGACAGCAGGCCGAACAGCGGCCCCAGCAGCAAAACGGCCAGCAGCGCGTTCTTCATGAAGTCCATTTCAAACATCCGGATGCCGAGTGCGTTCAAAAACGCGTACCAGACGTTCATGCCTGTGCGCCTCCTCCCATGTGGAATGCCTGCGCGAATTCCTCTGAGTTCAGCACGTCCAGCGGCGTCCCGCGCCGGAGGATCTTTCCCTGCAGCAGCACGACCTGGTCGCAGTACTGCTCCAGCATGGTAAAGTCGTGCGTCGTCATGAGGATCGACAGGTCAAATTTTTTACGGATCTCGTCGAGCATATCCATGAGCAGGCTCATGCCCTCGACATCCACGCCGGAGAGCGGCTCGTCGAGTATGAGAATATTCGGCATGGGCTCAAGCGCCAGCGCCAGAAGCACGCGCTGCAGCTCGCCGCCCGAAAGCGTGCCGATGCGCTTGTCGATGAGCGCTTCGCCGTGCACGTTCGCAAGGCACGCCAGCACCTTTTCCCGCATGGCTTTTGTCGGGCGCAGGAACGCGGGGCGCTTGAAGATGCAGCAGGTGAAAAGGTCCATCACGCTCACGGGGTCGCCGCGGTCAAAGGCCGGGCTTTGCGGCACATAGCCGATGCGCAGCTTCGCCTCCTTGCCGCTGGCCTCGTGGAAGGTGATCTTCCCTTCATATTCCCGCTGGCCCAGAATGGCGCGGATGAGCGTGGACTTACCCGCGCCGTTCGGACCGATCAGCGCGACCATCTGGCCGCAGTGCATATGCAGGTCGATGTTGTCCAGGATCGTCTCGCCGCCGATATGGACGGACAGATGCTCGATTTTCAGACAGCAGGCGTGTTCACAGTCGCCTGCGTGCGGGTGCAGATGTGGGATCATGAAAGCGCCTCCCGGATGGTGTCGATGTTGTGATAGATGGCGTCTGTGCAGCCTGCCTCGCCGCCGTCCATGCCCATTGTGAGCGCGTACAGTCCGGCTCCAGTCTGCCTCGCGACAGTCTCAGCCGTCTGCCGTTCGCCGTTTTCCTCGCAGAAGACGGCGGGGATGCTCTCGTCCTCCACCAGCCGGATGACGGATTCGATCTCCTTCGCGGACGGCTCGCTGCCCTCCTCGATCTCCATTGCGGCGGCAACCTCAAGGCCGAACGCGCGGGCGAAATAGGAAAAGCCGTCGTGGAACGTCACAAGCTCCCGGCAGGAAAGGGCCTTCAGCGTCTCTTCGCCATAGGTCTGTGCAGCCTCATACTCCGCCGTGACGGCGAACAGGTTCTGCTGGATCAGGGGCTGTTTGTCCGGATAGAATTCCGCAAGCCCGGCGGCGATATTTCTGCACATTAAAATACAGTTCGCGGGGTCGAGCCAGATATGCGGGTCCTCGCCGTCCTCGCCGGGGAGGGTGTCAACGCCGGTTGATGCCGTAATGGTGCGCTTCGCCGTGCGCAGCGCGTCCCCCATAAACTCCTCCAGCCCGAGGCCGTTCAGAACGACTACGTCGGCCTGCCCGATCTTTTCCATCTGCGCGACGGTCAGCGTATAGTCGTGCAGGCACGAAACGCTTTCCGTCACGACCAGCCCGCAATTCAGCCCCGTGCCCTCCAGCAGCGCCGCCGTCATGGCGCGGACCGGTGCGGTGGACGCCAGCACGTCATAGCGCTCTGCCTCCCGCGCCGCGCAGCCGGAGAGCGGCGCGCACAGCAGAACCAGCGCCAGCAGTCCGGCAAAAAGCCGTTTTTTCAGATCTGTCATGATAATATTCCCTTCAAGCTCATTTCACTTTTATTATAGCGGAGCTGTCAAGTGATCCCTGCGTTTTTCCTTTTTCTCACTGTCCAGCCGGTTTTTGTGCAGAGCGACGAAGACAATTGTCCGCGCAGCGTGAATTTTTTTCAAAAAACAAGCAATTAGGGCTTGCATTTTACACTTCACTTCGCTATAATGTCGACTATAAGTTCATGAACACTTGTCTATTGTACATGGACAGAAGGAGGAAATATTCTATGAAAAAGATCATCGCTCTGCTTCTGGCTGCCGTTATGGTCATGTGCCTGTTCGCAGGCTGCGCGTCCAGCGGCGGCTCCAAGGTCATCAAGATCGGCGTGTTTGAGCCGCAGTCCGGCGACAACGGCGCCGGCGGCAAGCAGGAGGTTCTGGGCATCCAGTACGCCAACTCCGTCAAGCCGACCGTCACCATCAACGGCGAAGAATACAAGATCGAGCTCGACATTCAGGACAACCAGTCCTCGACCGACAAGGCCGTCTCCGCTGCCCAGCAGCTGGTCGCCGACAAGGTCTCCGTCGTCCTCGGCTCCTATGGCTCCGGCGTTTCCATCGCCGCCGGTACCTACTTCGCAAACGCCAAGATCCCGGCCATCGGCTGCTCCTGCACGAACGCGGCCGTCACCGCCGGCAACGATTATTATTTCCGCGTCTGCTTCCTCGATCCGTTCCAGGGCTCCGTCATGGCCTCGTTCGCCATGGAAGAGTTCGGTGCCAAGAAGGCCTACGTCCTGTCGATGCTCGGCGACGACTACACCGTCGGCCTGGCCAAGAACTTTGTAAAGGCCTTTGAAGAGGCCGGCGGCGAGATCGTAGCCGATGAGACGTTTGTCGAGGGCACGGCGGACTTCTCCGCGTACCTCAATAACGCCGTCTCCGGCGGCGCAGACGTCATCTTCGCGCCGTCCGCCATCGCCTATGCCCCGCAGATCATCGAGCAGGCCTCTGCACTCGGCGTCAGCCTCCCCATCCTCGGCGGCGACACGTGGGAGAACTCCGCGATCTCCGACGCGCAGAACGGCACCGACATGCAGGTTTTCGTCTCCACATTCTTTGACGAGAACGACGAGTCCGGTCTTGCTAAGGAATTCGTCTCCGGCTATAAGGCGTGGCTGAACGGCAATGCCCAGAACCTCACCAACAACGGCGGCAACGACGTTGTCGCGGCAGTCTCCGCCCTCGGCTATGACGCCTACATGGCTGCGGTCGCGGCCATCGAAAAGGCCCAGTCCACCGACGGCACCGCTATCCGCGACGCGCTGGCCGGTCTGTCCATCGACGCTGTTACCGGCGCGCTGAGCTTCGATGCCAACGGCGACGCGGTCAAGAGCACCGCCTACATCAAGCAGGCCATCGACGGCGGCTTCCAGTTCTACAAGGTTCAGACTGCCGCCTGAGCATTTGTCCCGCAATACTGACCACAATGGTTTCCGGCCGGAGGAAATCCCTCCGGCCGGTACGCATTTTCATCCGGCAGCGTTCGAACCCGCTGCCGGATGGAACCATTCTTTTATCGCCGCGTCCAAGCCGGCTCATTTCGGTGAGCGGTTCGCGGTTTGGACATGGCGATAAACAAAAATCAGGAGGTTCCCCATGGGTGTTCTCAAGCAATGGCTGCCCTATGTCCTGTCGGGCATTTCGGCCGGCGGCCAATATGCGCTGATCGCCGTCGGCTATACGATGGTCTACGGCATTCTGCGCCTTATCAACTTCGCGCACGGCGATATCTTCATGGTCGCGGGTCTCATCATGGTCTATCTTTCGGCGACCATGCCGTTATATGTCGCGCTGCCCGTCGTCGTGGTGCTGACGGTCGCGCTCGGCTTCGCGGTGGAGCGCTGCGCGTACAAGCCCCTGCGGCAGGCCCCGCGTATGTCCGTCATGATCTCCGCCATCGGCGTGAGCTATCTGCTGCAGAACCTCGCGTATTACGTCACCGGCGGCGTCCCGAAGCAGTATCCCGAGCTGCCGTGGATCTCCGACACCATCACGATCCTCGGCGCGTCCACCAAGCGCGTGACCGTCATCACCCCGATCCTGACGCTGGCGCTGGTCGTGGTGCTCGTGATCCTCATCAAGCGCACGAAGGTCGGCATGGCCATGCGCGCCGCGTCCAAGGATTTTGAGACGGCGCAGCTGATGGGCATCAAGATCAATTCCGTCATTTCCTTTACGTTCATCATCGGCTCCGCGCTGGCCGCCGTGGCCTCGTTCCTGTATTTCTCGAATTATACGACCATCGCCCCGGCCTCCGGCGCCATGCCGGGCCTGAAGGCGTTCGTCGCCGCCGTCTTTGGCGGCATCGGGTCGATCCCCGGCGCGGTCATCGGCGCGTTTATCATCGGCATCTGTGAGAACCTCCTCAAGGGCATGAAGCTGACGGCGTTCTCCGATGCGTTCACGTTTGCGCTGCTCATCGTCATCCTCGTCGTCAAGCCGACGGGCCTGTTCGGTGAGAAGCTGACCGAGAAAGTCTGAGGTGGAGCATATGGAAAAGAAAAAGGGCCTCTCCTTACAGACGATCCTGACCATTGCGGGCCTTGCGCTCGTCTATCTGCTGGCGTTCCTGCTCGACCGCATTCCGGGCGTGCCCATCATGCTCACGACCGTCCTGCGCAAGGGCGCAATTTACTCCCTCGTGGCGGTATCCATGAACCTTCTGAACGGCTTTACGGGCCTGTTCTCGCTCGGACAGGCGGGCTTCATGCTCGTCGGCGCGTACACGTTTGCCGCCATCAACATTTCAAGCGGCATCCGCTCGACCGTGTATCAGTATTATGACCCGCTGCTCAACTTCTCCCTGACCGAGACGCTGCAAGGTGCGCTCGGCAATACGGCAGGCACGGTCCTCGGCGTGTTCATTTCGCTGCTGCTGGCGGGACTGCTGGCGGCGGTGCTGGCGTATCTCATCGGCCTGCCTGTTCTGAAGCTCAAGAGCGACTATCTGGCCATCGCGACGCTCGGCTTTGCCGAAATTATCCGCGCCCTTGTCCAGCTGGAGGCGTTCGCGCCTGTCACCAACGGCTCGCAGCTCCTGCGCGGCTTCCCGTATTTTACGGATACGTTCATGCCGTTCGTGATCGTCGGCATCTGCATCGCCGTCGTCGTGCTGCTTATCAACTCGACCTATGGCCGCGCGTTCAAGGCCATCCGCGACGATGAGATCGCCGCCGAGGCCATGGGCATCAACCTTGCCCACCATAAACGCATGGCGTTTACCATTTCCTCGTTCTTTGCCGGGATATCCGGCGCGCTGCTGGCCATGTATCAGACCACGGTGCAGGCCAATACATTCAAATCCGCCATGACGTATGAGATTTTGCTCATCGTCGTCATCGGCGGCATCGGCTCCATCTCCGGCAGCTGCATCGGCTCGTTCCTGTTCATCGCGTGCTCGGAGTGGTGGCTGCGGTTTTTGGACAACGAGACGTATATCGGCGCGTTCAAGGTCCCGCTGCTGCGCACGGGCTTCCGGATGGTCGTGTTCTCGGTCATCATCATGATCGTGGTGCTCTTCTTCCGCAAGGGCATCATGGGCACCCGTGAGCTTTCGCTGGCCGGGCTTGCCGACAGGCTGCGGAAAGAATCCGCGAAGGGAGGAAAACAGGCATGAGCACACCCGTCCTTCATGTGGAGCATATCACGATGCAGTTTGGCGGCGTCGTCGCCGTCAACGACCTGTCCATGGATATCTATCCCGGCGAGATCGTCGCTCTGATCGGCCCGAACGGCGCCGGCAAGACCACGGCCTTCAACTGCATCACCGGCGTTTACGAGCCGACCAACGGCCGTGTGGACTTCATGGGCGAACCCATCGTCTGCAACCATCCGCGCGGCAAGATGAAAAAGAGCTATGCGGGAGCGGAGTCGGAGCGTTATCTGTCCCTGCCGACCGTCTCCTACACGCCCGACAAGATCACAAAGCGCGGCATCGCGCGCACGTTTCAGAACATTCGTCTGTTCAAGTCCATGACCGTTTTTGAAAACGTCCTGACGGCCATGCACGTGCGGCGCACGTCCAATGTTTTTTCCGCCACGTTCCGCGCCAACCATAAGGAGGAGGCTGCGCAGCGCGAAAAGGCGCTGGAGCTGCTGAAAATCGTCGGCCTTGACGATGTAAAGGACGAACTGGCGACGGCTCTGCCGTATGGCAAGCAGCGCAGGCTTGAAATTGCCCGCGCGCTGGCGACCAGTCCGAAGCTGCTGCTGCTCGACGAGCCTGCGGCTGGCATGAACCCGCAGGAGACGCTTGAGCTGACCGCTTTCATCCGCAGCATCCGCGACCGGTTCGGCCTGACCATCTTCCTCATCGAGCATCACATGAATCTTGTCATGGACATCTCCGACCGCATCTATGTCATCGACTTCGGCAAGCAGATCGCGGCGGGCGTTCCGGCGGAGATCCAAAACGATCCGCGCGTCATTGACGCGTATCTGGGGGTGGATGAGGATGCGTAATATTCTGGAAATCAAGAATCTGGTCGTCTCCTATGGCGGCATTGAGGCCGTCAAGGGCATCGACCTGAAGGTCGAGGAGGGTAAGATCGTCACCCTCATCGGCTCGAACGGCGCGGGCAAATCGACCACGCTGAAGGCAGTCGCCGGACTGGTCAGGCCGAAATCGGGTGAAATTCTCCTGAACGACGCGAATCTGGTCGGAAAATCGACCGACCAGACCGTTTCGAGCGGCGTTACGCTCGTGCCGGAGGGCCGCCGCGTGTTCGAGAACCTGACTGTTGCAGAAAATCTGCGCATCGGCGCATATCTGCGCAAGGACCCGCTGGCGGACGATCTGGCCCGGGTCTACGACCTCTTCCCGCGTTTGAAGGAGCGTGCGTGGCAGCAGGCCGGGACGCTCTCGGGCGGCGAGCAGCAGATGCTGGCCGTGGGCCGCGCGCTCATGGCAAAACCGAAGCTCATCATGATGGACGAGCCGTCTCTGGGCCTTGCACCCATCGTCGTCCGGGGCATTTTCGAGATCATCCGCGAGATCAACCGCCAGGGCATCACGGTGCTTCTCATCGAGCAGAACGCGAACATGGCGCTCAAAATCGCGGACTGGGCCTACGTCATGCAGACCGGCTCCATCCTCATGCAGGGCCCCGGCGAAGAGCTGGCCGCCAACGAGGAGGTCAAGGCCGCGTATCTCGGCACGGCAAAATAAAAGAAGCGATTCCCCCGGCAGCCGCCGGGGGATTTTTGCGCGGCTCCGGTGCGTGCGGTTTTTACACATCTTTTCCTGCTTGCCTATTGCCAGATCCGGCTGTTTTGTGCTAAACTGGATTAAATTTTCAGGAGGATCCAAATACGGGAGTGTGAATCATGAGTCGGGAACCGAAAAACAACGAAGAGGGCTTCATGTATAAGCTTGCCAGCTTTATTGTTGACAAGCGGAATCTGATTTTTCTGATCGTCGCCATCGGGCTGGTGTTTTCCGTGTTTTCACGGAACTGGGTGCAGGTGGAGAACCAGCTTTCGGCGTATCTGCCGAAGGATTCGGAGACATACAGGGGCCTGCATCTGATGGAGGATGAATTCATCACCTTCGGCACGGCAAAGGTCATGCTTGTCAACGTGACCTATGACGAGGCGCAGGCCGTATCCGAGCGGCTTGAAGCGGTCGACGGCGTGCAGAGCGTTACGTTTGACGACACGAAGGAGCACTATACCAACGCCTCCGCGCTCTACAACATTACCTTCGACTATTCCGAGACGGACGAGATGTGCGAGACGGTCATGAACCGGGTCGAGGATGAGCTTTCCGGCTATGACATCTACGTCTCGGCGACCTTCGGCGATACCGCGTCCAAGACGCTGGCGCAGGAGATCGGCGTGATCGTCATCATCGTGGCAATCGTCGTCGTGTCCGTGCTGATCCTGACCTCGCAGACCTATGCGGAGGTGCCGGTGCTGCTCATTACGTTTATTGCAGCGGCGCTTTTGAACATGGGCACGAATTTCCTGCTCGGCACGATCTCGTTCGTGTCAAACTCCGTTACCATCGTGCTGCAATTGGCCCTGTCTGTGGATTACGCGATCATTTTCTGCAACCGCTATAAAGAAGAGCACGAAAAGCTTCCCACCCGCGAGGCCGTCATTGTCGCTCTGAGCAAGGCTGTGCCGGAGATCTGCGGCAGCAGCCTGACGACGATCGGCGGCCTGGTCGCGATGCTCTTTATGGAGTTCCGTCTGGGCTTTGACCTTGGCATCTGCCTGATCAAGTCCATTTTCTTCTCGCTGTTCGCGGTGTTCTTTCTCATGCCGGGCCTTCTGGTGCTCTTCGGCAAAAAAATTGACGCAACGCGGCACAAGAATTTCGTTCCCAAAATTCCGTTCGTCGGCAGGTTTGCCTATGCGACAAAGAAGATCATTCCGCCGATTTTTCTGGCGGTCATCATCGTTGCCATGCTTCTTGCGAATAACTGCCCGTATGTCTACGGCTTCAGCTATCTGGAGACGACCAAGCGCTCGGAGCAGCAGATCGCGGACGATCTGATGGACGAGACGTTCGGCTCGACGAATATGGTCGCCGTCGTGGTCCCGGCAGGGGATTACGCGGCGGAAAAGAAGCTGCTGGATGAGCTTGGGACATACGACGAGGTCAACTCCACGCTAGGCCTTTCCAACGTCGAGGCCATGGGCGGCTATATGCTGACCGACGCACTGACGCCGCGGCAGTTTTCCGAGCTGACCGACCTCGACTATGAGGTCGCGGAGCTTCTCTACGCGGCCTATGCCGCCGACGGCGGCAATTACGGCAAGATCATCGGAGGTCTTCCCAATTACTCCGTGCCGCTCATCGATATGTTCACCTTCCTCTACGGTGAAATGCAGGACGGCTACGTTTCGCTCGATGCCGATATGACCGAGACGCTGGAAAGCGCCTATTCGCAGATCACCAACGCCCGCAAGCAGCTGCAGTCCGACGATTATACCCGTATGCTCGTCTATCTGAACCTGCCCGTGGGCGGCGACGAGACGTATGACTTCCTCGACCAGATGCGCGTCGTCGCGCACAAATACTATCCGGACGGCGAGGTATACGTCGTGGGCGATTCCTCGTCCGAGCAGGACTTCAAGACCTCGTTCTCGCGCGACAACGTCGTCGTGTCGGTGCTGTCTATCCTGATCGTTCTGGTCGTGCTGCTGTTCACGTTCAAATCAGCCGGTATCCCGGTGCTGCTGATCGTGGTCATTCAGGGCAGCATCTGGATCAACTACGGCATCCCGACCATCACCAATAGCCCCCTGTTCTTCCTGAGCTATCTGGTCGTCTCGTCCATCCAGATGGGCGCGAACATCGACTACGCCATCGTCACGACCAGCCGATTCATGGAGTTCAAGGACAAAATGCCCAAAAAGGACGCGATCATCGAAACGATGAACATGTCCTTCCCGACGATCATCACCTCGGGCCTTATGATGGCCATCGCCGGTATCCTCATTGGACAGATGACCTCCAACGCCGCTATCGCCGGTATCGGCGACAGCCTTGGCCGCGGCACGATCCTCACGATCATCATCGTCATGTTCATTCTGCCGCAGATCCTGCTTCTGGGCGAGAAGGTCATTGATAAGACTGCGTTCGATATGCCCTCTGCTGTCTCTTCGCATCAGTCTTCGGGACGCGTGCGCATCGACGGTATGGTGCGCGGCGAAATTCACGGCCAGATCAGCGGCATTGTACACGCGGTCGTGGAGGGGGACGTCAATATCAGCCTGCTCTCCGGCACGGCAGAGCCGGAAACCGCGGACGCGCCGCAGGCGCAGACGGAAAAGGAGGATGACGCGCATGAATAACAGAACGCTTCGGACCCGCGTGGGTGCGGTGCTGCTGGTGCTGGCGCTTTGCTTGACCGTTCTCCCGGCAGCCGCGGCATCCGGCAGTATGCAGACCGTCTATCTGGACTCTGCTGAAGAGTTTGCCGCGTTCGCAAAAAGCTGTTCGCTCGATACCTGGTCGCAGGGAAAAACCTTCATCCTGCGCGCGGATATTTCGCTTTCCGGCGTGGACTTTACGCCTGCAGCCTCCTTCGGCGGCACGTTTGAAGGACGCGGACATAGCATCTCCGATTTCAATCTCACGGAAAATGCCAGCCCCGCCGGGCTGTTCGGCACGATCCTGCCCGGCGGACGCGTGGCAAATCTGAATGTCGCGGGCTCCGTGGCTGCGGGCGGCGATAAGATCGCCTGCGGCGGCATCGCGGGCGAGAACTACGGCAGAATCGTCTGCTGCACATTCACCGGCATGGTGCAGGGCGACACGCAGATCGGCGGCATCGTGGGCCGCAATCAGGTGTCCGGCCAGATCGTCAGCTGCTCGTTCGAGGGCAAGGTGCAGGGCACGACCGCCACGGGCGGCATCGCGGGCCAGAATGCGGGCGCCATCCGGCACTGCACGAATACAGGCAGCGTCAATATTGACAACATCGACTCTGCGCTGAGCCTCAGCGACGTTCAGATCGACACCACGCTTGATCTTGCCAATCTTGCCACCACGCAGACCTTCCTCACCACGACCGCCACAGGCGGCATTGCGGGCCGGAATACTGGCCTGATCGCAGTCTGCGAAAACACCGGCACGGTCGGCTATGAGCACGTCGGCTACAACGTCGGCGGCATTGCGGGCGTGACGAGCGGGTATCTGCTCAATAATACGAACTCCGGCACAATCTACGGCCGCAAGGACGTCGGCGGCATCGCCGGTCAGGTCGAGCCGTATGTCGCCGTGACCGTCTCCGAGAGCACAAAGCAGCAGCTGCAGAACCAGTTGAAGGAATTGAAAACGCTCACCGATCAGGCGACCGCTGACGCGGGCGGCGCGGCAAGCGACCTTGGCTCCCAGCTGGCCGGAATGGGAACGTATCTCGACAGCGCGGCCAACGCGGCCAATAACCTCCGCGCGACCGCAACTATCGATGCGGGTGCGCTGGCAAACGGCGGCGTGAGCGGCGGGGCAGACCTCACCGTCGGGGACGCGTCAGCCGGCATCGGCGCAGGCCTTGGCATCGGCGCAGGCGGGATCGGCATCGGTGCGGGCGGATACATCGACCCGTCCGATCTCTCAATCTCCGGCGGCACGGACGGCTCCGGCGCGCTCAGCGCGTCGCTGCAGATGAATGCAGACGCTTCCATGCCGGAGCTGGCAGGTGCGCTGAGCGGCATGGGCGCGCAGATGCGCGCCATCGGCTCACAGGCGGCGAATCTGTCCGAGACGCTGCAAAAAGACGTGCAGGCCGTCAGCGACAAGTTGGACGAGATCAGTACGACCGTCTTTGACGCCATGGACAGTCTGGAAAACCGCGACCTTGTGACCGACGGCTCGCAGACAGATCCCGACAGCATCACCATGGGCGCTCTGCGCGGCTGCGAAAATACCGGCGCGGTGCAGGCCGACCGCAACGTCGGCGGCATCGCGGGCACGATGGGCATGGAGGCTGGCGCTGACCCGGAAAGCGACGTCAGCCAGAGCCTGTCCACGACCGAGCGCAAGCAGTATGAGCTGCGCGCCGTTTTGCAGCGCTGCGTCTCCACGGGCGCAGTCACAGCCAAGAAGGACTGCGCGGCGGCGATCTGCGGCCGGATGGATCTCGGCCTGATCGACGGCTGCGAGGCCTACGGCAGCGTGGAGAGCCAGAGCGGCGATTATGCCGGCGGCGTCGCGGGCATTTGCAGCGCGGCGATTGAAAACTGCTGGGCCAAGTGTGCGCTTTCCGGCGGACGTTATGTCGGCGGCATCACCGGCACGGGTGTGACGGACAGCGTGACCGGCAGCGGCAGCACTGTCTCCGGCTGCGTGTCGCTCGTGTCCATCACCGGGTATTCCCAGTATGCGGGCGCGATCAGCGGCAGCAGCGCAGGTGCGTTCGCGGATAATCTCTTCGTCTCCGACACGCTGGCCGGGCTTGACGGCGCAAGCGCTGCCGGACAGGCGGAGCCGGTCGCGTATGAAACGCTGCTGGAAAACGAAGACCTTCCCGATGCGTTCCGCACCTTCACTGTGCAGTTCGTCGCGGGCGAGGAGGTGCTCAAGACCGTAGAAGTAAATTACGGCGAGTCCCTGCCGGACAGCGTGTACCCGGACATCCCCGCCGTCGACGGACAGTACGGCGAGTGGGACGTGCAGACGCTTGAAAATATTCAGTTTGACACCACCGTGACCGCGCAGTACCACGCCAGCATCGACGCGCTCCCGAGCGATGTGCAGCGTGCCGACGGCAGGCCCGTCTTCCTGGCCGAGGGCGCGTATACGAGCGCCGACCGCCTGCAGGCGCAGCCGCAGGCCATCACGCCTGCCGCTTTCGGCGAGATCTCTGCCAGCATCCCGGAGGCCATCCGGAAATACTGCGAGAATATCGCAGACGGCCATGCGCCCGCCGCGCACGTGGCGCGCTCCGTCGTCGAGCAGTGGCAGCTCCGCCTGCCGGACGACGGCGCGGACACGCACACCATCCGCTTCCGCGCGCCCGATGGGCAGTCCGGCAAGCTGGATATCTATCTGGAAAACGAAAACGGCGTCTGGCAGAAGGTGCCCACGACCGAGATCGGCAGCTATCTGTCCTTCGAGGCCTCCGGCCAGACCGTGCAGCTTGCGGCGCTGTCCACGTTCCCCGTCTGGTGGGTGTGGATCGTGCTGGCCGGGCTTGCGGCTCTGCTGGTGCTGCTGATCATTCATCTGATCCATAAGACCGGCAAAAAGCGCCGCCGCCAGATGCAGGCGCTGCGCAAGGCCATGCAGGACGAGCAGAACGCCAACGACGCCGTCATCGGCGTCATCGACCCGGACGCGCAGGAAGCGCCCGTCTCACCGGAGCAGCTGCAGAAAAAGAAGAAAAAGCGCCGCGTCTGGTGGATCATCGCGCTTGTGGCCGTGATTTTGATCGCCGCCGGGATCCTCATCTACCGGGCCAGTCTCAAGAGCAGCGTGGACGCGCTTCTGCTGCTGAAAAACCTCTCCGGCAGAAAGGAACTGGACATGACCGCGTCCGTGCAGATGGAGCTTGGCGACGAGACGCTGCGAACGGACGTGCGCCTGTTCCGCACGCAGGCCGGTGGGAACACCATCCTCTGCATCGAGGACAACGGCGTGCAGCTGTATTATTATGACGGCGCAATCTATCTGGAAAACGGCAGTGCGTACCGCACGAGCGGCCTGTTCCCGGACTATTCCACGCTCGGCGAGCATCTGCTGACGCTCTACAACGCGACCGACGTGACCCATGCCCGCGAGGCTGGCGGGGAGGTCTATTCCGTGACCGCCTACGGTAAGGATGCGGAGCAGGCGCTTTCGCTGCTGACGCCGACGATTGCGGATTCGCTCAGCGCCGTCGAGAGCATCGACCTGTGTATGCACGTTGAAGACGGGGAGATCCGCTCCATCGAAGCCTCCGGCAGCTGTGAAGCGGAAGACAACAGCGGCCAGACACAGCCGATGACCGTCTGGGCCGAGCTTACCGTCCAGCAGGACGCGCAGACGGCGCACACCGTCCCCACGGCGGTCACGGATGCGATCACGAACGGCGGCTATCAGGGCAAGCTGGAGCTGACGGAGGATCTGCTGCGCGTGCTGTCTGCCGCCTCCGAGCTTGGCAGGCGCGACCCGCTTGCCGCCCGCGTCCGGCTCAGCGCCAACTGCGGCCCCGTGATCTTCGATACGTCGCTGGATTACACCCGGACTGTAAAGGACGGCAAGACCGTCAGCTGCATCCGCACGGGCGCGCTGGAGCTGTATTTCTCCGGCGAAACGGTCCTTTCAAAGGACGGTTCTCCCACCGTGAGTGAGCAGGCGCTGGTCAAGTGCGCGGATCTGATCGATCTGGCCTACCGCGCCTGTCTGGAGGACAGCGCCGCAAGCGAGCAGACGGAGACCGGCTGGCACTATACGCTCAGCCTCAGCGCCGAGCAGACAAAGCAGGCCGCCTGCGCCATCGCGCCGGAGGCGGAGAAGCTGGACGTGCAGTACCTGCCCGGCACGCTGGAGCTGGACGTGCAGGACGGCGCGATCACAGCTCTGCGCGTCACGACCGGCGGCAGCGTACAGGTCGGTGTCGTCGACACGCAGGTGTCGATCTCGGCCCAGTTCGACTTCCAGACCGGCCTGACCACAGACGACTGCCCCGTCCCGGCCGCAGTGCTGGAAAAGCTGTAACAGCCGTACAAAGATCGTACAAACCAAAGCCTTCCCCGCCGGGGAAGGCGGCCCGAAGGGCCGGATGAGGGCTGGGGAGCAGCTGCGATTTTGAGAAACTGCAAAATAAAGTGCAAGTGCTGCTCACCCTCATCAGTCTGCTCCGCTTCGCTCCGCAGCCAGCTTCCCCGGAGGGGAAGCCGTTGGGCGCTCCCGCGCCAGTGCACCGCAGAGCAGGCAAAACGCCCCGGTTTTCCGTTTGGAAAACCGGGGCGCAGTCATTTTTATCCCGTTACGATCTCTCCCACGCCGTTCAGAATGTAGGTCGGGCGGTAGGGATAGCCGTTTACGTCGGTGCGGCTCGTGCAGCCGGAGAGGACGAGGACGGTAGCAAGGCCGGATTCCATGCCCGCGATGACGTCGGTGTCCATCCGGTCGCCGACCATGGCGGCCTCTTCGGAGTGGACACCCAGCAGATGCAGGCCCGTGCGCATCATGAGCGGGTTCGGCTTGCCCATAAAATAGGCCTTCCGGCCCGTCGCCAGCTCGATCGGCGCGACGAGCGACCGGCAGGCGGGCGCAATGCCGAACTCCGTCGGCCCCGTGAGGTCGGAATTTGTCGCGATCAGCCGCGCACCGTTCAGAACCAGCCGGACAGCCTTGGTGATGACCTCGTAATTATAGCTTGCCGTCTCGCCGACGATCACATAATCCGGGTCCACGTCGTTCATCGTGACGCCCACGTCATACAGCGCGTTCAGAAGCCCCGGCGCGCCGATCACGAACGCGGTGCAGCCCGGCGCCTGCTTTTTGAGAAACGCGGCGGTGGCCAGCGCGCTGGTGTAGAAATGCTCCTCGCCGATATCCAGTCCCATGCGCTGCAGCTTCTGCTGCAGCTCCTTGGGCGAACGCTCGGACGAGTTCGTCAGGAACAGAAACTTCTTGTCGTTTTCGTTCAGCCAGCTTACAAATTCCCGCACGCCCGGCAGCAGCTGGCTGCCGAGATAGATCACGCCGTCCATGTCGCAGATAAAGCCCTTCCGGGCGCGTAATTTTTCCAGATTCATCTCTTTGACTCCTCTCCTCCCGCTCCTGCGGCGGGGTATCTCTTTTCATTCGCTTACAGGCTCAGTATATGGGATAAAATCCGGAAAAGCAAGATAATTTGCACAGATTTAACGAAGATTTGTTGTGGATTTTACCGAAGTAGGTCAACGCAGGAAGCCCTCGAGAATTTTCTCCTCTGCCTCCTCCGGCGTCAGGCCGAGCGTTTCGAGCTTCAGCAGCTGCTCGCCTGCAATCTTGCCGATGGCGGCTTCATGCATAAGCGTCGCGTCGACGTGGTTGCAGGAAATTTCGGGGATGGAGCGCACCTTTGCCGCGCCCATGATGATCGAGTCGCACGACACATGGCCGAAGCAGGGGGCGTTGCCCTGCACGCGCGGATAAAAGACCTGCGTGGACTGCTCCTTCGCGACAGACCGGGAGACAACGCGTGTGCGCGCGCCCGCACCGTTCAGGATCACGTCCATTTCGCTGACAGCGTGCTGATCGCCCGCCGTCAGGAGCTTTTCGTTGATCTGCACCTCGGAATTCGCGCCGTTGGCCTCGCACTTTGTATAGCGCTTCGTATCGTCCACGCCGCCGATCTGGCTGGTGTCCATGACGATGGACGCGCCCTCTTCGAGATATACGATGGTCTGCGGGTTCAGAATGCGCTTGCCCGTACCCTCGCCCTCGCCGTAGTGCTTTTCGATATAGTGAACCTTCGCGTTTTTGCCGATGTAGAAGGTATGGATGCCGTCATGCTCGGAGTCGCAGTCGCCGCAGTTGTGGATGCCGCACCCGGCCACGATGGTCACGTCTGCACCCTCGCCGACAAAGAAGTCGTTATAGACCATGTCGTGGAACCCGGCTCTGCTCAGTACGACAGGGATATGCACGTTTTCGCTCTTGGTAAAGGGCGCGATCCTGATGTCGATGCCGTCCTTGTCGGTCTTGGAGACGATCTGGATATGCTCGGAGTTCTGGCGGAACGCCTTCTGTCCGTCGAGACGGATGTTCACCGCGCCGTCCGGGATGCCCGTCATATCCGAGACGGTCTTGAGAATGCTTTTCTGAATGTCGTTCAGCATATTCCGTTCACCTCCAGCAGATTGCAGCCCGCAACGGTCTGCGACAGCAGCTTCGGATAAAGCTCGTCCGCCGTGCCGCGTCCGGCGATCTCGCCGTTCGCGATCAGGATGATCTCGTCGGCCAGACGGATGATGCGCTCCTGATGGGAAATGATGAGGATCGTGCGGCCGCCCTTTTCGTGCAGCTCGCGGAATGTTTCCGTCAGCCGGGCGAACGACCACAGATCGATGCCTGCCTCCGGCTCGTCAAAGATCATAAGCCGGGAATTTTTAGCCAGCAGGGTCGCAATCTCGATGCGCTTGACCTCGCCGCCGGACAGGCTCGTGTCCACGTCGCGGTTCAGATAGTCGCGCGCGCACAGACCCACCTGCGTCAGATAGGAACAGGCCTCGTCATGGGAAAGCGCCTTGCCCGCCGCGATGGCGAGAAGGTCGGAGACCTTCATGCCCTTGAACCGGGGCGGCTGCTGAAAGGAATACGAAATGCCGCGCTTTGCGCGGTCGGTGATGGAAAGGCCGGTGATGTCCTCGCCGTCCAGAAAAATCTGGCCGCCGGTGGGGGTCGCAAGGCCCATGATGAGCTTGGCCAGCGTCGTCTTGCCGCCGCCGTTCGGGCCGGTAATGACAAGGAATTTTCCGTCTTCTACGTCCAGAGAGACGTTTTTGACAATGTCCGCGCGTCCCTGCGCGTCAGCCGCTGTCAGGCTGAGATTCTTGAGTGTCAGCATAGTTGCTCCTCTTTGTTTTTCTGATAATCTGTGGGTATTCTATCATAGTTTGTTCATTTGTGCAATGAATAGCCCGTTTTTCCAGAAAACTTTCTCTGTTTTTCCGTGAAAATTCCGCGCGGCTTTCTGTACAAACAGCATAATCTCTGCTATAATAGCCACAAAGGGCGCACTGTGTGCGCTCACGTGCCATTGGCACGAGACTTTTGCTTTGCAAAAGTCTTTGTGTTGCTGTTACAGCGACAATAAAAATCGGCGATGCCGATTTTTGCACGGCTGCGCCGTGCATACAGCGCTCAGCGCTGTAATTGTGCTATAATACAGGCAGAATGTCTATCGGTGAAGGAGCGTGGGTCTGTTGTCTGATTTGTCTGCCGTCGTCTTTGTGCCTGACGATACCGCGAAAACAGGTTTTTCCCGCCCGATGATGCTGCAGGCGATCATGGGGACGCCGCTGCTGTCGTGGCTGACGCGTTCTCTGGCCGCGGGCGGGGTCGGGCGTTTCTTTTTGGTCTGCCACGAGCGGTTCCTGTCCGAGGCGAAGCACTGCTTCCCGGACGGCTGTGAACTGAGCTGCGCGAAGCTCGAGGAAACTGCCGACCAGCTCCACGTCTTTTTGTCCACGGCCGACGAGCAGGAAGAGGACGTCATCGTCGTCACCGGCCCCGCCGTCATTGATCCGTTCGCCGTCGACGAGGAAGCGTTTTCCGGCGCGCCGGTCGAAAGCGGCGTAAGCTCCGTGAGCCGTCAGGCGCTGATGGACGCGCTGGACGATACGTTCATCTTCACCGACTTCATGAAGGAGCACGGTATTCCCTATACCGACCGCGACGGCGTTTACGCCGTTTCGTCCATGCAGCAGCTGGCCGAGTGGAAGCCCGTGCTCAGCCGGGGCGTTCTGTACGATCTGGCCGCCGCAGGCGTGTCGATCTGGGACTATGACAATACCTATGTTGAGCCGACCGTCTTCGTCGGGGCCGGGGCAGAGCTGCTGCCCGGGACCGTGCTGCGCGGTACGACGTCCATCGCCGACGGCTGCATGATCGGCCCGAACAGCTATCTGGAAAATGTAAAGGTCGGAGAGAATACGCGCGTCAACGCCTCGCAGGTCTACGATTCCGAGATCGGCGCGGACACGACCGTCGGCCCCTTCGCCTACGTCCGTCCGGGTTCGCGTATCGGCTCGCACGTGCGCTGCGGCGATTTTGTGGAGGTCAAGAACTCCACCATCGGCGACGGCACGAAGATCTCCCACCTGACCTACATCGGCGACAGCGACGTAGGCAAAAACATCAACTTCGGCTGCGGCACGGTCACGGTCAACTATGACCGCGTGAAAAAATCCCGCACCGTCATTGACGACGACGCGTTTATCGGCTGCAACGCCAATCTCATCGCGCCCGTGCACATCGGGCAGGGCGCATATATCGCTGCCGGGTCCACCGTGACCGACGACGTGCCGCCCGCAGCGCTCGCCATCGCCCGCGCCCGCCAGCAGAACAAGCGCGACTGGGCCAACCGGCACAAGCTGAAGGAGAAAAAATAAGCCTCGTATCCCCGGCGGCGGGTGCCGCCATGATATAGAACACACAGAACAGGAACAGACCGAACAACACAAGAGAGAGGGTAATTTCATATGATTTCTCATGGTAAGAACGTCAAGGTATTCTGTGCCAATGCCAACCGTCCGTTTGCCGAGGGCGTGTGCCGCAAGCTGTGGCTGCCGCTGGGCGACTGCACCGTAACGACCTTTGCCGACGGCGAGGTTTCCCTGACGATCAATGAATCTGTCCGCGGCAGCGACGTATTTCTGGTGCAGTCGACCTGCAAGCCGGTCAACAACAACCTGATGGAGCTGCTCATCATGATCGACGCTTGCCGCCGTGCCTCCGCCGGCCGCATCACCGCCGTCATCCCGTACTTCGGCTACGCCCGTCAGGATCGCAAGGCCAAGGGCCGCGACCCCATCTCCGCAAAGCTGGTCGCCAACATGATCGAGGCCGCAGGCGCCGACCGCGTGCTGACCATGGATCTGCACGCGTCCCAGATCCAGGGCTTCTTCGACATCCCGGTCGACAATCTGCTCTCCAACCCGATCTTCGTGAAATATTATATGTCCAAGTTCGAGCATCCGGAGGAGATGGTCGTCGTCTCTCCGGACGTCGGCTCCGTCGCCCGCAGCCGCACGTTTGCCAACAAGATGGGCATGAACCTCGCCATCGTCGACAAGCGCCGCGAAAAGGCCAACCAGTGTGAGGTCATGAACGTCATCGGCGACGTCAAGGACAAGAAGTGCATCCTCTTTGACGATATGGTCGACACTGCCGGTTCTCTGTGCAACGCGGCCAAGGCCATCGTTGAGATCGGCGGCGCGACCGAGGTCTACGCCTGCGCGACCCACGGCGTGCTCTCCGGCCCGGCCAACGAGCGCATTGCCAACAGCTGCATCAAGGAGCTGACCTTCCTGAATACCATCCCGCCGCTTGAGGGTGCGTGCAGCAAGATCAAGTATCTGGACGTTTCCCCGATCTTTGCCGACGCCATCCAGAGAATCTACGAAGAAAACTCCATGTCCGTTCTGTTCTGATTTTATGCTGTTTCAAAAGCCAACCTATGACTGGCTGATCGCGGGGCTCGGCAATCCGGGTCCTGAGTATGAGAAGACCCGTCACAATACCGGCTTCATGTCCCTTGACCTGCTGGCTGCGCGCCTGCAGGTCAAGGTTTCCAAGGAGCGCTTCAAGGCCCTCACCGCGCAGGCGGACTTCGACGGCCAGCGGCTGCTTCTCATGAAGCCGCAGACCTTTATGAACGCCTCCGGTATTGCGATCGAGGCTGCCGCGCACTTTTATAAGATCCCGCCGGAGCGGGTGCTCGTCCTCTTTGACGACATTTCGCTTCCCGTCGGCAAGCTCCGCGTCCGCAAAAACGGCTCTGCCGGCGGCCACAACGGCCTGAAATCCATCATCTCCTGCCTCGGCTCCGACCAGTTCCCGCGCGTCAAGATCGGCGTCGGCGCGAAGCCGCACCCCGATTACGATCTGGCCGACTGGGTGCTGTCTACCGTCTCCAAGACCGAATGGCCCGACTATCAGGAGGCTATGTCCCACGCCGGCGACGCGGCCCTCTGCATCGTCAAAAACGGCTGCGAAAAGGCCGCGGCGGAGTATAACGGGAAGATGTTCTGAGCGCACCCTAGGGCGTATCTGAAAACTCCCAACGCACCCGGACAGCGGGCCTTTTTGCGGTGCGCCGCGTCATTTTTCCTTGAAATACGTCAGTATTCCTGCGAAAAAATGTCTTGCGCAACGCAAAAATCCCTCGCTGCCGGTCACATCATGAGTTTTCAGATACACCCTAAGGCATCCGCGCCCTACAGGGTGCTGTGCAAATTCCCTCCCCATCTCACTTTCAATACCCACACCCCCTACGCATAGGAGACTCTCTCCTATGCGCGTTGCCTGTTGGGCAAAAAACTGTTTTTAGGAGAATCCCATGAACGTTCTGCTTTCGCTTCTGCAAAAGAGCACCGATTATAACCAGCTGCTGAAGGCCGTGGAGGCGAAGCAGGCCGTCGCTGTGTCGGGACTGAGTCAGGCCCCGCGCAGCCATGTGCTTGCCGCCGCGCACGAGCAGTCCGGCAGCCCCCTCGTCGCCGTGTGCCAGGACGATATGGCCGCGAAGCGGCTGGCTTCCGAGCTTGGCGCGTTCTTAGGCGAAGAGCCGCCCGTGCTGCCGTCGCGTGAGCTGACGCTGGCCGGGGCCATCGGCGTGTCCCGGCAGTGGGAGCAGCAGCGGCTGCGGCTTTTGTACGCGCTGGCGCAGGGACGCGTCCCGGTGCTGGTGGCAAGTCTGGACGCGCTGCTGCTGCGCACGCTCCCGCGGCAGACGCTCTTTTCCGCGTCCGTGACGCTTCGGGTCGGTGCGGAATACAGTATGCCGGAGCTGATCGAACGCCTGACCCGCGCGGGCTATTCCCGCGCGAGTCTGGTCGAGGGCGTGGGACAGTTCGCGCTGCGCGGCGGCATTCTGGACGTGTATTCGCCTGCGCAGGAAAAGCCGCTGCGCGCGGAGTTTTTCGGCGACGAGCTGGACACCATGGGCTATTTTGACCCCATCACGCAGCGGCGCACGGAAAACGTTGACGAGGCTGTCCTCCTGCCCGTGGCCGAGACGGAGCCGCACCTGCACCCGCAGGGGATATCCGGCCTGTGCGAGGACCTGCGCGCCATCATCGCGCGCCAGCAGCGGCGCAAAACGCCCAATCAGGCGCTGATCGAAACGCTGCAGAAAGACTGCGAGGCGCTCGAAAACGAGACGCTTTTCGCCAGCGCCGACCGGTATATGGCGCTGATCTACCCGGAATTCACGACCGCCGCCTCGTATCTGCCGCAGGAGGCCATCGTCGCCTTCTGCGACCACGGCAATCTCCAGCGCGGGGAAAAAGACCGCGCGGAAGAATTCGGCCTCCTGCTCGATTCGTTTTTGACCTCCGGCACGCTCTTTGGAGAGCTGTGCGATTATTACGCCACGATGGATGATCTGGCCGCGTCACTGCGCGGCCGGGCTGTTATCTACTGCGACAGCTTCCTTGCCGCGCGGTACCCGGAGTCCCTGCCGCCCAAGCAGCTGCTTTCCTTTACGGCCCGGCAGCTGCCGGGCTATGGCGGAAGTCTGGAAACAGCGGCGGCTGACCTGAAAAATTACGCGTCGAACCAGTATGGCTCCATCGTCCTGTGCGGCGGACAGCGGCGCGGGGAAATTTTAAAGGAGCTGCTTGCCAAAAGCGGCCTGAACGCGCTTTTGTCCTTCCCGCTGACGAAGCTCCCGCAGCCGGGGCAGATCCTTATTGCGGGCGGCTCGCTCCCGGCGGGGCTTGAATACCCGACGCTCAAATTTGCCATCTTAACAGAGGGACAGATCGCCGTCCGGCAGGAGCGTAAGCGCGTCCGTGCGCCGAAGAAAGCCACGAACCGCAAAAAACTCGATTCGTTCACCGATCTGACTCCCGGCGATCTCGTCGTACACGAGCACCACGGCATCGGCCGCTACGTCGGCATGGAGCAGCTGAAGGTCGGCGGCGTGACGAAGGATTATGTGAAGATCGCCTATCAGGGCACGGACTGCCTGTACGTGCCCGCAACGCAGCTCGATCTGGTCAGCAAGTATATCGGCGCCGGTGAGGATACGCCCGTCCGGCTCAACAAGCTCGGCGGCGACCAGTGGCAAAAGACAAAGGCGAAGGCCAAGGCTGCGGCCAAGGATCTGGCTGCGGGTCTCATCAAGCTCTATGCCGAGCGCAAGCGCCTGCCGGGCTTCGCCTTCGCGGCGGATTCGCCGTGGCAGCAGGAGTTTGAGGAGAGCTTTGAATACGCCGAAACGGACGATCAGCTGCGCTGCATCGACGAGATCAAGCGCGACATGGAATCCCCTGCGCCGATGGACCGTCTGCTCTGCGGTGACGTCGGCTTCGGCAAAACGGAGGTCGCGCTGCGTGCGGCCATGAAGTGTATGCTGGACGGCAAGCAGGTCGCGATCTTAGTCCCGACGACCGTTCTGGCCCAGCAGCACTATCTCACGGCCATGCGCCGCTTTGCGACCTTCCCGGTCACCATCGATGTGCTTTCACGCTTCCGTACGCCTGCGCAGATCAAAAAAACGCTCTTCGATCTGCAGTCCGGCAAGATCGATCTGATCGTCGGCACGCACAAGCTGCTGCAGAAGGACATTCATTTTCACGATCTCGGCCTGCTCATCGTCGACGAGGAGCAGCGCTTCGGCGTGACGCATAAGGAGCGATTGAAGGAACTTTCGCGCGGCGTCGACGTCTTAACCCTATCCGCAACGCCCATCCCGCGCACGCTCAATATGGCGCTGTCGGGTCTGCGCGATATGTCTACCATCGAGCAGCCGCCGCAGGACCGCTATCCAGTGCAGACCTTCGTGCTTGAGCATCAGGACGGCATTCTCGACGAGGCCATGCGCCGCGAGCTGGCGCGCGGCGGGCAGGTCTATTATCTCCACAACCGCGTGGAATCCATCGACCAGTGCGCCGCGAAGATCAAGCAGCGCATTCCGGAGGCCGAGGTCGCCGTCGCCCACGGCAAGATGAACGAGGAGCAGCTCGGCGACGTCATGCAGTCGATGTCAAACGGCGAAATTCAAATTCTCGTCTGCACGACCATCATTGAAACCGGCATTGATATCCCGAACGTCAACACGCTCATCATCGAGGACGCCGACCGGCTGGGCCTTGCGCAGCTGCACCAGATCCGCGGCCGCGTGGGCCGTTCGAGCCGCCATGCGTATGCGTACCTCACGTTCCGCAAGGGAAAAGTCCTGTCCGAGATCGCGGAAAAGCGGCTCGACACCATCCGCGAATACGCGGAGTTCGGCTCCGGCTTCAAGATCGCCATGCGCGACCTTGAAATTCGCGGTGCGGGCGATCTGCTGGGCGCGGAACAGTCCGGCCATATGATGACCGTCGGCTACGATATGTACCTGAAGCTGCTTGAGGACGCCGTGCTCGAAGAGCGCGGCGAGGCGGCGCAGAAGGAGCCAGAATGCACCGCAGACCTCACCGTCACGGCAAATATCAACAAGGACTACGTCGCCTCCGGCGAGCAGCGCATGGATCTCTACCGCCGCATGGCGGCCATCCGCACGCAGGAGGACGCAGATGAGCTGCTCGACGAGATCGTCGACCGCTTTGGCGACCCTCCGAAGGGCGTCATGAACCTCATCGCCATCGCGCTTCTGCGCGCAAGAGCCGCAGCGGCGGGCATCACGGAGATCACGCAGAAAGACGGTGCGGTTCTCCTGTCGCTTTCCACGATGGACTTTGCCGCCATCTCCGCCTGCTGCGCCGAGGCGCAGTTCAAGGGCCGCATTTTCTTCTCGGCAGGCAAGGTGCCGATGCTGTCCGTCAAGCTCAAAAAGGCCGAAGACCCGTTAAAGCTCGCGACGCAGCTCGTCGGCGTCTACGCTGCACTGCGCGCACAGACAGCGGGGACGTAAAAGACTTCTCTGTACTGATTTGCAGTCAACAATGCACTTTTCAAAGTAAGAACCCATATTAGAAATTTGCGGCTGCCATCCAGCATTTTCTTTTGCTTCTCCAAAAGAAAACGCTGGCAAAAGAAAACGAGCCCGGAGGGATTTCGATTTCCCTCCGGACCTCCTTGAAGCGGCCAGAAAAACCGCTTCGGTTTTTCTGGACTTTTCCCGCGATAACAGGAACAGCGTTGGGATACGGCAGTCAGCAAGACCAATGCGAATCCGTACTGCCCCGCAAATTTTGAATGCAAGGCGTTTTTACTGCGGCCATTCAAAGGCAGTTGCCATCAATCTTGGTGTACCGTAACAGGCGGTGCGTAGTTTTGCGCTCGTAGGGTGAGTGTGTGTTCGTAACGACTATAAAATTGGTACTTGCCTAAATCGTACCGGCAGCACGCACCAAACGCATCCAAGCGCCCCTTTTCTCCCCATTCTTTTCCGGCAGGGCGGAAAAGAATGGGCCGCCGGAGGCGCGTCGGAAACGGCTTCGACGGAACGGGTCTCAGCTATGCGCAGAGCGTAAACCCGAAAATGTTAATAGAAATTTCAGAAATCCGGGGGCTGTTCCTGTCGGGAATGCCGTTGCAAAAAGCGGTCGGTTTATGTATAATACAGACACAAAATAGAGTATGTCGCCTCTGCGGCTTTTGAATAGGAGGGATTCATATCAGAAAGAAAGGCAGATTTGAGGCCAGCCGTCCCGCGCACAAAACTGCGGCGGACAGAGCCGCCGCGCCGAAGAAGCAGCCGTCCGGCAATGCCGGGAAGAAGGCCGCGGTGATCGCGGGCTGCATCGTGCTGCTGGCGGTGCTCGGCGTGTGCACCTATGGATTTATATTAAAGGGAAGCGACACCATTTTCCCGAACGTCTATGTCGCCGGCGTGAACGTCGGCGGATTGAAGCGCGACGCCGCGATCAACGCTGTGACGCTTGCCGTCGAACAGGAGACGGCCACCGATACGCTCACCGTCGTCCTGCCAGACCGGACGATCGACTTCACCCCTGAGATCACCAACGTCGCCCTCAACCCGGACGAGGCGGCGGATGCCGCCATGAATTATGGCCGCGACGGCGGCCCGATCACGGCGCTTCTCACATACGAACGCGCGAAGAAGACCCGGCAGGACATTTCGCTCGAATCCGGGACGAATCTTGATACCGCGTATATCCGCGATCTGATCGACCAGACCGCGCGCGCCTGCGCGTCGGAAAAGGTTGACCCGACCGTCACGGTCGACGCGGACGCAAAAACGGTCACGGTCGTGACAGGTTCGCCGAAAATTTCGCTTGACGCGGACGCGCTCTATGACGCGGTCGTTGCTCGGTTCAATGCCGGCGATCTGTCCGAACTCAAGTTCGATTACGACACCGAGCCCTGCGCGCCGGTTGATCTTCAACAGTATTACGACCAGTTCGCAACCGAGATGAAGGACGCGTACTACGACGAGGAAAAGAAGGAGCTGGTTGCGGAAAAGGTCGGCTTCGGCTTTGACGTGTCGTATTACACGCAGCAGCTTGCCATGGCCGATCCCGGCACGAAGATCGTCATTCAGGCCGAGGCAATCCAGCCGGAAGTCACGCTGGCCGAGCTGGAGAAGGAATACTTCTCCGATGTACTCGGTTCCTGCGACAGCCCGCATACCGCGCAGGCAGGCCGCACGAAGAATCTGGAGCTGGCCTGCAAAGCCATCGACGGCACAATCCTGAACCCCGGAGACGAGTTCTCGTTCAACAAGATCGTCGGTGAGCGCACGCCGGAGAAGGGCTATCAGTCCGCTATCGTCTACCAGACCGGCGGCAAGAGCGAGGCAGAGGCCGGCGGCGGCGTATGTCAGGTCGCGTCCACGATCTATACCGCCTGCCTCTACGCCGATCTCAAGGTCACAGAGCGCTCTCCGCATATGTTTACCGTTACCTATGTCCAGCTCGGTATGGATGCGACGATCTACTGGGGCAGTCTCGATTATAAGTTCGTCAACAGCACCGACCATCCGCTGCGCATCGACGCGTCTGTCTCCGGCGGCTATGTCCACGTCAAGCTTGTGGGCACCGCGCCGAAGGACAAGGGCTACGACCATATCGTCCTGCGGCACGAGGTTGTCGCGACCGTCCAGCCCAAGATGGAGATCGACGGCGACAAGACCATCATCACCGACGCCGGTACCGCCCTCGACGAAAACGGCAACACCGTCAACATCGTCGTTGACAAGGACGGCAACAAGTATATCAAGGGCGACATGGTGCAGTATTCCTACGTCGGCAAGACCGTCATGGCCTACCGCGATTATGTGGACGCGAATGGAAACGTCATCAAGACCGAGACGCTGCACAAGGATGCGTATCAGGCCCGCAACACCAGCTACAAGTGTACGCCGTACGTTGAGCCGGAAGTTCCGGAGGAGCCGGAACCCACAGACCCGGATTACCCCGACTATCCGGATGAACCGGATGATCCGGACGACCCGATGAACCCGTGGGATTGACCCCCAAAAACACCAGCCCCCCGGCAGCCCGAATGGGCCGCCGGGGGGCTGATGCGTTACAGGCAAATATGCGCGGTGATGTTGTTTTCGCCCTCCGCACGGTCGAAGCCCTGTGATTCGTACAGGGCAATCGCGGCCTCATTGTCGATGTCGACCAGAAGCGCCATGCCGTTCGGCCGGTTTTCCTGAACCGCTGCTGATAGAAGCGCGCGGCCAAGGCCGCGCCTGCGGCTCTCCTTACGGACAAACAGGTCATACGGCTCGTTTTCCGCGCTGTTGTGGGTCAGGTCGATATAGCCCGCAGCTTCGCTGTCCTCGATCGCCAGCAGAACGCGGAAAATTTCCGGCGCAGCCAGCACGCGTTCGCCCGTCCAATAGCGGTCGCCGGTGTGCAGCGCCAGATACTGCGCCCGGTACTCCGGACGGTAGGGCACGATGCGCGCATCCGGCACATACGGGACAGTCCGCCGCAGGACGAGCTTCTGCTGCTCCGGATCAAATTTCGCGTCCAGCGCTTCGAGCGCTGCCTGCAAAAGCCGGTTGCGCGGGTTATAGACAAAGTCCGCCTGATAGCCGGGGTAAGCCGATTTCAGATGCGCAAGCAGCTCGTCATAGGCCGCCGCGCTTCGGGAAAGTCCAGCCAGAAGCTCCAGATACTTCTCGTCCTCCGGCACCAGCAGCGCAAACACGCCTGTGACGGTGTCGTTTTCGAACGTGCCGAGCACGCGCGTATTCGGGTTTTCAGGCGCATCCAGCAGGTTCCGGTGCAGCTGCTGCTCTGTGAGCAGCATGGGGTCACGATAGTCGGGGTCTGCGCTGCAGGCATGAATAAAGTCCAGATATGGCGAGAGCGTGTGCAGATCTTTCAGCATATTGCGGCTTCCTCTCAGTCAATTTTTCTGATGTGTATTGTACGGCCTTCTCCGGCGCTTGTCAAACGGCGCGGAACACTGTATAATCATTATCAGATTTTTATTGATCCTCGGAGGTGGCTGAATGTCTCTTGCGGAAAAACGGCTGTTCCTGCTGGATATGGACGGCACGATCTATTTAAGCGAAACGCTCTTCGACGGGACGCTGGAGTTCCTGCGCTATGTGCGCGCCATCGGCGGCCGGTATTTGTTCCTGACGAACAATTCCTCGCGCGGGACCGACGCGTATATTGCAAAGATGGCCCGCCTCGGCATCGAGGCCTTCCCCGACGATTTTCTGACCAGCGCGGACGCGACGATCCGCTATCTGCGCGGCCGGTATCTGCCGGATACGGTCTATTATGTCTGCGGAACGGAATCTCTTAAAAATCAGCTTCGTCTGGCAGGGCTGCGAGTAGCCGAGACGCTGCGGGATGATTGCGCCGTTGTCCTTCTGGGCTACGACACGGAATTGACGTATGAAAAGCTGGAAAGCTGCTGCATTCTTCTGAACCGAGGCGCGGATTACGTCGCCACGCACCCCGATCTTGTCTGCCCGACATGGTACGGCAGCGCGCCGGACTGCGGCAGCGTGATCGAAATGCTCCATACCGCGACGGGCCGCCGCCCGAAGGTCATCGGCAAGCCCCAGCCCGAAATGGCGCTGCTGGCGATGGAGCAGACGGACTTCTCGCCGCGCGAAACGTGCCTCATCGGCGACCGGGTGTATACCGACATCGCCTGCGGCGTGAACGCCGGGATCGACACGATCTTCGTCCTGTCCGGTGAGGGCGTGATGGAGGATATCGAAAAATACGGCGTTCAGCCGACGTATTGTATGCAGAATATCCGCGAAGTCCTCAATACATTAGAAAAGGGAGAACCGAAATGAAGCTCAACAACAAGCGTACCATCCTGGTCGGCCTCGCGTTCTTGTCCATCTGCGCGTTCTGGCAGATGTATGACAGCATCGTGCCGCTGATCCTCACGAAGACCTTCCACATGAACGAAACGTTCTCCGGCGCGATCATGGCGGCGGACAACATTCTGGCGCTCTTTCTGCTGCCGTTCTTCGGCTCTGTCTCGGATAAGAGCCATTCGAAGCTCGGCAAGCGGATGCCCTTTATCCTCTTCGGCACTGGCTGCGCCATCATCCTCATGAACATTCTCCCTCTGCTCGACAACAGCTACGCCGCCCAGCCCTCCGGCTTCAAGACGGCCTCATTTGTCATCGTCCTCGGCCTGCTGCTCGTCGCCATGGGAACGTACCGCGCTCCCGCCGTCGCCCTCATGCCCGACGTGACGCCAAAGCCGCTGCGCTCGCGTGCGAACGCCATCATCAATCTGATGGGCGCGGTCGGCGGCATTCTGTATCTCGGCGTTGCGGCGGTGCTCTATCCCAACTCCAAGACCGCCGGTTTGGATCATGTGAACTATCAGCCGCTGTTTATCGTTGTGTCGGCCATTATGTTCGTCGCCGTCGCCGTGCTCTTCCTCACGATCAGGGAGCCGAAGCTCACGGCGGAAAATCAGGCGCTTGAAAAGCAGCACCCGGAATGGAACCTTGCGCAGGACGACGGCAGCGGCCACGAGACGCTCCCGAAGCCCGTCAAAAAGAGCCTCGGCTTCCTGCTGGCCTCCATCGCGCTCTGGTTCATCGGCTATAACGGCGTGACGACGTGGTTCTCGACGTATGTCGATACCGTCATGGGGCAGGGCCTCGGCGGCGCATCGACCTGCCTGCTCATCGCCACGGCGGGCGCCATCGTCTCGTACATCCCCATCGGCCAGATCGCCTCAAAGATCGGCCGCAAGCGCACGATCCAGGGCGGCATCATCCTGCTTACCGCCTGCTTTGCCAGCGGCTATGTGCTCACAACGACATTCTCCTCGATCAACGCCATTATGTTTGTCGTCTTCGCCCTCGTCGGCCTTGCCTGGGCCGCGATCAACGTCAACTCGCTTCCCATGGTCGTCGAGATGTGCAAGGGCTCGGATATCGGCAAATTTACCGGCTATTACTACACGGCCTCCATGGCCGCGCAGGTCGTCACGCCCATCGCCGCCGGTACACTCATGCGCAAGATCGACTACCGCGTCCTGTTCCCGTATGCCGCGCTGTTCGTTGCGCTGAGTTTTGTGACGATGCTTTTCGTCCACCACGGCGACGCCAAGGCCGAGGCCAAGAAGGGGCTGGAAGCGTTCGAGGAAATGGACGACTGACCCCGTCTGCATAACCTACAGAACTCCGGCGAATCCGTACTGCTTTGCAAATTTTGAACGCAAAGCGTTTTTACAGCAGCCATTCAAAGGCAGCTGTTATCAAACTTGGTGTACCGTAACAGGCGGCGCGTCGGAAACGGCCTCGACGGAACGAGCCGCCGCTATGTGCGACGTTTCTTATCCTCTGAGCCCGTTTCCTCCTTTCCAAAACACAAATGCTTCGCTGGTTTGTGTTTTGGGTTTCAGTGCTGCGCAAGCCTATCCTAAATATAACAAGAAAGAAGTCTATAACCATGCTGACAATCTGCATCATCCTGATCGTGCTTCTGGTGCTCGATCTGCTGTTTACGCTGGCGCTGCGGTGCCGGAAGGGACACCGGAAGTGGGAGGTTCTCAAGAAGTACCGTTACGCCCACCGGGGCTATCACGACAAGCCCGTCGTCCCGGAAAACTCTCTGCCCGCCTTCCGCCGGGCCATCGAGCGCGGCTTCGGCGCGGAGCTGGACGTGCATCTTTTGAAGGACGGCACGCTTGCCGTCTTCCATGACTCTGATCTGAAGCGCTGCGCGAATGTCGAGGGCGAGATCGAGGATCTGACGCTGGACGAGCTGAAGCAGCTCCGGCTTGAGGGCACGGACGAGCAGATCCCGACCTTTGACGAGGTTCTTGCCCTGTTCGAGCACGAAACGCCGCTCATCATCGAGCTTAAGACCGCGCGCGGCAACCATATGGCGCTGGCCAAGGCAGTCTGCGAGCGGCTGGACAGCTATCAGGGCGAGTTCTGCATCGAGTCGTTTGACCCGTTCGCGCTCATCGACGTGAAAAAGCTCCGCCCCGAAATCTGCCGCGGGCAGCTTTCTATGAATTTTGAGAAGGACAAGGCGGGCCTGCCGTGGTACAAGCGGTTCATCGCGGGCAATCTGCTTTTGAACTTCCTGACGGTCCCGGACTTTATCGCGTACAAGTTTGAAGACCGCAGCAGCTGCTGCCTGCGCTCGTGCGTCCGCGTCTGGGGCGCGCAGGAGGTCGACTGGACGATCCGCACGAAGGAGGATCTGCTGGCCTGCGAGGCCGCCGGCGGCATTCCGATTTTTGAGCGCTTCGATCCGGAGGTCTGAGTGTCCGTACATACGCCAAGTGAAAAAACTGCCGCCCGGCCGGGCGGCAGTTCCTGTTTTCAGAGCAGCAGCGTCAGATGGTACACTGCGAACGCGGCCAGCCACGCAATGCAGCACTGGGAAAGCGCAATGAGTGCGGCTCGCAGTGCCGAACCCGTCTCGCGCCGGATGGCGGCGATGGCCGCTACGCACGGGGTATACAGAAGCGTAAAGACCAGAAAGCTCAGCGCGGCCTTCGCGGTAAAGAGCGTCGAGACGGCGGCTGTGCCCAGCAGGATCTGAAGGGTGCTGACGACGGATTCCTTTGCGATAAAGCCGGTGATCAGCGCCGTCGCGCAGCGCCAGTCCGCGAAGCCCAGCGGCGCAAATATGGGTGCGAGCCAGCGCCCGACCATGGCAAGCAGGCTCTGCTCGCTGCTCGTCACAACGTCCAGCCGGGTATCGAAGCTTTGCAGGAACCAGATGACGATGGTCGCAAGGAAAATAACAGTAAAGGCGCGCTCGATAAAATCCTTCGCCTTGTCCCAGAGCAGAAGCGCGACGCTTTTTACGCTCGGCAGGCGGTAATTCGGCAGCTCCATTACAAATGGAACCGGCCGGCCCCGGAAGGCGGATTTGAGCACGAGCGCGGAGAGAATGCCGAACAGGATGCCAAGCACATACAGCCCGATCATCACCAGCGCAGCGTACCTCGGGAAAAACGCCGCCGAGAAAAACGCATAGATCGGGATTTTTGCCGAGCAGCTCATAAAGGGCGTGAGCAGGATGGTCATGGTGCGGTCGCGCTCCGACGGGAGCGTCCGCGCCGCCATGACTGCCGGGACCGTGCAGCCGAAGCCGATGAGCATCGGCACGACGGACTTGCCGGACAGGCCGATGCGCCGCAGCAGCTTGTCCATCACGAACGCCACGCGCGCCATATAGCCGGTGTCTTCCAGAATAGACAGGAAGAAAAAGAGCGTCACGATGATCGGCAGAAAGCTCAGAACCGCGCCGACGCCCTGAAAAATGCCGTCGATCACAAGGCTCTGCACGACGGGGTTCAGGTGATAGGCCGTCAGCGCCCGATCGACCACGACGGTTAGCGCATCAATGCCGGAAGCCAGCAGATCGCTCAGTCCCTGCCCGATCACATGGAACGTCAGATAGAAGATCAGCAGCATCACGCCGATGAAAATCGGGATGGCGGTATATTTTCCGGTCAGAATTTTGTCGGCACTGACCGAACGCAGACGCTCCTTGCTCTCATGCGGCTTGACGACGCAGGCTTTGACCAGCGCTTCAATGAACGTATAGCGCATATCCGCGATGGCCGCGTTGCGGTCAAGTCCGCGTTCCAACTCCATCTGGACGATGGAGTGCTCGATCAGCTCCTTTTCGTTCTGATCGAGGCGCAGCTGCTCCAGCACGGCTTCATCGCCGTCGATGACCCACGTCGCCGCGAAGCGGACGGAAAGCCCCGCGCGCTGCGCGTGGTCCTCGATCTGGTGGCAGACGGCGTGGATGCAGCGGTGGACAGGTCCGGGGGCGCAGAAATCGACGACGGCGGGCAGGCGCTTGTCCTCCGCCGTGCGCACAGCCGCCTCGATCAGCGCCTCGACCCCGTCGCCGGAGGCCGCGCAGATGGGCACGACGGGAACGCCCAGCTGCTGCGAGAGCTTATCCGTGTCGATGCTGCCGCCGTTGCCGGTCAGCTCGTCCATCATGTTGAGCGCCAGCACCGTCGGCACGCGCAGCGTCAATAATTGGAGCGTCAGATAGAGATTGCGCTCTAAATTGGTCGCGTCGACAATATTGATGATGCCGTCCGGCTTGCTTTTGAGAATAAAATCGCGGGTGACGATCTCCTCCGCCGTGTACGGGCGGAGCGAATAAATGCCCGGCAGATCGACGACGGTGCAGTCCTTCTGCCCGCGCACCGGGCCGGATTTCTGGTCGACCGTCACGCCGGGGAAATTGCCGACATGCTGGTTTGAACCGGTCAGTTGGTTAAAAAGCGTCGTTTTGCCGCAGTTCTGGTTGCCAGCCAGTGCGAAGATCATTCTGCGTCCTCCTCAATCGTGATGCTGCGCGCATCCTCCTTGCGCAGCGTGAGCGTATAGCCGCGCAGAAACAGCTCCATGGGGTCGCCCATGGGCGCAATTTTGCTGACGTGTACGCGCGTGTGCGGGATAAGACCCATGTCAAGCAGCCGGCACCGAAGGATCCCCTCGCCGCCGACCGCGGTAATGACGCCGGAATGTCCGACGGAAAGCTCGTCAAGTGTCATATCTGCATTTCCTTTCCCTGTTGGTTTCTGAATGTTAGGATAATCTAACTTTCGCGAAAATGCAAGAAAAACAGACGCGGAACGGCAAATTTTTTCTGCGTCCGCGCAGTTTACAAAATCGTCACGCCCTCGGCTATTCGGTATGCTATGATATACTACAGATATAAGGAGGCCGACGCATGAATATTCTCTTTTTCCTGACGCCGAAGGCGATGTGCGCCTATATAGAGTCCGATGACACGCTGCGGCAGGCGATGGAGCGGATGGAGCATTCCGGCTATGCGGCACTGCCCGTGCTGGACAAGAGCGGGAAATACTGCGGCGTTGTTACAGAGGGCGACCTGCTCTGGACGCTCAAGCGCCTGTGCGTGATGGACCTGCGCCAGACCGAGGAGCATTCCATTTCCGAGATCGAGCACCGCCGCACCGTGCAGCCCGTGCGGGTCGACACGCGCGTGGAGGATCTGATCTCCGTCGCCGCTGAGCAGAACTTCGTCCCCGTGATCGACGACAAGGGCGATTTCATCGGCATCGTCACCCGCAGCCGCATTCTCCGGTATTACTTACAGACGAATTTCCCGCACGAATAATTTTCCTCCGCTGGTTTAATCCTCCGGTTTTTGGCACATACTTAGCCTCGGAGGTGCAAAATCATGCAAACAAACGAAAATCATCCGAACCGGAAGCGGATCCGGAGCTTTTTCCGCGAAAAGGGCTACTACATTGTTCTGGCGCTGTGCGTATGCGCGGTAGGCGTTTCGGGCTGGCTGTTCGTGTCCGGCGCCATCGCCGAGAAGAAAGCACTGCGGCAGGAGACGATGTCCATTGCCACCAGCGCGGAGGATCCGGCCAAAAATCCGTCCGCCGAACAGAAGCCGGCCCCGACCGCCGCTGCGGAGGAGGAAACGGCTCCGGCAGCCGCCATGACGGACGAGTCCGTCCGCGAGGCGGCGAAGAACGTGCGCGTCTGGCCCGTTTCCGGCAGCACGCAGGCCGCCTACAGCGTCGACGCGCTGCAGTATAACGCCACGACACAGGACTGGCGGACGCACGCGGGCGTCGATCTGGCCGCGTCGGTCGGAACGCCGGTCAAGGCCGCAGGTTCAGGCGTCGTGACGGCGGTTTATGACGATGAATTCCTCGGCACGACCGTCGTCATCAACCACGCGGACGGCCACGTCTCGCAGTATTCCAATCTCGCCGTCATGCCGTCCGTCTCGGCGGGCGACAGCGTAGAGGCCGGGCAGACCATCGGCGCCGTTGGTGAAACGGCTCTGCTCGAAATTGCGGACGAGCCGCATCTGCACTTTGCCGTCTACGCCAACGGCGACACCATCGACCCGGCAGAATTCATCCGATAAACGCAGACAAGCGCCGCAGCAGCCGCTGCGGCGTATTTCTTTGCAACAGATTCTGTTTTTCTGCGACTATATAGGTGAGACGTCTCAAAGGAACAAAACGACAGGAGGGATGGATACGGATGACAAGACCATTCTGCGGCGGCTGAAGCGGGGCGACGCGGCGGCGCTGGAGGCCGCCGTGCGGCAGTACAGCGGATATGTATCGGCTGTGATCGGCAATCAGCTCGGCCCGTGCGCTGCCGCAGAGGACATTGAGGAGCTGGCCTCCGATGTGTTTGTCGCGCTGTGGCGCGCACCGCAGCCGCTTCGGACGGAGCATCTGCGCGGCTGGCTGGGCAAGGTCGCGCGCAATCAGGCGATCAGCTTTTTGCGCAGGCAGCATATGCAGCTCGTCCGGGACGAGGACTGCATCCTCGTCGACGACCGCGACGCGCAGAAGCTGCTGGAGGCGAAGGAGCGCAGCGCGCTTTTAAACGCGGCGCTGGCAGCGCTCACGCCGGAGGACCGGGAAATTTTTCTGCGCCGGTATTACTACAACCAGACAGCCGGACAGATCGCGGAGGCGCTGCATATGAACCCCAGCACGGTTCGCAGCCGCCTTTTGCGCGGACGGCAGGCGCTGAGGACGGAATTACAGAAAGGAGACGTGCAGATTGAAGATCTCTGTGCAGAGTCTGTTTGAGGACTATGAGGAAAATGCCGTTCCGCTGAGCCGGGACACGGACGCGGAGCGGATTCTGGAAAAAACGAAGGCCAAACTGCCGGGAGTAAAACGGAAGCGGCCGGTCGGCCTTGTGCTGATCGCAGCGGCGGCCGTCGCCGTTTTGTGCGGCGCGGCGGCGATCGTGCATTACGCGTCGGTCCGGGACGGTGCGGGAAGCTACATCATGCCGGACACGCTCCGCTATGACGAGGAAAACAAAAAGACGATTCTGGTGGACACGCCGTTTGAGTGGAACAATCCCATCAGCTTCGATACCGAGGGCCGGACAAAGGGAAAGGTCTGCGGTATGCGGCTCGGTTGGCTGCCGGAGGGCTGGGGCACGGGCTACACCCAAACGGCCTATGACGTGATCGCCCAGCGGGACGCCGAACAGGCGCAGAGTCTGCCGCAGGACGAGCGGGAGCTGGTGGTCTATACCTACGACCTCTTTGCCGTGCAGGACGTGCGGAAGGACTACAGCGTGCAGTGTATGTCCGCCAACACGGTCGCCGGGTGCGACTTCCTCTGCGGCGGTACGCGGACGGAGATCACAAAGCAGGGGACGATCGGCCCCTACGACGCGTCGTGGGTCGAGACACACTGGCAGCGTTCAAGTCCGGGCTCCGACGCGCCGGAGGAGTGGACCACGCAGATGCTTCTGCTGTACGACCGGGAGAAGCTCTGCGTCGTCATTATCAGCGCCGACTGGGACGATGCGGAACGGATCGCGGCGAATCTGGAGATTGTGGAGACCTCCGTTGACACCCCGCAGCCCGATCTGACGAACGGCAGAGGGTTCCGCTGGATCGGCGGCGTCGGATAGTCGGAAACGGCCTTGCCGGAACAAGGCCCCGCTGTTCGCGGAGCCTCTTATCCTCTAAGGCCGTTTCCTCCTTTTTTCCCGTCGAACCGCTGATGCTGGGTTCGCCGGGAAGCCATGGCCTTGCCGGAACGAGGCCCCGCTGTTCGCGGAGCCTCTTATCCTCTAAGGCCGTTTCCTCCTTTTTTCCCGTCGAACCACTGATGCTGGGTTCGCCGGGAAGCCGTGGCCTTGCCGGAACGAGGCCCCGCTGTTCGCGGAGCCTCTTATCCTCTAAAGCCGTTTCCTCCTTTTTTCCCGTCGAACCGCTGATGCTGGGTTCGCCGGGAAGCCATGGCCTTGCCGGAACGAGGCCTGCGATAAGCCAAAAGCCTCCTCTTACCGCGCGGGACGCGGTAAGAGGAGGCTTTGAGGGGACTGCGGCGAATCTGTACTGCCTTGCAAATTTCAAACGCAAAGCGTTTTCACCGCAGATATTGAATCGCAGCTGCTTGCAAATTCGGTGTACCGTAACAGGCGGCGCGTACCATAGCGCACGTAGGGTGAGTATGTGTGCTCGCAGCGACTATAAAGCGGGTGCTTGCCTGAACTGCACCCGCAGGATGCACCAAACGTAATCCAGCGCCCCTTTTCTTCCCCATCTTTTCCGGCAAGGCGGAAAAGATGGGGCCGCCGGAGGCATTGGCGCTCACGGGCCGTGATGCACGGAAGCTTGACAAATCTCTCGTTTGCAGGTAAAATATAGACCCTTCCATACGGACAAATGCCGCAGGAAGGCGCTTTATCACAAACAAGGAGATACTGTTATGAAAAAGAATCAACTTCTTGCCCTGCTGCTGGCGGCGGTGATGCTGCTGGCCGTGCTGACCGGCTGCGCCGCGAAGACGGAGCCTGCACAGGAAAAACCCGCCCAGAGCGAGACGGCTCCGGAAACGGAAACATCTGCCCCCGCAGAAGAAGAACCGGCTCCCGCAGAGGAACCGGAAGCAGAGGACACCGCCTCCGCCGTTACCCTGACCGACATGACCGGCCGCGAGATCACGCTGGACGCGCCTGCAGAGCGCGTCGTCGCGCTGACGGCCTCCGACTGTGAGATCCTCTACGCGCTGGGCGCGGGCGATCTGCTGGTCGGCCGCGGCGAATACTGCGACTATCCGGCGGAGGTCCTGGACGTTCCCTCCGTCCAGTCCGGCTACGACACGAACATCGAGCAGATCATCGCGCTCGAGCCGCAGGTGCTGCTCATGAGCACCATGGCCCAGACCGAGGAGCAGGTGCAGCAGCTCGAGGCCGCCGGCGTCCGCGTCGTCGTGAGCGACGCGCAGGACATCGAGGGTACCTATACCGCCATCAGCATGATCGGCGAGCTGGTTGGCCGGCAGGCCGAGGCTGCGTCCATTGTTGAGAGCATGCAGAAGACCTTCGACGAGATCAGGGCAAATGCCGGGGACGGCACAAAGAGCATCTATTTTGAGGTCTCCCCGCTGCAATACGGCCTCTGGACGGCCGGCTCCGGCACGTTCATGGACGAGATCGCCAATATGCTGGGCCTGACGAACTGCTTTGCCGACGTGACCGGCTGGGGCGAGATCTCCGAGGAGCAGGTGCTCGAGCGCAACCCGGATTACATCGTGACCATCTCCATGTACTTTGGCGAGGGCCCGACACCGGAGGAGGAGATCCTCTCCCGCACCGGTTGGGAAAACGTCACCGCTGTCAAAAACGGCAAGATCCTCAATCTGCCGAACAACGAGCTGTCCCGCCCGGCCCCGCGTCTGGCCGACGGCGCGAAGGCGCTGTATGACTTTGTTTACGGCGAATAATCCGGAAATACCACTCTGAAAACAGGAGGCACAGCATGCGCCGGTATCACGAAACGTTCAGGCTATGGGAATACCTGCTCTTTACGCTCGTGACGCTGGCCGTGCTGTGCCTCTGCGTCTGCGTGGGGAGCGTCCGCATCCCGCTTTCGGACACGCTTTCCTATTTTGCCGCGAGGCTCACGGGCGGTCAGCCGCCCGCGGGCCTCGTCTCGTCCATCCTGCCCATCCGTCTGCCGCGTGTTTTGTGCGTGGCGCTGACGGGGGCGGCTTTGTCTCTGGCGGGCGCGGCAATGCAGGGGCTGCTCAAAAACCCGCTGGCCGACGGCTCGACGCTCGGCGTTTCGTCCGGCGCGTCGCTCGGCGCGGTCATTGCCATTGCCTTCGGCGTGACGCTGCCGGGTCTGCCGTTCGCGGGGACAATGGGTATGGCGATCGTGTTCGCGTTCTTATCGCTGCTTGTCATTCTCGGCCTTTCCTATAAGCTCGACCGTTCTCTGTCGACGAACACGATCATCCTGATCGGCGTGATCTTCTCCATGTTCGTCTCCAGCATTATGAGCATCGTCATTACCTTCGCTGCCGACAAGGTTCAGCGCATCACGTTCTGGACGATGGGCTCCCTGAGCGGCAGCACATATCAGAATGCCGCCGTGCTGGCAGGCGCGCTTTTGATCTGCGGCACGGTCATCCTGCTGCACGCGCAGATCCTCAACGCCTTTGCCGTTGGGGAGGACAACGCCCGGCAGATCGGCGTGGACGTGAAGCGGGCCAAGCTCGTGCTGCTCATTATGGTTTCCATGCTCATCGGCGTGTGCGTGTCCATCGGCGGGACGATCGGCTTTGTCGGCCTTGTTACGCCGCATATGGCGCGGATGCTGGTCGGGCCGAACCACAAGCGGCTGCTTCCGGCGGCGATGTTCGGCGGAGCGGTCTTTCTGATGCTGGCCGATCTCATTGCGCGCATTCTATTGAATCCGCTGGAGCTGCCCATCGGCGTGGTCACGAGCTTTGTGGGCGCGATCGTATTCGTGGTGATCTTCTATCAGTCGAGAAAGGAGCACTGATATGCCGATGCTGGATGTCGACCGTCTTTCGGTGCGGTACGGAACAAAGCAGATCGTCGACGCGCTCTCCTTTTCCGTTTCCGAGGGGCAGTGGCTTATGATCGCAGGCCCGAACGGGGCAGGCAAATCGACAGCGCTTGCCGCCATCACGCAGGGGACGCCGTATACGGGCCGCGTGCTGTTTGAAGGACAGAATGTAAGGAGCATGAAGCCCGCGCTTCGCGCGCGGGCCATCGGCGTTCTGGCGCAGAACCACTTTGTCGGCTACGGCTTCACAGTCGAGGAGGTCGTGCGCCTTGGGCGCTTCGCCTATGCAGGAGGCGTGTTCGGCCGCAGCCGGGAGGACGACGCCGGGCACGTTGAGCAGGCGCTGACGCTCACTGGCCTGCAGGACAAGCGGCGGCAGTCGGTTCTGACGCTCTCCGGCGGCGAGCTACAGCGCACGTTCCTCGCGCAGGTTCTGGCGCAGGACCCGAAGCTCCTGCTGCTCGACGAGCCGACGAACCATCTCGATCTCATCTATCAGAAGCAGATCTTCGCCCTGATCGGCCAGTGGCTGCAAACGCCGGGCCGCGCTGTGGTGAGCGTGGTGCACGATCTGTCTCTTGCGCGGGCCTTTGGCACGGATGCGCTGCTGATGGACAGCGGCCGCAAGATCGCACTGGGCCGGGCGAACGACGTCCTGACCCCCGCAAATCTTGACCGGGTCTACGGCATGGATGTTGCCGCGTGGATGCGCGGATTGTACAGACAGTGGGCCGAATAAGCCGCTGGCATCGTATGGAGAATGCTGCCGACAGGAAAAAACGCCGCCCAGCCGGGCGGCGTTTTTTGAATTTTGATTACTCGTCCTCTTCGGAGTCCTCGTCTTCCATGTCGAACTCCAGCTCTTCGCCGCAGTTCGGGCAGGTCGTCGCGCCCTCGTCGAGCATTTCCTCGTCGATGGTGATGACTTCGCCGCAGGTGGGGCACTTGACCTCATAGAGCGTTTCGCTGCCGAAGTCGTACTCGTTCTGATCGTCGTCGTCCTCGTCGTCTTCGTAGTCCTCGTCTTCGTCGTAGTCGTCATACTCGTCGTCATCGTCGTCCATCAGGTAATCGTCGATGTTGTCGAGATCCTCTTCGATGCAGTCGAGCTCATCGGAAATGCAGTCCACGACTTCTTCCAGATCGGAAACATTCTCAGCCACGTCCTGAAGCATACTGATGATCTCAGAGATCAGTTTGCCCTCGTTAGTTTCGGTGTCGAGCTTCATGCCCTCCATCAGGCCCTTGAGATATGCGGATTTTTCAGAAAGCGTCATCGTAAAATCTCCTTTCCGGCGGTTTGCCTTTCGCTGACGTTTGGATTAACCCTTGACTCGGCCCAGATATTCGCCCGTGCGGGTGTCGATCTGGATCTTTTCGCCCTCGTTGATGAACAGGGGAACCTTGATCTCCGCGCCCGTCTCGACGGTCGCGGGCTTGGTGACGTTTGTAGCGGTGTCGCCCTTGACGCCCGGATCGGCCTTGGTAACGGTCAGCTCGACGAAGTTCGGCGTTTCGACGCTGAAGACGTTGCCCTTGTAGCTCAGGAGCTTGACCGGGGTGTTTTCCTTGATGAACTTGAAGGAGTCGTCGAGCATATCCTTGCTGACGGGAACCATGTCGTACGTCTCCTGATCCATGAAGTAGTACAGATCGCCGTCGTTGTAGCTGTACTCATAATCCTTGCGCTCGATGAAAGCCTCTTCGAACTTTGCAGTCGGGTTGAAAGAGGTCTCGGTCACGGCGCCGGTCACGACGTTCTTCATCTTCGTGCGGACGAATGCGGCGCCCTTGCCGGGCTTGACGTGCTGGAACTCCACGACCTGCATGATCTTGCCGTCCATCTCAAATGTTTTACCGTTTCTGAAATCGCCAGCGGTAATAGTAGCCATAAAAATATTCCTCCAATATACGTGTAGAATACACCAACAAATAAAATAGCGTTTTGATTTTACACTATTTTGCTCGGCTTTTCAAGATATTTTATAAAATAATCAAATTTTTCGGGCTCTTCGTCAGGATCTCGCAGCCGGTTTCGGTGATGACGGTCACATCCTCGATGCGCACGCCGAATTCGTCCGGGATGTAGATGCCCGGCTCTGCCGATACGACCGCGCCTGCGGGCATGGGCTTGTCGTTGCGTGTGTTGGCATACGGCCCCTCATGGATGAGAAGGCCGAGGCTGTGGCCGTAGCTATGGCCGAACAGCCCCTCAAAGCCTGCGGCGTTGATCACATTCCGCGCGGCTGCGTCCATCTCCCTGCCGGCCACGCCCGCCTTTGTCGCGGCGATGCCCGCCAGCTGCGCTTCAAGCACGGTATGGTAGACCTTGTCCATCTTCTCGGACACGTAGCCCAGCGCGATGGTGCGGGTCATGTCGGAGCAGTAGCCGTGGTACAGGCAGCCGAAATCCATGGTGACGAAATCGCCGTACTGCAGAACGCGCTCGGACGGAACGCCGTGCGGCAGGCTGGTGTTGGGGCCGGAGACGGTGATGGGGTCGAACGACGGGCCTTCGGAGCCGTATTTGTAGAGCCGGTAGATGAGCTCCGCGCACAGCTCCTTTTCCGTCATGCCCGGATGGATGACGTTCAGCAGATCGTCAAATGTGCGGTCGGTGATCTCCTGCGCTTTTTTCATGTATTCAATTTCCCACGGCTCCTTGCTTGCGCGCGGAGCGTTGATCTCGGCGGCGTAGGGATGCAGGACGGCGTTGAGCTTCGTGTTGTAGAGCGTATATTCCTCTACGGTCAGCGTATCGTCCTCAAAGCCGATGGTCTTGACAGTATTGTCGGAAATGGCCTCGTTGATCAGCTTTGTGTACGGGTGCTCCGTATCGACCATCTTCACGGCAAAGCCCGGCAGGTTTTTCTGTGCCGACTCGATATAGCGGAAGTCGGTGAAATAATAGCTCTGCGTCTTGCAGATGACGGCGACGCCCTCTGCGATGCAGTATTCCGCGGCATACTGCCGGTTGTGCTTCGAGGTCAGCAGCAGCGCGTCGACCTCGCCCTTTGCGATGAGCTTCTGGTACTTTTCAATGTTTTTCATGTTGGATCCTCCATTTTCCGATTGCAATAAAGGGAAGCTCGGCCACGTGCCGGAGCTTCAGCCATATGGTATGGTTATGAATTGCCGAGATCAGGATCGACTGCACCCCCGCGCAGTTTGCGCCCAGTACGTCCGTGTAGATCTGATCGCCCACGAGCGCGCAGCGGGCCGGTTCCAGCGAAAAACGCGCCAGACACGCGCGGATGCCGCGCGAAAAGGGCTTTTTCGCGTGCGTGATGCAGTCCAGCCCGTATTTCTCGCAGAAGGTCACAACGCGCGGCTTTCTGCTGTTTGACACGACGCAAAGGCCGATCCCGGAGGCCTGCATGGCTCCCAGCCACGCGGCCATTTCCGGCGTCGGTTCGCTCGTCGTGTAGGGGACGATGGTGTTGTCAAAATCCAGCATCAGGAACGAGACGCCGCGCGCGGTCAGATCCTCGGCGCGCACGTCGGTCAGATGCGGGTAGATCATGCGGGGCAAAAATGAAAACGGCATAGCTTTTCCTACAGCTTCATAATTTTATACATAGCATTATATCACAGGAAAGGCGGCTTGTCCATGATTCTGTATCCATTTCCGCCCGGTTCTGCCTTGAAATGCGGCATTGCGGGCTTTGATGAAGAAAAGAGAGAACCCGCCGCGGAGCTGTACCTGCTCGCGCCGGGCGCTGTGCCGCCTGCGGAATTTGACGGCGGATATCTGTTCTGCGAAGCGCCGGGCTGTCGCGACACGCGGCTTCTGCAGCCCGTACAGACTGCCGCGCCGGATGCGCCCGCCGTCTGGTGCGACACGCAGGTCTCCGGCGGCAGTCTGGAGGGATACCTGCGCGGGCTGCTCCCGGTCTGGGGGGACCGGCTCTGGGTATATCTCGCGCCCATCCGGATGCTGTTCCCAGTCCCATGCCCCTCCGGTGTCGGAACGCCGCTTGACGAAACGGCGGCGGACGCGCTGACCGCGCGGCACCCATCGCATTTCTCTCCGGAGCTTGTCTGCCGCTACTGCTTTTTCCGGGACGAAGACGGGGACGCGCACGTCTTCCTGTACGACACGGAGGAGACCTGCCGGGAAAAGCTGAACCTCCTGCGAAGGCTCGGTGTGCGCCGGGTATTTGGGGAGATTCCGCAGACATAAGGAAACCCTGACCAAAATCAGAAGCAGCCGGTAGGGGCAGACACTGAAAATCCGGCATAAATGGATTTGAACAAACAAATAAGGCTCCCCCGTCTAAATAGGAGAGGGGAGCCTTTGTAGCCTGAACCTGCGCTTACTGCGCCGTTTCCGACAATTCGAGGCCGGGGTTGCGTTTGAGGATGAAGTTGATCGACCACTGCGAGGCGAAGACCAGCAGGCTCCGGCCGCGGTAGTCCTCGAGAAGCTCCGCGTCGGTGGACAGGTACAGATCCTTGAGATCCGTGACCGGCGCTTTCGTGATGAACCGCAGCTGCTCATACGGCAGCTGCTGCATACGCAGGTCGACGCCGTATTCGGCCTTCATGCGGTACTGGAAAACGTCGAACTGCAGCGTGCCGACGACGCCGACGATGACCTCCTCCATGCCGGAATTCGGCACCTTGAAGATCTGGATCGCGCCCTCCTGTGCGATCTGCTCGGTTCCCTTGAGGAACTGCTTGCGCTTCATGGAATCCTTGGCGCTGACGCGGGCGAAGTGCTCCGGCGCGAAGGTCGGGATGCCGCCGAATTTGAACTTTTTGCCCGGTACGGTGATGGTATCGCCGATGGAGAAAATGCCGGGGTCGAACACGCCGATGATATCGCCCGCGTAGGCCTCGTCGACGATCTCGCGCTCGGAGGCCATGAGCTGCTGCGGCTGCGACAGGCGCATTTTCTTGCCGCTCTGCACATGATAATATTCTGCGTCGCGCTGGAACTGGCCGGAGCAGATGCGCATGAAGGCCAGCCGGTCGCGGTGGGCCTTGTTCATGTTCGCCTGAATTTTGAAGACGAACGCGGAAAAGTCCGGGCTGAACGTGTCGATCACGCCGCAGTCCGCTTCGCGCGGCAGGGGGCTCGGCGTCATGCGCAGAAATTCCTCCAGAAACGGCTCTACGCCGAAATTGGTCAGGGCCGAGCCGAAGAACACGGGCGAAAGCCTGCCCGCACGAACTTCTTCAAGGTCAAATTCGCGGCCTGCGCCGAGCAGCTCCACATCGTCGATCAGCTGCTGATGGCGGCGCTCGCCGATGAGCTGCGCGACCTGCGGGTCGTACAGATCAATTTCCATCTTGTCCGCGCGGTTCTTGCCGGACACGCCGGAGAAAAAGATCAGCTGGCTGGAACGGCGGTCGTATACGCCCTGAAACTCCCGGCCGGAGCCCATGGGCCAGTTGCAGGCGTAGGTTTCAATGCCGAGCTCGTTTTCCAGCTCGTCCAGCAGTTCAAACGGGTCGCGCGCCTCACGGTCCATTTTGTTGATAAAGGTAAAGATCGGGATATGGCGCATGGCGCAGACCTTGAAGAGCTTCCGGGTCTGCGGCTCGACGCCCTTTGCGCCGTCAATGACCATGACGGCGGAGTCCGCCGCCATGAGCGTGCGGTAGGTGTCCTCGGAAAAGTCCTGATGGCCGGGGGTGTCGAGGATGTTGATGCAGAAGCCCTCATACTGGAACTGCATGACGGACGATGTGACCGAGATGCCTCTTTGCTTCTCGATCTCCATCCAGTCGGATACGGCGGCACGGGAATTTTTCTTGCCCTTGACCGCGCCCGCCTGCGCGATGGCCCCGCCGTAGAGCAGGAATTTTTCTGTCAGGGTCGTTTTACCGGCGTCGGGGTGCGAAATGATCGCAAACGTTCTGCGCCGGGAGATCTCTTCTTTCAGGGATGCCATGTATGTTCCTCCAAATTCAGTTTGTTTTTGATTGAATCGTCAGCCGCTACATGGGTCGCCCTCCAAATCATTCTGGTTTTTTACACAACTGGTTTAGTTTATCACACAAACCGCCTGTTTACAAGCGGCTTCACCGGAAAAATCACAGCAGAAGCGCCAGCAGCGCCTCCGGCGTTTCCGCAAGCGCGTCCGCACCGGCCTTTTCCAGTTCCTCCCGGTTGCCGTAGCCGTAGAGCACGCCGACGGTCTGGATTCCCGCCGCGTGACCGCCGTAAATATCATATTCCCGGTCGCCGGACAAAATGGCGCCGGAAAACTCCGTGCAGCCTGCCTCGCGCAGCGCGCGGCGCACGACATTGGCCTTTTTCCCGGCCTCCGGGTCGTCGGCGATCCCGCCGCACACGCCGTCAAAATACTGCATCAGATCAAAGTGCGTCAGCACCTGCCGCGCCATGCTCTCCAGCTTGGACGTGGCGACGTACATCCGCTTTCCCGCCGCTTTCAGTGTGTGCAGGCATTCCCGCACGCCGGGATACGGCTCGTTTTCGAGCCAGCCCGTCTCGCGGTAATATGCACGGAAGCGGTCGATGGCCGTCTGGACATCCGCCTGCGGGAGATAGACGGCAAACGACTCGACCAGCGGCGGGCCGACAAACTGCCGCAGCGCCTGTTCGGACAGACCGGTGATCCCGAACGATCCCAGCGCAGTCTCAGCCGCGTGCATGATCCCTGGCCCGGAATCTGTCAGCGTTCCGTCCAGATCAAATAATAAAACATCCCAGCCCATCGTGTCTCCTATCAGCCGAGCTTTGCGTAGTCTTCATCCGAAACCGGCTCGCACCATTCGTTCCGGGTGTTCTCGCCGGGAACCTCGACAGCGATGTGGCTGAACCAGCTGTTCGCGTTGGCTCCGTGCCAGTGCTTGACCTCTGCCGGGATGGTAACGACCATGCCGGGCGTCAGGCTCACGGCGGGCCTGCCCTCCTCCTGGTACCAGCCCTCTCCGGCTGTGCAGATCAGCAGCTGCCCGCCGCCCTTGCTTGCATGGTGGATGTGCCAGTTGTTCCGGCAGCCCGGCTCAAAGGTCACGTTGGCCAGAAACACGGGGCAGGCGCCGGGCGTGGTCAGCGGCTTTAAATAGGACTGGCCGGTAAAATACTGTGCATACGCGTCGTTCGGCGCACCGATCCCGAACGCGTCCTGTTTTTCAAATGCTTCTCTGCTGACAGTACTCATGATGATACTCCTTTCACGCGCAATGGCTTCTGCCTGAATTTTATTTGTCTATCATACCGCACAGCCAAGGATTCCGCAAGATAAAACCGGTAAAAAGCGAATGCTTCGGGAGTTTTTTGATTCCATTGCCGGGACGCCTCCGGCGGCCCCATCTTTACCGCCTGCCGGAAAAGATGGGGAAGAAAAGGGGCGCTGGGTTCCGTTTGGTGCAGGATTCAGAGCGCTCAAAAATTTGCCGCATTCGAATCCCTTCAGGCCCTCCTGCTCAAGGGAGGGCGCTCCCGCGCCAGTGCGTCACAGAAAAAAGCAGGGGCCGGCAGAGTCGCCGGCCCCTACAGGCTGATAATCTTGCGGCCCGATCAGCCGTTCGTGCTGGCTGCGGCGTTGCTGATGGATTTGACGTATTTGGCGTTCAGGTACGCGCAGACCTCGTTGTACCAGATCTCGTACCATGCGCCGTCGTCCGTCTCGTCCGAGACGCCGGTGACAGCGACGACCGTGTCGGTCGGCATGGTCATGAGGACGTCGCTGTTGGTCGACGGAGCGGTACGCACATTCACATCATTCGTCGTGGCCATACTTTCGGCCTTCGGCGTGATGGCAAGCTCCTGCACGTCGGCGGGCCACTTGGCTGTGTCTCGCTCCGGCGTGCCGCCGAGATGGTTGGAGGCGAAGATGGACGCGACGGTGCAGCTGCTCTTGGTGACGAGCATGGCGACCTGTCCGTTATAGCGCACAGAGCCGTTCCACGTGTTGTCCTTCCAGTCGAGCGCGACCTCGTAGGTCTGGCCGCCCAGATCGACGCTGTACCGGTAATCCGCCGTCTTGCCGGTCTTTTTATAGTTGGCCTGCAGCAGCACGGTGGACAGAGCCGCCGCGTCGCTTTCGGACAGCGACACGGGATCGTCGCTGCCGTAGGTCACAACGGCGCTGGTACTGGGCTGCGGCTCGGCGGCCTGCGGGACAGTGATCATGAACTGGCCGTTCGTGTCCTGCTCGTCAAACTGGAACATCAGCTCCTGTGCGCCGCCGCGCGGAACGAGCGTGAAGCCCTTGTCGCTGGTCGTGACGGTGTAGAGGCCGGAGGCCTCATAGAACGAGCGGAACATACCGGAGAGCGTCTGCCCGTCTGGCAGCTTATCGATGCCGCAGGTATACGGCGTGCCGGGCTGGACGGCGGCGAACATCGTATCGCGCAGCGACGCATCCGTGATAAGGTGCAGCGGCAGGAGCAGATCAAGCGTGCCGGAATCGAGCGCGATCTCGCGGTGCTCACCCATGAAGAAGTACCATTTTTCATTGGTGTTCTTCGGGTCCTTGACATACAGACACCAGCTGTCTGTGCCGCCGGATTCGTTCGTCTTCGTATAGACGCCGCACTCGCCGTAGCTGTTGGTATATGTCTCGGCGGTGATGCCCTCGTTATTTTTGGTGATGAGCTTGCTCAGCGCGCTGAGCTTTTTCTTTGTCGTGAACTGGTAGCCGCCGTAGGAGACGAAATCCGACTCGTTCAGCTCGGCGGACAGGGGCAGTTCGATGGTCGTGCCGGTGGAAAACGCCTTGGCCCTGATCACCGTGTCGCTGCCCTTGGAGCAGCCGCGTGCAACCAGCACAATGATGAGTACCAGCAGCACGAGCGCTGCGGCCGCGATCAGCAGCGGCAGATTTCTGCGCAGCCAGATGCTTTGCTTTCTTCTTTTGTTCATAGCCGTACCTCCATGATTGTGTTCGGGGCTGCGAAGCACGAGGATAGACTTCGCGCAGTATATTCATGATTATGATAGCACAGCTTTCTGAAAATAGCAATTCTTCATAAAAAAATAAGATTTGACGATTTTCCTTGCGAAGCGCCGCTTCTGCTGGTATGATGTCAGAAAAGACTGACAGGAGGGATCTTTCTTGCGCTTCAGATGTCTGGTCATGGATCACGACGACACCACGGTCAACAGCACCGCCACCATCCACTTTCCGTCATTCCTTGCCTATTTAAAGCTCGTGCGCCCGGAAGCGTCGTATACGCTGGAGGACTATTTCCGCAAAAATTTTGACCCCGGCATCATGGCGCTGTTCACCGGCGAGCTCGGCTTTTCGGAGGAAGAACTCGAGGGCGAGTTCCGCTTCTGGCAGGACTGGGTGCGCACGCGCGTGCCGAGCGCCTATCCCGGCATCTGCGAAATTCTGCGGCGGCACAAGGACGCGGGCGGGTATATCGCCGTCGTCTCGCACTCCATGCGCGGGAGCATCGAGCGCGATTACCGGGAAAACGATCTTCCCGAGCCGGATATCATCTTCGGCTGGGAACAGCCGCCCGAGCAGCGCAAGCCGAACACCTGGCCGCTGGAGCAGATCATGGAGCGCTTCGGGCTTAAGCCGCAGGAGCTTCTCGTCGTCGACGATCTGAAGCCCGGCTACGACATGGCGCGCGCCGCAGGCGTTCCCTTCGCCGCCGCAGGCTGGGCGAATGATATCCCGGAAATCGAGCAGTTCATGCGGAAAAACTGCGATTTCTACTGCAAAACTGTCGCCGATCTCGACCGGCTGCTGGAGGAATCATAACAGCCGCTCCCGGTGGGAACCGGGGGCGGCTGTTTGTATGCTCTGCTTATTTCTTCATGGCCAGCGCCTGCTTGACCTTGGCGATGATGCCGTCGGCATTGACGCCGTAGGCGTCGAGCACCAGCGGGGCCTTGCCGCTGCGGCCAAACTCGTCGTTGACGCCGTGGCGGACGACGGGCACGGGATAATTCTCGCTCAGATATTCGGCGACTGCCGCGCCAAGACCGCCGAGGACATTGGCCTCTTCGGTGGTGACGATCGCGCCGGTTTCCTTCGCGGCCTTCAGAACCAGCTCGGTGTCGAGCGGCTTGATGGTGTGCATATCGATGACGCGGGCGGAGATGCCCTCGGCGGCCAGCTTTTCGGCGGCGGCCAGCGCCATCTGCACGTTCATGCCGACCGCGATGATGGTCACGTCGGTGCCGTCCCGCAGCGTTGCGCCCTTGCCAAGCTCAAACCTGTAGCCGGGGATGGAATCCGTGACCGTTTCGACGGCCAGACGGCCCAGACGCATGTAGGCCGGGCCTTCATAATTGACGAGCGCCTCAACGGCCAGCCGCATCTCGTTGCCGTCGCACGGGCACAGGACCAGCATACCGGGGATGGCGCGCATGATGGCAAAATCCTCGATGCACTGGTGCGTCGCGCCGTCTTCGCCGACGGACAGACCGCCGTGGCTGCCAACGACCTTGACATTCAGGTGCGGGTAGGCAACGGAGTTGCGGACCTGCTCCCAGGCACGGCCGGCTGCGAACATGGCGAACGTGTTGACGAAGGGTTTGAAGCCGCACAGGCTCATACCGGCGGCGACGCCGACCATATCGGCCTCGGCGATGCCCATGTCAAAAAAGCGTTCCGGGCAGGCGGCCTTGAAATACTTCGTCATGGTCGCGCCTGCGAGGTCTGCGTCGAAGCAGACAAGGTCGGGATATTTTTCGGCCAGCGCGGCAAGCGCCTTGCCGTATGCTTCACGGGTTGCAATTTTCTCAGCCATTTTTTAACCCTCCAGTTCCTTGATCTTCGCTTCAAGCTCTGCTTTGGCCTGCGCCCACTGCTCATCGTTGGGCGCCTTGCCATGCCAGCCCGCGTTGTTTTCCATAAAGCTCACGCCTTTGCCCTTGATGGTCTTTGCGAGGATCATGGTGGGCTGCCCCTTGGTCTGCTCGGCTTCCTTGTAAGCGGCTTCGATCTGATTGAAGTCATGACCGTCGATCTTGATCACGTGCCAGCCGAACGCTTCAAACTTCTTGTCCAGCGGCTCGGTGGGCATGACGTCCTTCGTCTCGCCGTCGATCTGCAGACCGTTGACGTCGACGCAGGCGCACAGATTGTCGAGGTGGTACTTGTTGGCGGCCATCATGGCCTCCCAGACCTGACCCTCGGCGACCTCGCCGTCGCCGAGAATGGCGTAAACGCGGTAGTCCTTCTGCGCGACCTTACCGGCCAGCGCCATGCCGACGGCGACGGAGATGCCCTGGCCCAGAGAGCCGGTGGACATATCGACGCCGGGGACGTATTTCATTTCCACATGGCCGGACATATGGCCGTCGATGCGGCGGAACATCTTGAGATCCTCGACCGGGAAGAAGCCGCGCAGCGCCAGCACCGGATATACAGCGGGGGAGCAGTGGCCCTTGGACATGACGAAGCGGTCACGCGCGGGGTCATGCGGGTTCTTGGGATCGACGCGCATTTCGGCAAAGTACAGGTACGTCAGCACGTCCATGCAGCTCATCGAGCCGCCCGGATGGCCGGAGGCCGCGTCGTGCACCATCTGGACGCCATAAAGACGCGCCTTTGCCGCGTTCAGCTCGAGCGCCTTCAGTTTGGTTTGTTCCATATGAATTCCTTCCTTTGTTCATAGAATCGGGAATTTCCTGCGTTTGTGTGGGATTGATTTGTCTCGCAGGAAAACTCATTTTGCTTCTTGTTGCATTCCGGCTTCTATCATACAATATCTGCGCGGATTTTTCCAGTAGTATTTACAAAAAAACAGGTTTTTGCGTTCAGTTCAGGTATTTGCCGCCTCTGCCGCCCGGCACAGGGCGACGAACGCCTCCCGGACGGGGGCAGGGGAGAGCAGCTGCGCCCGCGCGCCGAATGAGGCAAGCCAGCCGAAAAAGTTCGGCGACACTGCGACCTCGACCGTGCAGATAAACGCGTCCGGCCCATCCGGGACGCATGGGGTCCCGCGGCCGAAGCGGTCGATCACAACACCCGCCAGCGACCGGTCAAAGCGCAGCCGCAGCTGCTCCCGGCTGCCCGCGAACATACCGAAGACGTTTTTGCCGTATTCGGTCAGATCAAGCTCCCGCGTCTGCGCGTCCATATAGCGCGGCTGGCCCGTCATGCTGATCGAGGCCATCTTATCCACGCGGTAATGCGTCAGCCCGTGGCGCTCGGAATGCGCGATGAGATAATAATTTTCATCCTGCCAGCACAGCGCATAGGGGCTGGCAGTATACAGCCCCGGCCGGTAGCGGCGGGAGCCGTTCAGATCATAGTCAAAATAGCGGAACGTGATGCGGCTGTTTTTCTGGATGGCCTCGTGCAGCAGATCGACGGAATAATAGACGCTCTCGTTCATGGTCTTGACGCGTCCGGCGACTGTGACCTGCCGCCGCAGGCTCCCGGCGGCATACCCGCTGGCAAGCGTCTCAAGCTTGGCGATCAGCTGCATGGACTTCCGCTCCGACAGGAATTTGCTCGACTGCACCGCGTCGACCAGCAGCTTCAGCTCCGGCAGCTCAAACGTGCGCGAGGCAAGAAAATACCCGCCGTTCCGGCCCTTGACCGTCACGATATCCATGCCGAACTGCTGCAGGCACAAAATATCGTCGTAGACGCTCTTGCGCTCGGCCCGGATGCCCTGCGCGGCGAGCGCGTCCAGAATGTCCTGCATGGAGAGCAGGTGCTCCTCATCCGACTGCCGCTCGAACAGTTCCTTTAAATACAGCAGCTTCAGCTTCTGATTCTCCGTCCGTCCCATCGTCCGCGCCTCCTGTCAGCAGTGGTATATTTATTGTACAGATTTTTCGCGCCGGGAGCAAGTGGAATTGCGGATTTTCCAAAAACGTGATAAACTATAAAAAATACGCTTGCAGGAGGCCGCTTATGCTGTATCTGGGCTGCCATTTGTCCTCGTCGAAGGGCTATGCCGCGATGGGGAGGACCGCGCTTTCCATTGGCGCGAACACCTTTCAGTTTTTTACGCGCAATCCGCGCGGCGGTGCCGCAAAAAGTGCTGACCCGGCGGACGCCGCCGTGCTCGTGCAGATGCAGCAGGACGGGCAGTTGGGCCGCGTCGTGGCCCATGCGCCGTATACGCTGAACCCGTGCTCCAAGGACGAGCGGACGCGGGAATTTGCCCGCGAGGTCTTTGAAAGCGATTTGCAGCGCATGGAGCTGACACCCGGAAACTTCTACAATTTCCATCCCGGCAGCCATGTCGGACAGGGCGTTGAAGCCGGGATCGAGCTGATCGCCGCGTGTCTGGATGCGGTCGTCCGGCCGGAGCAGCACACGACCGTTCTGCTCGAAACGATGTCCGGCAAGGGAAGCGAGGTCGGCGGCCGGTTCGAGGAGCTGCGCGCGATTCTTGACGCCTGCCGGTGCGGGGAGCTGCTCGGCGTGTGCCTCGATACGTGCCATGTGTCGGACGCGGGATACGACATTGTAAACGATCTGGACGGCGTGCTGGCTGAATTCGACCGCGTGATCGGCCTTGACCGGCTGAAGGCGCTGCATCTGAACGACAGCAAAAACCCCTGCGGCGCGCATAAGGACCGGCATGAAAAGCTCGGGCAGGGCTGTCTGGGGCTGGAAATGTTCCGGCGTATTCTGCACCACCCGGCCCTGCGGGGTCTGCCCATGATCCTCGAAACGCCGAACGAGCTGCCGGGCTACGCGCAGGAGCTTGCACTGCTGCGCGCACTAGGGTGTATCTGAAAACTCCCAACGCACCCGGACAGCGGGCCTTTTTGCGGTGCGCCGCGTCATTTTTCCTTGAAATACGTCAGTATTCCTGCGAAAAAATGTCTTGCGCAACGCAAAAATCCCTCGCTGCCGGTCACATCATGAGTTTTCAGATACACCCTAGGGGAATCTCTGAATTGACGTTTTCTGTCGAATATGATACTTTATAGATAACTGGGAAAAGGAGAATCGCGTATGAACGAACATCGAGACAAGCCATACGTCAAATGGGGGCTGACGGCGCTGGTCGTGATCTTTGTCAGCATTCTGCTCGTCGTGATCTTTACGGATCTGCCGGGTTTCTTCGGTGTGCTGACGGCGCTGGAGATGATTCTGGAGCCGCTGATCTTCGGCGTGGTGATCGCGTTCCTTCTGAACCCGATCGTGCGCTTCGTCGACAGCCGCCTGCTGCCGCTGCTGGAACAGAAGACAAAGTGGAAGCCCGCGTTCATCCGCAATCTGAGCCGTGCGGCGGGCATCTTCGTCAGCGTTGTTGTGGCAGTCCTGATTTTATACGCGTTCTTCTCCATGCTGCTGCCGCAGCTGTATGAGAGCGTCGTCGGGATCGTGGACAACGCGGAGACGTATTATACCAGCATCGACCGCTGGGTCACGAACATCCTCGAGGACAACCCCGAGATCCAGAGCTATGTCGACTCGGCGCTCGGCAAGATCTATGATTTCATCAACAACTGGATCACCACGACGTTTTTGCAGGACGTGCAGAAGCTCCTGACCACGCTCACAAGCTCCGTAGTCGCCTTTGTCAAGGGCTTTATGAACTTCCTCATCGGCTTCGTCGCGTCGATCTATATCCTGTGGTCGAAGGAGACGTTTCAGGCGCAGAGCAAGAAGATCATCGTCGCGCTGCTCTCGCCGAAGGGCGCGGATCACGTGTTCTATCTCGGCCGCAATATCTACCGCGTGTTCAACGGCTTCGTCATCGGCAAGATCGTCGACTCGGCCATCATCGGCGTTCTTTGCTATATCGGCATTCTGATCCTCAAGATGCCGTATCCGGCCCTGATCGCCACGGTCATCGGCGTGACGAACGTCATCCCGTTCTTCGGGCCGATCATCGGTCTTGTGCCGTGCGCGTTCCTCATTCTGCTGGTGAACCCGCTGCAGGCGTTCTATTTCGTCATCTTCATTCTGGTCCTGCAGCAGGTGGACGGCAATGTCATCGGGCCGAAGATCCTCGGCAACACCGTCGGCATCTCGGGCTTCTGGGTGCTTGCGTCCATCACCATCGCGGCCAGCCTCTTCGGCTTCGCAGGCATGATCCTGGGCGTGCCGGTGTTTGCGATCATTTATCTGCTCATTTCCGACTCTGTCAACAATAAGCTTCGCAAAAAGAATCTGACCACCGACACGACGGCCTACGGCCCGATCAGCGAGGTCGCCGAGCTTCCGAAGCAGGACAGAACCGCCGCACCGTAACCGCCCGTACATGGAGAATTTCTCATGCAGGATGCACTGACTACGTTTTTTTCACAATTTGAGCCCGTTCCGTGGCTGTGCTATCTGTTCCCGGTGCTTGCGCTGGGGATCCTGATCCGCTGCGCGGTGAGCCTGCTGACGTTCCGGCCGGAGCCGGAGGTCTGGGCATGGCTGACCACGCCGGACGGCGCGCACATCCCTGTCACGCACTGGGAAAGCCTTATCGGCCGCGGTGCAGGCTGTGATGTACAGCTTGGCTACCCAACCGTCTCGCGCACGCACGCAGTCTTAACGCGCTACGACGACGGCAGCTGGACGATCTCGGACGCGCACTCCAAATCCGGCGTATTTGTCAACGGAAAGCAGACGGCTCTCTCCGCGCTGCGCTTCGGCGACGTCATTACGATGGGCGGCGTGAATTTCACGCTCATCCCCCTGACAAAGGAACAGGAGCGCATTCAGGCCGGGACCCGCACGCGGGCCGGCCACGCCGTGCATCAGGTGCCGACGCTGCTGCTTCTGACGCTGTTCCAGCTGCTGACAGCCATTCAGCTCATCCTCGGCGGCTGCGATCCTGCGCTGGAGCTGACCGCCTTCGGCGGACTGATCGGACTGGAATGGGCGCTGTATCTTGCCTTGCGCGCGTTCCGCAGAACGGGCTTCGAGGCGGAGACGCTGGCGTTTTTCCTGTGCACGATGGGCCTTGCCGTCGTGTCAAGCTCCGCGCCGGAAAGTCTGATCAAGGAGCTGCTTGCTATCGTCGCGGGCGTGTGCGTCTTCCTCGTCGTCTGCTGGTCGCTGCGCGATCTGGAGCGGGCAAAGACCGTGCGGTATCTGGCCGCCGTAGCAGGCATCGGCCTGCTGGCGTTCAATCTGCTCTTTGGCGTGGAAAAATTCGGCGCGCGCAACTGGATCCAGCTGGGCGGCGTGTCGTTCCAGCCGTCGGAGTTCGTCAAGGTCTGCTTTATCTATGTCGGCGCGTCCACGCTCTCGCGGCTGATGGCAAAGCGCAATATCGTGCTGTTCATCGCCTATTCCGCCGTGATCTGCGCGTGTCTGGCGCTCATGAAGGATTTCGGAACCGCGATCATTTTTTTTGTCGCGTTCCTTGTCATCGCGTTCCTGCGCTCCGGCAACTTTGCGACCATCGCGCTGGCCATCGCCGCGACGGGCTTCGCGGGCGTTCTGGTACTGCGCTTTCTGCCCTACGCGCGCAACCGCTTTGAGGCGTGGGGCCATGTGTGGGACTATGCGCTCACGACCGGGTATTCCCAGACGCGCTCGATGATGTGCATCGCCTCAGGCGGCCTGTTCGGCCTTGGGCCGGGAAAGGGCTGGCTCAAATATGTCGCGGCGTCGGACACCGATCTGGTCTTCGCCTTCGTTTCGGAGGAATGGGGGCTTATTATGGCGGTTCTGATGGTCGCATGTATTGTCATTCTCGCCTGCTTCGTCGTGCGCTCCGCGCCCGCGGGCAGAAGCTGCTTTTATACCATCGGTGCCTGCGCGGCTGTGACGGTCATGGTCACGCAGACGATCCTGAACGTGTTCGGCATGGCGGATTTCCTGCCGCTCACGGGCGTGACGTTCCCGTTCGTGTCGAACGGCGGGTCGAGCATGGTCTGTGTCTGGGGCCTGCTGGCCTTTATCAAGGCAGCCGATACCCGGCAGAACGCCTCCGTTGCCATCCGCGTCCCGCACGGCGTCACGCCGCTGCCGGAGGAGCCTGACGCACAGGAGGCTGCTGAGGAACCTGCGGCGGAGGACCCCGACGCCGCCTGGCGGCGTCCTGCCGAAAAGGAGGCGTGCAGATGAAAAAGGTATCGCGCCGCGCGCTGTTCGCGCTGGCTCTGGCCGTTGTGCTTGCCGTGGGGACGCTGGCCTTCTGCGTCAAATACGCGGCAAACGCCGAAAAATGGGTCACGTTTTCCGGCAGCCCGCACGTCTATACCGGCACGAATCTCACCGGCGGCAAAATTTACGACCGCTCCGGCGTACGCATCCTGAATACAACGGATGGCCGCGTGTACAGTGCCGATGAAGCCGTGCGCGAGGCGACCGTCCATCTGCTGGGCGACCGCTACGGCTATATCAGCGCGCCGCTGCTGGGCAATTTTGCCGAGCAGATGATCGGCTACGATAAAATTACCGGCCTGAACGAAGCATCCAAGGGCACGGCCAGCGCAAGACTCACCATCAGTGCCGAGGTGCAGAAAGCAGCCCTGCAGGCGCTCGGCAGCTATCACGGCGCAGTGGGCGTCTATAACTACAAAACCGGCGAAATTTTGTGCGCCGTGACCAGCCCCAGCTACGATCCCGACAACATCCCCGACATCGCGGGCGACGAGACAGGCGCGTATGACGGCGTGTATCTCAACCGCTTCTTTGACGCGGCCTATACGCCTGGCTCCATTTTCAAGCTCGTGACAAGCGCTGCTGCACTGGAGCAGAGCGCGTCCGCGCAGGCCGGGACCCATACCTGCGCCGGGAAAACCATCATCGGCGGACAGGAAATCATCTGTATGTCCAGCCATGGGACGCTTGCCATGCCGGAGGCGCTGGCGCATTCGTGCAACGTCTATTACGGTGAGCTGGCCTCGGCCCTCGGTAAGGACGCTTTGCAGGCGGCCTGCGATAAGCTCGGCCTCAACGGAACGCTCACCTGCGACGGCTATACCGCCCGGTCGACCGTCGATCTGTCAGACGCGGACGACGGCAGCGTCGCCTGGGCCGGGATCGGCCAGTATACCGACCAGATCACGGCGATCCAGTTCCTGCGCTTTATGGGCGTGATCGCGAACGGCGGAGAGGCGGCGGAGCCGTATCTCATGCAGAAAATTTCCCGCGCGGGCCAGACGGTCTATGAAGCGGAAACGAAGACGACCGGGCGGCTGCTGTCCGAAGAAACAGCCGAAGCGCTCGGAAAGATGATGCGCGGCGCGGTCGTGAACCAGTACGGCGCGTGGCAGTTCGGCAGTCTGACGGTCTGCGCCAAGTCCGGCACGGCGGAGCGCGAAAACGGCCCGGCAGACGCGATGTTCGCGGGCTTCGTGGAGGATGAGGCATATCCGCTCGCGTTCGTCGTCTTCGCTGAGCGCGGCGGCTCCGGCAGCCAGACAGCCGCGCCCATCGCCGCAAAGGCCCTTGCCGCGTGCAAGACCATGCTGGATACCCCGAACCCGAACGGTTGAGCGCTTGGACAGCCGGCAGGCGCGAAAAGCAGTCGTCCGCCGGCAAATCCATGCAGCCACATAAAGTATAAACGTAGGAGAATCCCACTATGACTGATTTCCACACGCTGATCGACAGCTATCAGAACTGCGCCTGCGGGCAGGCGCATGAATGTGCCATCCGGGATATCGAGATTGGCAGCGGGCTTGTGTCCGAGACCGGCGAGATCCTGAAGAAAAACGGCTTTGGCCCCCGGCTCCTGCTGGCGGCGGACGAGCAGACGCTTGCCGCTGCGGACGGCATTGAGGCTTCCCTGTCCGGCTTTACCGTCCTGCGCCATATCTGGCCGTCCATCCGCGTCGCGACCATGCAGGACGTGGAGAAGATCGAGGGGTATTTTGACCGCGTGGACGGCGTGCTTGCCGTCGGCACGGGGTCTGTCCATGACCCGTGCAGGCTTGCCTGTGCGCGGCATAACGTGCCGCTGTGCCTGTTCGCAACAGCCCCCTCGATGGACGGCTTCGCGTCCTATTCCGCGCCCATTGTCAACGGCAATTTCAAGATCACCTATCCCGCAAAATGCCCCGAGGTCATCATCGGCGACACGAAAATTCTCGCGGACGCTCCGGCAGAGCTTAAATCCGCGGGCTTCGGCGATATGATCTCGAAATATATCGCGCTCATCGACTGGCAGGTATCGAATCTTCTGACCGGGGAATCCTATTGTGAGCGCGTCGCCGCCCTGACGCGGCGGGCGACCGACCAGATCTTCGCTATGGCCGGGAGCGTGACGAAACGCAACGAAAAAACGGCGGCGGCGATCTTCGAATCGCTGCTTCTGACCGGTATCGCGATGAGCTTCACCAAGACCTCCCGCCCCGGCAGCGGCACGGAGCATATCATGGCCCATTTCTGGGAGTGCATGGAGCTGCTGGACGGCAAAACGCCCAATTACCACGGCGAGGACGTCGGCGTGACGACGCTCATCATGCTCCGGTATTACGAAGCGCTCTCCCGTCTGCCGCAGGTCACGGCCCATCCGGAGGTCTGCAATTGGGATGAGATCTACCGCATCTACGGCCCATTGGCCCCGGATGTCCAGAAGCTCAACACCCCGGACACCATCACAGACGGCATCGCCCCCCGCCGCATCGAAGCCTGCTGGCCCCAGATCCGCCGGATCGTGCAGTCCGTGCCGTCCTATGACGCCTGCCTTGCCGCCATGCGACAGGCCGGGTGCAAAACAACGATCGGGGAGGTCGGCAAAGCGCCGGACTTCGTCGAGATCAGCTTCCGCTTCCACCCGTATATGCGCCGCAGGCTGTCATTGAAGCGTGTGAGCCATATGCTGGATCTGCCGGAACCGCTTTTCTGAACAGACACGCCGAAAAGGAGCGCAGAACCATGGAAAATTACGATGAAAAGATGAACTACAGCTTTGAACCCGCGCCCGAGGAGCCGTCCCGGCCGCCGCTGGAGCAGGCCAAGGAGGAGATCCGGCACAGCGGCAAGCACACCGGACTCAAGATCGCGGCGCTGCTGGCCGCGCTGGCGATCGTTGCGGCTGTCGGCGGCTCCGTGCTGACGAAGACCATCGACGCCATCGGGCAGAAAAACCTCGCCGAGCAGGAATCAAGCGCCTCTGTCGGCGCTATGGCTGAGCAGTCTGTCGAACAGGAACAGCCCGCAGCGCAGAAGCCGCAGGCCGACGCCTCCTACCGGCTCGAACGGACGCCCCTGCCGGAAACGCTCAAGTCCAACGAGGGCGACAAGACGCTTACACCGGCGCAGGTCTATAAGATGAACATCGGCGCGGTCTGCGGCATTTCCACGCAGGTCACAGCCGACCTCTGGGGCGTGGAAACGACCGGCATATGCACGGGCAGCGGCTTCGTCCTGACGGAGGACGGCTATATCGTCACCAATCACCACGTCATCGCGGATGCGGACGAGGGCACGGTCGTCGTGCAGTTCTATTCGGGCGAGGAATACCCTGCCGCCATCGTCGGCACGGACAGCATGAACGACATTGCGCTTCTGAAGATCGAGGCAGAGGGCCTGCAGACCGTCACGGTCGGCGATTCCGACGAGGTCGAGGTCGGCGAGACAGTCGAGGCCATCGGAAATCCGCTGGGCGATCTGACGTTCACCATGACCGCCGGTTACATCAGCGCGCTTGACCGCGAGATCGACACCGACGGAACGGTCATCAATATGCTGCAGACCGACGCGGCTATCAACTCCGGCAATTCCGGCGGGCCGCTGTTCGATATGAACGGCAATATCATCGGCGTTACGACCGCGAAGGTATCCGGAACGACGGAGACGGGCGTGACCATCGAAGGGCTCGGCTTCGCCATTCCCATCAACGACGTGCTGCGCGTGGTGTATGACCTGCAGCAGTATGGCCGCGTCCGCGGCCGGGCCTATCTCGGCGTCACGCTGCAGAATCTCGATGCAGAGGTTGCGGAAATTTACGGCCTGCCCTCCGGACCGCAGGTCGTGACCGTGACGGAAGGCAGCTGCTCGGAAAAGGCCGGTTTGCAGCCGCACGATATCATTCTGGAATTTGACGGCCGCGAGATCAACGCGTATTCCGATCTTGTCTCCGCACTTTCCAAGCACCGGGCGGGCGACACCGTCAAGCTGAAGCTCTACCGCGCGGGCGCGGAGATCGAGGTCACGCTCACGCTCGACGAGCGGCCCGGCGAGGAGGAGATCAACGAGGCCGAGCAGCAGGCGCAGAACGAGCTGGAAGGCCAGTCCGGGCAGGAGGAAGAATTCACCGTCCCTGACTTTGACGGCTACGGCTACGATTACGGCGGATAAAAGGCATATCCCCCTGTCCATCGCATAAGGATGGACAGGGGTGATGTTTTATGAAGCAATTTTTCCGGCAGTACGGCAGACTGACGCTGGCGCTGGCGGCGGTGCTGGCGTTCTGCGCCGTTCTGCCGCTGCTGTTTCAGCAGAGCCGGTCGATCGAAACCGGGTCGTGGGGCCTGAGCTTCCGGACGGAGGGCCAGCCGCCCGCCGGCAACGCGTCAAAGGAGGCGCTGCGGCGCTATGACGCGGTCTATCTCGGCGATGAGACACAGAAGAAGATCTATCTGACCTTTGACGCAGGCTATGAAAACGGCTGCACAGAGCCGATCCTGGAGGCGCTGGCGAAGCACAACGTCAAGGCGGCGTTCTTCGTTGTGGGCAACTACATCGAGCAGAACCCGGAGCTTGTGCGCCGCATGCTGCGCGAGGGGCATACCGTGGGCAACCACACATACCACCATTATGATATGTCGAAGCTTTCAGACGAAGCCGCCTTCAATCAGGAGCTGACAAGCCTCGAAACGCTCTACCGGGAGACGACCGGCGAGGACCTGCCGCGCTATTACCGCCCGCCGCAGGGCATTTACAGCGAAAAAAATCTTGAAATGGCGCAGAAGCTCGGCTACCGGACGGTATTCTGGTCGCTGGCCTACGTCGACTGGTATCAGGACAACCAGCCGACCGACGAGCAGGCGTTTTCCAAGCTCCTGCCGCGCATCCATCCGGGCGCGGTCGTGCTGCTGCACTCCACGTCGCAGACGAACGCGCGGATCTTGGACACGCTGCTGAGCAAATGGGAGGAGATGGGCTATTCCTTCGGAACGCTCGACGAGCTGTTCGCGTAGCCGTCACCATTTTCGGACCTCTGCATAACATGGAATGAGCGAGCGATCAAACGCTACGTTATCTTTCAGGAGGTCTTGTTATGTCTTGTAATCAGTCCGGATTCTGCGCCTTCGGCAACAGCTGGTGGTGGATCATCATCCTTCTGCTGATCTTCGGCACCGGCAGCAATGGCTGCGGCAATTCCTGCGGCTGCGACACCGGCTGCGGCTGCTGACAGCGCTACATGACGCAAAAGGGGAGCGGCGTGAGCCGCTCCCCTTGCGTGCGTGTCAGGGTGTATCCTCCGGCTGGCAGAGCGTGAAGCAGCTGCGGTCGGTGCGGAGCAGGCCGTCGCGCTGCATATTCGAAAGCTCGGCGGACATGGCGCTGCGGTTGACGGACAGGTAATCTGCCAGCTGCTGCCGGTCAAAGGGGATGCGGAAGCTGGCGCTGCCGGCCCGGCGTGCCTGCGCGGACAGATAAGCCAGCAGCTTTTCGCGCGTTGTGCGCTGGGAAAGAAAACCCGCCTTTTCATTCAGCTGCATATTTTTTTCTGCCAGCACCCGGATGAGGTTCTGCGAAAGCGTTTTGTGCTGCGCGCAGGCCTTTTCGCAGGGGGAGAAGACGGCGCGCACGTTCAGATACAGAACGCTCCCGTCCGTGGTGCACTGCACGCTCACCGGGGAAACGGCGTGCGCGCAGGCAAACGCTTCGGCAAACAGGTCGCCCGGCCCAACGGCGGCAAGCAGATTGCGGTTGCCCCAGAAATCCTCCTGCAGGACCTCGGCCTCGCCGGACAGGATGATCCCGGCGGATGAGGCTCTGTCTCCCGCCCGCAGCAGGAACTGCCCGCGCCGGAAGCGGGCCTGCCGCGCGGACAGACACGGCAGCATCTCCCGGATCTGCGCCCTGCGCAGGCCCCGGAACAGCGCACATTCGGTCAAAATGTTCAGTTCATCCATAAATTGAATCTCCTTTGTTTGAAAAACAACATACATTTTTTCTTCAGTATCCTATACTATGGCCAGAAAGTCAAGCAGCCGATGATGCAATCGTCTGCGGTTACTGAAAAGGAGGCGAGGAGCATGATCATGGACGGCTGTCAGGGAAAGCCGAGAACGCCGACCATTGAGGACCGGATCTGTCCGAACTGCGGCAATCCGATTGAAATTTTTTCCACAGACACGGAGGTCGCCTGCGATAACTGCGGCTTCATCGTGTACAACGACAAGCTCAGCTGCGTGCAGTGGTGCAAATACGCGAAGCAGTGCGTGGGCGAGGAGACGTATGAGAAGCTGATGATCATCGCGCGGCGCAATCAGGAAAAGGCCGACGCCGAGCGGCGCGCGAGATTGGAGGCCCAAAAGCAGCAGGAGGGACAAGCATGAAACGGACGATCATCGAAATCGACGAGGCGGCCTGCACGGGCTGCGGCCTGTGTGCGCAGGCGTGCCACGAGGGCGCGATTGCCATCATAGACGGAAAAGCAAAGCTGATCCGGGACGATTACTGCGACGGGCTTGGCAACTGTCTGCCGGTCTGTCCAGTGGATGCGATCCGCTTTATCGAGCGCGAAGCGGCGGCATATGATGAGGAGGCTGTCAAAAAAGCGAAGCTCGAACGGCTGACGGAGAAGGCGGTCAGGGGCGTGCAGGCGGCAAAAAAGCCGGGCGCAAGCGCACCGGACAGGCTGGCCTGCGGCTGCGCCGGGACGCAGGTACGGACGCTTGCGCAGGAGTCCGCCGGACAGGACGCGCCCGCGCAGCCGGGCCGTCTGCGGAACTGGCCGGTGCAGCTGCAGCTCGTACCGGTGCGTGCGCCGTATTTTGACGGCTGCGACCTGCTGATCGCCGCCGACTGCACGGCTTACGCCTGCGGCAGCTTCCATGCGGACTTTATCCGCGGCCGCGTCACGCTCATCGGCTGTCCGAAGCTCGACCGCGCGGACTATGCGGAAAAGCTGACGGCGATCCTGACGGAGAACGACGTGCGTAGCGTGACGCTTACGCGCATGGAGGTGCCGTGCTGCGGTGGGCTGGAATACGCCGCACGGCAGGCTGTCGCGGCGAGCGGGAAGGACATTCCCATGCGCGTCGTGACGTTCACAGCGGAGGGCAAAATCCTGCCGCAGGACGCCTGAAGCTGAAAAAAACAAAGAAAAACCCGGATCCCGCTGCTGCGGGATCCGGGTTTTTTATGCAGATTGGCCAAAATTACTCTGGAAATTTTACAAAAATATAGAAAAACATTGGATGCACTTGACGCGGCGGGCAAATGGTCATATAATCGCGTTTGGTAGTTAAGCCCAAAAAAGATATTGCAATTTATTTTCATTTTTATGATTTTATCAGACTTTTAACGGTTTCTTTACTTTGAAAGTATTATGTCGAAGGAGATCGAGAAGTTTCTGGAAAATATTGCAGAAAAGAAATTGAAAAATTTACCAGAATGTGCTATATTCATGATGTCGCAGCGATAAAAAAGTCAGTGTCTGACACAAACCATATTATGAGGAGAGGTCAAGAATGGAAAACCGTGTCAAAATTCTGATCGCAGATGGAAATGAGGAGTTTTGCGATCACGTCAAACGCCGTCTGGAACAGGTTCCCGGCTATGAGATCGTCGGTACGGCAGCCGACGGGCAGCGCGCGGCAGAGCTTATGCGCGTGACGAAGCCGGATATCCTGGTACTGGATCTGATGCTGTCGAAGCTGGACGGCATCGCGGTCCTGAAACGGGCGCGTGAGATGGACAAGCCGCCGGCAGCGCTGGTGTTGACGGGCTTTATGACGGAATACGTCGCCAACATGGCGGCGAGTCTCGGCGTGCAGTATTTCATGACGAAGCCGTGCGAGCTGGACGCCGTGGCCGAGCGCATCCACGAGATGACCGCGATCGACGGTCAGCTCCGTCAAAACGCCCAGCGGCGGCAGGAGGTCAACATCGAGGCAATGGTCACCTCCATCATCCATGAGATCGGCGTTCCGGCGCACATCAAGGGCTATCAGTATCTGCGCGAGGCGATCATGATCGCCGTACAGGACATGGACGTCATCAACGCCATCACGAAGGTCCTGTACCCGCAGGTCGCCAAGACGTTCGCGACCACGCCGTCGCGCGTCGAGCGGGCCATCCGCCACGCCATCGAGGTCGCGTGGGACAGAGGCGATCTCGAAACGCTCCAGCGCTTTTTCGGCTACACCGTCTCGAACACGAAGGGCAAGCCGACAAATTCCGAGTTTATCGCGCTCATCGCCGACAAGCTCCAATTGCAGCTGAAAAACGGTCAGGTGATCTGAGCGACGTGATACAGCCGTTTCCTGTAGGGGCCAGGAACCTGCAAATTCGCCGTGAATTTCTAAAAATCACTGCTTTCCGTCAGCCCATGCCCGGAAGCGCTAACGCGCTTCCGGGCAGATTTTTTGTGTTCCGCGTAAATTTTTCTTGCGTATCGGGGAAAAGTATGGTATGATCTGTGCAAGCAGTTAAGGCTCTCTAACCGAACGGGTGGAAGCAGTGCAATCTGCCGCAGTCCGCAGGACAGGCGGAGAATGGGTGTACTGTATCCTGCGGTTAGAGATATCTAACTAATTTCAAACCGAAAGGACGAGCCTATGAGCGTTGTAATTCTTGGCGGCAACGAATGTATGGAGCGCCGCTACCGGGAGCTTTGCGAAAGCTACCAATGTCAGTCGAAGATCTTCACCAAGCCCGCCGGCGGCCTGCGGAACAAGCTGGGCAGCCCGGATCTGACGATCTTTTTCACCAATACCATGTCCCACAAGATGGTGCAGGGCGCGCTGAGCGAGCTCAAGGGCCGCGGGACGATCATCGAGCGCTGCCACACCAGCTCTCTGTCCGCGCTGCGCGGCATTCTGGACAAATACGCGGCGCAGGGAGCCTGCTGATGTCGGAAGAAATGGTCGTGCGGCAGGCCGCGCCGACGCTGGCCGGGATCAAGACCGGCAGCCTGTTCCCATGTCCGTGCGCGGAAAAGGACGTGCTGCTGGGCGAGATCCGCGCGTTCAACCGGCACTATCTTTCCCGCGGGCTGTGCCTGCTGCCGCTGCGGTTCACCGAGGGGAAGGCGCTTTTGTACCTCTACCGTCCGGCGGCGCTGCAGCGTGATCTGCGCGCGCAGACGGCAAAGGCGCTTCTGGCGGACGCGGGATATCCCTGCGGCAGCTGCGGTGGATGCGTTGCGCGGCTGGTGCGCCGTATGCGCGAGGGCGCGGAATTCCCGCACGAGGTCGGCCTGTTTCTCAGCTATCCGCCGGAGGATGTCAAGGGATTCATTGAGAATCACGCGGCAAACGCCAAATGCACGGGCGTGTGGAAGGTCTACGGCGACGAACGGCAGGCGCGGCAGACATTCGACCGCTATAAAAAATGTACGCAAACCTACTGCGAGCGCTGGCGCTCCGGCGTGGAGCTGGACCGGCTGGCGGTCGCAGACAGAATAGAAAGGAAGTCCTGATTATGAAAAAAACAGCAGTCATTTATTGGAGCGGCACCGGCAACACCGAGGCCATGGCAAACGCCGTCGCGGAGGGTATGCGCGAAGCCGGCGCGGAGTGCGCCGTCTGGACGCCTGCGGACGTCAGCGCGGATGCAGTGAAGGAGCTGGACGCAGCCGCGCTCGGCTGCCCGGCGATGGGCGCCGAGGAACTGGAAGAGACGGAATTCGCGCCGATGTTCGACGCGGTGAAATCGGCGCTTGCGGGCAAGTCCGTTGGCCTGTTCGGCTCCTATGGCTGGGGCGATGGCGAATGGATGCGCACGTGGGAGGAAGATTGCGGAGCTGCCGGGATCAACCGTGTATCGGACAGCGTCATCTGCTGCGAAGCGCCGGACGACGAGGCGCTTGCCGCCTGCCGCGCGCTGGGCAGGAAGCTTGCCGAATAACGCTTGACGGCGCCGGTTCCCGATTTTATATAGTATAGAAAATAAAATCGGGAGGCGTTTTAAATGGTACAGATCAAAAAAGAGAGTGGAATGCAGAGCGCAGGCGTCCCGTTTGCATGGGTCGAGGTACAGTACCCGGACAAGGCGCAGTGGGACGAGACAGGCTTCTACGATATGGTAGAGCAGCACGTCGCCGCGCTGCGGGAGCAATACCGGGAGTACGTCCGCGCGGACGTGTTCGGGCAGAACCCGTATTTCCGCTATTTCCGGAAATTCAAAAAGACCTATCCCGTCATGATGCAGTCCGAATCCGTGCTGCTCAAGGGCCGGGAGTTCCCGCGCTGGAACGCCGTGACCGCCGTACCGTTTCTGGCTGAGCTGGAAACGCACGTGCTCTGCGGCACGCATGACGTTGACTGCCTGATGGGGCCGGTCGAGCTGTACCAGGCGGAGGAAAAAACGCCGTTCGAAGGCCTGCGCGGCGATGAGGTCCACACCTACCCCGGTGACGTCACCGGACGCGACGCGGGCGGCATCATCTTCAGCATGATCGCCGGTGCGGACGAAAGAACGTGTGCGCGGGCCGAAAGCCGCCATGTGTTCTACCCCGTCTTCGGCGTGCCCGGACAGGCGCCCGACGCACTGCGCAGCGCGCAGACGCGCATGGCGGAATACGCAGCGCTCCTCGCGAAGGATGCGCAGATCGCGTGTGAATGGATCTGAAAAACGGCGGCCGGAGCTTCCGGCCGCCGCGGGTTTATGGTGAGGTACGAAAGTCTTCCGGCGAATCCGTACTGCCCGGCAAATTTCAAATGCAGAGCGTTTTTACCGCAGCCATTCAAGGGCAGCTGCTCACAAATCTGGCGTCCCGTAACAGGCGGCGCGTACCATAGCGCCCGTAGGGTGAATATGTGTGTTCGCAGCGGCTAAAAATCAGAGCTTGCCTGAAACGTACCCGCAGCAGGCACCAAACGCGTCCAAGCACTCTTTTCTTCCATATCTTTTCTCTTGCGAGAGAAAAGATATGGCCGCCGGAGGCTCGTCGGAACCGGCCTCGACGGAACGAGTCCCCGCTATGCGCGGAGCCTCTTATCCTCTGAGCACGTTTCCTCCTCTTTCCCGTCGAACCGCTCCGCTGGGTTCGCCGGGAATGCTTGAACCTCATAGTTGCACCGACATAAAAACCGCGGCGTCCGAACATTCAGACGCCGCGTGTGCTTTTATTCATCCCGGTACCGGAACAGTGCCCGGCTGAGGGCTAAGATCTCCGGCTCGTCGAGGGAATTTTCAAAAACCGCCGTTCCCGGTTCGCCGCATTGGCGCAGCATACCGCTTTGCGCAAGCTTCCGTTCGAGCTGCATCGCGACGCCGTGGCTGCCGTCCATGATCTCCGGCCCCGGCCCGACGATCCTGCGGATCGCGCCCGTCAGGAACGGATAGTGCGTGCAGCCCAGCACGATCCCGTCGACCGGCTCGCGCAGATACGGCGCGAGCTTTTCGGTCAGATACGCTTCCACGGCGCTCCCGCGCAGCTCCCCGCGCTCGACAAACTCCATCAGCCCCTCGCACGGCAGGCCGATGATCTGCGCGCGGTCGTCAAACTGGTGCTTGAGCGCCTGAAATTTCTCCTGCTTGATGGTCATGGGCGTGGCCATGACCAGAATCCTGCCGCCGGGGTATTTTTCTACGGCGGGCTTGAGCGCAGGCTCCGTTCCGATCACGGGAATGTCCGGGTAGACTTGCCGCAGCAGGCCGATGGCGGCGGATGTCGCCGTGTTGCAGGCCACGACGATGGCCTTGGCTCCGGCGCTTACCAGATGCTCCGCCGCCGCAAGGCTCAGCGCCTGGATCTGCGCTTCGCTCTTGACGCCGTAAGGCGCGTGGAGCGAGTCGCCGTAGTACAGATAGTTTTCCTGCGGCAGCAGCCGCACCGTCTCGCGCAGGACGCTGATCCCGCCGAGGCCGGAGTCAAAAAACGCAACAGGCCGATCCTGCTTCTGCATACTCACGCCTCCAAAAACCGCACGATCTCATTCAGATCGTATTCCCCGCCGTCCATGTTGATGCGCAGCGTCCGCTCCGGCGGGAGGGTTTTGGCCCATTCGTCGTAAAGCTCCTTGAGCTCGTACACATACATGAGGTCGAGATCGTCCTCGTATTCCCGCCCGCGCTGGCGCATATGCTCGATGATCGTGCTGACGGAGCAGTCGAGATAGAGATACTTGTCGACCGGCGGCATCAGCGACGCGATGCCGTGCGCCAGCTTGCAGAGAATGCCGAATTCGTCCTGCGTCAGATCCTGCTGGTTCAGGCGGTATTTCGCGATGACCAGATTTTCCAGAAACGCACGGTCAAAGAAGAAAAACTCGGTGTCGCCGACCTCCGGCCGCCACTTCTCGTCGTCAAAATACAGCGAGAGGAAGCTCACCTGCGAGTGAAACGACCAGCGTTTGGAATCGGAATAGTATTCATTGATATAGGGGTTGTCCTGCGGACGCTCCTCATGAAACGCGGCGCGCGGGCCGAAATATGCTGTGAGCCGCTGCAAAAGCGTCGTCTTTCCTGCGCCTACGGTACCGCAGATCGCAATGTACTTCATATCCGCCCGCCTCCTTCGCTTGAACAGAATGTTTTGCGTCAACTGACGCTTATTCTACAACATCCAGCCGGTGGAAGCAAGATGCAAAACTGCTGAAAAACACGCAGCTCCGCTTGCAAACCTCCCGGCGGCATGATACGATAGAAAAAAGAAAAGGGGAGGGTGCTGCAATGAACTACGCGGCGATCAAAAACTGCGATATTGCCAACGGACCCGGCGTGCGGGTCAGTCTGTTCGTCTCCGGCTGCCGCCACCACTGCAAGGATTGCTTCAATCCCGAAACGTGGGACTTTGCCTGCGGCGAGCCGTTTGACGAGGCTGTGATGGACGAGCTTCTCGCCCTGCTGGCTCCCGGCTATATCCGGGGCATCACGTATCTTGGCGGCGAACCGTTTGAGCCGGAGAACCAGCCGGGACTGCTGGAGCTTTCTCGCAGGATCAAGGCGGCCTATCCCGAAAAATCCATCTGGTCGTTCACGGGCTATCTCTTCGACCGCGACATTCTGGCAAAAAAGCTCGGCCCGTGGGAGGTCACGCAGGAGCTTTTGTCCTATCTCGACGTGCTGGTGGATGGGCCGTTTGTTGCAAGTCTCAAAAATCTGAACCTGCGCTTCCGCGGCTCGTCCAATCAGCGGCTGATCGACGTGCCCGCAAGCCTGAAAACCGGAGCCGTCGTCCTCTGGGACGAGCGGCAGTAGGAGGAAGTCTATGCCTGTGATCAAGATCCACTATTTTTCCGACGATCTGCCCCGTCTGCAAAAAACCAGCAAGGGCGACTGGATCGATCTGTACTGCGCACAGACCATGACGCTTCACGCGGGCGAGTTTGCCCTTATCCCGCTGGGTGTGTCGATGCAGCTGCCGGAGGGGTATGAGGCGCGCACGGCCCCGCGCTCGTCCACGTTCAAGCGCTGGGGCATTCTGCAGGCCAACTCCGTCGGCGTGATCGACAACAGCTACTGCGGCACGAACGATGAATGGAAGCTGCCGGTCTACGCCACGCGCGACACCGTGCTCGAAAAGGGCGACCGCATCTGTCAGTTCCGCATCTATGAGGTGCAGCCGCCGATCGACTTTGAAGAGTGCGAGGCGCTTTCCGATACCGACCGAGGCGGCTTTGGTTCGACCGGCGTGCGCTGATTTTTGAAACATATACTCCGATACAAGAAAGGATGATTTGATCATGAAAACGTTGCTCAAGGGCGGCACGGTCGTCTCTGCGGCAGGCTCCCGCATTGCGGATGTGCTGGTGGACGGCGAGAAGATCGCCGCTGTCGGCGAAGGACTGGCAGTGGACGGCGCGAACGTCGTCGACGTGCGCGGCAAGCTGCTCTTCCCCGGCTTTATCGACGCGCATACGCATTTTGACCTCGACGTCTGCAACACCACGACCGCCGACAACTTTGACACCGGCACGCGCAGCGCCATCCACGGCGGCACAACGATGGTCATCGACTTTGCCTGCCCGAATAAGGGCGAGACGCTGGGCTACGGGCTTGATCTCTGGCACAAAAAAGCTGACGGCCGCTCCAGCTGCGACTACAGCTTCCACATGACCATTGACGACTGGAACGAGGGCATCAAAAATGAAATTCCGGCCATGTTTGCCGCCGGTATCCCATCGTTCAAGATGTACATGACGTATCCCGCCATGATGATCGGCGATCAGGACCTGTTTTCCGCGCTGCTGGAGCTGAAAAAATACGGCGGCATCGCGGGCGTTCACTGCGAAAACGCGGGCGTGATCGACGCGCTGATCGCGCAGCACAAGGCGGAAGGAAAGACGGCCCCGTCGTCCCATCCCGAGTGCCGCCCGAATCCGCTTGAGGCGGAGGCCGTGGCCCATCTGCTGCGCATTGCGGAGGTCGCGGACGTTCCCATCGTGATCGTGCATCTGAGCACGAAGGAGGCGCTGCTCGAAGTTATGCACGCGCGTGAGCGCGGCCAGAAGGTCTATGTCGAGACGTGCCCGCACTATCTGCTGCTGGACGACAGCGTCTATGATCAGGAGGACTATTCTGCCTCTGCGCGCTATATCTGCGCGCCGCCCATGCGCAAGAAGGAGGATCAGGCGGTTTTGTGGAAGGCCCTTGCCAACGGCAGCATCCAGACCGTCTCGACCGACCATTGCAGCTTTACGCTGAAACAGAAGGACGCCGGACGCGGCGACTTTACGAAGATCCCCGGCGGTCTTCCCGGCGCGGAAACGCGCGGCGAGCTGCTCTATACCGCAGGCGTGGCCGAAGGCCGCATCACAAAGGAGCAGATGTGCGCCCTGCTGTCCGAAAACCCCGCCCGGCTCTATGGCGCATATCCGCGCAAGGGCGTGATCGCGCCCGGCAGCGACGCGGATATCGTCGTCTACGATCCTGAGGCTGACACGGTCATCACCGCGCAGACGCAGCTTTCCGCCGCAGGCTACACGCCCTATGAGGGCTTCAAGACCAGGGGTTCCATCGCACAGGTCTATCTGCGCGGCACGCTCGCCGTCGACCACGGCGAAATGAAGACCGGCCCCATCGGCACGTACATCCCGCGCCATCCGGGAAGTCTGTAAGCATAAGCGCAGCGGCCCGGCACGGGCTGCTGCGCTGGTTTCTTTCTGGATTTGATTGACAGTGCCCGGAAACTGTGGTACAGTGAGATCACAGCCAGTGTTATACGGGGCGTCTTGGACGTGTTTGCCGGGGGGGCTTCGGCCTGTTGATCCGCTTCGGGCGGGCACATCGGTATCGTCGGAAACACTGGTGATAAATACAGCTGATGAGACACCGGCCGATTTGGGCGTTTCGCCCGGATGTCCACCGTCCAAGGCTGTGTTTGCGCTCCTGCGGTCCCGGTAATCCTGCCGCGGCGGGAACCCCGGTCTTGATTGCCGCAGGAGCGTTTTTCATGTTTGCAGGCGCATTCTCTCCGGCATTTCCTTCAAAATACAGCCTCCCATTCTCATGCATGGCATGACAACGGGAGGCTGTTTCGCAGATTCCTGCCGCTCAGGTTTGCCGGGCGGCTTTTTCCATGAGCTTCTGATAGACCGGGCGCATGGCAGGCTCGGAGACGGAGGATAAAACATCTTGCACTGAAAGCCAGCGGACGGCGCTGTTTTCATCCGGCTTGCAGCGGATGGGGGATTTGTCGTCGGCCTCCAGCAGATACGTCGCGTTCAGATGCAGGTGGGCGCAGACGAATTTTCCACGCTTGACGTGCGGCGCGACGTGCAGGATTTCGAGCGAGAAAATTTCCGGGGAGACGGGCGCGGCCAACACGCCGGATTCCTCATTGGCCTCGCGCAGCGCGACGGAAAGAAGGTCGGCTTCCCCATCGGCGTGTCCGCCGAGCCAGGCCCAGGACTGATAGAGATTGTGATAGGCCATGAGCACCTTCGTCCTGTCCGGGTTTACGATCCAGCAGGAGGCGGTGAAGTGCGCCGTAGCGTTTTCGCGCGTAAGGAGATCGGAGAAGCAGTCCATGTCAGCCAGCATCTGCCGCCGGTCGGCCTCCTCCTGCTCGTTATAAGGCGCAAACGCCTCGATCTGCGCGCGCAGGCGGGTAAGCTCAGTCATGCTCGTAGGCCATCATCTTGTCGATGCGCCGCTGGTGACGTTCGACGCCGGAGAACGCCGTGTCCAGCCACACGTCGACGATCTCAAGGGCCAGCATTTCGCCCGTCACGGCTGCGCCAAGGGCCATCATGTTCGTGTCGTTGTGTTCGCGGGTGAGCCTTGCGGACATGGGGTTGTCGAGCAGCGCGCAGCGGATGCCCTTGACCTTGTTGGCCGTGATGGACACGCCGATGCCGGTCGTGCAGCAGACAATGCCGCGGTCGCATTCGCCGCTGGCGACGGCCTGCGCCGCCGGGCCCGCAAAGTCGGGATAGTCACAGCTGTCTTTCGTGTAGCAGCCGAAGTCCTTATAGGCAAGGCCGCGCTGTTCGAGATGCTTCATAATGGCGTGCTTGAGGTCAAGCGCGCCGTGGTCACAAGCGAGAGCGATCATAGGGGTGTTCCTCCTGCGGTTTTTCTTTTATTATACCGCAGAGGACACAATTTGCAAGCGCAATCGGAGGCGGGGCGCGTTTTAATGGTATATGCTCAGGAAAATCTCGTTGACCGCGCTGCTGTCATCAAACCGCAGCGTGGCACAGAAATTTTCTGTATAAAATCTCATGTGATAGCTGGTATCCGCACCAAGAAACGCATACGAAGACGCCGCATTGCTGCCATACAGATCCTGTGTACGGTAGTAGTCCTGCGGAAGCGTCAGAATCTGCATCTGCGGGTCGACCGGGATGGTATCCAGAATGCCTTGCAGACTGCTGCCGATCGCCGCACCGCGCAGGAAGGCCGAGGAAAATGTGCCGCTGTCCGCTGACGGTGTGATATCGACGGAATCCAGCCGCAGAACGCGGTCAGAATCCGGCGTAAAATAGTAGCTTACGCCGTCAACGGTAAAATTATCGCCCGGCATCCGGCCGCGCCAGACGCGGCTGTTCTGGTAGCTCTGCGCCTTCCTTACCGCCGTCTCATAGTCCATGCCGAGGTGGACGCCGTTGGGCAGCGTCAGCTCACACGGCTGGACGGGGATAGTTTTATCCGTTTCCACCGATGCCGGAGGGGTGTTCGGGCCGGAGAGGTACACCTCTGCGCGCAGGAAGTTGACGTGTGCGGTCCTGGACTGGAACGAAACCTCCATATTTCCCGCAGACAGCAGCCCGGTGTGGCCGTCCTGCTCGGAAATGCCGAGCAGCGCCGCCGTGTCCTCGTATTCCGATTTTAAGAACCAGTAGATCGCGTTTTCACGCGGGCCGTCAACGACGGTCTCTGCGCCGGTTTCCGCAGAGCGGTACACAAGCGACGTTTTCCAGTGCCGGTTGCATCCTGCCTTGTTCTCGGGGCACGGAGCAGAGACAGACCGCACAAGCAGCTGATGCGTGCCGACCTGTGCCAGAAGCGTCGTGTCCAGCACTGTGCCGTCGGTGTCCAGCGGGGTGAAGCTGGCCGCGATTTGCTTTAAAAGCTGCCCCTCATAGCGGGTCTGCAAATACGGGTTATAGCCGGAGGATGTTTCCCTGTCCTCGCCCAGCGTCCAATGCACGCGCACCTCATAGCAGCCGTCGGCTGCGCCGAAGAGGTATACCAGTTCATTTTCTGCGCCGGAGGCCAGCGTGAAGACCGTATAGCGGTTGGTCAGTTGGGAATCGTATCCCTGCGCCATATAGTCCGCGATGCGGCTGGAAACGTCTGTACCGGCAAGGAGTTTTGCTTCGAGCGTTGAGCCTGTCAGATGCGTGCTGGATACCAGACCGCTTTCGTCATAGCCCCAGCCGGTCGTGGGCAGATACGCGCCCCAGCCTCCGGCCTCGTCCGGGAAGGTGGAGAAGTACGCGTCAATATGAACGGCCCTGCCGTAGCCGTCCATGCCGTTATAGAAGCTCGGATAGAAATAGCCCTGTATATTATTCGCACCATGGGTCGCGGCGTAAATGTCGCGCAGATAGTCCGTCAAGCGGCCGGACTGTTCATACACGGCCAGCGCCGTGCCGTCCGTGTCCTTTGTCCAGCCGAGCAGGCGGTAGTCCTGCGTTTCGCTGCGATAGGTGACGGTCACGAGATAGCGGGTGTTGTCCACCAGATATTCCTGCCCGTCGATATACGACAGGCCGGTATCAGTGCCCAGCATGAAGGTGCGCCCGTCGGCATTTTTCGGCGCGATCGCAATTTTGTAGCTCCACAGCTGCAAGTCTCCCTCCGGGTCGAGGCCGGACAGGGATGCAAGCTGCTCGAGGTTCACCATCTGCGCGTCCTGCACCGTATCTGTTACAGTCTCAAATCCGCCGTCGGTCAGCACCTTATATTCGATTGGCTCCGGCAAAATGACCTGCGCGATATAATATTCGGCGTAGTCCTCTATACTGGAAAAGAACGCGCTTGTCGGGGGCGTGCTGTCTGCCTCTGCGGGGCTGTCTGCGGTAGAAGAAGCGGGCGGCTCTTCCTCCGGCTGCTCTGTGTCTGTCTTCGGGTCGGTCAGGAAGCACACGGCCACGGCGATGGACACGAATACCGCCGCCAGCACGACCCAGAACGCAGGCTTTTTGTAATTTAAAACGGACTTGATGCGGCCCTTCACGCCCGTCTCGCCGAAGGCCAGCGGGCAGGCCGTGATCATCCGGCGCGGGACGCTGCATTGCAGCAGCGCACGGGAATAGGCCGTCTTGCAGCTCTCTCCCAGCTCGCGCACGACCTTTTCATCGCAGGCCGCCTCGATATCGCGGCAGAATAAAACATACGCCAGCCAGCAGACGGGGTTGAACCAGTATGCCGTCAGGAGCAGGAAGCCCAGCGGCTTCCAGAGCTGGTCGCCGCGCTTTAAATGTGCGCGCTCGTGCGCCAGAACCATGTCCTGCGCGCCGGGCTCCAGCCCGAAGGGCAGATAAATTCTTGGCCGAATCACGCCGAGGATGAACGGGGACGGGACGAATTCCGACTGGAACACGTTCCCCTCCAGCCGCACTGCCGTCCGCACGCGAAGCCGCAGGCGCAGCGCGGAAATGGCTGCGTACAGGATAAGCACTGCGCAGCCGCCGAGCCAGACCCACGCGGCAAGCCACGTCAGAATTTGCAGCGGATTTGCGCTCTGCGCGGGGTCGGGCGTGAATGCAGCCTGTAAGGGCGGATTTACAATGGCGTCGACCGCCGGGATGCCGCTCGTGATGGCGGGCGCGGCGGAATACACGATCTCCGGCTGCACCGGCTCCGCGCTCGGAATGAGGCTCAGCACGCTTTCAATCGAGAACGGGCACAAAAGCCGCACCGCCGCCAGCGCCCACAGGGCGCACAGCAGCCATTTCGGCGCTTTTTTGAACGCCAGCCGCACCAGCACGACCGCAAAAATCAGAACCGCCGCAGACAGGCTGCGGTTGAGAAAGCCGAGAAAAAGATTTGTCATGGCCGCTTCTCCTCATAGCCGTCGATCATGGCGCGCAGCCGGTCGACCTCGTCCTGCGAAAGCTTCGTCTTGCGCGCGAACGCCGCGATAAACGCGGGGAGCGAGCCTTCGAACGTCTTCTCGACCAGCTCGTCCAGCTCTGCCGCCTGCGCCTCGTCCTTGGAGACGAGGGAGGAGACGAGGCCATTTTCGTTTTTCACGACGCCGCGCTCGGCCAATCGGTGGATGACCGTATACGTCGTCGTCCGGCTCCAGCCGAGCCTTTCTTTGCACAGCTTCGCCAGCTCCGCGCTGGGCAGCGGCTCATGCTCCCATAAAATCAGGCAGAACCGGTATTCGCTCTCAAAGATCTTCGGGGTGTACATAGGCATTCCCTCCTTGTCTAATGCGTTAGACTGTAATTGCAGTCTAACGCATTAGACTGCTCTTGTCAAGCCCCCTTTGCAAAAGGGCAGCTTTTTGCGGACAGAAAATTTTCGGCAGGATGCAACCCTTGCGGAATTTTTGCGTGTAGGAAAGAGAAGTGCGGATGTGGACGCGGCGCGGCCCACAATATCTTGTGGCGGGTGTTACGTCTACCTCGCAACATGGGCCGAAAGGGGCTGAAATGCTTGGTAAAACAGACATTTTCGTAAAAATCGGTTGCAATTTTTAATTTTTATGGTAAACTGGTTACATAAAATCTGCGGCTGCAACAGGCCGCAAATTGAAAGAGGTGCAGGTATGAAGCGTACATTTGGAAGATTCATGAGCCTGCTGCTGGTGCTCGCCATGGTATTGGCGATGGTTCCGGCGGCATTGGCTGCAAACGCGTACAGCGTCGAGCCGGACTCGACGATCACGCTCACGACGACGTACACGTTCACGGAAGCAACGTGGACGTCCAGCGATTCGACCGTCGCAAAAATTGAAAGCAGCACCGCCACAACGGCAGTCATCAAGGGCGTAAAGGCCAGCAACACGGCCATCCGGATCACGGCTACCGGCAAGGTAAATGGTCGTGATTATTCGGAGTATTTCACGGTTTATGTGCGGGACGCATATACCCTTACGCTGGCGCTCAGCAACAGTAATATCAACGGCACGGTTGCGCTGAATCAGGGCGACACCAGAACGCTCACCGCGACTGTCACGGTCGGCAGCAGCGGCGTGACCGCAGGCAATCTGGCAAACTGCGAAGTTCATTTCACCAGCGATAACGATGCCATCTCGGTTACTCCTGCCAGCGCGAAGGTCACCGCAAGCACGGTCGGCCACTACACGACCTATAAGGTTGAAGCGACTGTCAAAGCAGAGAAGGTCGGCGGCGCAACGCTGACGGCGCAGGTCTGGTATCAGGGTAAAGATGGCATGAAGCCGTCCACGTCCGCGACTGCGACCAAGACCATCGGCTTCAGGGTCAGCGGCGCGGCGACGATCTCGGTCACGCTTCCGACCGCCCAGCAGGTATTGTCGCTGGAGGCAGGCGGCACGTCTGCCACGCTGCAGCCGAAGGTGACCGGCTATTCCGGCACGGCGCAGCCGAAGCTGCTGTATCTGTATGACACCAAGGATAACAATCTGTATGTCCGCCCCAACGCTTCGACGACCTCCGCGACAGTCGAGCCGTACAAGGCCTGCGACGCAACAAAGATCTATATCTGCATTGCGGACTACAATCCCGGTCTGACATACGATAAGATCGACCAGACATACCCGGCTGGAAAACCGGACGGAACAGTAGCAAGCGGCAAACAGAAGATCGTGGGCAGCTACGCTGTCTGCACGGTCAGCATCAAGAATAAGGGCATGGCCGTCACATCGATCGAGGTCATGAACAACGAAAGCGTGTCCTATAACGGGAAGGACTCCCGCCTGCAGACGCTGCTGGACAACGGCACGATGGTCTTCGGTCTGCAGGATACGAATTATAAATATACAGTTACAGTTAAAGTGAACGGCAAGGACGTCACGGAAACAAAGACGGTTTCTTCCACGCTGATCCGTGACGAGCTGACGCTTACTGCGCGCATCAAGGCTCCCGATTCGCTGCTTGCAAGTGATAAGGATCTGCAAAATGCCTATTCCCGCATTGAGTGGACAAGCTCTGCCCCTGCTGTTGCCAAGGTGGGCACGACCGAATCGGACGGAACCTCGGCAACTGCGACGATCGTGCCGGTCGCAGCCGGTACGGCGACGATCACCGCGAAGGTCGACGGCAATGTTACCGCAACCTATAATGTTACGGTCTATCAGGGCCGCGCCTACAAGATCACGGAAGAACCGAGTATCGGCGAAACGGTCGGAAAAATGACCCAGACAGAACTCGAAGCTCTGTTTAAGAAAGAATCGGCGAAGGTCGAGATTCAAACCAGTATTTACTCCGACGAGGTAATGATCTATGAATTGCCAGTCAAAACTGCAAAAGCAAATGGTTCTGATGCGGCTGGCTATACGTTCACCTATACACTTAACGGACTCAAAACGGCCACAAAGGAGTTCTTCTACAACAGAAGCGACCCTGACGACAGCGGTGTTACGACGACAGGCAAGGTGACCTTCTCCGACATTTCCTTTACGGAGCAGCCCGCAAACGCGGCCTATAGGATCACGGACACCATTGCCGATCTGGCCATGACAGCGTCGGTTTCGACGGGCAAGATCAAATCCGTGGTCTGGTACATGAACAGCGACCAGACGACCGGCGGTGTGGATAAAGCAATTCAGACAGACAAAATTACCGATAAGCCTACGAACTACCGTTCGGTTCTGTCCAATCTCAAGCAGTACATCACCGGTACCGGAACCTATGTGTTCTACTGCCGCGTCACGACCGACGACGGCAAGTATGCCGAAACACGCAAGGCTATTATCACCATCACCGGTGAGAACCACATCAACATTGTCTTCAACCCGACTACGGTAAAAGCCGGCGGGACGTTCACCATCACCGGCACGCCGCAGGAGTATGTGAGCGGCAAGCTGACCAATGTGACCGGCAAGACCTATACGATCATATGGTCCTCGAGCGACGAGAACATCGTCAAGCTCTCCAGCAAAACCAGCACCAACAGCAGCCCCTCCATCACCGCGACGGCCAAGGCCGGCGGTCAGGTCACCATCAAGGCTGAAACGACGATCGGCGCGAAAAAGTATGCTGCCGAAGTGAAGTTCACCGTCACTGTCCCCGAGGCGGACACTGTCAGCCTGACGCTCGGCGAGAACGAAACCTACGTCCAGCTCGACGGCAGCAAGCTTGCCGCAGCAGTCAAGACCGCCGCGAAGGTCACACCCAGCACCTTTACCTTTGAATCCCCGGCCAACGGCACGCTCTATACCACAAGCGCCATGTCCGGCACGGTCAGCACGACGACCAAGTATTCTGCCAGCGAAGTCAGCAAGATGGTCTACCGTCCGACGAGAACCACCGGCACGCATACCATCAGGTACGCCGCCTATGACGGCAGCGCCCAGATCGCGACCGGCACGATCAATGTCGTGACCAGCGCAAGCACGGTCGAATACCACATCTCCGCCAATGAAAAGCAGCAGATGGTCGTCAGCGACTTCCAGCGCGTCTACGGCTCCGGCCTGAGCACCGTGACCTTCGGCACGAACTCCGATAACCGCGGCGCGCTGTACAAGGGCAGCACGACCAGCTCCGGCAAGGTCGGCAGCGAGTCCTACAGCGTCTCGACCGGCTCGAACCTGCTGAAAAACGTCTGCTTCATCGCGGGCAGCACCACGTCGAAGTACACCGTGACCATCCCCTTCACGGCAAACGGCTCGTCCGGTCAGATGAACGGCCAGCTTGTGGTCTATGTCAACGACACCCACACGCTGAACTCCACCGGCGCGTCCTTCCGCTCCATGGGCATTGCAAACGAACTCACGCCGGATAACGCCACCGGCAGCACCTACATCACCATTGACCGTGTCGTCGGCGGCAAGCTCTATTCCAGCTACACCAGCATCAAGCACTGCACCGCGCTGACCAGCAAGGATTTCGGCAGCACGAAGTTCTACTTCTCTGGCTCCGGCAGTCTGGATAACCTCTATATCCTGCCGCTGGCCGACAGCAAGAGCGTCGAGGTCAGCTACACCATCGACGGCAGCACGAAGGGCACGCTGTCCTTCAAGGTCAACCAGCAGACGGCCTCCAGTCAGTTCACCGACGTGAGCGGTTCTTACAAGTGGGCGGCCAACTCGGTCGACTTCATGTACATGAACGACATCATCAAGGGCAACAACACCAAGAACCCGAAGCTCTTCGGGCCGGGCGCCAAGATGACCCGCGCCATGCTTGTCACGGTCCTCTACCGTGCGGCAGGCGAGCCCACCGTTACCGGTATCACCAACAAGTTCACCGACAACAAGCAGGGCCAGTATTACTACAACGCAGTCCTCTGGGCCTCCAACATGGGCATTGTCAACGGCGCGACCGCCACGACCTTCGACCCGAACGGCAATGTCACCCGTGAGCAGATCGCGGCTATCCTGTACCGCTACGAAGGCAGTCCGACCGTGACCGGTTCTCTGAGCGGCTATCCCGATCAGGCGCAGGTCAGCTCCTTTGCCGTCACGGCAATGCAGTGGGCTGTCGGCACCGGCATCATCACCGGCGTCACCTCCGGCGGCAGGACGACCCTCTCCGCAAAGGGCAACGCCACCCGCGCTCAGGTCGCCGTCATGCTCCACCGCTTCCTGACGTTCTAAGCATATCGACCCCTCGCCCCCGGCTCACGCCGGGGGCGTTTTTTGCGCACAAAAAGACGCCCCTTTCAAGGCAATGTCATCAACTTAAGGTCAGCACACATCAGATTTACACAGAGAACGACCGGCACTCGAACAGGGCTGGTAGGGGCGGGGCTCTGCTCCGCCCGGCGGAGGGCACTCGTTTTAACGGGAATCTTGGGCGGATACGAATGCAGTTTCCTACTTGTATGTACGGGCCGATGCCTACTCGGCCCATTTGGAAGCTCCGAATTCGCCGAAGAGTTTCGAAAGAACCGGTGCATTCTGCGGGCGGACAGAGTCGTCCGCCCCTACAGGATACGGGGTATTGAGGTTTCGGTGCAGGGGCCGGCGACGCTGTCGGCCCATTTGGCAGATGCGAATTTGCCGCAGAGTTCCGTAAAAACGGGTACATTCTGCGCGGGCCGATGTAGGCATCGGCCCCCTACAGCCGAATGCGCACGTGCATACGGATTCGCCGAGGCTTTCCAAAGATTCAGGGCATCCTGCCGGGCGGAGCAGGGCCCCGCCCCTACCAACTGCGTTTGAATTTCGCCGGTTTTCGCGGATAATGGGTAATCTATCCGTCTTAGTATGAAAAATCTCCCCTTGCCGGGCGGCAAGGGGAGGAGATGAGGGCGTTTACCCTTCGAACTGACTGTGGTACAGATTGGCGTAGAAGCCGTTTTTGGTGAGCAGGTCCTCATGGCGGCCCTGTTCGATGATGTGGCCGTCCTTCATAACGAGGATGACGTCCGCTTCGCGGATGGTGGACAGACGGTGGGCGACGACGAAGCTTGTCCGGCCCTGCATCATGGTGTCAAACGCCTGCTGGATATGCGCCTCGGTGCGCGTGTCGATGGAGCTGGTCGCTTCGTCGAGGATGAGCATGGGCGGCAGGCAGAGCATCACGCGCGCAATGCACAGCAGCTGCCGCTGTCCGGCGGACAGCGCGCCGCCCGTGTCGGACAGCACCGTGTCATAGCCCTCCGGCAGACGGCGGATGAAGGAATCCGCGTGCGCCATGCGCGCGGCGGCTTCAACCTCGGCATCCGTTGCGTCCGGCTTTGCAAGGCGGATGTTCTCGCGCACGGAGGCCGTCTTGAGCCACGTATCCTGCAGCACCATGCCGTACTGGCGGCGCAGGCTCTCGCGCGTGACGGAACGGATCTCGCTGCCGTCGACGGAAATGGAGCCGTCCTTCACGTCATAAAAGCGCATGAGCAGATTGATGAGCGTCGTCTTGCCGCAGCCCGTCGGGCCGACGATGGCGATGCGCTGGCCGGGCTTTACGGAGAGATTCAGATTTTCGATCAGATGCTGCTCCGGCGTGTAGGAGAACGCGACGTTCTGCAGCTCTACGCTGCCGGAGACGGCTTCAAGCTTCTTCGCGTCCAGTGCGTCAGGCGTTTCGGCAGGCTCGTCGATCAACTCGAAGACCCGTGCGGCGCAGGCCAGCGCGTTTTGAAGCTCCGTGACCACGCCAGTGATCTCGTTGAAGGGCTTGGCGTACTGGTTCGCGTAGCTGAGGAAGCACGACAGCCCGCCGACCGTGATCGCGCCTGCCACGGCGCTAAGCGCGCCGGTAAAGCCGACGCAGGCATAGATGATATTGTAAATGATGCGCGTAGACGGATTCGTCATGGACGAGAAGAACGTCGCACGCATGGTCGCCGCCGTCAGACGGTCGTTGATCTCGTCAAACTGGCGCAGGCTCTCGTCCTCGTGCGAGAAAGCCTGCACGACGCGCTGGCCGCTCAGCTGCTCGTTGATCAGCGCGGTCTGCTCCCCGCGTGCCTTGGACTGCAGCTGGAACATGGAGTAAGTATGCCCCGCGATGAACTTTGCCACCAGCAGCGAAAGCGGCGTCAGCAGCACGACAACGAGCGTGATCTTCCAGCTGATTGAAAGCATGAAGCCGAGCGTGCCCACAATGGTCAGAACGCCGGTAAACAGCTGCGTGAAGCCCATGAGCAGGCCGTCTGCGAACTGGTCGACGTCGGCGATCATGCGGCTGAGCGTGTCGCCGGAGGGGTGGCTGTCCAGATACGCAAGCGGCAGCCGCTGCAAGTGGGAAAACGCCTGACGGCGCACGTCGCGCGTCACGCAGAAGCAGACGCGGTTGTGAATGGCCGTCATGACCCACTGCAAAATTGCCGTCAGACCGGCAAGCACGGCGATTCTGACCGCCAGCGTACTGACGGCGGCAAAATCGACCTGTCCGGGGGCGACGATCTGGTCGATCGCGTCGCCGACCAGAATGGGGATATAGAGCGTGCCCGCTACGCTGGCCGCGGCCAGCAGCAAGGATGCAAGCAGCAGCGGCAGATACCGCCCGAGGCTTTTTAACACGCGCCGCAGCGCCCAGGAGGATGTATGCTTCATGATGCACTCGCCTCCCCCTTCTCCTGCGACCGGCAGATTTCCTGATAGACCGGGCAGGTCTGCTGCAGCTGTGTATGCGTGCCGAGTCCGGCCATATGGCCGTCGTCAAGCACAACGATCTTGTCTGCGTGCCGGATAGACGACACGCGCTGCGAGATCAGCACGACTGTGGGTTTCCACGGAAGCTTCGACAGCGCCTTGCGCAGCGCTGCGTCCGTCGCGAAGTCCAGCGCGGAGGCGCTGTCGTCCAGAATGAGAAGCTCGGGCCTGCGTACAAGCGCGCGGGCGATGGTCAGCCGCTGGCGCTGGCCGCCGGAGAAATTGCGCCCGCCTGGCTCAACCGCCGCGTCCAGCTGGCCCTTCTTATCCTGCACGACGCCATCCGCCTGCGCTGCGCGCAGCGCGTCCCAGAGCGCCTCGTCGGACGCGTCCGCATTGCCCCAGTGCAGATTTTCCCGGATGGTGCCGGAGAAGAGCAGCGCCTTCTGCGGCACAACGCCGATGCGCGTCCGAAGCGCCTGCAATTGAAGCGTTTTCACATCCTCGCCCCGCACGAGCACCTGTCCGTCTGTCGCGTCATAGAAGCGGGGGATCAGATTTGCCAGTGTCGATTTGCCGGAGCCTGTGCCGCCGATCACGCCAATCGTCTCGCCGGGCGCGGCACAGAAGCTGATATCGGTCAGCGCATCCGCGCCTGCCTGCGGATAGCGGAAGCTGACGTGCCGGAATTCCAGCTCCGCCTCTCCCGCGCCGTCCGGCAGCGCGTCCGCGCCGCTCACCATGCTGGACTTCGTGTCCAGCACCTGCGAAATGCGGCCCGCGCAGGCGGCGGATTTTGTGATGTTCAGGATCAGATTGGCAAACTTGATCAGCTCGACCAGGATCTGCGACATATAGTTATAAAGCGCGATCAGCTGGCCCTGCGTGATCGCGCCCTCGTTCACGCGGACGCCGCCCACGCGCAAAATCGCGACAATGGCCAGATTGATGATCACATACGTCAGTGGATTGAGCAGCGCGGAAAGTCTTCCGACAAACTGCTGCGCGGAAAACAGATCTCCGGTTTTCTCCGCGAAGCTTTCCGTCTCTGTCTGTTCACGGGTAAAGGCGCGGATGACGCGCACGCCGGACAGATTCTCCTGCGCCGCACCGGTCACGCCGTCGAGCTTCGTCTGCACGCGCCGGTAGAGCGGAATGCAGCTGAGCATGATGGCAAACACAACGGCAAAGAGCACCGGGATGGCCACGGCGAAGATAAGCGCCGACTTTGTGTCGATGGTAAAGGCCATGAGCATCGCGCCGAAAACCACGATGGGCGAACGCAGCAGCAGCCGGAGCGTCAGATTGAGGCCCGTCTGCACCTGATTCATGTCGCTCGTCATGCGCGTGACGAGCGTGGCCGTGCCGAGCCGGTCAAGCTCGGCGTAGGACAGCGACTGGATGTGCGCAAAAAGCGCACGGCGCAGGCGGCCCGTCGCGCCGGTCGCGGCCTTGGCGGAAAAATACTGCGCGCACGTGGCGCTGGCAAAGCCGCACAGGCCGAGTCCGACCAGCACAAGGCATTTTTTCAGGATATACGCCGTATCGCCGGACGAAATGCCGACGTCGATGATATCCGCCATGATGAGCGGCACGAGCAGCTCAAACGCGGCCTCGAGCAGCTTGAAGCACGGGGCCAGGATCGCCTGCAGGCGGTAGGGCCGCAGGTAAACAAGCAGTTTTTTCATGGGGTGTTTCTTCTCTTTCTTCTGCTATTCAATGGATTTGAGCGCCTGCGACATATCGATTGTGCGGATCTTCCGCCGCAGGGCAAGATTGACAAGCAGACCGAACACCAGCGTCAGCGCGGCCGAGATGAGATAGCTCAGCGGCGCGACGCGCACATCGAAGCACATGAGATCGATCTTGATCTGTCCCATGACATACGCGTGCAGCAGCTTTCCCATCGGAAGGCCCACAAGCGCGCCGAGGACGGTCAGGATGATGTTCTCGCGGAAGACGTAGCGGTTCGTCTCGCCGTCGTAGAAGCCAAGCACCTTGATGGTCGCGATCTCTCGTTCGCGTTCGGTGATGTTGATGTTCGTGAGGTTATACAGCACGATGAACGCCAGCGCCGCCGCGCCCAGCACGACGACCAGCACGATATATTGCAGGCTTTGCATCATCGTCGCCACGCGGCTGCGGAAATCGCGGCTGAGGGTAACTGCCGCCGCGTTTTTCGCGCCCGCGAGCGCTGCGGACGCCGCCTGCGCATCCTCGTCCGTCTGATAATTGACCCATGCGGCCTCGTATCCGGGCGCTTCACCGAAGACGTCCTGCCAGGTAGTCTGCGTCAGATAGACGTAATTATAAACATAGTTTTCAAACACAGCCTCGACGGTCAGCTCCGTCCGGCGCATATCGCCCGTCTGCAGGATGATGGTATCGCCCGCCGACAGGCGCAGCGCCTGCGCAAGGCCCCGGCTGATGATGCAGCCGCCGTCCTGCGGGTAGGGGATCGGCGTTTTCTCCTGCGTGTGCAGGTCGATAAAGCCGTCCACGCTGCCCGATTCCGGGCAGACGACGTTTGTGGTCTTGACCGTGCCGCCGGCAGAAGCGTCCAGACTTTTTTCCGCGACAAACAGACAGCCCTCCGCGCCGCTTTTCTCGCAGACGGCGAGGAAGTCCTCGCGTTCGCTGCCGCTCAGCGCGTGCTGGAAGGTCACGGCGGCGTCATAGCGGGTGATCTCGTCGTATTGATAGTCGACGACGCTGCTGATGGAGTCCTGAATGCCGAAGCCCGTGATGAGCAGCGCCGTGCAGCCGCCGATGCCAATCATCATCATGACCATGCGCTTTTTAAAGCGCAGAATGTTCCGGATGGAGACTTTATGCAGGAACGGCAGCCGGTTCCAGAGCAGCGGGAGCCGTTCGAGCAGAATGCGCTTGCCCGCCTTCGGCGCTCTAGGGCGGATCAACTCCGCTGCCGGCTTCTGCAGTTCGGCGTGTACGACGTACCACGTCGTACCGAGCGCGCACAGCAGATACGCGCCCGACGAGACGAGCGCAAGCGGCCAGTCAAAGGCATACAGGATGCTGGTAAAGCCGTACATGATGTTATAGGCGTGCCAGATCATCTTCGGCAGGAAATACGAACCTGCTGCGATGCCGAGCACACAGCCGAGAACCGAGGCGATCCCGGCATAGAGGAAGTATTGGGACAAGATCGCGCCGTTGGAATACCCCAGCGCCTTTAAAACGCCCGCCTGCGTCCGCTGCTCGTCGACCATGCGGGTCATGGTCGTGATGCAGACCAGCGCGGCCACGGCGAAGAAAAACAGCGGGAACACCCGTGACACGCCGCGCACGATATCGGAATCGCTCTCAAAGCAGGCGTAGCCGACGTTGCTGCTGCGATCCAGCACGAACACGTCCGGGTTTTCGAGCTTTTCCAGTTCGTCCTCGCCGTCGCGGTAGTCCTGCTCGGCATCGGCCAGCTTTTGTTCACCGTCGGCCAGCTCCTGCTCGGCGTCGGCCAGCTTCTGATCGCCGTCTGTGATCTCCTGCTTTGCGTCAGCCAGCTCCTGCTCGGCGTCGGAGATCTTCTGTTCTGCTTCGGCCTTACCTGTGTAATAATCCGCCCAGCCGTCTTTGAGTTCCTGTTTTGCGTCTTCCAGCTCCTGCCGGCCATCTTCCAGCTCCTGCTTCGCATCTTCCAGTTCCTGCTGCTTTTCTTCCAGCGTTTTTTTCGCCTCGTCCAGCTTTTTCTGGTTTTCCGCGAACGCCTCGTTCGCCGCGTCTGCCGCCAGATCCAGCTGATTCTCATTGTCGGCCAGAGCGTTCTTGCCCTCGTCCAGCTGCGCCTGCGCCGCTGCAAGCTGCCCACGCGCCGCCGCGATCTGCGCTTTGGCCGCCTCCGCCGCCTCCGGCGACATCGCTCCTGCGGAAACCGCAGCGTCTATCTGCGCCTCCTGTTTGTCGAGCGCGGCTTTCTGCGCGTCTAACTGCTGCTGCTGCTCGGCAAGCGTTTCGCGTGCTTTCTGGAGCTTCGCGAAAGCGAAGCTCATCTCGTTCTCGGCCTGTTTCTTTTCTTTTTCAAATTTGGCGGCGTTTTCCTTATAGGTCTGCTTCGCGTCGGCCAGCTTTTTTTCGCCGTCTGCCAGCTCCTGTTCGCCATCGGCCAGCTTCTGTTCATTTTCCTCGATCGTCCGCTGCCCATCCACCAGCTTCTGGTATGCGTCGGCCAGTTCCTGCTCCGCCTCCTGCTTTGCGTCGGCCAGAGAAACAACGCCGTCAGCATACGTCTGATGCGCGTCTTCCAGCTCCTGCTTCGCGTCGGCAAGCTCCTGCTTTGCATCGGCCAACTCCTGCTGCTTTTCATCCAGCGTTTCACGCGCGTCGGAGAGCGTCTGCTCGGCCTCTTCATAGAGGCGATCGCTGCGCCCATAAGCCGCGCTCTCGGCAAGCTGCGTGACCCACGGCTCAGCAGCGTCAATGCAGGCGGTATATTCGTCGGAATAGACCTCGCCCTGTCGGCCGGCCAGACGGAGATAGAGCGACGTGTCGTATTCCAGCGCAAACGCCTCCGGCAGGATGTACACGAATGACGAAAGCGTTCCGCTGCCGATGGAGGTGCCGCCGCGCTCATAATTGATGTATAAGACGCTCTTGGCGATGCCGACGATGGTGAATTCCCGGCGGTTGAAGCCGTCCAGCGTATCTTCGTCGTTCTCTTCCGTCAGAACGACTGTTTTTCCAAGATCCTTTTCGGAATACAGCAGCCCGTCAGCCAGACATTCCTCCGCCGTCTGCGGAAATCTTCCACATTTTAAGCCCGGCAGGTCGATCTGCTCAGGCAGCGACAAAAATCTGCACGACTTCGCCGCACCGCCCGCGACGGAGACCAGCGCATCCGCGCTCTTTTCCCCCTCGCAGGCCGCCACGCGCGCATCGGCGGCGAGCGCTTCCGCGTCCGTTTCGTCAAAGCCGACCGTGCTGACGAGGCGGAAATCATACATCCGGTGCGCCTCGGCATAGTCGTCCAGCGTATGTACCATTGCGGTCTTTGTCAGCCGCAGGCCGCAGAAAAATCCCACGCCCAGCGCGACGATCGCCGCGATTGCCAGAAACCGGGTGAGACTGCTGCGGATCTGGCGCATTGTCAGCTTCAGCATACCCGTCACCATTCGATGCTTTCCACCGGCATGGGTGCTTCGTTTTGCCGCACGTCGGTGATCTGGCCGCTTCTGACGCGGATGACGCGGTCGGCCATGGCGGTCAGGGCGGAATTGTGCGTGATGATCACGACGGTCATGCCGTTTTCCCGGCTCTGCTTCTGCAAAAGCGCAAGGATCTGCTTGCCGGTCTGGTAGTCAAGCGCGCCGGTCGGCTCGTCGCACAGCAGCAGCCGCGGCCGTTTGGCCAGCGCACGTGCGATGGCCACGCGCTGCTGCTCGCCGCCGGAGAGCTGGGCAGGAAAATTCTGCATCCGCTCACCAAGGCCGACCTGCCGCAGCACCTCGTCTGCCGGGATGGGATTTTTACAAAGCTGGCCCGCGATCTGCACGTTTTCCAGCGCCGTCATATTGGGCAGCAGATTATAGAACTGGAACACAAAGCCGACCTCATGGCGGCGGTAGGCCGTCAGCTGCCTACGGTCAAACCCCGACACATCCTCGCCCGCCAGCAGCACATGGCCGCTCGTCAGCCGATCCATGCCTCCGAGAATGTTTAAAAGCGTCGTCTTGCCCGCGCCGGACTGCCCGACGATCACGCAGATCTCCCCCTCCGCGATTGTAAACGAGGCATCCTTCAGCGCGTCGATGCACACATCGCCCATCCGATAGGTCTTGCAGACATGATCGAACAACACAAAATTCTGCACACAGAACCCCTCCTGTATTTTTTCTAAAAGTATATTATGGCATACTGTTTTCTGTTTTGCTTGAATAATCCATGAACGCCGGGCTTGAAAATACTTTTTCTTGCTTTTGCCGCACATCAATGTTACTATTAAATTATAAAAAACGATAGGGAAGCTCTGATTCAATGACCGAGAGCATTCGGCGAGAGATTTTGGCCCAAGACATCGGATCAGAGGTTCCCTGACAGGAAAAGGAGCGGTCCTTTTGGCAAAACAGATCACGCGGATCGTGCTGACTGGCGGGCCCGCCGCGGGCAAGACGACGCTTATCAGCCGCATTCTCAAGGAATTCAAGCAGGACGAGGGCTGGAAGGTCATTACCATCCCTGAAACTGCGACGGAGCTGATCTCCGGCTTCGGCATCAAGCCCTTCGGCGGGTGCGTGTCCATGCTGGATTTTCAGGATTTTGTCGTTTCCGACCAGCTGCACAAGGAGCAGCTGGCGCTCAAGGCGGCACAGATGGTGCCGGAGGAGCACGTCATCGTGCTGTACGACCGTGCGCTCTTCGATGACAAGGCCTATATCTCCGACGAGGAGTTCCGGCAGGTGCTCGCGCGCTTCGGCCTGACCGAGCAGCAGGCGCTTTCCCACTACGATACCGTCCTGCACCTCGTCTCCTGCGCCAAGGGCGCGGAGTTTGCCTATAATTTCGGCAACGAGGCGCGCTACGAGCCGCTGGAGCTTGCGCGGGAAAAGGACGATCTGACGCTGCGCGCATGGCGTGCGCACCCGAATCTGCACGTGATCGACAATTCCGTCGATTTTGAGGACAAGATCGCGCGCGGCCTGCGCGCCGTCTATGAAGCGCTCGGCAGGCCCACGCAGCAGGAGGTCTGGCACAAGTATCTCATCGCGCTGCCCACGCTCCAGACGCTCGAGCAGACGTATCACGCCGCCAGCATCGACATGATGCAGACCTATCTGACCCGCGCCAACCCCAGCATCGTCCGCCGCGTCCGCCAGCAGAAAAACGGCGGAGATTATCTCTATTTCTACACGGAAAAGCGCACGACCGGCTCCGGCCAGTGGGAGACGGAAAAGCCGATCTCCGAAAAGGAATACATCCGCTATCTCATGGAGGGCGACACGAGCCTGCACACCGTCCACAAGACGAAGTACCGCTTCGTATATAACGGCTGCCGGTTCGAGATCGATGTCTACCCGTTCTCGCAGGACCGGGCCATCATGCGTGCCGCATTGCCGGAAAATGCCCCCGTGCTTACCGCGCCGCCCGAGATCACCGTCCTGCGCGAGGTCACCGGCGACCCCGCCTACAAAAACCGCCAGCTGGCGAAAAATCAGAGACTGTAAAAGCTGCCGCCCGCGTTCAGTTCCATCGAACGCGGGCGGTGTGTTTTGTGAAAGGGGCGTTCCGGTGTGCCTCCGGCGGCCCATTCTTTTCCATCTTGTCGGAAAAGAATGGGAAGAAAAGGGGCGCTGGTTACGGTTTGGTGCGTCCTGCGGGCGGACAGAGTCGTCCGCCACTACGGCGCTGCATCAAAAATTCTGAGCTGCATCAAGCTTCGCGGGAAAAGTCCAGAAAAACCGAAGGGGTTTTTCTGGTCGGTTCAAGGGGGGGCCGGGGGAAATCGAAATCCCCCCGGACTCGTTTCTTTTTCCCAATCTTTTCTTTTGGAGAAGCAAAAGAAAATGCTGGACAGCAGCCGCAGATTTTTAATACGAGTTCTTACTTTGCCGTGCGTCTCAAAATGCTGCGGCTTTTCGTTTATTCCACGCCGATGACTTCGTAATCCTGCGCTTCGACGGCAGCCTTGAGCGTCTCGTTCGAAACATCCTTCGTGAGCGTGACGACGGCGGTGCCGTTGTTGTGATCCGCGACTGCGGAAGCAACGCCGTCCACGGCTTCGAGCGCCTTTTTGACGCGCGCTTCGCAGTGGCCGCACATCATGCCCTTTACGTGTAATGTCTTTGTCATACCAGTTTCCTCCTTATTTTGTTCTGCCAGATGAATTTCCGGCATGGGTTTTCCTTTGTGATCATGCTTGGAACTGTACAGCCTGCACAGATTCAACCGCAGCGCGTTCGACACCACGCAGAAGCTGGACAGGCTCATCGCCGCCGCGCCGTACATCGGATTGAGCGTCAGACCCAGCCCGACGAACACACCGGCTGCCAGCGGGATGCCGATGACGTTGTAGATAAACGCCCAGAACAGGTTCTCGTGGATGTTCCGCAGTGCCGCACGGCTGAGGCGGATGGCGGCGGCGACGTCGAGCAGCGTGCTCTTCATAAGCACCACATCCGCCGCATCGATGGCGACGTCGGCTCCCGCGCCGATGGCAATGCCGGTATCGGCGGCGGTGAGGGCGGGGGCGTCGTTGATGCCGTCGCCGACCATGGCGACGGGGCCGTATTTCTGAAGCTCACGCACGACAGCCTCCTTGCCGCCCGGCAGAACGCCCGCGACTACATCGTCCACGCCCGCAAGCCTGCCGATGGCGTCGGCTGTGCGCTGGTTATCGCCCGTCAGCATCACGACGCGGATGCCCATGCCGCGCAGCTGCCGGATGGCTTCCGGGCTTTCCGGCTTGATGGCGTCCGCCACGGCGATGAGGCCGAGGAGCTTTCCGTTTTTCGCGAACAGCAGCGGCGTCTTGCCGGATTGCGACAGTGCGTCCGCCTGCTTGTGGATCTCCTGCGGCAGGGCGAGCTGCGAAGCCATATATCTGACGCTGCCGCCGAGCAGCTGCGCGTCCAACACTGTTGCGGTCAGACCGCTGCCGGTGATGGCGGCGAACTTCTCCGCCGCTTCGGGCTGCAGTTTTTCTTCTTCGCCGCGCTTCATGATCGCCGCGGCCAGCGGATGCTCGCTCTTTGCCTCCAGCGAGACGGCTGCCTGCAAAAGCTCCCGCTCCGTCACGCCGTCCGCCGGGATGAGATCTGTGACCTCCGGCTGGCCGGAGGTGATGGTACCGGTCTTGTCCAGGGTGACGATGCGCGTCCGGCCCGTGTGCTCCAGACTTGCCGCCGTTTTGAACAGAATGCCGTTTTTCGCGCCCACGCCGCTGCCGACCATGATGGCGACCGGCGTTGCAAGGCCCAGCGCACACGGGCAGCTGATGACCAGCACGGAAATGCCCCGCGCAAGCGCAAAGGAGAATTCCCGGCCCAGCAGCAGCCAGACGATCGTTGTCACAAGCGCGATGGAGATGACCGCCGGGACGAACACGCCCGCGACCTTGTCCGCCGTCTTGGCAATCGGCGCTTTCGTCGCTGCCGCATCGGCGACCATGCGGATGATCTGGCTGAGTGTGGTATCCTCGCCGACGCGGGTGGCCTCGCAGCGGAGGAAGCCCGAGCAGTTGACCGTCGCGGCGGAAACGCCGTCGCCGGGGGCTTTATCGACCGGGACGCTCTCGCCGGTCAGCGCCGCTTCGTTGACGGCGCTCGCGCCGTCCAGCACAACGCCGTCGACCGGGATGCTCTGGCCCGGACGGACGACGAACACGTCGCCCTTGCGGACCTGCGCGGCGGGGATTTTAACCTCTTTGCCGTCGCGGATGACCGTTGCCGTCTCCGGTGCGAGGGCCATGAGGCTCTTGAGCGCGTCCGTGGTTTTGCCCTTGGAGTGCGCCTCAAGCAGCTTGCCGACGGTGATGAGCGTGAGGATCATGGCGGCGGACTCAAAATAAAATTCGTCCATATACGCCATGGCGGCTTCGCTGCCGCCGTGGAGCTGCGCGTCCGTCATGGCAAACAGCGCGTAGACGCTCCACCCGTAGGACGCCGCCGCGCCGAGCGAGACGAGCGTGTCCATGTTCGGCGAGCCGCGCAGCAGGCTCTTGGTGCCGCTCACGAAGAACTCCTGATTGATGACCATGACGATCCCGGCCAGCAGCAGCTGGACAAGGCCCATGGCGACGTGGTTGCCGCTAAACCAGCCTGGCAGCGGCCAGCCCCACATCATGTGGCCCATCGAGAAATACATCAGAATGAGCAAAAATGCGACAGAGGCGATCAGCCGCTTTTTAAGATGCGGCGTCTGCCTGTCCTCCAGTGCGCTTGCGTCCGCCGCAGGAGCGGCTTCCTGCCCGCGCACAGACGCGCCGTAGCCCGCGTCCTCGACGGCTTTGATGATGGCGGCAGGCTCCGCCGTACCCTCGACGCCCATCGAGTTTGTGAGCAGACTCACGGCGCAGGATGTAACGCCCGGCACCTTTTTGACCGCCTTTTCCACACTTGCGCTGCAAGCGGCGCAGTGCATGCCGGTCACGGTATATTGCTGCATGAAAATCCCTCCTTGGGAGCAAATTACTTCATTAGCTTTTGCAGAGTTGCCGCCAGTTCATCCACGATCTCTTCATGGCCGTTTTTTAAGTCCCGCGTCACGCACGTGCGCAGATGCTCGGCCAGAAGCTCGCGGTTGAAGGCGTTGATGGCGGCGTTGACAGCAGCGGACTGCGTCAGCACGTCGTTGCAGTAGGCGTCGGCCTCGACCATCGCCTGCAGCCCCCGCACCTGTCCTTCAATGCGGCGCAGGCGGTTCAGAAGCTTCTTTTTTTCCTCCTGCGCGCGCAGCGTATGCTTCTCACAGCAGGAACATCGCTTGGGTTCCGGCATGGGCCAGCCTCCTTTTATCTCAGATACCCCATCGGGGTATCTTCACTATATACCCCGATGGGGTATTTGTCAAGTGTAAATTTACAGGGTTTCCTGTAGGGGCCGACGACTCTGTCGGCCCGATAAATGTGACGAATTCGCCGAAGATATCCGAAAAACGGTGGGTTCTGCCGGGCCGATGTGGGCATCGGCCCCTACAAAGCTCCCACGCCGGTGTCACCCCATCTTACAAAACTGTAAGACGCGCAGGAAAAAGTGTAAGCCAAATCGATAGCGCTTTTCCGTGCGGCGCGGTATACTGGGGGCAGAAATCAACACAGGAGGCATTTTCATCATGCAGATTCTCGAAGTAAACGGACTGCGCAAGGTCTACACGACGCGCTTTGGCGGCGCGTCAGTCGAGGCGCTCAGAAATATCAATTTCAGCGTGGAAAACGGGGAATACGTCGCCATCATGGGTGAATCCGGCTCCGGCAAGACGACGCTTTTAAACATTCTGGCCGGGCTTGACAAGCCGACCTCCGGCTCTGTCCTGCTGGACGGCAAGGATCTTGCCTCCATCAGGGAAGCCGACCGCGCGGCCTTCCGCCGCGACCATCTGGGGTTCGTATTTCAGGAATTCAATCTGCTCGACACGTTCTCGGTCGAGGACAATATCTATCTGCCGCTCGTGCTGGCGGGCGTGCCGCAGAGGGAGCTTTCTGCGCGGCTGGAGCCAATCGCGGCAAGGCTCGGCATTACGGAGCTGCTGAAAAAGTACCCGTATGAAATTTCCGGCGGCCAGAAGCAGCGCGCGGCTGTCGCCCGCGCGATCATCACGAACCCCCGGCTTTTGCTGGCCGACGAGCCGACCGGCGCGCTGGACTCCAAGGCGACGGACGAGCTGCTGCGCGTGTTCTCCGACATCAGCCGCAGCGGGCAGACGATCCTGATGGTCACGCACTCCGTCCGGCGCGGCCAGCCGCGCCGGACGCGTCCTCTTTATCAAGGACGGCGAGGTCTATCACCAGCTTTACCGCGGCAATCTCACCGACGATCAGCTCTATCAGAAGATCACCGACGCGCTGACCGTTCTGCAGGCAGGGGGCGAGCAGGCATGACACACAAGCTCTATCCGCGCCTTGCCTGGCAGGGCATCACGAAAAACAAACGGCTGTATCTGCCGTTCCTGCTGACCTGCGTCGGCATGGTCACGATGACGTACATTCTGCTGTCGCTTGCCTCCTCCCCCATCCTCAAGACCTTTCCGGGCGGAGACACCATGCCCATGATTCTCGGCATGGGCAGCTTTGTCATGGCGGCGTTCGCCGTGCTGTTCCTGTTCTATACGAATTCCTTCCTTATCCGCCGCCGGAACCGCGAGTTTGGTCTTTACAACATTCTCGGCATGGGCAAGGGGAATCTTGCGAAGGTTCTGGCATGGGAAACGGTCATCATGGCGCTCATTTCCATCGTGGGCGGCGAGGTGCTGGGCATTGCGCTCGGAAAGCTCTTTGAGCTGCTGCTCGTCAATATCGTGGACGGCACCGTGCAGATGCAGTTTATCGTCTCCGTTCCGGCCACGACCATGACGACGATTTTGTATCTTGCCATCTTCGCGCTTTTGTTCCTGCGCTCGCTGGTGACGGTCTGCAAGACGAACGCGGCGGCGCTTCTGCGCAGCGAAGCCTGCGGCGAAAAGCCGCCGAAGGCGAACTGGGTGTTCGGCCTCGCTGGCTTTCTGATCCTCGGCGCGGCGTATTACATCGCCGTGACGATTAAGCAGCCGCTGACGGCGCTGGCGGTGTTCTTTATCGCCGTTCTGATGGTCATCGCGGCGACATATCTGATCTTTATCTCCGGCTCCGTGGTGCTGTGCCGCGCGCTGCAGAAGAATAAGCGGTATTATTATCAGAAAAACCATTTTATTTCCGTCTCGTCCATGGCTTACCGTATGAAGCGCAACGGCGCGGGACTGGCCTCGATCTGTATTCTTGCCACGATGGTGCTCGTTATGCTCTCATCGACGACGTGCCTCTATTTCGGCAAGGAGGATGCGCTGCGCACGCGCTATCCGAGCGATCTTTCTGTTGAACTGCGCTTTGTCAAGGACGAGGGCGGTATGGATGAAGCAAACATCGCCATCGCGCGCGGCATGATCGAGGACGTTATCAAACAGGACGGACTTGACGTGCAGGGGCAGTTCGATATCCGCAGCGCATGGTTCTCCGGTCTTCTCACGGGCAATACTTTCTCTCGCGCCGAAGAGAGCACGCTCATGGATTATGAACGCGCGGTCGATCTGACGGTTTTGCCGCTGGAGGACTATACCCGCATGACAGGCGAGCGCCTGACGCTGGCGCCGGACGAGGCGTATTTCTGCTGCCCGCGCATGGCCTATACACAGCCGGATATCCGCATCGGCGAACTGACCTATCAGATCAAGGGCCAGCTGCCAAGCTTCGGCGGCTTCGGCGCGGACAGCGCAAACATCACGACGACGATCTATCTGATCGTCCCGGATTTTGACGCAGCGGTGAACGCGCTGCGGACGCAGAACACCCGCTATCCGGTCGTCGTAAGCTGGCAGTATTCGTTCGATTCCGGCAGCCCGGATGAAGCGCAGATCGCGTTTCTCCGCGATATGATGGGGACGTTTGCCGATAACAGGGAAGGGCTGGTCTACGCGTCGTACACGGTAGAATCCATCGCGTCCAACCGTGAAGATTTTGTCGGCACCTACGGAAGCCTCTTCTTCCTCGCAATTCTGCTCAGCATCGTATTCCTCGCCGCCGCCGTTTTGATTCTATATTATAAGCAGATCTCCGAGGGCTATGAGGATCAGGCCCGGTTTGAGATCATGCAGCGCGTCGGCATGACGAAGACGGATATCCGCAATTCCATCAACTCGCAGCTCCTGCTCGTGTTCTTCCTGCCGCTTTTGTTTGCGGGGCTGCATCTGGGCTTTGCGTTCCCGTTCATCCATAAGCTGCTGATGCTGTTCAACCTCACAAATCTGAAGCTGCTCATCGGCACGACGGTCATTACCTTCGCCATCTATGCGGTCTTCTACACGCTTGTCTACCGCATCACATCCAATTCGTATTATTCCATCGTCGCAGGCGCAAAGGAGGAAGCAGCATGATCCGGTTTTTGCTCCGGCTCGTTCTGGTGCTGGTCCTGATCGCGGCGCTGCTGGTCGGCATGACGTGCTGCGCTGCTAAAGCCGTGTTCGGCAGCTGCGCGGAGGTCGGCGTGCAGCAGACCGTCCGCAATCTGGAAGACTTCTTCCTCTGGCTGCGCGACGTATGGACGCTTGCACGGGAGAAATTAGAGCTATGCGCAGTGATTCGATAAAAAAAGCAAAGGACGGCGTCTCGGGCGGCGTGTTTTATCTGGGGCTGGCCGTGATCGGGGTGCTGGCCATCCCGGCGGCAGTCCTGCTGGGACTGATCGCGGGCGTGTGGACGCTGACGGACAGGCTGACGGCGTTTTTATCCGAAAAGCATTGACGTTTCCGCGCAATTCGGGTATCCTAGCGGCAGGAGGGATGAATATGACCGACTGTACGTCCTGCGGAGGCTGCACGGGCGGCTGCGGCGGGTGCAGGAGCCACGTGCTGCTGCTGACGGAGCCGGAGCTTCGGCTGCTGCGGCAGTTTGCCGAGCTGGCGTTCCTGCCTGCCGCCTGCACGAGAACGGACGAAACGCCCGTGTATCTGGACGGCTCCGAAAACCGCGCGCAGACCAGCGCGGCGATCCTCGCCTTACAGATCAAGCGGCTCATTTCCGTGGATTTCGCCCTGCCCCTGAAAGGCTTTGACTACACAGGCTACGAAGCCTGGCCCATCCGCGGCAGCATGGCCCTGACCGCCGCCGGTCAGGAGGCGCTCGACTCTCTGGATATCCAGGGCTGCGGCGAATAACAGACCGCCGGGAGAAGGCAGCTGCCTTCCCCCGGCGTGCGTCCGCTTTTCTGTTCCCAAACGGGACTTTCTTCACAATCCGAATATGCCACACTATAATCAGCATATACCTCTTACCGTATGGAGGTGCAAGCCATGAAGCAATGCATGGATGCAGACAATCTGCATCGGCGTTTGAAAAAAATCATCGGGCAGGTACAGGCCATCGACCGCATGGTGGATGGAGACGTGCCCTGCGAGGATATTCTCTCCCAGATCAACGCGGCCAAGTCGGCTCTGAACGGCTGTGGAAAGGTCGTTTTGGAGGGCCATATCCAGCACTGCGTCCGCGACGGCATCCAGCACGGCGACGCGGACAAAACCATCGAAAGCTTTACCAAGGCCGTGGAGCGCTTTGCGAATATGCAGTAACCATTACACGCTTCCGAAAAGTCAGCCGTATGGGCTGACTTTTTTCTTTATACAATCAACGGCCCGGATGCTTCTGAAGCATCCGGGCCATTGGTTTATGAAGCAGTTCAAAGCGCCTCGACGGCGGCGCGAACCTCATCCATCAGGGGGATGGACGCTGCTGCGCCGGGGCGGGTGACGGAGATGGCGGAGGCCATGGACGCATACTGCATGGCCGTCTGCCGTTCCATGCCCTGCGCGAGGCAGCCGACGAAATAGCCCATGAACGTATCGCCCGCGCCGGTCGTGTCGACGGCCTTGACCGGGTACGCACACTGCCGGACCTCCGTGCCGTCCTTCCAGCTGACGGATCCCTCAGACCCGAGCGTCAGCAGAATGCCAAGCGACGGATAGCGCTGCTTGAGCGTCTCATAGCCCGCCTGCGCATCGCCGCAGCCCGCCATGGCCGCGCATTCGATCTCGTTCACGACCAGCCAGTCGACGCCGGAAAGATCGGCGTTTAAAAGCTCGTCCGAAATGGGCGACGCGTTCAGCACAACGCGCAGACCGCGCCGGGCGGCGGCGCGCAGCAGATAGGTCAGATTGGCGATCTCGTTCTGCAGCAGCAGATAATCCCCGGCGTTCAGCTGCATGAGCACCTCGTCGATCTCCTGCGGCGTGACTGCCTGATTGGAGCCGCCGTAGAGGAAAATGCAGTTCTGGCCGTCCGGCTGGACCTGAATGACGGCGTGGCCCTGCGGAACGTCGGTATGCTTCAGATAGCGCAGATCGACGCCGCTGCCGGACAGCAGCTCTGCCAGCCGTGTGCCCTCCGGGCCGAGCAGACCCGCGTGATGCACCTTCTGCCCGCTGCGTGAAACGGCGATGGACTGGTTCAGCCCCTTGCCGCCCGCGTTTTGGGTATAGCTTTTTGTGTGGATCGTCTCGCCCGCGCGGCAGAAATGGTCGACGGTGTAGACGTGATCGATATTCAGAGAGCCAAAATTGACGACGTTCATCGGATGAACCTCCATCGTTGGAATTTCCTATAGCATATCCGCTCCGCAGACCGGTTGTCAAGCCTTGCGCGGGTCGAGATAGACGGACGGGTGCTTTTTGCACGTTGCAAGGCTCACGAGCACGAGCGCCAGCGCACAGGCGATCGCCCCCGGCACTGTCGCGCCGAGGCCGAACGGCTGGCCCAGCAGCTTCCACGCGATCGTGACCGTAAAGCCCGCCGCCATGCCGGACAGAACGCCTGCCTTCGTCGCCTTTTTCCAATAGAGCGCGGCGAACGCCGGAAGTCCCGCCGCAGCGGCATAGAAGCTCCAAGCGAACATGAGGATGTTATACGCGTTTTTGATGTACAGCGCGATCAGCAGCGCGCCCAGCGGCAGTACGACGGCGAACACGCGCGTGAGCCGCAGCTCCTTCCTTTCCGGCGTATCCGGCCGGAATACCTTGTAGATATCATGCACGCACGTCTGCACGGAGACGATGAGATAGCTGTCCGCCGTGGACATGATGACGGACAGAATGCCCGCCAGTGCGAGGCCCGTCAGGCCGACCGGGAGGATTTCAATCGCCAGCGCCGGAACGACCGCGTCGGTCGAGCCGTAGGCCGCGATCTTCTCCGCCGGGACGAGCTGATGCGCGACCACGCCCATGAACCATACCAGTGGGATCGTCAGCCCGTAGGCAAGCGTGCCGAGGAACAGGCCCTCCTTGGCGGATCTGCGGTTCTTTGCCGCGAACGCCCGCTGCCACATCTCCGCGCCGGCCAGCGTGAAGACAAAATAGGTGATGATATCGCCGACGATGCCGCCGTCGATGTACGGCTTTGCCAGCTCCGGCGCCAGATTCTGCACAAAATTGCCGATCCCGCCGAGCTTGACGAGCGACGAGGCCGGGATCAGGATATACACGAACAGGATCAGCATGACAAACTGGAACACGTCCGTATAAATGACGCCGAACAGGCCGGACGTGGCCGTGTAGATGATAAATACCGCGCAGGCGATGAGCGCGCCCAGCTCATAGGAAATGCCGATCTCGCCGCCGAGCATATTGATGATCGTGGCTGTCGCCGTGACCTGCGAGGCGACCGTGCCCATCATGGTGAACGCAATGAGGCAGCCAAGCACGACCTTGGCTGTTTTTCCGAAGCGCTGCTCAAACAGGTCCGGGATGGATGTGACGCCGAACTTTGTGCCGACGTCCGAGATGCGCCCGGCGAGGCCGGAAAAGATGAACATCCCAAGCAGGTACGGCAGCGCCGTCATGATGGCCTTGAAGCCGCTTGAATACGCGACGCCCGCACGCCCCATCAGGCCGCTGCCGCCGATGATGGTCGCGCAGACGGTGGCCATCAGAACCAGCGGCCCGAAGGAGCGTCCGCCGAGATAATAATCGTCCATGCTCCGGACCTTTTTGACCACCACAAGGCCGATGAGCACCATTGCAATCAGATACGCGCCGATGATCGCCAGATCCAGCGCGTGAAGTTCGTTGTGAACCACGTGTGTCTCCTTTCCTTCCGGCAGGCAGACACCCGCCGGATCATGTTGTTTCTGTTTTGCTGAAGAACCGGGCGACGGCCTCCCGTGCCTCCTGGTCGCCCACAAAGAGAATGCGGTCCTCGCTGCGAAGCTCGGCATACGGCCCCGGCGAGACGGTCAGCGCGTCCGCGCGCGCAATGGCGACGACGGTCGCCCCCGTCGCCTGCCAGAAATGGAGCGAGCCGAGGGTCTTTCCCGCGTCCGGCCAGTCCTGCGGCACGCGGCAGGAGAAGGTCTTCAGCTGCTCCGCAGCCTGTTCGGGCTGCACGGAATCATCGAGAATGCTGCCGCACAGCTCCGACACCTGCCGCGCCACGGCCTCCTGCTGGGCAAGCAGCGCGCGCAGCCGCTGCTTTTTCTGCCGCAGCTCGTTTTTTTCGCCGACCATCTGCAGATAGCGCTTCGCGTTTTCCGCAGAGTGCACGTACACGCCGCTCTGCTCCTTGACGGTCACGACCTGCATATCGCGCAGCAGCTGCACGGATTTGCGGATCGTTTCGGGGGAAACCTGATACTCCGACGAAAGCTTCGAGCGCCCGGAGAGCTTTTCCCCCTCCGCAAGCTGCCCGTCCGCGATCCGACCGGCCACGGAAACCGCAATCCGCATATATTGCGGGAGTTCTTCATTTTCCATCGCGGAATCCCCTCCTTTTTCCCGGAATAGAACTATTATATCAACTGACAACTTTCTTTTCAAGAAAGATTTTCAGTTTTTTGAATAAAAAAACAAGGCTGCGGAAAAGCAGCCTGAAAAAAGCGGCCGGGGAAGACAGAAAAACTGGCTTCCCCGGTTTTTGATGTGATCAGCAGCCTCAGCTGATGGATACGACGAACTGCCAGACCGGCTCTGCCAGAAAAAAGCCCAGCGCAGCCGAGCAGACGTTGGCGCACAAGCCGCACAGGAACGCGCGGCGCTTTGACCGGCCCCTGAGTGCGGCGCGGTAAATAAACGCCTCCAGCAGCGCGATCACCAGCTCTGCCGGGAAGAAGAGCATGAAATATCCCGGCCCGACGCCATTGTTGACGGCGAACAGCGCGAAATACCCGTGCAGCAGCCCCTGCGTCACGAGATTGACGAGCAGGAACGGCTTCCAGTTTTCTTTCAGCTTGAACCCGAACAGGAGCAGCACCACAAGCTCGATCAGAATCGTCGGCACAAACGTCGCGGCGAATTGCAGCAGATACCCCACGGACTGCAAAGGCGGCTTTGCCGTTTTCGCCGTCCAGTCGACCGTGACGGAGGACTGCAGCGTCCTGCGCGTCAGCACATCCGACAAAAACGTCTCGCCGGAGGCCGTGACCATCAGAATGCGGTATGTCTCCGGAACGCCGTAGTAGCGGAAGCTGTGCAGCATCGCGCCGGAGCCGTCCGGCTCGCCCGTCAGCTCGCCCCAGATGGGTGCGCACGTGGAACCCTGTGCAATGCAGGCGTGCCAGCCTGACGGAACAGCCGCGCGGAGCGCGGCCAGCAGCGCCGGGTCAAGCTCCCGCTCGTCCAGGTCATAGAGATTTTTCGCCCAGTCGCCCATGTCCAGCAGATCGAGATAATACTCCTCCTGCGGCGGCTGCTCGACCCGGACGACCAGCTGCGGCTTGGGGCCGAAGTCGGCGAAGACTGCTGTGGTCAGCAGCAGAAGCACGGCGAGCAGGAGCGAAAGTCTTTGCAAGAAGCGTTTCATTTTTTTCTCCTTTGTCAAGTGTTACGTGATGACGAAGCCTCCGTTGACGGGCAGGACCTGTCCGGTGACAAACGCTGCGTCTGCCAGATAGACCATCGCCCGCGCGATGTCCTCCGGCGTGCCCAGCCGCTCGATGGGCGTCTGCTGCCGCAGACCCTCCATAACGCTGGGGTCTACGTGCGCGCACATATCGGTCTGGATGACGCCCGGCGCGACGGCGTTCACGCGGATGCCGGACGGCCCCAGCTCCTGCGCCAGCGCCTTGGTCAGAGCGAGGATCGCGCCCTTCGTCGCCGAATACGCCGCCTCGCACGACGCGCCGATCTGCCCCCACATGGAGCTGACGTTGAGGATGCAGCCGGACTGCTGCCGCAGCATATGGGGAAGGGCTGCGCGGATGCAGTAAAACGCGCCGTCGACGTTGACGGCAAACAGCCTGTGCCAGCGTTCGGGTGTGATGACATTGATGAGATCATAATCCGCGATCCCGGCGTTGTTGATGAGAAGATCTGTGCCGGGAAGCTGCGCGAACGCGGCGTTCACCGCCGCCTCGTCCGCAACGTCGCAGCGGACGGCAAGCGCGCCGGTCTCGGCGGCGACAGCCGCCGCCTTTTCGTCTTCCTTTTCATAGAAAAACGCGACCCGGTCACCGCGCGCGGAAAACGCGCGCACGGCTGCGGCCCCGATGCCGCGCGAGCCGCCGGTAATCAAAACATTCATAAATAGCTCCTCGCCCCGGCGCGGCTGACCGCTCCGGGGCGTTTTCCGGTTATCGTTTTCTGGTCTTGGTCTTGTGGTCGGAATAGGCGCGGATGGAGGACATTTTGCTGTCCGACTCGGACATGAACTGCTTGAGCATATCGTCGAACGATTTCTGCTGCGGCGCGGACGGCTGCTGCCGGTTCGGCTGCGCCTGACGCTGCTGGAAGCTGCCGCGCGGGCGCTGGGTCTGCTGCCGCGTGGGCGCAGGCAGGGTGCGCTTGATGGAAAGATTGATCTTTCCGCCTTCCAGTCCGATGACCATGACCTTGACAGTCTGGCCCTCGGTCAGATACTCGTGCAGATCGCTCACATAGGCGTGCGCGACCTCGGAAATGTGGACAAGTCCGGTCGTGTTTGCGTCCAGCGCGACGAACGCGCCGAATTTGGTCAGGCTCTTGACAGTTCCTTCAACAATTTCTCCAACCTTCAACTGCATCTTTCTATCCTGGTCCCCCATTTTGTTTAGTCACCGACATCTTCAAAGACGATCTCGCCCTCTGATACCATGCCGAGTTGGTCGCGCGCGACCTGTTCCAGCCCCTCGGGCGTGTCGAGCGCGTCGATCGAGCTCTGCAGCCGGTCATTTTCCTGCTGTGTGCTTGCGATGGAGCTTGTCAGCCCGGCAGCCTCTGCTTCCTTTTCGCTGATCTGGGAGCGAAGGCGCACCAGGGTAACAGTGGCGTACACAACGAGGATCAGAATCACCAGCTTGACCAGCAGAGACGACTTGACGAATTTCATTCCGGCGTCTGCTCCTTTCCAGTTGTGCGTGTTTCCAATCGAGAATATGCTTACAGGTCATTGTACCCCATTTTCGGAAGCTTGCAAAGAGGGTTTTTGAAATTTTTTTGAGAAATTTCAAAAAAAAGCGCACAGGCGCGAACAGCGTCCGCAAAATCCGCCCCAGCAGACGGCAAAGTCCCCGGAACACGCGCAGCATAAGCGGGCTGAGCGTCAGGAAATACAGAACGGCGGTCAGAAATACGGCGAGGAACACATACAGCCGGAACTGCCCCTGTCCCGCCGTGAGCGCGAAGGACAAAAACGAGGCCGTGAGCAGCAGGCCGAACAGCGCGTCCGCCGCAAGTCCTGTCCGCGGGCAAAGCTGCCGCAGCGCACGCAGCAGATCGTAGGCCAGACACAGCCCCAGCCCCAGCAGCGCCCCCTGCGCAAAGGTCAGCGCCTGCGCCGAGACAGGGATCTCCATCAGCCGAACAGGCGGGCGAAAAAGCCGCCGCGCGGGATATCGTCCTCATACGAGATCGCGTCGACGCTCCCGTCGACCAGGACCTGCCCGCCGTCGATAGACAGCTGCTGCAGATGCAGTCCCTGTCCACGGATGGACATCGGGCCGCGCGTGGAGGTCAGAAGGATCTCCGTGTCGTCAAAGCTTTCGACCTCCAGAACGCCTGTGATGGAAAGACGGCTGCGCGAGTCGAGCGTCAGCCGGTGCGGCTGCTGGGCAAGATTCGTTTCGATCAGCGCCTGCTGCATGGTATCATCCTTTCTTCTGTCCGGGTATGCCGGCTTCTCCCTACATATATACGCAGGAAACAGGATCGTATGCAGCAATATGATCCGCTATATTTCGCGGTACATGGCCGCCGCGTCGTCCTTGCGCACGGCCTCGGCCACGGCGAGCACCTCGACCGTAACGGTCCGTGCGCCGAAGGCGATGGAAATATGATCGCCGACCTTCACGTCATAGCTGGCCTTGGCCGGCTTGCCGTTGACCGTCACGCGGGTATTGTCGCAGGCCTCGTTCGCGACCGTGCGGCGCTTGATGAGGCGGGAAACCTTCAGATATTTATCAAGTCTCATGCTGTCTGCCTTTCTGCCGGAGGCTCCGGCAATGTGTTTCTGTTATCATACCGCGAACCGCCGCTCTGTGTCAACGTCCGGAAGCGCTTTGCTGTCTGAGGATTTTGCGGTTGACGGCCCGTGCAGCGGCAGCTACAATAAAAGAAAAACGCAAAGGAGAATCTGCAATGGACGTAACGCGGATCCCGAAGATCGAGCTGCACCTGCATCTGGACGGCGCAGTGCCGCCGGAGACGATGTGGCGCATGGCGCAGGAAAAGCACGTTTCGCTGCCGGTGGACACGCTGGACGAATTTTACGCTTGGCTGGTCAAGACGGCGGACTGCCGCGACGTGAATACCTATCTTGCCCGCTTTGAGCTGCCCCTGCAGCTCATGCAGGATGCGCCAGGCATCACGCGCATCACCTGCGATGTGCTCACGACGCTTGCGCGGCAGGGGCATATTTACGACGAGCTCCGGTTTGCGCCGCAGCTGCATACGCGTGCCGGACTGCGGCAGCAGGACGCCATCGAGGCCGTGCTGGCCGGGCGGGAGCAGGCGCTGCGCGCCTTCCCGGACTATCGCTGCGGCATTCTGCTGTGCTGTATGTGCATCGGCCCGGAGACGGCCAACATGGCGGAAAACCTTGAAACCGTGCGGCTGACGCAGGAATATCTCGGCTCCGGCGTTGTGGGGATGGACTTGGCGGGCGCGGAGGGGATCGTCCCGCTGCGAAATTTCCACCCGATTTTCGACCTGGCGCGGGAGCTGGGCCTGCCCTTCACGTGCCACGCGGGCGACTCGCAGGGGCCGGACACCGTGCGGGACGCGCTGGAGTTCGGCGCAAAGCGTATCGGGCATGGACACCATATTTTTGACGATCCCACGCTCTGGCAGCGTGCGATTCAAAACGGCGTCACGCTGGAGATCTGCCCGACGAGCAATATCCAGTGCAAAACACAGCCGTCCTATGCGCAGCACCCGGCGAAAAAGCTGCTGGACGCCGGGCTGCGCGTGTGCATCAGCACCGACAATATGACCCTCGCCGCCGTGACGCTCGAGGATGAGTACCGGCACTGCGTCGCGGACATGGGCTTTGCGCCGGATGACCTACGGACCATGGCCCGCTTCGCGCTGGACGCCGCGTTTCTGCCGGAGCAGGAGAAGCGGGAGCTGGCTGGGAAATTTTAAATTAAAACAAATATTCGAATATTTCTTGACGCATCCACCTCCTCTGTGGTACACTTGCCGCAGAGGGGGCGGATGTCATATGCTGAGCGAACAGGAGCTTTTGGAGATGGAGCGGCCCGTCTCCGCGCGCCATGCGCCGATGCGGCGGTGCGACCGCGCGGCGCAGTTTGCGCCGTTCGCCGCCTTGAGCGGCTTCGGCGAGGCTGTGCAGGAGGCCGGACGGCTGGCGCGGGAGCGGATCGAGTCCGCTGAGCGCTCTGACAAGCTGCCGGACGACGCGCTTTTTGATTTTGATCCCGATTTTATGGACGGGATGCCTTGACAAACTTACTCTACAGATGTAGAATGCAGATATACTACAAATGTAGAGGAATGATATACCATGACAGAACGCATTCGGACGCTGCCGGACGCGGAGCTGGCGGTCATGCAGGCCGTCTGGGCCTGCGAGACTCCGGCGAAGCGCGCGCAGCTCGCCGCGATTCTGGACAAGACCCACCCGATGGCCCCGACGACGCTTTTGACCGTTCTGTCGCGGCTGGCGGACAAGGGCTTTCTGCGCATTGAAAAAACAGGCCGCAGCGCGGAATACCGGCCGCTGGTCGCGCGGGAGGACTATCTTGCCCGGCAGGGGCGGAAATTCTATGATACCCTCTGCGGCGGGAGTCTGCCCGCGTTTGCCGCCGCGCTGTGCGCAAGCGGCTTAACGGCGGAGGAGCTTGCCGAGCTGCGCGAGCTTCTGCGGGAGGGCACGCTATGAGCGCGGCGATGGCGCTGCGGCTGTTGTTCGGGGTGCTGTGCGGCGGAGTTCTCGCGTGGGTCGTCTGGGACCGCTCCGAGCGGGAGCTGGCAGACCGGGCGGGGAGGGAAGAGCATGAGCGGCCGCGCTTCCTGCCCTTCGGCGGCTATTATTATCTGCCAATGATGATGCTGCTCTATCCGATTCTCGGTGTGATCGTCGGTGGGGCGCAGATGGCGGTGCAGCTCACGCTGTGCGCGCTGATGCGCGTGTTTCTGGAGCTGGGGGTCTATTATGTGCTCCTGATGGCCGTGATGCCGTGGCTGCGCAGATGGGTCTCCGCTCGTGTGTGCGCGATGCTCTGGCTGCTGCCGGACTGGATATACGTGTTTGTCGGCAGGCTCGATTTGCCCACAGACGGGAAAAAGCTCGTCCTGCATGCGCCGGGGACGCTCGTCTATGTGCTGCTGGCCGTCTGGGCCGTAGGCGCGGTGGGCGTGATGGTCTGGAAGAGCGGGTCGCACCTCGCGTTCCGCCGCCGGATTTTAAAAAACGCCGTTCCGGTCACGGACCGGCAGACGCTGCATGTCTGGGAGATCGAGCTGGAACGCGCGTGGATCCGGAAACGCAAGTGGAAGCTCGTGCGCTCCGACGCGGTCACGACGCCGCTGTCCATCGGCCTGTATAACCGGACGACCCGCATCGTGCTGCCCATGCGCGAGTATACGCAGGAGGAGCTGTCGCTTATCCTGCGGCATGAGATCATTCATATCTCCCGCGGCGACCCGGAGGCGAAGCTATTTCTGACGTTCTGCACGGCCATGTGCTGGTTCAACCCCCTCATGTGGGCCGCCATGCGCAAAAGCGCCGATGATTTTGAGCTCAGCTGCGATGAATCTGTTCTTCTGGACGAGCCGCAGCCTGTCCGGCGGCAGTACGCAGAGCTGTTATTGCAGACCGCAGGCGACGAGCGGGGCTTCACGACCTGTTTGTCCGCGACGGCGGGCGCACTGCGCTACCGGCTGAAAAATATCATGAAGCCGGGGAAAAAGCGCACGGGCGCGATTCTGGTCGGGCTGACGCTGTTTGTGCTGGCGATGTGCTCCGGCTACGTGGCGCTGGCCTATGACGCGCAGCCGGGTACGCAGCGGATCTTCGACGGGCAGGACTTAAGCGCCGTGACGGTCAGCAGCGTCGACCCGTGGAACGACCCGCGCGGCAAGGACGGTACCTGCATGGACGAAGACGCGCTGAAAGACTATCTCGCGTCGCTGCAGCCGGAATTGTATACAGAGAATCTTGACGAATACGCCTCCGGCGAACAGCGGGAGCTGACCGTTATGTTCGACACGCCGCAGGGACGACTGAGCGTCCGCCTGCTTGATCAGGCGGTTCACGTCACGCGCCTGTGGGGCGGTCCGGATCTTCATACGGACAGCTATTACCTGCGAACCCCGACCGACTGGGCATATCTCGACACACTCATCGCACCGCTGCCGGAACTGGGCCTCGTTTTCCCGGACGGCGAAATGGACAGTGTCCTGTGCAATTCTCTGACGCGAATCGCGGCAGACGAGACAGAAACAGTTCTACTGGAGCCCGAGGAGTGGCGTTATAACGACTATGGAAACAGCGCGCAGGAGGTGCAGCTTCTGTTTGCCCTGCCGCTGGCCGGGCCGTACACCGTTACGGTCGAGCCGCTGCGCGGCGGCGCGCGGCAGACGCTCACGCAGGACGATCTGCCCGGCGACTGTCTCCCGCTCACCGGCCCCAATGCGAAATATACCGTCGCCGCCGACCTGCAGGGCGAGGACGGCGCGGTCTACCACGCACAGTATGTTTTCATATTCCGAAAAGAAGCATCCTGAACATAAACCAGCGGCTGCCAGACGCGAAGGAAAGCCGGATCATGAACTTGACTTGTGGGTACTGCAAGCTTAGAATGGAGCTATCTACCAGAACCTGTTGAAGGAAGGATTGTATGCGGCTCTTTGAGAAAACGCCGGAGGCGATGACCGGCAGCAGGATCGCCGCCGTTGATTACGCGAAAACGCTTGCGATCGTCTGCGTGGTGATGATCCATGTATCCAGCGAGGTCCTGCTCGGCAGGCAGATCGGGAGCGCTGCATGGCTGGAAGGCCTGTTCTGGAGCAGCCTTGCAAGAGGCGCGGTTCCGCTGTTTCTGATGTGCAGCGGCGTTCTGTTTCTGGATAGAAGCGGCGGCCTGTCCGTCCGGCGCATCTGGAAACGGAACATTCCGCATATCCTGCTTGCGCTGCTTGTCTGGGCGGCTGTTTACAAGCTGGTTCCGCGCTTTCTGCATGAAAAGCTCACTGCGGAAGCGCTGCGCACGATTTTGCTGGAGCTGTTGTGCGGCCAGCATGAGGGCCATCTGTATTTTCTGCATATCATGCTGCTGGTATATGCCGCGCTGCCGGTCACATACACGTTTGCGGCAAATGCGGATGAAAAAACGGAGCGCTATGCGCTGGCCTTCTGGATCGTATCCGGCGTGCTCCTTCCGACGGCCAAGGGCCTCGGACTTCTCCATGCGTTTTCCGGCATTTTTCTGCAATGGCCGCTCACGCTGGCCTGGGGTGCGATCGGCTGCACCTGGCTGGGGCATTTTCTGATAAAGCGTAAGCCGCTCCCGGTACATTTGACGGCTGCAATGATCCTCGCTGGATTTCTCATCTGCTTTGCCGGTACGTGGTTCCAATCTGTCCGGGCAGGAAAGCTGTCCGCGCAGCTGCTGGAGGGGTTGTCGCCGGGGCCGTGCCTCATCGCGGCAGGCTTCTTTTCGCTCTGTATTCGGATTGGGAAAAAGGAAAACAGAAAAATGGAACGTATAGCAAAGGCGTTATCCAGCGGCTCGTTTTGTGTGTATCTGGCGCATCTGCTGGTCCTGCGCGCACTGACGCGCGCCGGGTTTTCGACCGGCTGCTTCCGCCCCGCCGTTTCGGTCCCGTTCCTTACGCTGCTGTGCCTCCTTGGAAGTTATTGCATCTATTTGATTTTAAAAAGGATCCCGTGGGTCAACCGCTGGCTCATTTGATCTGCACAGCGTTTGCTGACGAAAAGCACAGAATGCAAAAGAAGGGGCTGTCTCCTAGTGAGACAGCCCCTCTAAATTAAGGATTATGCTTCTTCGCTGAACTGGTCTTTGCCGACGCCGCAGAGCGGGCAGACCCAGTCTTCGGGGACTTCTTCCCAAGGCGTGCCGGGGGCTACGCCGTTCTCGGGATCGCCGACCTCCGGGTCATAGACATAGCCGCAGATGTCACAGACATATTTCATGCTCAAATTCTCCTTTATTCTCAGCCGCTGAGCCGCTCGGAGAGGACTGCCATGATCTTATCGTGGCAGCCGCCGCAGCCGGTCGAGCAGCTGGTCAGCCTCTGCACCTCAGCGAACTCCTTCTCCACGTCGGAGAAGCGGGCGCTCCTCTGTAGCGCGTCGTCAATGTCCGCCAGGGTCACATGCTTGCAGTTGCAGATCACGGTGTTTTCCGTGTATTCCATCTTACTTGAAGTAGCGCTCCAGAAGGCCCTTGAGCGCGCGGCCGTGTCTGGCTTCGTCCTTGGCCATTTCATGGACGGTGTCGTGGATGGCGTCGAGGTTATTCTGCTTGGCGCACTTGGCGAGGTCGAACTTGCCCTGGGTTGCGCCGAATTCGCAGTCGACGCGCCACTTGAGGTTGTCCTTCGTGGTGGCCTTCATGTTGGGCTCAAGCTCCTCGCCAAGCATCTCGGCGAACTTGGCGGCGTGCTCCGCCTCTTCGTAAGCGGCCTTTTCCCAGTACAGGCCGATCTCGGGATAGCCCTCGCGGTGGGCGATGCGGGCCATGCAGAGATACATACCGACCTCAGAGCATTCGCCGTTGAAGTTGGCCTTGAGCTGGTCGAAGATATACTGCTTGTCGGCCTCGGAGACGTCGGGGTTATTCTTGACGGTCTTGGCATAGACGCCGTACTCATGCTCGGCAGCCAGGGTCAACTCGCCCTTGACTTCCTCGAACATATTGCTCTTTGCATGACAGACGGGGCATTCTGCCGGAGCAGCGTCGCCTTCGTAGATGTAACCGCAGACCTTGCAAACAAATTTCTTCATGATAAATTCCTCCGTAAAATAATTTTTTGATGATAAAATTGTGGATGGATGAATGTCAGTGCGCGTCCTTTTTTGCGCAGTCGGCGCAGACGCCGGTGACGGCGATGCGGCAGTCTTCGACCTTCGAGCCGGTCTGCCGTTCGACCTCGGAAAGGGTATCCGCAGGAAGCTCCAGCCAGTTGATGTCGCTGACCGCGCCGCAGATGCGGCAGATGAAGTGCGCGTGGGGATCGGTACGGAAATCAAAGCGTTCCAGTCCGTTGTAGACGCCGACGGAATCGATCGTGCCCTCGTCCTTGAACATGGCGAGGTTTCGATAGACCGTCGCGAGCGACAGGTCAGGGATGGTGGGCTTGAGCTGCGTGTAGACCCACTCCGCCGTCGGGTGGCTCGTTGTACAGCGCAGACATTCGAGAATTGCATCGCGTTTGCGGCTGTGCTTACGGGCAATGGACATGGGCTGATCTCCTTTGCTGAATCAATATTGATAATAATTATCATTACGGTTATAGTATATCCATGTACCCGCCATTTGTCAATAGGGTTTTGAAAAAAATTTTTGAATTTTTGATATTTCGAACAGCTCAGAAAATTTGTATGTACCCGGCTCCCCTTGGGCACAAGGGGCCGATTCCCCCTATCAGGGGGAAATGGCCCGAAGGGCCAAAAGGGGTAGGGACGCTGGCCCAAAGGGCCTGAGGGGATTCGAACGCTGCAAATTTAGGAGGACTGCGACATCATGTAAAACCTTGGTAGGGGCGGGGCTCTGCTCCGCCCGGCAGTACGAGCTGTTTTTTTACGGAAATCTGCGGCGAACCCGCATTATTTTTTGCGATCGATGATAGATTTTACAGTGTAGGAACTCATATTAGAAATTTGCAACTGCCCATCAGCATTTTCTTTTACTTCTCCAAAAGAAAACGCTGGCAAAAGAAAACGAGCCCGGAGGGATTTCGATTTCCCTCCGGATCTCCTTGAACCGACCAAGGGTGTATCTGAAAACTCCCAACGCACCCGGACAGCGGGCCTTTTTGCGGTGCGCTACGTCATTTTTCCTTGAAATACGTCAGTATTCCTGCGAAAAAATGTCTTGCGCAACGCAAAAATCCCTCGCTGCCGGTCACATCATGAGTTTTCAGATACACCCTAGAAAACCCCTTCGGTTTTCTTGGATCTTTCCCGCGAAGCTTAAAGCAGCTCAAAATTTCTGACGCACCCAAGTAACCCAAGAGACGCATTTGCCGTGCAGAATTACTTCATAAACCGCTTTATTATCCCGAGCTTTTTCTCCGAATACGGGTGGTAGCGCATCGGAAGATCGAGCCAGGTGGATTTTTTGACGATGCTGCGTGCGTGCGTGAACGTGTCGAAGCTCTTTTTGCCGTGATAGCTGCCCATGCCGCTGCTGCCTACGCCGCCGAAGGGCATATGCGTGGTGGCAAGATGGATGATCGTGTCGTTGATGCAGCCGCCGCCGAAGGAGCAGGTGTCCAGCACGCGGCGTTCGGCTGCCTTGTCAGACGTGAACAGATACAGTGCCAACGGCTTTTCCCGGCTGCGGATGAAATCAATGGCTTCGTCCAGCCGGTCAAATTCCAGCATGGGCAGGATCGGCCCGAAGATCTCCTCCTGCATAACGGGACTGTCCGGCGAAACGCCGTCCAGCAGCGTGGGCGCGACGAAGCGCGTTTTCTCGTCGTATGTGCCGCCGACTGCGGCCGTCTGGTTTTTCAGCAGCCCTGTCACGCGGGCAAAGTGCTTTTCCGACACGATCACGGGCATTTCGTCCATGCTGCCGTCCGGGAAGAATTCATGCAGCGCCTGCCGGTATGCCTCGATGAACGCGGGCTTGACCGATTTCTCGATCAGCAGATAGTCCGGCTCCACGCAGGTCTGCCCGGCGTTCAGGACCTTGCCGAACGCGATGCGCCGCGCGGCAAGCTTCACATCGGCGGTTTTATCCACGATGACGGGGCTTTTGCCGCCAAGCTCCAGCGTGACGGGCGTGAGATTTTTGGCCGCAGCCTCCATCACGACCTTGCCGACGGCGACGCTGCCGGTGAAGAAAATGGTGTCGAAGCGCTGCGACAGCAGCGCGCTGTTTTCCGCGCGTCCGCCCTCGACAGCGGCGATATAGCGTGGGTCAAACGTCTCGGCGATCAGCTTCGCAATGGCCGCGCTGGTCGCGGGGGCATAGGCCGACGGCTTTACGATGGCGCAGTTGCCGCCGGAGATCGCGCCCACCAGCGGCGACAGGCAGAGCTGGACAGGGTAGTTCCACGGCGAGATGATCAGCGCGACGCCATACGGCTCCGGCGAGACAAAGCTTTTCGCGTGGAACTGCGCCAGCGGCGTCGGGACGGCGCGCTCACGCATCCAGCCCTTCAGGTGCTTCAGATGGAAGCGCACCTCCTCGAGCACCATGCCCGTTTCGCACATATAAACCTCCATAGGGGCCTTGCGGAAGTCCTGATACATGGCCTGCTCCAGCAGCTTCTCGTTTGTCTGCAACGCGCGCTGTAATTTTTTCAGCTGCTCCATCCGGAACGCGTAGGGCCGCGTTGCGCCGGAGAGAAAATATGCCCGCTGCGCGCGGACGAGTTCTTGAATATCCATATGGATTCTCCTTTTCAAAACGCCGGAAGCAATTGGCGAACACGCATAAGGACAACAAATAACCGCCCAGAACAAGAACCGGCAACGGTCAAATGACTGTTGCTGGTTCAGCGTGTCAAAAAAGCTCTCGACAGGTGCAGGAGCATTTTGTATAATAAGGGAAGATGTGAGGGCAATGGAAATGTGGCAGGATAAACATCGGGAAGAAATTGTAATGGTGGATACAGGATTTGCAGCCTGGTGCAGCGGCAGCAAAGAAAGAATTGGCGATTCGCTCCGTATTTTCATTTTACCTGCACTCTTTCTTCATGGCGGAATAACCGATTACCACCGTCCACACATATGCGCAGGTCTTGGGGATCATCAGCATCCCGATCAGAGGCACGGCGTCTGCCCACAGCACCACCGGGATATAAAAACCAAAGCTCAGCACGATGGTCAGCCACATCCAGCGGAACAAGCGGTCGCTGTGCGCCTTCGCACTGTGATAGAACAGCACGATGATAAGAAGCCCCATCAGAGCAAAAGGAATGTTGCGGTAGATGCCCCAGGAGAGCGACGATTCAGCGCTCAGCCACTGGTTCTGCGGCATCATGCAGAGGATGACACGCGCGGCTGCAAGCGCATATACAGCGACCGTCACGCCCCTTTGCCCCTCGACCTTGTATCGCTTCCGCCACACATAGTAGAGCAGCACATAAAAGATTGTCATGGTGACGGAGGTGATCCACTTGCCAAGTCCGAGGGGCACAGTGTAGGTGTCAAGCCCCGTGGTGCATAGCGCCAGCGCGCGTGGAACAAGATGAAAGGCATCGCCCGCGCCCAGCACTACCGCCATCAGACCGAAGAGCCTAAACTGTGCGTTTCCCTCGCTCCCCCGAATCATCAAGATACCAATGGTAATGACCGACGCCAGATAGACGGCGTCAAACAGTGTTTCTACGATTGCCTGCATAGAATTTAGTTCTCCTTTTCTGAATGATCCATTTTCCCCCAGCGGCGGTTTCCACCGTCTTGCCAAGGCTGTGCCCAATCCGGTAGGCTTCACGCTTGCTGGATCAGGCGGTGTCGCCTTAATAAAGTGTCCTGTGGACGATCTCCAGCACGGCGGTGGGATCATAGTCCTGCCGCAGCAGCGCAGAGAGTATCTGGGAAAACAGCACCTGCGCGAATTGTTCCACCGTAAGCTGCTCGGTGAAGGCATCCTCCCGGATTTTAGTGTCCTGCTTCATAACTGAGCAGAGCACGTCCAGAATATGCTGCCATACCTGATGCATCCGCCGCTTTCCATCGTCCTTCTCCTCCCGCATAAAGCCAATGGAGTGCAGTGTAAAAAAACCAGGATACTGCCTGCCGCCATAGGCCATGCGTTCATACATCCATACAACGCAGGTGTGCACGTCCCGAAAAACGTCGCCGTCCTCCGGGCGGTTGAAAATCTCGCGCCATACGCTTTCCACAGCCGCGCTTACCAGCTCTGCCTTGGAGTCAAAATAGTTGTAGACCGAGCCGACCGACACCCCACACGCCGCCGCGACGGAGCGAATGCTGATCGCCGATAATCCGCGCTCCCGGATCAGTTCCTGGCTGCGGTGCAGAATCTCATCCTTTGATGTTACGACCTTATTCATATGCTCTTACTCCCCCCAATATGAACAATGTTCACTATGTGTTCACTATGATTATATAGAAAATACCCGCGCTGTCAAGCGCAATGTCACTTAGTTGGCAAGGAAGGAAGCTCACAAAGACAGCACACAGCAAAGCGAAAGCAAGCTGTGTGCTGTTTTTGCGACATTAGGGCA
>ERZ856578.93-NODE-93-length-156517-cov-11.925850_pt1 | contig 156517 bp, 105 predicted proteins | sample MGYA00514384_ERZ856578 | MGnify/ENA primary metagenome ERZ856578 (study PRJEB29103, sample SAMN06111958) | human gut metagenome | biome: human gut; feature: ankylosing spondylitis patient; material: healthy_person | host: Homo sapiens | place: China:Hangzhou... | reverse complement strand
CCACCCTGTGCAGCGATAGAGTGAGCACGACGGGGTGAATCCTGGATACAGAAGTTCAATACGTTGAATCCCATTTCAGCCAGAGAGGCAGCAGCAGAAGCACCTGCCAGACCTGTACCTACTACAATCACGTCCAGACGACGTTTGTTCGCGGGGTTCACCAGTTTCTGATGATCTTTATAATTTTTCCACTTCTCAGCCAACGGGCCCTGAGGGATTTTAGAATCTATTTGAGTCATAATGATTTATTTTCAATATTGTTACACCTTAAATTAATGTCCTGCACAAACAGCTACATAGTCACCACCTACACCATTCAGGTAGAAAACGATAGTAATGATAGCAAACACTACACAGATTACTGTTGCAAGAACCTTAGAGATACAGATCCAACGGTTCATCCAGATTGTATTACTCCAACCGATTGTCTGGATAGCGCTCCAGAAACCATGAGTCAGGTGGAACCACAAAGCTACATACCATACCAGGTAAAGAACTGTGTTCAGGATATTACCCTGGAAATAGTAGTTGATGAATGCTGCACCGTCCTGAGGAGATACGGTGGTCGTTCCGTCGCAAAGAGTTACCATGTGATTGCCCAGAAGTTCGGCGAACATCATCTTATACCAGAACTGGCTGAAGTGCAACACCATGAACAGGATAATGATAATACCCAGTACCAGCATGTTCTGAGATGCCCATTCCACACCTTTCGGACGAGCGTTAATTGCATAACGGTCGTTACCGCGAGCCTTACGGTTTTGCAGTGTAAGGAGAACAGCATACACAAAGTGAATCACAACGCCTGCTGCCAGCACCAATGTTGCTGCCACGGCATACCAATTTGCTCCCAACAATGAACAAATCATGTTATAGGCTTCTCCCGAGAAAGCAGCCGCCACATTCATTGACAAGTGGAACAATAAGAACAAAACAAGAAAAAGGCCTGATACACTCATTATCAGCTTTTTCCCGATAGAAGAATTAAGTAACCACATAAGATAATAATTTAAGTTATTTAATTGTTTTTAAAGATTCGTTTCAACTAGCTTAATTATCACGCAAAGGTATGCTAAATACACGTATCACGCAAACGATTAAAGAAAAATTTCGCCAATCAAACCCATGCTTTTCGGGGGAAATAAACTAAGCATTCTTTACCGTGCAATAATTAACTGATATATTCCGTTTCTTATCAGGAAATAATCTATTTTCACCGGATAAATTATGGATTTGCATGTTACATCATAAAATACTGTGTCTCATAGTTGTCGCACTTTACAGTACAACGGTTTCTTCCCAACAGAAAGACAGTGTAGTTGCCGTGCATACAACACATGAGTTTGAAGCTGCTTTCAATAAAATATCAGACAATAAGGTTTTCAAAATGCTGCATATCCCGGTACCCCTGTTTGCCATATCAGCGTTGACTTACAGTCAGGGAAGCAAGTTCCGGACTATGAGGACTCTTATGCTCCGAACTTCCATTACCGCTACGACGATTTCCTGCAATATGCCCCTTTGGCCGCCGTAATCGGAATGAAGCTGGGGGGCGTGGAAAGCCGTAGTTCATGGGGACGAATGCTGGCTTCGGATGCTTTCGCGATGACGCTGATGGGAATCACGGTAAACAGCATGAAGTATTCCATCCACCGGACGCGCCCGGACGGTTCGGCTAACAACTCCTTTCCTTCCGGACACACTGCCACGGCTTTCATGGCTGCCACGATCATGCACAAAGAATACGGGCTCACCCGCAGCCCTTTATACAGTATCGGAGGATATACGGTTGCCACCGCCACCGCATTCAGCCGCCAGTTGAATAATCGCCACTGGCTGAGCGACGTACTGGCAGGTGCGGGTATCGGGATATTGTCTACCGAACTCGGTTACTTTCTGGGGGATCTTATATTTAAAGACAAAGGATTGAACCTGCCCGACAAAATAAGGGAAACGGCTCCTAAAGGCGGCCGGCCGTCATTCCTTGAATTCGGTGTGGGATACAGCATTGTAAACGGAAGTATCGAGATCGGGAAAAATATCCGGCTTTCTTCACCGGGTGCTACTCATATCAGTGCCAAAGGTGGTTATTTCTTTAACCCTTATATCGGTGTCGGTGCCGAAATTACAGCGATTACCAGCCCGATGGCTTTCGATATGTCCTTATTCACCGGGAATTCCCCTTCCGAGAAATATAACATCACCCAGGTTCATGCTGATCCGACAAGCATCTTCACCTTTACCGCCGGCCCTTACTTTTCACTACCAGCAGCAGGAAAGCTATTACTGGGCACCAAATTCCAGGCAGGCTATTCCCAGTTGATAGGGAATGATGTTGAAATGGATTTGCAAGAAAGGAAAGCTCCTTATACTAAAAAAGACAATGTCATCTTTATGAAAGGCAGGAGCAGCAGCAACGTCATTATGCGTACCGGAATTTCTGCGACAGGCATTATCAACCGGAACCTGGGTATCCGCATGTATGTGGATTACGACTACACCTTCCTGAACGCTCCTTACCAGATATTAATGAATCCGGGCGAAGAAAAACCTGTATACGACGACCTTCATTACAGTAAACACAAAATGCATTATTTCACGATCGGTGCCGCGGTAACGGCTTTATTCTGGTAAATGTTTCATCTGGGAGAAACAGTTGTTTCTCCCAGATGAAACAAAAATTACCTAATCTGTGATACTACACAAGATGAAAGAAGAAATTAAACGAATTAGTTAGCCGGTGAGTCGGAAGAATTGAACTTTTTTAGCTATGTTTGCAAAAGCATAATTAAAAAGGCAATGAAAACACTGGTACACACAGAGAAAGAACATATAGAGGAAATTATCCGCAGCTGCGACGTTTGTTTCGTCGGCTTGGCTGATACGGATGGTACACCTTATGTAATTCCCATGAACTTTGGCTATCGCGATGGTGTTATTTATTTACATTCCGCCCAGGAAGGCCGCAGCATCTCGATACTGGAACGTAATCCGAAGATCTGTATTACATTCAGTACCGATCACGACCTGGTATTCCAGCATCCCGAAGTGGCTTGCAGCTATCGTATGCGCTCAAAGAGTGTTATCGCCTGGGGAGAAGTGCGGTTTGAAGAAGATTTCGACAAGAAAACGGAAGCACTGGATATCATCATGAAACAATATTCAGATAAAGAATTCCGTTATTCGGATCCGGCAGTAAAGAACGTGAAAATATGGCTGGTAGACCTCGATGAAGTGACTTGCAAAGAGTTCGGGGCGCCACACAAGAAATACTAAACATTAATAAGAGAGTGAATTTATGAAGAATCTGTTAGCGATATTTTTAATGGCGATCCTGTTCGTTTCGTGCGAAGGACCACAAGGAGAGCCAGGCAGAGACGGTGCATCAACCTACTGGATAATAGAAGATGAAATAGAAGTCAAATCGAACGATTGGAAATTGAGCAGTAACGAAGAAGGAGAGCCAATCTATACCTATGATTTCAGGATCAAAGATAAAGATTACGATCTTTATATGAATGCCTATTATACGGGATTGGTCAGCTGTTATATGTATCTGGATTTTGGAGACGATAAGCTGGAAGCACAAACACCGCTCCCTAACCCGGTTGACCGGCAAGATAAGGATGGCAACAAATGGACAGAAACTTATTCATACGATTACACTATCGATGGTTTTATCATCTTCAAAGTGTCAATCTCTGACTTCTTTCTCGACCAGAAGCCACCAACAACATATTTCAGAGCAGCAGCTTTAACCTATTAAAAAGTACGCATATATCAGATATTTAATGTACTTTTGCCCAAAATAAGACTTTCAAAATAATGGGATTGCAAAAGCATAGCAAGGTACTGAATGAAACAGTAGAGAAGCTTTCGGACGAGAGCTCGTACAAACAACTGTTCCATGCCTACCGTGACGAAGAAGCACTACCTTCAGGAGAGGTACTGAAGGACATCATAGACCTGTGCCGTGCAATCCTGTTTCCGGGCTACTACGGGAATGCGCGGATCAGCAAACAAACGATCCGCTTCCATACCGGAGTAAATATAGAAACCTTGCACACCTTGCTCTGCCGGCAAATCTATGCCGGACTTTGCCTGGCCGATACGAGCTGTACCTCCTGCCCGGAAGAAAAAATCCAGGCAAGGGCGGAAGAGCTTACCGAAGCATTTATCGCTACCCTGCCGGAAATGCGAAGCCTGCTTGCCACCGATGCCGAAGCCGCCTACAACGGTGATCCGGCTGCACAGAACATCAACGAAGTCATATTCTGCTATCCGGGGTTCCGGGCAATCTGCAACTACCGCATCGCACACCAGCTCTATAAGCTGAACGTTCCTTTCATCCCCCGTATGATCACCGAAATGGCTCACTCCGAGACAGGTATCGATATTCATCCGGGCGCTGAGATAGGACACTATTTCTCTATCGACCACGGGACAGGAACCGTGATCGGCGAAACCAGTATCATCGGAAACCGTGTACGTATCTTCCAGGGTGTCAGCCTTGCAGGAGAAAAGCTACCTCCCGACGAGAATGGGAATGCTATCCGTGGCGTAGCCCGCCACCCGATCCTTGAAGACGATGTAACCGTCTATTCCAACGCGACATTGCTCGGAAAGATACGGATCGGTAAAGGCGCTACGATCTGTGGTAACGTATGGATCACCGGGGATGTTCCTCCCGGCGATGTAATCACGCAAAATAAAGTAACTAAATAATATCTTTTCTTACAACGCACACAAATGAGTAACGAGACATTTGACATGGTGGCCAAAACCCTTTACGGGTTAGAAGAAATACTGGCCGGTGAGTTATTAGCTATTGGCGCCAACGACATAGAGATCGGACGCCGGATGGTATCCTTCACAGGAGATAAGGAAGTGCTTTACAAAGCAAACTTCTGTTGCCGCACCGCACTGCGCATCCTGAAACCGATCTATCGATTCAAAGCCAAAGACGCCGATACGGTTTACAAGGAAGTAAAAAAAGTAGTATGGGAAAACTATATGTCGCTGGACAAGACCTTCGCGATCGACTCCGTGATCTATTCCGATGACTTCAACCATTCAAAGTTCGTTGCCTACCGCACAAAAGATGCTATTGTCGACTACTTCATGGAGAAGCACAACAAGCGTCCTTCCGTACGTGTAAACAATCCGGATCTGTATATCAATATACATATCTCACACAACGACTGTACATTGTCGATCGACAGTTCGGGCGAGAGCCTCCACAAACGCGGCTACCGTGTCGAACAGACCGAAGCCCCGCTGAACGAGGTACTGGCTGCCGGTATGATCCTGAAAACAGGTTGGAAAGGCGATTCAAACTTCGTCGATCCCATGTGTGGTTCGGGAACCCTGCTGATCGAAGCGGCTATGATCGCGCTCAACATCGCCCCGGGTATCCACCGCAAGGAATTTGCCTTCGAGAAATGGATCGATTTCGACCAGGAACTGTTCGACCGTATCTATAACGACGAAAGCAGGGAACGCGAGTTCACCTTCAAATGCTACGGTTCGGATATCAACCCGGCCGCTATCGAGATCGCACAGAAGAACATACGCAGTGCCGGACTCGTTAAATACATCGACCTGAAGACATTGCCCTTCCAGCAATATGCCGATGCCCCGCAACCGGGCATCATGGTTACCAACCCTCCTTACGGCGAACGTATCTCTTCCCGCGACCTGCTGGGACTTTATAATATGATCGGCGAACGCATCAAGCATGTATTCACCGGTTATAAAGTGTGGATCTTAAGCTACAAAGACGAATGCTTTGACAAGATCGGGCTGCGTCCGAGCGAGAAGATGAAGCTGATCAACGGCTCGCTCGATTGCGAATACCGTTGCTACGATATCTTTGAAGGAAAGAACAAAGACTATAAGAAAGCATTGAACGAAGAAGGGGGAGAATCCTCTTCCGGCAACTCACGTCCTAAAACGGAATTTCCGAGAAAAGAATACGGAAGCCGCGGCAACGACCGTCCTTCGCGTCCCAACTTCAAGTCCGACCGCCTGGATCGCCCCGAACGCCGCTTTGCCGCCGCCCATAGCGAAGATGAAAGCGAACGCGCTTCAGCTGCTCCCGGCAAACGCTTCTTCGGTGAAGAACGTAACGACGGACGCCCTGCCCGCAAACAGTTTGCCGGCGACCGCCCCGTATTGCGCAAAGCCGGTGAGAAACGCCCTGTCAAGATGCGCTACAACGACGACGACGATAAATACTCAAAGAATAAAAAGAGCTTCGGAGACAGAAAACGCGGAGAAGGTCGTGCATTCAAGAAACCATTCAAAAGAGGTACTGATGATTTTAAGAATGACTTTGAAGATTAAGTATCTGTTACTCCTTTGCGTGTTCGTTTTATCAACCCCTCTGACACTGATGGCGCAAGACAAGCAGTTTACATTGCACGACCTGATCCCGGGCGGGAAGACATACAGCCGTTTCGTACCCGAGAACCGGTCGCAGTTGCAATGGGTAGGCGACGACATGTATATATATGTAGAGAAGGACATCGTGATAGGTGCCCAGCCCAAGCACTATCCGGAGATACGCGTCAGCCTTACCGGACTGAACCAGGCTTTACAGGCTGCCGGACTCGATACGGTAGCCCGCATGCCCAATTTCTCCGTACCCTATAAAGGCCAATGGATACTGGCGTTCACCCAGAAGCAGCACCGCATCCATTATGATATGGAGCAGGGAAAGGTTGTAGCCGATTATCCGTTGGATAAGAAATGGAGCAACTACGAGTTCTGCCCGGCTAACAGCTACCTGGCTTTCACGGAAGGGAATAACATAAAGATTCTCTCACCGGACAATCAACAGGGAATTGTTACACGTGAAACAAAAGAGGGTATCGTATGCGGACAGGCCGTCCACCAACGGGAGTTCGGCATCAGCAAAGGCCTGTTCTGGTCGCCGGAAGGTTCCGCCCTGGCGTTCTACCGCATGGACGAGAGCATGGTGACCGACTATCCGATCGTCAATATCGACGCCCGCTGTGCCAAGGCCGAACCGGTGAAATACCCGATGGCCGGCATGAAGAGCCATGAGGTAACGGTCGGTGTCTACCACCTGTCGACAGGCAATACCGTCTGGCTGAAAACAGGCACCCCGAAAGAGAAGTATCTGACTAACATCGCCTGGAGCCCCGACGAAAAGAGCATCTATATCGCCGAGCTGAACCGCGAACAGAACGAAATGCATCTGGTACGCTACTCCGCCCTGACAGGCGAGAAGGAAGCCGACCTGTTCACCGAAACGAACGAGCATTACGTCGAACCGCAGCAGCCCGTCCTCTTCCTGCCCGGCGATCCGCAGAAATTCATCTGGCAAAGCCAGCGTGACGGATACAACCATCTCTACCTCTACGATACCACCGGCAAGCTGCTGAAACAGCTCACCAAAGGCGAATGGGTAGTCAGCCGGGTGATCGGCTTCGATGCCAAAGGCGAGAACCTTTTCCTCACCTCCACCCAGCCGCACGTATTAAGCTCATTCAGCTACGGAACGCCGATGAATGTAAACGGCTGGAAGCTGAACCTGAAGAAAGGGACAACGCAGCTCCTCACCCGGAGTGCGGGACTGGAAAGCGTGCACAACCTGTCTGTCAGCCCTTCCGGCAAATACGCGATAGACAGCTACGACGCGCCTGAAATCCCCCGCAAGATAGACATCGTGCAAACGAAAGACGGCAAGGTGATCGAAAACCTCCTGACCGCCAAAGATCCGTACGAAGGCTATGCCATGCCGGAAATAGAAGCCGGAGTCATAAAGGCTGCTGATGGCGTGACCGACCTGCATTACCGCCTGGTGAAACCCGTCGGACTGGATGAAAGCAAGAAATACCCGACCATCGTCTACGTATACGGCGGCCCCCACTCGCAACTGGTGACAGGCGGCTGGCTGAACGGCGTCAGGGGTTGGGATATCTATATGGCACAACGCGGATACGTGGTCTTCACTGTCGACAACCGCGGAACCTCCAACCGGGGATTCGCCTTTGAAAGCGTGATCCACCGTAACCTGGGTGTCAACGAGATGGCCGACCAGATGAAAGGCGTGGAGTTCCTCCAATCGCTGCCCTACGTGGATGCCGACCGCATCGGCGTACACGGATGGAGCTACGGAGGCTTTATGACGACCAACCTGATGTTGACACATCCCGACGTATTCAAAGTGGGTGTAGCCGGCGGCCCGGTAATCGACTGGAGCAACTACGAGATCATGTACGGCGAACGGTATATGGATCGTCCGCAAGATAATCCCGAAGGATATAAGAATGCCAACCTGAAGCTGAAGGCCAGCAACCTGAAAGGACACCTGTTGCAGATACATGGCGACATCGACCCGGTAGTGGTCTGGCAGCACAGCCTGGGCTTCCTCAGAGCCTGCGTGAATGCGGACACCTACCCCGACTATTTCGTCTACCCCCGTCACCAACACAACGTGATCGGCAAAGACCGCCCGCATCTCTACGAGAAGATCACGCGGTATTTCGACGACTATTTAAAATAACCGATATAAATAATTAAGATATGAACATATTACTATTAGGCTCCGGCGGCCGCGAACACGCAATAGCCTGGAAGATTGCTCAAAGCCCGAAAGTGGACAAGCTATTCATTGCCCCCGGTAACGCCGGTACTGCACAGGCAGGAACCAACGTATACATCAAAGCAGACGATTTCCAGGCCATTAAAGACTTCGTACTGGCAAACAACGTAAACATGGTAGTTGTCGGCCCGGAAGACCCGCTGGTAAAAGGTGTTTACGACTTCTTCAAGAACGACGCTTCACTGGCCGGCATCCCGGTGATCGGCCCCTCCAAAGCCGGTGCACAGCTGGAAGGCAGCAAGGATTTCGCCAAGGCGTTCATGATGCGCCACAACATCCCGACCGCCCGTTACAAGAGCATCACCGCCGAAAACATCGCCGAAGGTTATGCTTTCCTCGAATCGCTGCAAGCTCCTTACGTGCTGAAAGCCGACGGACTGGCAGCCGGTAAAGGCGTGCTTATCCTCGAAACACTGGAAGAAGCGAAAAAGGAACTGGGCGACATGCTGAACGGTATGTTCGGCGATGCCAGCAAGACAGTCGTTATCGAAGAGTTCCTGACAGGTATCGAATGCTCCGTATTCGTCATGACCGACGGTACAAACTACAAAGTGCTCCCCGTAGCCAAAGATTATAAACGTATCGGCGAAGGCAACACCGGTCTGAATACCGGCGGTATGGGTGCCGTTTCTCCCGTTCCTTTTGCCAACGACGCTTATATGGCGAAGGTGGAAGAACAGATCATCCGCCCGACCATCGAAGGGCTGAAAGCGGAAGGCATAGACTATAAAGGTTTCATCTTCCTCGGCCTGATCAACGAGAACGACCCGAAGGTGATCGAATACAACTGCCGCATGGGCGACCCGGAAACGGAAGTAGTGATGCTCCGTATCCAGAGCGACCTGGTAGACCTGCTGGAAGGCGTAGCCGAAGGCGATCTTGACAAGCGCACCCTGACGATCGACCCGCGTGCTGCCGTAACGGTCATGCTCGTAAGCGGCGGTTACCCCGAAGCGTATGAGAAAGAGAAGATCATCTACGGACTCGACGACATCACATCCGACAATATACTCTTCCACGCCGGCACCATCTCCGCCAGCGGCCGTATCCTGACCAACGGTGGCCGTGTCATCGCCGTCAGCTCTTACGGAGCCAACAAGGAAGAAGCCCTGGCCAAATCATTCGCCGGAGCAAAGAAGATCCTGTTCGACAAGAAGTATTTCCGGAGCGACATCGGCTTCGACTTGTAAAAGGTTCAGACAGGAAGCAAAATGAACAGTACATACAGTTACTCCCGCAGACATAACTTATTCGGCACCACGACATTTGTTGTGGTGCTGTTGGCATGTATCGGCTGCTGGATCGCCAGTTATCTGAATTCGGTCGGTTATCCGGTATATGGGGAAGTGACTGCCACACCGTTATGGAATGCCATCTGCCAGGTACTGCCCGGCAAGGCTTTCACCTACGGGATCGGTATGCTGCTGATGTTCGGTGGGGCTTTCCTGCTTCACCGCGCCAACTACATCCTGGTGTTGATACGCGAAAAGACACTGCTCCCCTTCCTTTTCTATGTGCTGTTCATTAGTACCAATCCGGACTTTCTCCCGCTGAAGTCCACTTCGCTGGGCGTATTCTGCCTGATCCTGGCTATCTACCAGCTATTCACCTCCTACCACGATCCCGAGGCCAAAAGCAATGCCTACAACGCGGCGCTGCTAATCGGTGTAGGTAGTCTCCTGTGGGTGCATATCCTCTGGTTCCTGCCCCTGTTCTGGATGGGGATGTATAATTTCAGGACATTGAATATACGTACTTTCCTGGCCTCCCTGCTGGGTATCGGCACCATCTACTGGTTCCTGTTAGGCTGGTGCGTATGGTTCCGCGACTTTACACCCTTCACGATCCCGTTTGCCGCCCTGTTTAAGATCCGTTTCCTGATCTCCCAGGAGCTCGGCCTGCTCGATTGGATCGGTATCCTCTGGATGGCGTTGCTGACAACCGTGTCCGCCATCAACATCATTACGCATGAGTTTGAAGACGTGCTGCGTACGCGCCAGTTCCTGTCTTTCTTGATCGCCATGTCGGTATGGGCTTTCGCGCTCTACCTGCTTTACGAACAGGTTTCCGAAGAATTTCTGGAGACAGCCTGTATCCCGGCTTCCATATTGATCGCCCACTTCTTCACCGTGATGCGGGGTAAGGTCATCTTCTGGACTTTCTATTCAACGATTGTGCTTTATATAACTCTCCTGGTATTACGCTTATGGAATTTCTTATAGAATACGGATATATCGGGGTGTTCATCGCCTCCTTCCTGGCAGCTACCATCCTGCCGTTCAGCAGTGAGGTGGTACTGACGGGTGTCTTACTGGCCGGTTCGTCCTACTGGCCCTGCATGGTTGCCGCCACCCTGGGGAACTTCCTCGGCGGCATGAGCTGCTACTGGCTCGGTATGTTGGGCAAGGTGGAATGGATCGAGAAATACCTCAAACTGGATGCCAAAAAGCTGCAAAAGGTACAGGACTGGATCGCAGGCAAAGGCTCATGGATGGGCTTCTTCGTCTTCCTCCCTGGCATCGGCGACTTTATCGCAGTGGCACTGGGTTTCCTCCGTGCCAACGTCTGGATCGTCGCCATCTCCATGTTCCTGGGCAAAGCCATCCGCTATTGGGTGTGGATGGAGTTCGTTTATAAGGTGCAGGGGTGGCTGTAAAGAGTTTCAGATATTCCTAATAATAGTATGATAGAAAAATAGGACTATAATGATAGGATATCTATCACTATAATCCTAACCTACCTGACACTATAGTCCTACGATGGTCAGCACTACTATGCTATTCGTAGCTTAAAAATTATTCCGCCAGCCACTGGTTCAGTTGCGTCAGAATCTTTTCCTTGATATCTTCCGGCATATTACCGATACGCGAACGGTGGCTGCCGCGGGGTTGGAAGTAGACCTGTTCGTTCTTCTTGCCTTTGAAGACGGGGACATGTGCCGCACTCCACGGATCGATCTCTCCGTAGATGAAGATCATCTTCGGGTCGTTGTCCTTCAGGAAGTCGTAGATCTTATGATAGAGAGCCGGGCGGAATTCGATCTTGTCGACCAGCTCTTTGGGGAGCATGATGCGGTTAAGATAGCCTTTGCTGCTGTCGATGGTGAGGTACTTGCGGAAAGGCTTCGTGTCGTAGCCATAGTAACCCAGTTCACGGGCGGCTTGTACGAAGAAGGAGATGTTGGGCTGGTTCTCGGCAAAGTAGTCGGGGCTGCTGATCTCCATCAGGTGTTTGAATAGGGTTTCGTTGTCGGCATTCGATGAAGGGATGACGGAGACCGGGGTGCCCCATTGCCAGAGGGCGAAAGGATATTCCAGTACACAATAGTCTAGCACTTCGGCCATCGGAATACGGTATTCCAGTTTTTTATCTTTGGAGAAGACTTCGAGCAGAGGGAGCATATCGGCTTTGCGCTTCAGGACTTCTTGCTGAAAATCTTCTATCTTACGGCGTTCCTTCTTGGTACCTACCTTGCGCAGGAACGGTTCGTGACGGCCGTCTTCAACACCTTTGCACAGCGGGCCGACGTACGGGACGGAGATATCCACATCGTCGGGAAAGAAGGCACGGTAGAGCATGGTGGTCTGGCCGCCCTTGCTGATACCGGTGCTGATCCATTTGCCGGTGTAGAGCTGGCGGAATGTCCGGTTGACGTTATGCAGGTCGTAGGCGGAGTTCTCGGCAGTCAGGTAATCCCAGTTACAGGGTTCGGGGGTCGACTCGAGGAAGTAACGGTATTCGACGAAGATCAGGTTAGCGTCGAGCAGTTTGGTCAGCTCTTCCTGGTATTTGGGGTTGAGGGCGTAAGCGCCGCCGTATCCTTCGGTCACGATCACGGTAGGACGGTCGAAACCGACATGGCCCACAACGACACGCTGGGTAAATGTACCGGCCGAAGGATCTTTCGGGTCTACGGGTTGGGTGATGCGTACCAGGTACTTTTCCGGATAGACATCCGATTCGAGTTGTTCGATGTTACTGATCCCTTTGAGGGAAGCGAGCTTCTCTTTCAGTTCGCCCGGAGCGGCAAAGGCTGCCAGGGTACAGAGGAAAGAGAGGAGCAGGAGGTTGAATGTTCTTCTCATGGTGTATGTTTATTTGTTGTTGATATCCTTTTTATTGCTGATTGTACGGATCAGCCCTTCATATTTCGCCCGCTTAACAGCCGACTTGGCAAAGATACGATTATAATCTTCACGGGTAAAGTCTTGCAGGCTCTCTTTTTGAAGGGAAAGGAAGTCGGGCGTGGGATGGAAAGCAGCTTCGCGGGTGGGACGGGCGAAACGGTTCCAGGGGCAGACTTCCTGACAGGTGTCGCAACCGTAGAGGCGATTGCCCAGACGGGCGGCCTGTTCGGTAGGGATATCGCCTTTATGCTCGATGGTGAGGTAGGAAAGGCATTTACCGGCATCGAGATGGCCGGGGCGTTCGAGGGCTCCGGTCGGACAGGCGTCGAGACAACGGCGACAGGAGCCGCAACGGTTCGCTTGGGGGTGGTCATAATCCAACTCCAGTGTCGTGACGATCTCGCCGAGGAAGAAGAAAGAACCTTTGCCGGGGATGATCAGGTTGGTGTTCTTCCCGATCCAGCCGAGACCGGCTTTCCATGCCCAGTAGCGTTCGAGAATAGGGGCGGAGTCGGTGAAGATACGGGCGACAGAAGGGTGATCCGTATGAATATCCGATTGATCCGGCCTGTTCGCTTGCGACCCCGTGTCGAGCACGGGGACAAGGTCTGTGATGTATTGCCAGAGTTGGCGCAGTTTGTCTTTTACTACGAGGTGGTAGTCTTTTCCGTAAGCGTAATAGGAGATGCGGGGGGCATCGGGCGATTGCTTCACGGCCGGGTAATAATTAAGGGCGACGGAGATAACGGAACGGGCACCTTCCACCAATCCTACCGGATTGAGACGGATGTCGCGGTAGTTCTCCATATACTTCATGCCGGCATGACAGCCTTCGGCTATCCACCGGTCAAAAAACAAAGCTTCGGTGTCTGCGGAAGCTACTTCGGCTATTCCGCAGGCATCGAAGCCCAGTTGGTTGGCTTTGTTCTTTATTTGGGTGGACAAGTCCGCCATGACAGATTATTCAAACACCTTAAACGTATATCCTTCCTTTTGCAGCCATTCGATGGCGCGGGGCATGGCTTCGCGCATGTTCGTTTCGGCTTTGAGGGAATCGTGGAAGACGATGACGGAGCCGTTGCGGGTATAGTTCTTTACCACATTGAAGACACCGTTCGGGGTCATATGGGGACTGTAATCGCGGGTGACGACATCCCACATGATGATCTTGTACTTCCTTCGTAGAGCAACTACCTGGGGGAAACGCATATGACCGTGCGGCGGACGGTAGAGGTCGCTATGGATATATCCGGCGGCCTTCTCGATGTTATCCAGATAGTTTTTCGTCCAGTATTGAAGTCCCTGGATATGGTTAAAGGTGTGATTGCCTACCCTGTGTCCGCGGTCGAGCACCATCTGATAGATATCAGGATGCTTACGGACGTTATCTCCTACACAGAAGAAGGTAGCCTTCACACCATATTTATCGAGTATATCCAAGACCCAAGGGGTAACCTCGGGAATAGGGCCGTCGTCGAAGGTGAGATATACACACTTCTCCTTGGCCGGTATCCGCCAGATTACCCCTGGAAACAGGACCCTGTAAAACCAGGGTGGTTGTTCTATAAACATATATTACTTATTCCCACGAACCGAACCGTAAGCCATCCGATAGTTGTCAAACTCTTCCTGATACTTAGTTGCAAATTCGGGATTATAATGTTTGCTGACTGCCAGCACTTGCTGCATAACGGCCAGGTTATGTTCCAATTCTCTTGTTACAGAGGCCAGCTGAGACGGTTTCAGACGGAAGAACCAATCGATATTACGCATTGCATTCTCTGCAATTCCGGTAAATACCTCTTCTGCCTTTTCGTTTTCATCGAGTGCATAATACAGTTCGCCGGTAGAAAGAGCCGTGTAATCCAACGGCACATTTTCCGGGGGCAATACTTCCATGCTCTTGTTCAGCACGTTCAATGCTTTCTCGTTCTTACCTTCTTTCAGCAGGTCTTCCGCCAGTTTGTTGAACAGGGCCATACGGTAGCTCTTACACATACGCATCACGTTCTCGTCGATGTAAACGCCCGGCTGGTCTACGCCACCCCATTTGAACTTGTTCATGACGTTATCATACATCTTTTCCGTGTTCGTTTCCCTGTTGGCATTCTTCGGAACGATCTGGTAAGCCAGACCTGTTTGTTCGAAGTAGCCGTCCAGACCGACGAACTGGTCGGGGTTGACAGTGATCGCGTAATAGATAGGACGTTCCCAGTTATTTGTCTGCAACATATCCAGGATCATCAGTTCCTGTTTGCCCAGTGCGTTCTTGCCTTTCAGGTTGATCGTCATTTCCTTCAGCAGACCGGTTGAGTCGGTTGCCAGGCCTTTGGCTACTGCTGTGGCAGAGTCGACTTTATAGATCAACGTTTCAGAAGGGATATAATCGAGTTCCTGGCTGATACCCGGTATCTTCTTGAACTTCGGATCGTTGCTACGGACAAAGTTCAACGCTGTATTCAGGTCGATAGGCTGATCCGTCATCGGGAATACATAAGCCGCATCGCGTGTACCCTGCACATAGTCCGCACGGTTCCAGGAGATAGGCAGCGGAGCCGATTCGTAAGCCTGCTTCTTCATCTGGTCGATATACCAGTCGGTTTGCAGGTAGCTGGTGTTACATACACGTACGTCGGTACGGATGCCTTCCACTTCCTGTGCATACCACAGCGGGAATGTATCGTTATCACCGTTGGTGAAGATCACGGCATTCGGTTCGCAGGATTCCAGGTAGTTAGCACCGAAATCGCGGCAAACGTAACGCCCTGAACGGTCGTGGTCGTCCCAGGTCTGGCTAGCCATCTGGATGGGAACGAACAGGCACAGCACGGTTGCGAGAGAGCCTGCCACTACCGGAGACAACTTGCCATACTGCCGCATCAACTTGGCCAGTGCCGCGACACCGAACCCGATCCAGATACAGAACGCATAGAAGGAGCCTGCATAGGCATAGTCTCGTTCACGCGGCTGATAAGGCGTCTGGTTCAGGTAGAGCACAATGGCAATACCCGTCATGAAGAAGAGGAAGAAAGTGATCCAGAAGCTCTGGATACCCCGCTGTCCGGAATAAGCCTGATACAACAGACCTAAAATACCGAGCAGGAGCGGCAACATATAGTATACGTTGTGTCCTTTATTATTGGCTATATCATAAGGCATGTTATCCTGCGGGCCGACAAGTACTTCGTCGATGGCTTTGATACCGGTGATCCAGTTACCGTTCATCACCTCGCCATTTCCCTGGATATCGTTCTGACGTCCGGAGAAATTCCACATGAAATAACGCCAGTACATGAAGTTGAGCTGGTAAGCGAAGAAGTAACGGAGATTCTCGGCAAAGGTCGGTTTCATCACCGTCACATTCTCTCCACAACGGTTAAACTTCACGGGCTCTCCCTTGAATTGCGACCATTCCTTATAAGCTCCCACATGGGCATCCACATTACTGTACATACGCGGGAAGAGCATACTCAACTCGTCTACATATTCATATTCAACGTCGTGACGGGAAACATAATACTTATCTTTCTCGTTCGGATCTTGTTTGATCACGCGGCTCCAAACGGCTTCACCTTCCTTGGTTACAGGAGAACAGTTACCACCTTGGTTTTCGCGCTTCACTTCCGAAGCAAATGTCTGTCCGTAGAGCAGCGGGGTTTTACCATACTGTTCACGGGCCAGATACGAACGCAGGGTGAAGATATCGCTCGGCGCATTCTGGTTCATAGGCGTATCGGCGGTAGCACGGATCATAGTCAGTGCATAAGATGAATAACCGACAACGATTACCATCAGGCAGACCAGTATCGTATTCAGCAGCTTGATATTAACTTTCTTGCTCATGAAGAGATAAGCGCTCAACGCAGCCGTCAGGATAACGGCCAATACATAACCGCTACCGATGAACGGAACACCTACCAGTACAACGGCCAGGATAAAGGCGATCTTCATACGTGTCGGATTGATCTCGTCGCGCATCGTCTCCCAGATAGCCCATATCAGTACACCGGACAGAGCAAATACATAAGCAAATACACCCGAGTTGTAAGGCATTCCGAGTACGTTGACGAACAGCAGTTCGAAATAACCGCATACCTCAACCAGTCCCTGTACGACACCATACATCATCAGTCCTACGATTGCGAACGAAACCAACAATGCATAGATGGTACCTTTCATCGTCGGATTCGGGAATTTCTTATAGTAATAAACCAGCACGATCGCCGGGATACACAACAGGTTCAGCAGGTGGACACCGATACTCAGCCCCATCAGGTAAGCGATCAGTACGATCCAACGGTCGGCATGAGGGCGGTCGGCCGCCTCTTCCCACTTCAGGATCAACCAGAATACCAGGGCTGTGAACAGGGAAGAATAAGCATATACTTCACCTTCTACCGCACTGAACCAGAAAGTATCGCTAAAGGTATAAGCCAAAGCTCCTACCAGACCGCTACCCATGATAGTGATCATTGTACCCAGAGAAATTTCATTCTCCTCGTTCACCATGATCTTACGGGCCAGGTGGGTAATACTCCAGAACAGGAACAGGATAGTCAGCCCACTGAACAGTGCCGACATAGAATTGACCATTTTAGCTACTGTGGAAGTGTCCGACGCAAGCTGTGTGAACAGGTTGGCCGTCAGCATAAAGAACGGTGCTCCGGGCGGGTGTCCTACTTCCAGTTTAAAGGCAGAAGAGATGAACTCACCACAATCCCAGAAGCTGGCAGTGGGTTCGATCGTCATCAAATAAACGGTGGTTGCGATCAGAAATACGACCCATCCCAACACGTTGTTGATTAGTTTATACTTTCTCATACGTTTGTATAAAGTGTGATAATTAATTGTCTAAAAAAGCTATCCTAACACAGACAGTCGGCCGCAAAGGTAAGCATTTACGTTTAATACCAACGCCCTAACACTCTATAAATTGTATTGAAGAGATTAGAATTATATTAAAAAACGACTGATATTTAGCTGACAAAAAAATGACACCAATGTCACACTGATGTCATTTTTCATTTATCTGTAAATCAATTAGATTCACTTGATCTTTTTTACCTTATTCAATATTTTATAAACCGGATAAGCCCAGTAGTTACGAAGTCCGAAGCCTCTGGCTTTTTCAGTAAACTGCCTGTTAAAAATAATGTCTTTGGTGGCGATATCGAACACAACGACATTGTAAGTAGCCTGTGTCTTTCCTTTGTTAAGCAGCCCCGCAATGAAAACTGCGCCATATCCCTGAGCATTTCCGGTATTAAACTGACGGATATGTTCCGCTATTTCGTCACCAATCAATTGATAACTATCGTCACTGGTAAAAAGATCAGCTTTCTTTATCTGCTCGATAAGATTCTGAGAAGTTTCCAGATCGGTTGTTACAGCAGCGTCAAAGGCCTTAGCCGTATCATACTTTTTCGGCTCGCGCTGGAATAGCGTATTTATACCATAGAAAGCATCCTTGAACTGTTCCGTCGTCTCATCAGCACCGTACACTTTAGCCATAGAAAAGTCCACACCAAAAAATGTCAGTTTGTCTATATCCTTCAAATTTGTTTTATCCTGCGCATTTACAAGGCTTGTCAGGAATAAAAACATCAATACCATCAACTGTTTCATACGATTACATTTTAAATTAGTACTAAATTATCGCAAATCTATAAATTTAATTGCTTTCCTGCTCATCTGGGGCATCTGAATTTTAGCCACATAGTCAGGGGAAGCAAACTGAATGGTAGGCGCCACCCGTACTTTTGAACGGAACAGATCCTTGATTTGCTTGGCAAAAGCTTCTGTTTGCCTGTCGCTTCCTACCCGGATCAAAATATCATCGGTACCGAGATCGTTCGTATATACTTCCACTACATAATTCTTTACGCCGGGAATATTATCGAGGATATCATATAAAGCAGGCGGATAAAGGGTTGTTCCTTTGTATTTTATCATCTGCCCTTTGCGACCCAACACAGAACTCAGCCTCACCGTATTCCGTCCGCAGGAGCAAGGTTCCGTATAGTGATAACAGATATCGCCCGTCTTAAAGCGTAACAAAGGCATTCCTCTAACCCCCAATGTAGTGATAGTGACCTCACCGGCTTCTCCTTCGGCTACAGGTTGGTTCTTATCATCCAGAAACTCTACAATGATCAGTTCCGGCTGCAAATGTCCTCCCCGACAGGCCTCGCATTCCGTAAAAGAAGACTGCATTTCTGTTGAAGCATACGTAGACTGCAACAAAGGAGTACTCCATTTCTCATGGATACGCTGTCCCAGAGTGTTCAGGGAGAAATCCGGATTGCGTAAGGCTTCACCGATACAAATCGCTTTCCGTATGGAAGAATTGTTATAATCGATCCCGTTGGCTTCCGCATATTCTATCAGTTTGACCAGAAAAGAAGGGACAACCATGCAGAAAGAAGGATGTATCCGATGGATCGTATCCCATTGCAATTCCGGTATTCCATTACCGACACGCACCACGCCGGCTCCCAGTTCACGGGCACCCATATAATAAGCCAAGCCGGCCATAAAGCGCCGGTCGAGCGTTGTCATCAACTGCATGACATCTTGCTTCGTACAGCCGGCAGTCGTGAACGATAAATATTCATTATAAGATAACCTGTCCAGATCGTCACCGGTGAGAACAAATGTCACCGGATCACCCAACGTTCCGGAAGTCGTTACGTAATCAATTATATCCGCTTTGTCTACACAAATAAAATCGTCATTATGCAGTTGCAGGTCTGTTTTTGTCGTGACCGGCAGTTGCTGCAAGTCCTCTAATGTCCGGATATGGGAAATATCGATCCCTTCTTCTCTGAACATGCGTTGATAAAATACGGAATGATTATTCAGGTATTCCAACTCACCGGCCAGTCGAAACTCCTGATAAGCCTTTATCTCTGCCGGGGTTTTAAATTGTATAGCACTATACTTATCCATATCGTTCATTATTTTATTTTCTCTTGTAGAGCCGTACGCTCCTCTTCTTTAGGAATTTCTTTTGTTAAAGCGGTCTGCCAGGAGAGGATCGCTCTATCTTCCGCACCAAATGCCTGATAATAATCGCCGACCAACTGCCAGGAATAGTAGAACTCGGGATTTGATGCTATAAACTCATCCAGCAAAGCTTCATCAAGGGGAGTATGACTACCGATACTATGACGAATATCCTTCGCCAAATTCTTATAAGTCAACAATTGCCGATAGACCGGACTATCCAACAAGGTATCCGCCGGCAATGAAAGACTATCGATCCGTAACTCTCCCGTATCAGTGGGATGAGCAAATATCTTATTCAGATCATAGGCCACATATTCACCCAGTTGCCAGGGAGCAGTCGATACCCACATCAAGCGATTAGCAGGTTCAAAGATGACAGAGTGGTGGGCTATAAACTGGTTGATCGCCTTTTCATTGGTCAATCCGATCTCTTTTCCCTCTTCTCCAAAGCGGTTACGCAGTATGGAAGCCGCTTTCGATGGATCTACCGGGAGATTATCACTTAATAATTCATCCAGCCGGGCCTGTCGGTAAGGGCTGTCGGAGGTAGCTATATTTTCCTTGTTACGGGCATCTTCTTTAAAAGTATCCGACTGGTAATGGTTTGTACAGATAATCCGGTTTGTTCCCGAATAGAAAAGAGCAATCTTATCGGTCGATTTCTCAATAATAGCCGCTTTACCATCTTTCGCCGAACCGATCAGCAGAGACTCCGCGACAAAGGTTTTATGCTTCTGTGCAATCGCATAAGCCTCCTCTATCGTAGAAGCATACTGCAATATCTCACGTGCCAGTAGGGAGATAGGCATAGCAGCCGATACCGGCATCGTTGATTTGGCTGCATTGATCGTCACAGTCAGTCCCGTTTCGTTCATACCCGACAATACTCCGGTCATTCCCGCCCAACCGACAGAAGCAAAACGATACCCGGCGGAAGGCTGATAAAAAGAGATCAGTTTATTACGGGCAAAATCATCCCCTACATAAAAGTCAAAATTACGCCCGATCAGTAAAGTAGAGTCCGCACTTTCATCTCCCCAAACACCGAAAGAGCTGCATCCGACCAGCATATAGTCCTGCATGGCATGGCCGATGTCATGCGCCGCATGATAATTCAACTGACGCTCATAAGGAGTTCCGATCGCATCATATTCATGGGAACAGGAAAGAGATATTCCATAAATCTCCGTCCTGTATTCTTCCGGTATATACTCACCCAGATTACGGTTAAAGAGGATCAGGAAGAAACGCAGGAACTTCAGATAACTGTCTGAAGGAATGATCTGGCGTATCTGATCGACAAAGACCTCTTCCTGATAATGCAACAAATCTTCCGCCAGCTTCCCGAAAGCCACTCCCCGCTCGGCAGGACTTCCCTGCACCGATAACTCCCACAAACCGCTTTTACTTTGCCGCAGATGATTAGGGCCATAGGTGCGTAAACTATCCGTTTTTATCAACGGATAATCCGGTAGGGTGTTCATATCTATTACCGGTTGCTTCATATCCGCAGTCAGGTAGAGAGCAGACGAAACAACCACTATCAATCCAATGAGACTAATAAAGGACAGGACGAGGTATTTCAGTATTTTCTTTATCTTCATATCAGGCTTCTCCTATTTTACGGGCCAGGTATTCCGAACCCACTAATTCCGTACAAGTCAGCATAGAGGTCAAAGTCACCCCCAAAGCACCATGTACATTCAGACTCTGTCCGGTCAGGAACAGGTTAGGGATGCGCGTACGCGTCGGGATCAGGGTAGTCAACGGATTATTATAATTCTTCATAATCCCATAGGCCGAACCTTCCGGGGTTCCGGTATAATCGCGGTAAGAGAGCGGCGTAGTCGTTACGATCTTCTCCGTGTTCAGTGATATACCGGGACAATAGCGTTCGGCAAAAGCGATCAACTGCTGCGCTTTATCTAATTTGAACTGCTCGTAATCGGAGCCACGCTGCCCGACAGTTGTATTTTCCCAGGCTTGTACTTCCGACAGATACATAGGCGAAAGCAGGCAGATCACATCCGTGTACTGCTCCAAGACGGAAGAAGGTTGCATCGAAACCATACAGGTATTGATCCGGGTATCTTCCTTGTGTCCGGTATTATACCAGGCATTCTGATCGCCCAATAAAAAGAAGTTCCGGTTACTATACGGAGTCGTCCCCCGCTTCTGAAGCAGATAGACAGAGAACAGCCCATACGAATTAGGCAGATGCTCCAAACGGGATAAAGCCGCTTTCCGTATGAGCGGCGATTTCTCCACCAAATTCAATGTATTGAAAGGATGCAGGGAAGATATCACATACCGGGATTCCAATCTTTCCGCCCGGTTGATTTCCACTGCTTGTATCTCATTTCCGGACAGGCATAGTTTACTTACTTCCGCACCAGTCAGCACCGTCCCTCCATTTTGACGGATCACATTCACCATCGCATCCACCACCTGCATACTCCCATCTACAAAACGCCAGGCTCCCTGCAAATAAGAATTTGTAATAATGGCATGATGATAGAAGGTAGAAACCGACTGATCGCCCCCATAAAGTAATACACTGCCGGATAAAACCTGTTGTAAGGTTGTATCTGAAGTGATTTCCCTGATTTGCTCCCAGGCGGAGATATAAAAGTTATCCATATTCCCGGATGACAATTTGCCTTTCCGCAACTGCTCCACACTGATAGAACGCCCCACACTATCCAGCAAACCAACATAACGTTTGAGCGCCTCTTTCTCTTTCGGAAACTCACGGGTCAATGTCTCGGCAAACCGTTCATGCCCCATAGCAAAAGGATAGAATTTATCCTGATAACAGATCACATCAAAAGCCACCTCATCCATCCGCCTCATCTTCAGCTTATCCATGATACCGAAATAAGTGAAGTATTGCCGCATGATCTCCCCTTCATCCATACTCCCGATATAATGAATACCGGTATCCAATACCCTGCCATATCGTTTAAAGGATTGAAAACAACCGCCAGGCAAAGCATTCTTTTCAAGCACACAGACATTATACCCTTCCTTGCTCAACGTTACACCGCAAGCCAGGCCGCCTAATCCGCTTCCTATGATAATAACATCATACCGGTTATCATTCATAAGCGACCTCCTTCTTTCTCAGGATATAGATCATATTGGAAGTAAAGCGGTCGTTTGCCCGCTGCTCTATCTCCAGATGAAAACGTTCCGCTACACGGATAAACTGTTCATGCGTCGGAAAACAGAGGTCATTCTCCCTCTTGTTAAATTCCAGCAAACGGGTGGAAAGTAATTCGGTAAACCGCGTCACACGGTGCTTTGTCGTTCCTCCGGCATCCCCGTCACGGATAATCAGCATACCACCCGGCAACAACTTGCCGATACAGGTTTCAAGCAACCGTTCCTGTGACGGATAATCCATATAATGGAGCATATCATTCATAACAAACACATCGCTTTCCGGCAGATCATAGTCTGCAACATTGGCACAAACGAAGCGTATACGCTCATTCCGGGAGAAATTATGATTAGCTACGGCAATCTTATCCGCATCATAATCGATCCCCAGTACCGTTCGCTCTCCGGAAAGCATCGCAAGCATATAGGACAAAGGCCCCAGGCCACAACCGATATCCGTAATCCGGGCTCTGCGCGGAACAATCCGGTTAAAAAAGTCATACTTATCCTCCATACGGACTTTGATACGGATATACCATTCTTCCACCGGGCCCTTATAAATATAGTTAGCCACCAACTGCCGGTAGAAATACGGGTTCCCCGGATTTGAATAAATATCACAAGTCTCCTGATAAGCCCTGCGGAAAGTTTTAGCTATCGCTTTGGAACGTTCCTGGTAAGTGACTCCGTAACTCGCATCCGTATACAAAATACGCGGTAATATCCGGGTGCATAACACTCCCCGTTTTACATAGAAAGGCTGCCGTTTCGAAATGATCATTCCGGTTCCGTAAAGAACTACCGGAAGTATATCCAACTGCAATTTCTCCGCCAGATAGAAAGCCCCTTTGTGGAAACGATGCACCTGGCAATCGGCCGAACGTGTCCCTTCGGGGAAAACAACAACGGAATATCCCTGCGCCACCTTGTCCCGAAGATGATGCAATACCTTTTCGTACCCATCTTCCGTTTGTACAAAGTCGGCATACTGTACGATCTTTCCAAAGACAGGAGAATGCCAGACCCACCTATTCGTCACCATCACCAGCTTAGGAGCCAGTGAGAGCATCACCAGGATATCGACAAAAGACTGATGGTTGGCAATGATCACCGCCGACTTCTCAAACGTTTCATTACCCGGATTGATATTCTCACGCCGGGCAATCCAGGCCGCTTTCAGGAAGATACGCAACATATACATCATGATCCGGCTGAACACTTGCTTCTTTTTCCGCCGCTTCACCGGAAGCAATACCAGCAGAAGGGCAACCCCCATCATCAACAGGCAACCGACAACGAACAACCCGAAGAACCAGACTGTAACCAGCAATCCGGAGAGCGTATAAGGGAAATTACCCCTCGATGCCGGCCCGGAGATAAAGAAGCGGAACAGAATCGGTAGAATAGTGTAAGACACCAGCACCACGGAGATCATTCCCAGGATCGAGATCACCGAAATGGATTGTAATGCCGGATGTTTGGCAAAGACCAGTACCCCCAGCCCCACTACAGCAGTGAATGAAGAGAAAAATATAGCCGTCTTATGGGAAGTCAGCATCTTCTTCCCCGTCCGGTACTCTTGTTGCAGGCCGTCCATAATAAAGATACTGAAATCATCCCCCAAGCCGAAAATAAAGGTGGAAAGGATAATATTCACGATATTGAACTGCGTTCCGGTAGCCGCCATCAACCCCAGGATAATCACCCAACTGACAGCCATCGGCGTAAAAGTCATCAAGGTCAGTTCGATCCGTCCATAGGAGATCAGCAAAGCAAAGAAGATAAGGAACGAAGAGATATACAGTATCAGGTAAAAGTCGTCGTTAATGGCAGACACCCATTTATTGGCAAAATACCCGCGATCAAAAATCACCAATCCGTCATTACCCGCAAAACGGTCGTAGACAGTCTCTTTATCCTCCTCATTCAGACGTACCTGTGTAATAAACATAGACAGGGAATCAGCTGAAGAAACCCAACTGTCCAATAGAGGTAAAGAAGAATCACCCGCAGTAAAGTCACAGGGAAGATACTGTTTATCTAGAAGGGCAAAGAAATCATGGAAGGTATCTTCGCGGAAATGGTACTTCGCAGCCCCGTTTTTAATATCCTCCCTTACCTGCGTTTTCCGTCCCTCCGTCCAATAACTATTCCAGCGTTCAATACGGCGCTGTTGTTCCGCATAAGGGATAAATATCTTTTCAGCAGAAGCGAATTCTTTGATCCTGCCCTCTGCTTTCAACGAATCCAGTTTACGGTTCGTTTCGGCATAATGCCGTAGCCCCTCATCGGGGGTGCTTCCGACCGATACGAAAAGCGTCGTTTTATTATCCGACTGGAACAGGTCGTTCAAACGTTGTTCGGCCGCCTTCAGGTTAGCCGGCTCAAAACTCAGGTTCATCATATTACTGTCGAACGTCACCTTCCCCGACATATAAAGAGACACAAAGAAGACAACTACGATCGTAATAACCAACGGCTTATTCTTTTCATACGCATACCCGTTAATCTTCTCAATAAAACGGAGAACCCTCCCCGACTCCTCATGCCCTTCCTTCACTTTCAGGAAATGCGGCAGGAACACCAGACAGAAGAAGGTGGTTCCAATCAGCGCCAACGATGAGAACAGCCCAAAGTCACGCAACAAATCGGAACTGGTGAAAACCAACCCGAAGAAAGCGCCGACCGTCGTAAAACTACCCACAGTAAGCGGATAAGCCAGCTCCTCGATCAACTGCCGGATAGACGAAACATGATTAAAATGCGACAGCACATGAATGGAATAACTCAGTGCCACCCCAAACACCGCCGCCCCTGCTCCGATAGCAATAGCCGAGACAGACCCTTTCAGGAAATAGATCAGAGCCAGCGAAAACACAGCCCCGTACAATACCGGCAATATAATCAGGATCACCGCCGAACGGCTCTTGAATACCAACGTGATAAAAACAATGATGATAATCAGCGCGATCGTCATCGTCAGCATCGTATCCGACTTGATCTGCCGGGCATTATATACACCGACCGACGGCCCGCCGAAATACTCTGCTTTCACGCCGGGATACCTGTCCATCGTCTCCCTTAGCTGCTTCTCGATCGTATCGATCAGGAACTCATTCTTCCCGGTACTTCCCGTCCCGTAATGCGGAGTAATAAAAAGCAGCAGGGTAGACATATCCCTCGAAAAGATATGCCCGTCATAGATCTCATAATTAGCCGTCATCTGGAAATCGCGCAACTTTTCCAGCGAGGTAGTCCCCAGCCCTACCGGGTCACGGGGTAATATACTTTTCAAAGCGACTCCCGCAGGAGATAGTAAATGCAGATAATTACTACGCATACGGCGTTCTATCCCATCGACCGTCAGTACAGAATCCATGCGGGCATAATCGTCCTCCGTCAGGAAAACCGGCAGATTATCATAAATGAAATCTGTCACTTTCCCGATCATATTCTCATCCACTTCCGAGAATATATCCGTGATGTATTCGGAACCGGCCTCAGCCAGCAAACTGTCTTTCAGCAAGTCACCCGCCTCGATCAGCCGATCGGACGGAACCGCACCGGAAACAGTGTCGGCAGACGACAACATAACGATGATCTTGTCTTTGACTTTCAGGTTCTGAAAAACGATCTCCGTACTCCTCGCATCCTGCGTATCAGGAAAGAAACGGGTTACGTCTTCCTCAAATTTTACCTGTACGGCGAAGAAAAGCATCAGCAGAAAGCTACCGGCCAGTAACAGGTAACGGAGAGCCGTATGGCGTTCCAGATAATTATATATATGAATAAACAACTTACTCATCCGGCAATACGTTCAGGTTTCCTGAACAACGAAAGCAACGTTAAACAAACAAAGCCGGCCAGCAATCCGCAGATAACGGCAAAAACCATACTCCCGGCCAGATATTGCAGCAGCGAATCTTTGATCGTATCAAAAGTAACCTCGTGCAACGTCAGCGTCACAGGCTGATCCAGCACCCAGCCACCCGTCACATAACTGCCAAACAGCAGAAAAGGAATCATGGGCGGGATACTGATATTCGAGGCCACAATGGTAATGACCTTGTTCAATCCCATCAAATGCGCCAACACCCCGGCAACGATCATCTGATATCCCCAGATCGGAACAATCCCCATGAACACGCCGAACATGACCGCCAACGCGATCCGCAAATTCGACTCTGCGGAATGCGTAATATTCTTAGAGACAAACTTTTTCACATTCTCTTTCGTCACACTCCGCACACATTTCCACGGCCAGTACCATAACAAGGCGATCAAGACGAGCACCGAGTTCAGCAAACTGATACGCGTAAAGTCGCGCAACGGACGAAAATGGCTGATCCTTTCCCCAGCCGGCGGATAATACACCTTTATCGGTACATTCGCCACCCGTATATTCCTCCAAGCAGCCTGTACGATTATTTCCAGTTCATATTCATATTTCGTAGTGAAAAGATGCATCTTCTTCAGCTTGTGCAAAGGATAAAGCCGAAAGCCCGACTGCGTATCCGACAGCCGGATGCCTGTCTCCAGTGTAAACCAGAAATTAGAGAATTTATTGGCGAAGGTATTTTTCCCGGGCATGTTATCGGAAGCCAGATTACGGGCTCCGATCAGCAAACTATCGGGATAAAGGGCTATTTCTTTCAAGAAAACAGGTATATCATCCGCATAATGCTGCCCATCCGAATCAAGGGTAATCGCATAACGGTAACCGGCTTCCGTAGCAGCCTTCAATCCGGTATTCAAGGCATATCCTTTTCCCTGGTTGTCAGGATAACTGATTACACGTATCCCGGGAAATCCTTTCAGAACCTCCAACGTATTATCCGTAGAACCGTCATTCACCACTATGACAGGAAATGAATAAGCCAATACATCTGTCAGTACCTGACCGAGTGTCCCCCCGTTATTATAGGTCGGGATCACAATAACCGATCGACTTTCCTGCTGATGATATTCCGGAAATGTATGTGTAGTATTTGTTACCATTTATAAGTCGTTACTCTGCCACAATCGTTGCTTTTAGTTTCAGCACAGTTACTCCGCCTGCATTAGCTGTAACCTGTAGCCTGTTTGAATCCTTCAATGAAAATATAAAGTCCAGCAACTCCTGCTCCGATGGATTTACCACAGAAAGGAACTTGCAACTGGTTACTGTCTGAAAACGAACCGGGGTATCTAAGATTGTCGACATGCATTCCTTAATTATACGAAGCATACAAACGCCGGGAACCACCGGCATACCCGGAAAATGCCCTTTATAAACATCATGTCGCGGATTCAACCGGATCGTACAATTATATTCCCCGCCTTGTTCTGCAATAGCTTCTATCGTATAAAAGTTAGTCAACATCCCTTTCCAATATGCATTTAGTGTGACAAAGGTAGGGAAGTTTTTCTATTATGTTGGTCAGTTTCGAATCTTTTTGAAGGTATTAACCCTTGCTATACAATATCCCTTTCCTCAGATAATCAGAATGATGAAGAATTTCTTAATTCAACACATCCAACCCGATGGAAAGCTTCAACCCCGTATGCCTGATACGGATCGTTTCCTGTCCGGAACTGTCCGGGAAAGAGCGGAAAGTGGTTTTGCGCAGGCCGGAACCGAGTTTGATCTCCCGCATACGATTTTCCACACCGTCTATCCGGTAATAACCGTTGAAGCCGGGAGTGGATAGCTTATATACGATATCTGTCTGTGGATTGGTGCAGTTATAAACAATCGCCTTATTTTCCGGCGGTATGTTCAAACCGAAAAGGACCGAGAAGTCGCGATAGAACAGAGACAGTATCTTTTTCTTATTCAACGGTTCGATGCAGTGATGTACCGTCAGACTATCCGAACCGATCTCCAGGTCGAAAAGACTCAGTCCGAAATGCGTACTGAACAGCGTACGGTACGTGCCCGTCTCCGTCTTCTTCACCAATAACAGCCCACTGAAGTGCTTCCGCATAAAGTCGATCGTCATATTGTATTTACACAGGCGGGAAGAAGCATCTATCATAGGTGGGAATTGCCCTTTCGTAGCGGACACAGTTTCCCCTTTCCGGCATTCACGTGTGATAGAGGGGGCACACGAACAACAGACCAGCAACAAGCAGAGACTAGCGGATAACAAACTTTTCATCACTGGTCAGCGTATTGTATTTCCGGTTCGTAAAATGATATTCCGTATAATCCTTTGCATTCTCCGACAAACGCAGAGTCTGTACAGACATATCTTTCTTATCTATCGAAATGATGATCTCCGAGATATAAGCCTGTACGCTCTTGGAAACCGGACGGATCTTCACCACATAAAGGGAAGGGGATTCATAATATTCCAGCCGGTAAGCCGACGACATCACTGTCAGGTCGCCGATCATGCAGGCTGCCAGCATTCCTTTCATCTCGTTCATCATCTGGTTGGAACCGAGGTTGACTACATTGCTTTTCCCTTCGGAAACGATCTTCAGCTTCTGCCCGTTTATAATGATCTGATAATCTATCGGAGAGGTGTAATCCATCCGGATCATATTCTCCTGCTTATAATAGAAACGGCCTTTCGATACGATCTTCTCATTAAAGACATCCAGAAATTTCTCCTGCGTGAAGTCGCTTTCAATGGAAGAAAGCGACGCTGCTTCCTTTTTCAGCCGTTCCTGAAACGCGGTAACGGATGCCAGCGGGGTTAAGTCTTTCTGTGCAGCTAACGGCAGACAAAAAACCACCAACAGGAATGTATATATATATTTATTCATCTTCTTTTCCATACGGATCAGGTATATCAAACATTTTATCCAAAGGAATAACCTCGTAATTTATTGTCTTCAAATGTTCCAGCAAACGGGTTAGCAGAGAAGCTGCACCCGGCATACGGTCGTGTAAAAGGATAACGGAACCCGGCTCTATCTGTTTTATTATCCGACGAAACACTTTATCTTCCGACTCTCCCCGCGTATCAAAAGAACGGATACTCCAACCTATTATTGTATATAGCATATCGTCCACCAACCAAGCAACTGTCGGATTTGTCACGCCAAAAGGAGGGCGAAAAGTAAGAATCGGCCCTGCATGTGACAGTAAAGAGTCTTCACACAACGACACATCCCAACGCATCTTTTTCCGCGAAAGAAACGGGAATTTCCATGAATGACTGTCAGAATGATTTCCGACGTGATGCCCCTCCGATGCGATGCGTCTCATTACGGCAGGATTTTCGCGTACCTTCGCCCCGATGCAAAAAAAGGCAGCCTGCACCTGATACTTTTTCAGTACATCGAGCACCTGCGGCGTATATTGGGGATCGGGGCCGTCGTCGAAGGTCAAGCAAACAACGCGCTTATCGGTGTTTCCCCGGCACAAAGCTTTCACATATACTCCTGAACGAATGCTGTAAGAGGCATAAAAGAGAAATGCACCCATACAGATTAAAACCGCTATAAAGACCAGCCATACCATAAAACTATACCCTCCTTATTAATAGAAACGAGTGATTATCCAGAAAAGAGTTATACAGCAGGATCGAACGCGGGGCATCCGTCTCCTGCACGCGGTGACAGGCCTGCCACAGAGCAAAGGACATCGCTACCGGATATTCGCCGCAATATTGTTTGTATTCATCCGGAAAGACCACCTCTGCATCGCTTGCTTCGTTATGAAGCAGGAAGGCGGTCATCCGTTCCTTTATCTCTTCTTCCGTAAAACGGCCGCTGAACAATTCCATATCCCGGAGCTCCGCCACGCATTGCGGTGAGCAGTTCCCCGACAAAAGGAAGAATGCCGCCCCTTCTCCCGGCTTGTTCTTCTCCCAGAAACCCAAACGGCCGAGGATCGTTTGCAGCGTCGGTGTCATTTCATCGACCGCCCCAACCAGAACAAACTGCGCTTCTTCCTCTTGAACTAGCAAAGCGGCATCGAGCAAAGCGCTTTCCAGAGAGAAGGCACGGTGCACATAGGTCGTATTGTAACTATGGTTTCCGGTAAGCAGGGCAATCTGTGCCCCGATCGTATTGAAAGTGGACTGGATAAAGGCCGTAGGGGTAAGCAGCTCCTCGTTATGATCCAGTATCGTATTCATAAACTTTTCCGTATCGGCCAGACATCCCAAGCCTGTAGCCGTCAGGATCGCATCGACAGGAGCCGTTGCGTCTTCAAAACACTGCAACCCGGTTGCCACCCCCATACGAACCATACGGCTCATCCGGCGGCGAAGCGTGGCATTGGGGATCAGGAACTTGTAGTCCGGTTCTTTCAACACGTAACCATCGTCTGTCCGTTCAAAAGAGGCTGCCGCCTTATCTATATAAACCGATTTCGTAAGCATAACCTATTTATCGTATTTCCGGAAAAGCAGGGAAGCGTTGTTCCCTCCAAAACCAAAAGAGTTAGACAATACCGAACGCAGGGATATTCCCTCCTGATAACGGGTAACGGGAATCAAGCCCGTTTCCTCTATCGGTGTAGTGAAATTCAGATTGGGATAAAGGATACCCCGTTTCAGAGAGAGTACGCTGAATACGGCTTCGAGGGCTCCGGCAGCCCCCAGGGTATGCCCGATAAAGGCTTTCGTCGAACTGAAAGACGGTATCCGGTTCCCGAAAAGACGGCGGATCGCCTGGCTCTCGGAAGCATCGTTGTTCGGTGTGCCTGTTCCGTGCGCATTGATATAATCCACCTCCTCCGGTTGCAGGCCGGCCTTTTCCAAAGCGCCTTTCATGGCGAGGAAAGCACCCGTACCTTCGGAAGAAGAAGCCGTCTGATGGAAAGCATCATTGGCATTGGCGTAACCGGATAAGAGGCAATAAGGAGTTTTACCGACCGTTGCTTCCGACTGAAGCACCAGATAACCGGCCCCCTCGCCCAGATTTAACCCGGCACGCGAGACATCAAAAGGACGGCAAGGCTTTTTATCGAGTATCATCAGCGAAGCGAAGCCGTTTAAAGTAAACTTGCACAGTGCATCCGTTCCTCCGGCGACCACTACATCGAGCATCCCCTGCCGGATCATCCGGGCACCCAGCATAATCGCGTTGGCGGCAGACGAACAGGCGGTACTGACGGTTGTACGAAATCCGGTAATGCCCAGGAAAGAAGCGATCCGTTCCGTACTGTCACCCGCATCGTGCGAAGCGACATACCGCAACCGACCCTGTGCCGGATTTTCCCGGAAGGAAGGGTAGAAAGACTCTGTCAGATCCATACCTCCGGTAGAGGTAGAAGAGATCAGGCCGACGCGAAGGGGACAATCCCGATCGGAGAGATCCAGCCCGGAGTCGGCAAGCGCTTCGAAAGCTGCCGTCATTCCCAGCAAGGCCGTGCGTGACAATGCTGCGGATACGGGAATACCCAGTTGCTCTTTCAAAGCCTCATTCGTGCGCTTCACTTCGGAGACCGGTTCTTCATGGCGTGTAGGAAAGAGCGTGACAGCTCCCAGCCCATCCCGCCCGTCACGAAACGAGCGAAGATGTTCCTCCACATTCAGACCGATGCCGGACACACAACCGATGCCTGTGACGCAGACTCTCATTTCGTACGGTTTGCAGTGATAAAGTCAGCCAGCGTACGCACAGAATAGAAGATAGATTTACCTTCAGCCGGATTCGCAATACGAATGCCGTAGTTGCGTTCCAGGATCAGAATGATTTCGAGTGCGTCGATCGAGTCGAGCCCCAGCCCTTCATCACCGAAAAGAGGTGCTTCGTTATCGATCTCATCCGGGGTGATATCTTCCAGGTTCAGCGATTCGATCAGCGCTTCTTTCAATTCTTGCATTAATTGTTCCATATCGTTTGTTCTTTAATTATTTGCTATTATTGTTTGTTCCAGCAGTCGAAACGGGCTTCATACCGGTCCCCCAGCAACTCGCACCAACCGGTCAGGCAGGCACGCAGTTTCTGTTTCCGCATCACCAGCGCGGCGTAGTCGCAGATGAAAGATTCCGGATAACGGTTATTGATAAAGAAGGTGTTCTCGCCCTGTATCTTATAGCGGATACAGAGTTCGCCCAGCACCACATTCGGCAAGGTATAGACAAACACAGCCGGGCTTGCTTCCCGATCGCCCATCGTATCGATAATATGTTGATGTTTCAGATCCGTATCCATCGAGGAAGAAGCATTTGCGCATATGATTCCGACTTCGCCGGGTTCATATCCCGTTTCCCCCCCGTTCCGGGCAAAAAGACAGGCTGCCGCGATATATCCAAGCTTACACAGATCGTCCATCTTATAAAACTTCCGGTCATCCAACGCTAAAGACTTATAAGCAGCACGGATAAAGGTAGCAAACGCCCCCGCCGGTTCCGTTTCCAGAAGCACCTCTCCATCCAGCACGATCTTCCCCCGCTCTATTACCACCGTGCGCCGGGAGTATCCTTTCCCCTCTCGAGAGGGGGCAGGGGGTGTGTCAATGCTCTTCCCTTCCAACGACAGCACAACCGCCGCATTACACCCGCCAAAACCTGACGCCGTTTTCACGCAATGCGCCATCGCCACCTTTTTATGCGCCGCACTTACCGATAACGGGTAAGGAACCCCACAGGCTTCAAACCCGAATGTCCCGAACACCTCACCGCTACGAAGCTCCTCCATACAGGCAATCACTTCGATAATGCCGGAAGCGCCGAGCGTATGCCCCCAGTAAGATTTCATACTGTTGAGCGGCAGATGATCGAGCCCCGCCCAATGCAGGGCTTTCGATTCCATTTCATCGTTATATAAGGTTGCCGTCCCATGTGCATTGACAAAAGAAATGGCTTCCTGTTGCAGGCCTGCCTCATCCATCGCCTGGCTGATCGCATAATACAGGCCATCGCCGGTTCGTGAAGGCCCCGAAATATGGTTAGCATCGTTGGTGATGGAACCGCCTGCTATACTAACCGGCTGTTCCTCCCCGACCAATCCCCGGTCGGAAGTCACCAGCACAGATCCGCAGGCTTCCCCCAATGACAAGCCGTCACGTGCCTTATCATAGGGTTTACAGATCTCCGGACTGACCGATTTGAAAGATTGAAAGCCGGTGACAACAAAGCGGGTCAGCAGATCCCCTCCGGCCACCAGTATATGTTTATATTTCCCGGCTTCTATCAACCGGGAAGCTACTATCAACGCAGACACACCGGAGATACAGGCATTGGAGATAACTACAGGTTCATTTACGCAACCGAAATGGCCGGCAACACGCATCGCCATTTCATAAAGTTGGGAAGAAGCTCTTCCCTTACCTGGGAAGTCAGTCTTCCCTGCACTAGTAAGGGTGTCTTCCCTGCTCTGGGAAGCCTGTGTTACCAATACTGGTAAGTCCCTCTTACCAAATAGAAGGTCTATATTTCCTTTTGTAGTAGAAATAATCATCCCGCAGCCCGGATCGGCAGGATCGATGCCACTCTGCCTAATTGTATCCGACAAGGACAAGATAAAGAGTTGCTCCATCCGGGTGTAGCCGTCCAGCTCCTGTGCCAGTACCTTTAGCCGGGTATTGTCTATCCGTGCCGCCATAAAAGGCGTATCGAAAAGGGCAGTATCTTCCACCCGGGCAATACCCGAACGGTATTCACGGATGCGGGAGAAATTTTCTTCCGTGCCGAAGCCCAGCGAACTGATGATCGAGCCGGCGGTTATATAGCTGTTTATCCGATATTCCATTTCTCTCTCCACGCTTGATAAAAGTCCGGATTATTCAATTCCAGCTCCCCCGTGCGGCTATCCACGAAAACCTGCGTACTGGAACCGGTAGCCATCACCGCCCCGTCGCTTTCGCGAAAGATTATATATTCGAAAAGGATCTTAGCCGCTTCCGTCCGGATATACCGTGTCTCGACAATAGCCGACTCACCGTATTTCAGCGATTGCTTATACTGGATGTTCAGTTCGACGATCGGAACTACATAGCCGGCATCCCGTATCTCCGTATAGCCGATACCGTACTGGCGACCGAAAGCTTCCCGCCCGTCTTCCATATAGCGGACATATTCGCCATGCCAAACGACTTCCATCGAATCTACCTCGCTGAACCTGACCCGCAAAGTCGTGCGGTTGGTCAATGCCGCTTCCTGTATTTTCATCCGTCTCATGCGTCTTTCTTTAGAAATATCTTAAGCTGACCTTCGGCTACCGTAGTGCCATTCACCTGTACGGTGGCCGAGATAAGCGTTATATCAAAAATCTCCTGCTCTACCCGGATCGTGGTATGCAATTCGTCCCCCACCTGCGGCAAAGCATAGAAGTTCATTTTATTCACCGAGCCGATAAAACCGACCGGGATCTTTTCGCCCGCACACCGATAGAGATAGCCCACCCTTACGGCAGCCGATTGGGCGATATGTTCCGTTATGCCGCATTCATCCAGTTGGCCGTCCTGGCAAAACAGGTTCGAGTCCTCTACCTTCAATCCGGTATAAGACCCGTTGTCGTCCATCCCGAAGAAACGGTCAACCATCACGATCGGCGCACGCTGCGGGATCAAGTCCAGAAGGGCATCACCGGACAATAATGGGGTATCGAACGAGATTGCTACCATATCTATTTCAGTTTACATTGCATAATACTATGTCCCAGCCCCAGGCCGTCATGTATCTGTTCGATCGCCAGTCCGGCCTTTTCTACCAGGCGGGCCATATCAGCGGAATAATACATTTTGCTGTTACCGTTGGCCATTGCCGTAAAATAAAGGCTGGTCTGCGCCAGGCAATAAGAAGCGGTCTCGAAACGCTGACGATCCCAGAAAGTCTCCATGATATACAGGCGGCTGCCTGCTTCCATCGACCGGGCTGCACGTGACAGGATGCTCAGTACCTGCTCCTCCGAGAAACAATCGAGGAACTGGCTCATCCAGATGGCATCGAATGGCTGAGGGAAACTTGTTCCGTCGTCCAACAAATCCGCTGCATGGCCATGAATACGGTCGGCCCCTTCCAGCTCCCGGGTCTGTTCACGCATCATCTCCAACTGCTGGGGCAGATCCATAATAGTCACTTCCACCTCCGGCGAATAAGCCACGCATTGCGTCGCCCAACGCCCGGTATTGCCGCCTACATCCAGTAACGTACGCACCGGATTGGCAAAAACAATCTCCAGAGCTTGCTTAAAGGAGTTGTCGGAATAGAAATGGTCGAAACCGAACCAGCTCTCCTGCACCTTTTCCGGCAGGCTGGACAAGCCTTCGTAAATGGTCGGCCAGTTACCGAAAACCTTCAGGCCTTCGGGCTTGCCATTCAGCAAAGCCTCTTCCAACCGGAACAGTCCCAGATAGTTCACATCGTGGTTGAAATCCATATTGACCCGGGCCATTTCATCGTTCAGCAGGAACCATCCGGCTTTTCCCAGATGGAAATGCCCGTCTTTCAACAGGATCGTACCGATCGTCAACGACGATTCCAACAACACCTGTACGGCATAATGGGAAAGGCCTGTCTTTTCCGCAATCTCATCCATCGTCAGGCCGCCCTGTGCTTCGCGGAGCATTCCGAAGATCCCGAATTTAACCATCAGGCGCGACACCTGGAAGACTACCGGGCCAAAAGCGATCTCCTGTGCCAGACGTTGCGCCTGTACAGCCGAAAAACGATCCTTTGCGTATATTTCTTTTTGAGGAGATGATAATTCCATGTTCTCTCTTATTCTATCTGTTATTTCCAGAAGTCATAGTAATTAAACCATTGTTCCGGAGATTGTTTCACTACCGATTCCAACGCCGAGACATACTGTTTCAGCAATCCCTGTCCGGGAACCACCCCTTTGACGCGCTTCTCCGGTTGCGCCAGTACAAAGTTAAACTTATAGTGCATTCCTTTCTCACGCACAGCGAAATAAAATACGACAGGTACCCCCAGGCGGGATGCCAGCAGAAAAGGGCCGGCAGGAAAAGAGGCCTCCGCACCGAGGATAGTTTCCTTAAAAGTCTGCGTGCCCTCCACATAACGGTCTCCCTGAAAACAAACATATTCCCCGTTGGCCAGGACATCCCTGATCCGGAATATATGTGTCAGATTATCTTCATTTACAGGGATAACCTTGTAGTTCTTTCCGTTCGTATTCTTCTCCAGTAACTCTTTTATCTTCTGATATTCGGCATCGAACATCACAATATTCATCTTCTTCCCGTAATCGTCGAAGAAAGGGGCGCCGATCTCCCAGTTGCCTACATGGGCACCGATCATCACCACTCCCTCGTTCCCGTTCAATACCTCCAGAAAATCGGAATATTGCGTACCGAAGTCAAAAGTATATTGTTCGGCCATCCCGGCACCGACCGCCACTTTATCGATCAGGGTTTGTCCCAACCGGTAATAATTCTTCAACAGGAAACAGGCGGAACGGAAACGGCTGTAACCCAGCCTTTGCCGCGCATATCTCCAGACCGCACAGGTCGCCTTCGGGGCAAACGGTACAAAATAGACCACGACCAGACAAAGAAATGCATACGCTGCCTTTACCCCCAGCCCTTTTATCAAGAGAATGAAGAAGAGGTAACCGAAAGAACCTCCGCGCGTTTTACCTTTCCAGCCTGTATCGTTACTATCACCCATTCACACGTGAGTCAATAAAGTCGTAGAAGTCCTGGAACGTTTTAATCCCGATAAAGTCCTGCGCTTTCAGGGTAAAGCCGAAGTTGTGCTCTACCAGTACGACCATATCCACCAGGTCGAGGCTATCGAGTTCGAGTGTCTGCATCAACGGGGCATCGGGCTGTATCAGTTCTATATCTATTTCGAACTCCTCCGATAGTTTCTCGTTGATCTTTTGAATTAATTCTGTGCTTGCCATTTGTTTATTGTCTGTTAAGATTTGAATTTCCTGATTATTAATGTAGAGTTGGTTCCTCCGAAGCCAAACGAGTTGGACAGGAACGTATCGAACTCCAGTTGTTTCGTTTCCGCCGGAATGTTCAACAAGGCAGAAGCCTCGTCGGGTTCCGTAAAGTTTAGATTGGGAGCGATAAACCCGTTCTGCATCATCAGCATGGAATAGATCACTTCGCTTGCCCCGGCCATCCACATCTCATGTCCGGTCATTGATTTGGTAGAGGTGACATACGGAGACGTTTCTCCGAAGACGGCAGCAATCGCCTTCGCCTCATTCAGGTCGCCCAGCGGAGTGGATGTTGCATGTGCATTTACATATTGTATATCGCAGGCAGCCAGTCCTGAGTCTTTCAATGCCATTTCGAGTGAGCGCTGTGGCCCGTCTACGTTCGGGACGGAAATATGTTCGCCGTTGGAAGAAAAGCCATAGCCTACCACTTCCGCCAGGATATTCGCCCCCCGCCGTTTGGCCGACTCGTAACTTTCAATGATAACGGTCGCCCCTCCCCCACTGGGAACCAGTCCGTCACGGTGTTTGTCAAACGGGCGCGATGCCTTTCCGGGCTCGTCCTCCCTGACAGAGAAAGCCGCCAGCCCATCGAAACTGCCGACCGAATACATATTCACTTCCTGCGCCCCGCCGCATACGATACAATCCTGCATACCCGAACGGATCAGGAAATATCCCATCCCAATGGCATGAGAACCGCTGGCACACGCACCGGAGATCGTAAAGTTGACACCCCGCAGCTTGAAAATAACCGACAGGTTCATCGTCACCGTCGAGTTCATGCTCTGAAAGATAGAGCCGGAACCGACCAGCGCCGTATTTCTTTTCTCACGGATGATATCCACCGCATTGATCACAGGAGCCGTACTGCTGTCGTTTCCGTAAAGGATACCGACTTCGTGGTTCAGCAGATACTCTTCGTCTATCCCCGCCTGTGCAAAAGCTTCGGCCGTTGCCAGATAAGCATATTCGCCCTGTTCGGGAAGACCGATACGCTGACGGCGATCCAGTACGCCTTTCAGGTTCGGTTTATCCAATAGTCCCGTTAATGCCGAGCGGTATCCGAATTCTTTACGAACCGGATCGATACCGATACCCGATTTCCCTTTATATAATGAAGTCTTTACCTCCTCCAGGTTCTTTCCGATGCAGGAGTAAATACCCATTCCTGTAATAACAACTCTATTCATATATCTTTATTATCAGGTATATAATCCTCCGTTTATTGAAATCACTTCGCCGGTAATATACGAGGCGGCAGGCGAAACAAGGAAAGCCACCAGGGCGGCCACCTCTTCCGGTTCGCCGAAGCGGCCTGCAGGCACCAGTTTTTTCAGCTCCGCTTCATCCAGATCGCCGGTCATATCCGTACGGATAAAACCGGGAGCAACAGCATTTACCGTGACCTTCTTCTTGGCTACTTCCTGCGCCAGCGCTTTGGTTGCCGCAATAATACCGCCTTTAGCCGCCGAATAATTGGTCTGTCCCGGCATCCCCTTTATCCCTGACAAGGAAACGATATTGACAATCCGTCCAAAACGTTTTACCAGCATGTCTTTCAATAAAGGCTGCGTAACGTTAAAGAAACCCGACAGGCTGATATCGAGCACACGGTGCCACTCCTCTCCGGTCATCCAGAGCAGGAGGTTATCTTTGCGAATGCCTGCGTTATTGATCAGCACTTCGATATAGGCATCCGGATGGGCTTCCGTCCATCCGTTAAGGGCAGCAGTCACTGCTGCGGCATCCGTTACGTCAAATTTCAGCAGTTCGCCGTCCGATCCTTTTTCGCGGACAAGTTGCAGGGCATGTTCTGCCTCCGTATCGTTACTCTGGTAGTTTATCAATAGGGCATATCCCATTTCCGCCAGCCTGACACTGACGGCACGCCCTATGCCGCGGCTTCCGCCTGTTACTAATGCGTATTTCATGCAATCGGTTCTAAATTCTTGTTCTTCAACCACTCGATCATTGTTTCGATCTCCTTGTATTTGGGAGTATCTTCGGTAAACACCGGGAAGAAAGAACGTATTTCGTTATAAATATCCTTTGTACGGGGAGACAACCGATCCTGTATCTTCAGGTAATCCACTGCCTGCACGATTGCCATAAAATGGATCGCCATCACCTGAAAACCGTTCTCTATAACTGTTTTAGCCAGCAGGGCGGAATTTGTCCCCATACTGACAATATCCTGGTTATCGTTATTATTCGGAATGCTGTGCACATACATCGGATTCGACAAGGTCTGACTCTCTGCCGTTGTGGAAGTTGCCGTAAACTGGGAAGCCTGCAATCCGTAGTTCAAGCCCAATACCCCCAGATTGACAAACGGCGGCAGAATACCGTTGATACGGTCATGGAACAGATAATTCAGCTGGCGCTCGGTCAGCATGGTTAATTTGGTTACGGCGATCTTCAGTTTGTCCATCTCAAAAGAGATATAATCGCCGTGGAAGTTACCCCCATGATATACATTTTCCGTTTCCGGGTCGACGATCGGGTTATCACAGGCAGAGTTCAGCTCGTCGATCAGTACCTTTTCCGCATTGACCATCTCGTCGAATACGGGGCCCAGTATCTGGGGAACACAACGCAGCGAATAATAAGGCTGTACCTTATGTTCAAATATCTTTTCCGTATGGCGACAGTATAATTCATTCTCACGTTTACGGACAGAAGAACTTCCCGCCACCCATTCACGCATGGCACGGGCAATCGTCTGCTGCCCTTCATGCCGTTTAACGCCGTTCAGGGCAGGCGACATGAAGTCGTCATACGAAGATGCGATCTCGTTCATCATCACGGAAGCTATTACCGACCAGGTAAGCAGCTGTTTGGCATAGATCAGGTTGACCATACCGATACCGGTCATGACCGATGTCCCGTTCGTTACGGACAGGCCTTCACGTATCTTCATAGTAAAAGGTTTCAGTCCGGTTTCCTTCATGACCTCTGCCGTATCGCGGCGTTCACCTTTATAGAAAACCTCGCCTTCACCGATCAGGGCCAACGCCATATGTGCCAGCTGCACAAGATCCCCACTGGCTCCCACACTGCCGTGTTCGGGAATATAAGGGCAAATATCCCGGTTGATAAACTCAACCAGCAATTCGACCAGTTCTACATGTACACCCGAATACCCCTGTAAAAAGGTCATCAGTCGTGCAATCATCGCCGCCTTGACATACAAAGGAGACAGCGGAGCACCCGCCCCGGTCGAATGACTGCGTATAATATTGTATTGTAACTGTTTCAGGGAATCATCCTCTATGCGGTACTGGGCCATCGGGCCAAAACCTGTATTAATCCCATAAATGATCTTATCCGCTGAAAAATCTTTCAAAAAAGTATAGCTATGATCCACCTTTGCCAAAGCCTCTGTGGATAATGTAAGTATTCTCTGTTGAAACAACAAAGCCCGTACTTCATTCAGGGTTAAGTTAGCATTGGGGTTGTATAATACATCCTTCACCATATATTCCTTTATATTCTCGTGCAAAAGTAGCTTTTTTGCTCAAGTATACAAAGCTAAGTAACACTTTAACTTAAAGTTATAAGCCTCCTCATTCCCCACAAGCTCTTTTCCCGGAAAATATGAAAGTCAAAGATGGATAAATCAATAAGATGTCACCGCACTCCAGCTACCCGACAATTGCAGGTTATTCACACCCAGCAAGGGTAGATTAACAGGGATGGAAACTGTAATATTCTTTATAGGAGTCAGAACTGTACTCAATATAGCACTCAGCAAAGGTATTCCTCCCAGTATACCATCGATATTCGCAATATTCCCAAGTTTTACACTCAGCGTAAGCGAATGGTTTCCATCGGTTTGCTGGGTATATGATTTAAGCCCTAAGTCGACAAAGGAATAATCGGCTTTATAACGCATATTCGTCGCCACGTTAGCCGTTACCGGATCTGTAATATCGATAAAAGCACCATTCAGCAAAAGAGGCCCGTCGATCGTATTCTCAATCAGAAAACCGGATATAAGCCCGTCACGTATGGCACTGATACGGCGAACATCGAAACTACCATGAAAACCACGGATAAGGATATCTTTTTCACTGTAAACATTTCCTCCGGTAAAATTAAACCTGAACCTGTTCACTCCGGTATAATAGTCTGTCACATTATTGTTCAGATCAACCGACTTCGGGAAATTATTAATACTGACAATGGCCGTACGAGCCGAATCGCCCACCCAGGGATTCAACAAAACACCGATTCCGCTAAGCGCTCCCTGCTGATTAGCATTTCCGGTCAGCGCCAATCCGATCTGATTTACTAATTGTTGCAGCAAAATATTATAAAGAGCATCTGTTACAGGAATCAGCAAAGCATCGGCTACAGCATTTACAACATTATCAGCAAGAGGGACAAGAGGAGTAACAGTAATTTGTTTTAATAAATACCGCAATGAGCCAGGAGTCGTTATCGATCCTCCTACCGTAGTTTGTATATAATTCTTATACTGTATCTGTGTCACAATATTGTTAACTAGTTGGTTAAGCGCTGTCTGTGCATCCACAAAATTACGGTGTACCTTAAACATTCCGATGATCCGTTGTAACACAATATTCGGATTCGGCGCAGCAGGCGAAAAACTCACCTTCGCTTCATAATATTCCGACGTATCGGAAAAAGGGCCGTTGGGCAATACGATACGTGCATCCGACATCTGCCCTTTATAGTTCAGTAACACATCTGCCACTCCCTGTCCACCGCCCGTAACAGGGTAAGGGAACAAATTCTTATCCGTGTTTCCCAGGAAAACAGCCGTATAGACTCCCCTTGGCAAAGTATCTCTTATGGCAGATAATGGCCAGGTCGTTGTCTCGGAAGTCAGAGGCAACACCTCTTTTTCCTTTACAAACGTCCCTGATTCATTATAAACAAGGTAACGAAGATGACGAACCCGCCCATCCAGGCCACTCACAGGAGTCCGGGTCATACCGCTTTCCGGTGAGAATGTTACTACAAAATATCCCTCCGGGACAACACCGGAGCCTCCGTCATCAGGAGTCTCTGCCGGCTTTTCCGTTTCAACGGGCGCCAATTCTTCCTTCTCACAGGCAGCAAAAAGCAAGAGCGGAAGCAAACCAACCCAAACAAGAATAAATGTCTTCATCTTCGTTACTCTTTTAATAGTTTTGAATACCATCCCAGGCATTATCATCCAGATTAATATTATTGGATAAGGTAAAACCCAAGTTGATTTTATTGTAATCACCATCAATCCGTACCCAATGGTTCGGTGAGAATATGATTCGATTGCCGGAGACAACATTGGCAACATCAGCAATCTTCACCGTGTACTGCTCCGTAATACCCGCATAAATAACATCCAGATATAAAAGCGTTTTACGTGCATCCAAAGTAGGCAACATAAACATGTTGAATGTGACTTTACCGGATGCGGGAGCTAATAACCCCAACGTCCTTACCCCGGTGTCACCGACAACCTGCCATTGCACAGGAGTACCATCAGCGGCCTTCACTGCCGTAACCAGCTGTTCGGCTCTCAAACGAATAGAGCTCACATAGGCGGGAATATTGGTAATATTCAGCGTTAAACCACTGGAAATCCTGTTTAACGTCCCTTTTATATTATTTACCAGCTCGGGTTTAAATAATCCTCCAACCGAAACAGTTCCATTATATCCATTACCCATACAGGAAAACAGTTCGGGAACATCCGTTGCATTGATCAACTTCAAATTCACATCGGCCAGGGTCGACGGCCGACCGGATATTCCCAGGTCGAAACGTCTGCCGGAAGCGGCCGGATTAGCGAAGTCATAATCATTCCGGTTATAACCGATCACCATTAACTGGTATGTCGAGCCGGCAGTCATCCGGAGCATAGCCGTATTCAAAGGGAATGCATTTAGATCGATCTGTTTGACGGCTGTATAATCCGGTACAAAATTGGCCGGATCATTCGCCAGGGATTCATTCGTCTTTTTAAACGGCAGGATCAATACCCGATTCACGGAAGGGGTAGCATCTCCCAACGCACGGGTGAGATTGCTCCCTTCTTCCATGATCGACAAAGGAACAGAAACCGTTCCGACTTCCTGATCGAGAGGAATATCATCCGTAGAACACCCTCCCAGCCATAAGGAAGCCAGGAGAGCGGCCCAAAAATAAACATCTGTTGTCCGACGCATAATATTCATACGACATTCAGTTTAAGGAGTCTGTAGAACCAAATCGTGAATAGCCACCCAGTTAGGAGAGATAGTGATGGTGATTGTTTGGTCAGTCAGCAAATCGATCGGATTATCGTTATCATTCGGATCATCCGGATCTCCAACAGTACTGCCTGCAGTCACTTTCCTACCTAACGTATAGAAATGGTTGGCCAGAATATCGAAGCTCGTACCTGTTCCGGGAGAAGAAACCGCCCATGTCCTGAGAGCTGTTCCACTCGCATCATACAAGCCCAAAGTCATTGTAATAGCACTAACAGGAACCATATATTTACCGCTAAGCTGTGAATTCGCAACTTTGACAACACCAGACCCAACCGTATTTCCGGTATAAACATCATTCGCTGTACCTTGTGTAGAAAGGTCGATATCGATAATATTGTACGGACTGGTTCCCGCTGTCGATCCGGCACCTGTAGAAAGGTTCGTCACTTTATTGGTGGCCGATACTGAAAGCCGCAGGTACTTAACAGCAGTTCCGTCTACCGTTGTCGGTACATTCTTAAAATATCCCAGAACACCGGCTATCTGACGAGTCATCTGGATACTGACACGGCTACCCTGGGCGATGATCGTATAAGGGGTAGAACCGGCAAAGATCTCCGTTTCGTTACCTGTCGTAGCAATAGTAGCCACCATATCTTCAAACTTAGTCGTGGAAGCAGTAGGTGATGTTATTGCAAACTGATTATCCGCTCCGACTCCAACCGCCAGGAACTTATAATCTCCCATAGCCAGTTTGTTCTCTTCCGGAACGGAAAAACGTTTGAAAGTCGTACCGTCCGTCCAGCCTGCAATATTGTACGATTTTTCAAAAAGATAATCCGAGCCACTCTTTTTAAAAGCATACACATCCACCTGGGTTACATGCTGGGTGGCTTCCTGGCTATAAACCGGAGCACGTGTCACCGAGCCACTCTCTATTTCATTCACTGCTGACAGTTCAAAAGTAACTGAACCGTTTTCACTCTCTACAGGATCTACGTTGTCTTCATTTGAACATGAGGCAAACATCAGTAAAGAAATTACTGATAAAAAAACAACACTTTTCATAAGCCGAAATTATTAAAGTAAATAACTAGAAAAAAGAATATATTATTTGGTGTTTAAGATATCCAAATGATGGATCATAGTCCACTCACCATCGACATACGTCCATATCTCCAATACGTCGGTGATCTTATTATAGTTAACCTCCACAGCAGTTACCTGATTTCGATTCATTATAAGAGGTATTTCCGGAACAACAAGTTCTTTAGATGCATTCCCGGAAGTACCGGAAAAGAAACGAAGGTGTAACTTCGAACTTCCCCCCGCCACAGAAGGTGCCAGCACAGTCTCAATAAGAGGTTTAACAGGCCCCGTTTTGTGAACAGTCGTATTCCCCGTATACTTCAAATAAGGATCTACCGTATCATATAATGAAGTAACTTTTTCTTCTACCTGCGTTATCTCAGACGGGAAATTCGAACAAAGCAGAAGCAAATCACCTTTAGCTCTCTCCAGCATTAACAGGTCGGAAAAAGGCTCGGAAGTAAAAGTGATATTTTTATTGGCAACATAAGTATCTGTCAACTCATTACCATTATTATGTAAAATACCGGTTGCCATATCCGATTGTATATTCCCCCACACAGTAAGATTATAATCACCCTGAGGCAAATTATTGAACTGAATTGTATAGAACTGGTCACTATCACTTAATGCATTATCTGACTTTTCTTCAACAATTTGTCCGGTTTTTATATCACGTAACTGATAATGCACCGTACTAATAAATGCACGATAAGGCAAGTTTTCATCTTTCTTTACCAGCTGGAAAACACTCTCTATATTTGAATAATTCTTATCCTTTACATATACTTTTACAGTATGTGTTATTACACAATCATCCATATCTTCTTTTATGCAAGATGATAATAAAAAAAGTATACCAATGGCATGAAGAAAATACACAATTCTTCCCATAATAAAACAAATTTATCTTGTGATTAACTTAACACCTAAAATACCGACCAGAGTCATTTTAGTACAAGGAAAGGACAGAGGAAGTATATTTCTTTCGATTTGCATATAGAACAGAAGCTGTAAAAGTTTTGTTTAAAAAGTAAATCCTCTTTTTGGTTAAAAATCAATCGTATAAAAGTTAAAGTAATAAACATTCAAATATACCCAAAAATGATTTATAAAAAGCCATTAAAATGCAAGGTAAATCAGATAAAAAGGATCAATGGAAATAAAAAAATAGAGCCTATATATGAAATATAAACTCTATTCACCTGATTTTACCACTAACTAAATAGTTAGTCAGTTTCACACACTCTCAAAACACTTTGCAAACATCTTATTACCTATAGACTATTACTTCCTTCTTTTTCAAATATTCCATATAGGTGATCTCCCCATTGGTTTGTCAAATCCAGAACATACGTATCTGCATCTAAACCACCTAAATCAATCATAGTATATTCTGCTTCTGAAGCCGAAACTCTCGCTTCATAAAGAACAATGCCATCTTTCGATATTCGTACAACAATATCGGAACGCTGGCTGGAACTTTGAATAGATAAGATATCCCCATTAATAACAGCAGAAATAGGAACAACTCCGGAAGCAGAACGATGCCCTTCTGTCCACCAACCGCCAAATGTAACTGCGGACATTGTCTTTGCAGACAAATCCTGTACTATTAATCCACTGAAAATAAGTACAAAAAATACACATACAATCCATGTAAACATTTTTTTACCCTTTACCATGATTTTAATTATTTGAGATGATTAATACATAACAAAGATATGTGTTTTGCAACAAACAAGGATAGAATCAATGTGGACATCCACAAATTATAAAATACTATTAATAAAGCAATTACCATCTATTATATCCATAAAATACGGACAAATCATTTTTCAATATTCCCAAAGAAAAGCGTCGACTGAAGTTTCCCTATCCAGGGGAGTAACCAAATGTTGGCTGATACGTTCTTTTAAACGCTGTTTCCGTTTAGTTACGGAAGAAGAGGAAATTCCTGTTAATGTCGCTATAATGGGGTTGCTCAGATGCAATTTAATCAGACAACAAATCCGGAGATCACTATCCGTTAATGTGGGGAAATCTTTCTGCAGACGATAAGTTAAATCCTCATAGACCATATTTACTAAATCGAAGATTTCAGTCCATTTATCATCTGTTATATAACGAGGAGATACTGCCAGGTTATTTAATACTTCCATTCGTTTTACCAATTCGTTACAAAGGAACTTTTCACGGTCATGCAAAACTGTATTTTGAACTGCCAAACATTCATAAGTCTCTATCTCAATTCCTTTTTCCTGTAACTTATAAATGTAGTTTTCTATATTCTCCTGTAAAAGCTTATTTTGACCAAGTAGTGATTCATTCTTTTGGCGAATACATTCAATTTCAAAAATTCTATCCTGCAAAGACTCCTGCAGTTCCGTATTTTCTTCTATTTGCAAAGATAATGATTTGATCAAACCTTCATTCTTTCTGATAACAGATTCATTTTCACGCAAATGAACTAAATGAGACTGCAACTGCTTTTTCGTTTTCTGAATATCACGCTCTTTACGCAATAATTTACGTTGGTAGACAAATATCAATGAACCGATTAGTATAAGCAATAAGATCAGAATGGACAAAGCACTTTTTATAAAATGACTTTTTTGAATCAACAATTGATTATTTTCGTTTAAAAGCTTTTGCCGGTCATATTTTGCCTGTATTTCAGCCACTTTCATACTACGATTAATATTCTCTACCGAATCCATATACATTCGATATAAATCATTATGCGCTATCGCTTCTTTATATTTTCCGAAATCCCGATACAAATAGTATAATTCCTGGCTTGCATTTTTTTTAACATATACATTCGTCGTATTCAACGCACTTTCTAAATAGTAATACGCCGAATCAAACTGCCCCATCAAGCGATATGTCTCTCCTATACCTAAACGTATCTGTGAAAAATCAAGGGAACCAGATCTTTCATCTATACCTAATGATTTTACCTGATAATACAAAGACGAATCCAGCTCCCCCATTCTGGTATATGCCATTGCTATTTCTGCACAAGCCGAAGTTAAAGCTCTTTGACTTCGACATTTTTCGGCAATATCTATAGCTTCCTTATAATAGCCCACAGCTTTATCCATATCGCCACAAATTATAGAAGCACGCCCTAAATATGAAAAAGAGTATGATATAGTTGCACTGTCTCCCAATAACAGGGAGTAATCATGAGCAAGCTTATAGGCCTCAGTTGTTTGAGTACATAAGTCCCTATGAAGATACAATGTTCCCAGATGGGAATTTATCAAACAGAGCAAATTATAATCCGTTGTATTCTTTGCTACATCCCGTGCACGTAAATAGAATGTTGCAGCTTCCTCTGCCCTATTCATATCGTAGTTCACACGTCCTTCATAATACAAGGCTGTTGCCTTTCTGAGCGGATCATCCTGTTTTTCAAAATATTCGAGAGCTCTATTTATTAAAGAATCCGACGTATGTTTCAGGTAATTTTTATCTCGAGCCTGTGTAATAAGCAAACACCAGGTAGCATACTGTAATTCATTTTCTGGAGACGGTATCTTCATTGAATCAAGAATAGCCAGAGCACTGTCCGGATGGCTCAACATTAAAGATTCGGCATGTACTAACTCAGGCGGCAATACTTCAGAGTGTTTATTACACATCACAAAAGTTAACAGACAGAGTATAAAGTAAAAAGCGCTTTTCATTCGTTTATCGTGTGTCATTATAAGTTAATCAGATAATTTCCGTCAGCTTCCAAGCCTGAATATGCTGTATCCCTTTATTGGAAGGAAAAGAGAAATCATCAAGAGACACAACATACTTTTCATAGTTATCCTGAATCGCTTCCAAAGAAGCATATTCGCGACGGACAGTTTGTTCGTCCGAAAGCAGATACGTACTTTGCAAATAAATAATACGATCACCTTTACTGGCCACAAAATCGACCTCTTTATCCCGCATCGCGCCCACATACACATTATATCCGGAACGTCGCAATTGTAAATAAATAAGATTTTCCAGTTTATAACCAATTCCGTAGGCAAAACCAGAATAAAGATAATTCTTAAAAGCAAGATCGTTAATATAATACTTACAATTACCCGATACAGTATCTTTCCCTTTTATATCATAGCGTTCAGCCTTATGAATCAAAAAAGTATTCTCAATATAACTTATATAGTTAGATATTGTATCATAAGTAGTTTTCCTTTTATTGCTTTTAAAGAAGTTCAGAATATTAGTGATCGAAACCAGGTTGGAGGCATTATTTATAAGATAAATAAAAATATCTTCCAGCAACTTCGGATCTTTTATACTGTTTCGTTGAATAATATCCCTTAATAAGACAGTATCTTTTATTGCCGCGATATAATTACGCTTGGTTTCATTATTGGGTAAAATAAATAACTCCGGCAAAGCCCCGCTTTCCATATATTCAATATAGCTTTGTCTGCTCTCACTTTTACCAGTTATGCCTGCATATTCTTGAAAGCTAAATGGAAATATTTCAAAATTCACATATCGCCCGGACAGAAGGGTAGCCAATTCTCCCGATAACATTTTCGAGTTCGAACCACTGATAAAGATTTCATAACTATCTATAAAGTTCTGAGAATAAGAGTTTACAAAATGCTCCCAGCCAGATATATTTTGTATTTCATCTATGAACAACCAAACTTTCCCATCAGGATTCAAAGCTTCTTTATACTGTTTCAACAAAGTTTCCAAATCATGATAATCTTGTACACAGTCAAAATCAGTAAATTCTTTATTGATATAAAATATATTCCGAGGATTTATTCCACTTTGAATTAACCGGTAAGCAATTTGCCGAAGCAGATAGCTTTTCCCTACACGACGCTGTCCTACAAGAACTTTGATCAGCTTATTTCCTGTGTAATCAAAAATCTTATCTGTATAACCAACCCGTATAAAACCTAATTCAGGAACATTCCCATTCCAAAAATTGTATTGACTCAGTAATGCAAAATTTTCTTCCATACTCGAAAATATTTCTTCAAATGTAAGAATATTCTTCCATACTCGAAAATATCACAGTGTCAAAATCATGTTTCCGGTCTTATTTCTGATTTGTCTACTTTACAAAAGCTCCTTTTTCAGGAAATCCGAAAGATGAAGATGCATAATCCCTTCCACATCGCTTCCTCTGTTGAACTCATCCAGACTAACTACATATTTCGGATAATTATCCTGGATAGCCATCAGGTTCCCAAATTCACGTTCCCGGGTTTTTTCATCCGGAATCAGATAAGTCACCTGTATATACACTTTCTTCCCCTGCTTTAAGGCAACAAAATCAATCTCTTGATTATCTTTCTGACCGACATATATTTCATATTGAAGAAAAGAAAGATGTAGATAAACAGCATTCTCCAACAATTTATGAATATCTCGTTGCAGGTTAAAGCCCAAACGGCAATTACGCAACCCCAGATCTTCAAAGAAATATTTATCCCCTATTTCAAATTTCTTCAATCCGTTTACATCTACCCGCCCTACTTTATTGATCAAATAAGCATTACCTAATGCTTTCAAATAATTTATCACCTGTGTTGTTGAAATATCTACCCGTTGAGATTTAAGATATTTACTGATATTATTGGCCGAGAACAAATTGCCGACATTATCTGCTGCATAAAGAGCCAGCGTTTCCAGGAAATCAACATTACGGATACCCTCGCGCTTGACTACATCCTTCAATAAAATGGTAGCATAGACATTTCGAAGATATTCGAACGCCAGTTCATCCGTCAATGCCAACTTTGAAAGATAGGGCATCCCTCCGTAAGTAAGATACAGGAGCAAGCTCTGATTATTATCCGGTAATTGGTGGAAAACAAGAAATTCCGTATAACTCAGGCTATGTATATGAAATTCTATATAACGTCCGGAAAGGAAGGTTGAAAGCTCACCTGACAACATCCGGGCATTACTACCCGTACAAAATATATCACAACTTTCTTTCGCCTGCAAACTGCGTAGCACATGTTCAAACCCTTCAATATCTTGTATTTCATCAATAAAAAGATAATTGTCACCCCCTTCTATTATTTTATCTTTCAGGTAAGCAAACAAATCATCTTCATTATGGATCATACGAAACTCCTCATGTTCCATATTGATATATATGATGTTGGCATCCACATTTTCCTTACGAATATCTTCCATCAACTGCATCATGATGTAGCTTTTACCCACTCGGCGTTGACCGGTGAGCACTTTTATAATGCCTTTACCAATAAAAGGTTTTATTCGTTTGCTATAAACAGGCCGCTCTATTATCTTCATAATTTTATAAGTTATACTTGATAAACGAAGCAAATATAGCATTTTTATCAATCATAACTTATAAACAACAGAAAATATAACTATATATAAGTTATGTTTGATAACCCAACAATGATACAGCAGTATCGTCGTACTTTCTTTCATTCAAAATGAAAGATATCATTCATTATTATCGAAAGATATTTTATCTTTGTAGCAAAAGGTTATTCCTGTTAAGATTACGGCTATGATAAGACAAGAAGAAATAAGCCTGGTGATAGACTCACAGCGGGAAGTGTTTTTGAAACAAGATTCTGGCTTTAGCCGCGATGCCTTGTCCCAGATACCAATAGTGAATTCATTCGCGACCATCATAACCGGGATACGTCGTTGCGGGAAAAGTACATTATTGCTACAATTACTTCGCCGGGATTATCAGAATGCCATATATCTTAATTTTGACGATATACGTCTTTCCGGTTTTGAAACAGCCGACTTTACCCGTCTGCACAAAGAAATTGAACGTAGAGAAATACGGGTATTATTCTTCGATGAAGTGCAGGTCATAGAAAACTGGGAAAAGTTTATTAACCAATTATTACGTGAAGGTTATAAAGTTTTTATTACCGGTTCTAATGCCTCTATGCTTAGTGTAGAGCTAGGCACACACCTTACAGGCAGATATTTATCAATGGAACTGTTTCCGTTTTCCTACTCCGAGTTTATTCGTTTCAAAAAATTGAACAATGACGAAAATGCAGTGATCGATTATCTGAAGACAGGAGGAATTCCCGAGTATGTGAAAAGTAGCGTTTCATACGTACTGAATGCTTTAGTGGATGATATATTAATGCGTGATATAGCAATCAGACATTCTGTTCGGGATGTTAATTCACTGCGTCAACTCACTGCATACCTGATAACCAATATTGGAAATCTTGTTTCCGCAAATAAGTTGGCAGGAATGTTCGATATAAAATCGCCGGCAACCTTTCTGGAATACTTTTCATTCCTGAAAGACGCTTATCTACTGGATTTCATCCCCATGTTCAGCCATTCACTGAAGATACAGGCACGTAACCCCAAAAAAGTGTATGTGACAGATATGGGGCTCTACACTGAAAACGCCCTATCAACCAGTGACAATATGGGCAGGCGCCTGGAAAACCTCGTTTTCTTACATCTGCGCAGAAAATACAAACATATTTTCTATTATAAAGACCGTGGCGAGTGCGATTTTATCGCAATTGAGAAAAGCACTGTAAAAGAAGCCATACAAGTCTGTTTGACTATCACCAATGAAAACTTCGACCGTGAATATAACGGCTTATTGGAAGCCATACAAAATCTCGGCATAAAACAAGGTACTATTGTAACCCTTAACCAGAGTGACACATTTGAAAAAGACGGCATAATCATCAAAATGATGCCTGCCGCCTCTTTATTGTATGTTTAATGATGTCCGAATGACTTAACATAAAAGATTCGGCATGTACTAATTCAAGCGACAACACTTCAAAGCGTTTATTACACATCACAAAAGTTAACAGACAGGATATAAGGTAAAAAGCGCTTTTCATTCATTTATCGTGTGTTATTCAAAGTGGAAAATTAGTAATTTTTCCACTAATTCAGGTACTATTATATAGAATAAATCATAGGAATAGACCCGATTCTTTAACACTTGTACTTACAACATCTCTTTTTTCAATCTAAGAAAGGGAAAAAGATGGAATTATGCCCACTTCTTTCCCTTGTATTTTGCTCCTTGTTGACTAACTGATTAAAAATTTACTCTTACACCTTCGTAAACAGCCATAAAAAGACGTTCCATTTCTTCCAGTTTCAACTTACGTGGATTGAATCCTGTACACGGATCAGACATTGCATGTTCAGCCATACGCTTTACTTCCTGATCCCAAGTCTCTTGCTCAATACCACAAGCCTTTACCGACGGTGCAACATTTACTTCTGTGCGCAACACCTCTATTGCTGTAGCAAACTCCTCACTAGTGCTTTTTCCCAACAAACGTGCAAGGTCTGCGTAACGTCCGGTTACAGCAGCATTATAACGAATTACACTCGGCAGAACAATCGCATTGGCACAACCGTGAGGAATACCAAAAGTTCCACCAATCTGATGAGCCATCGAATGAGCAATACCCAACCACGCATTAGTAAAGGCATATCCTCCAAGACAAGAAGCATCGTGCATATTCTGTCTTACAGTTTCGTTTTGAGGATCAGCTATTGCTTGTTTGAGATTATTAAAGATAAGTTCAATACCACCTTTGGCAAATGCATCAGCATAATTATCGTCAATATTAGAAACGTAGGCTTCCACGCAGTGAGTCAGCGCATCAAGTCCTGTATTTGCAGTAACATCAGCAGGCATCGATTTACATAATACTCCATCGACGATTGATATATCTGGAAGCAACTCATACGAAACTAACGGGTATTTCACATTGTTCGTACGATCAGTAATAACTGCCAATGCTGTAATTTCCGTACCTGTTCCGCTGGTTGAAGGGATAGCAATAAAGCGTGCCTTGTTACGCAACGGTGGAATACCACCAATTTGAGTCATTGTTTCAAACGTCAGTTCAGGATGTTCATACAAAGCCCACATAGCTTTTGCTGCATCAATTGCCGAACAACCACCTAATCCGATCACCCAATCGGGTTGAAACTCCATAAAAAGGGTTGCGCCCCGTCGGGCTGTTTCAATGGACGGGTCTGCCTCTACGCCACTAAATACGGTATGTTGCAATCCGGCTTCATCTAAAAGAGCCGCAACCTTCTGTAAACTTCCGTTTTTAACCACCGAACTACCGCCAATTACAATGACAGCCTTTTTACCTTTAATGTTTTTAAGTTCACCAAGTGAACCTACTCCGTGATAAAGCTCCGGAGTTCCAAATAATTTAGCCATACTATTTTATCTTTAGAATTATGCCGCAAAGTTACCGCTGTTCTTTGTAGCCGGATTTATAAAATAGGGCTGATGATTTATAAAATAGGGAAACAACTACAACTTTCCTGCAGACAATCGCAAAACATGTTCTTTCAACTCCGATGGTGTCATTGAGAATTTAGTGGCAATATATTTATTCAAAGCTGACTGTGAGGAAAAGCCAAACCTGAATGCCATTTCTTTCAACGTGATGTCTTCATACAAGAAACATTTCTTAATTTCCAACGATAAACGTTCATGAATTAATACGGATGGGGATATTCCACTATAAAGCAGGCATAAAGCTGTCAGTTTTTTGGCAGACACCCCTAATCGAGTGGTATAAAAATTCAATTTACGCTCCGTGGCATAATACTCGTCTATCAAGGATCGAAAATGAATGTAATGTTGAATATCCTTATCCGCACCTGAAGGTGAATGATAGGTTGGGGCTTGGTCTATTAATTTTAGAAGAAGTATCTTCATCATGAACTTAATCTGCATTTTTCGAATCAGATTAAGTTCTGCATACAATTCACGAATATTTTGTTCGATGGTGAGTAAACTTAAAAACTCTTTTTCTTTACCATTAAAAGAGATTGAGTTTAGCCTTTTGTGAATATCCAAATTATATTCTTTCAATTCATTGGCAAGTATCTCCGAACAAAACACTGTCTTGTCAAATAAAACAACCTTACCTTCTGCATCCGCAGAAAACTTACATTTGTGTATTTGCTGAGGGAAAACGACAGCTGCAGCAGGTGACTCAATGGAATGTGTAACAAAATCGATTGTATGAATAGCCGAACCTTTTGTCAGCAATACTATTTGATAATAATCATGCCGATGCAACTCTTCGGGGTGAACATACATTGCGTCAGGAAAGCTATCCACCCCGAAATTCATACATTTTCCCCCACTTAAAAGATCTGTAAGTTGTATGGTCTGCAATTTTTGTCTAACAATATCTATCATTGTTTTTTACTTGTTATACTTATAGTTACACAATACAAAGGTATTGAAAAAACTGAAAGTCAAGGACAGAAAGTTATATTTTCATTCTTCTTCCCTTACGGATAATTATTTCGTATATATTCCAAAAAGATCCCGATCTCCTGAACAATTCACCCCGTTGTTTTGTATATTTGTAGCCAACTTATTCAGTGGCCGATAATTGTCGACCAACTGGCCGATAGTTATGAGCCAGTTGGCTGATAAATGTGAGCAGGCTGGCCGACAATTATCAGCCAGCAATTACCCGGCGAAAAAAAGAGATTACTCCTAAGAATAATTACAAACAGATCGTAACCCAAATAAACAGATATGGGAATAAAATTCAAGATACACGACACTCCACAGCCCAACGGCAGGAAAGGAAAGGCTCTAAGCCATGCCCGGGCTTTATCACGCGGGACTGTGAAAATGGATGATCTTTGCGAAATTATCTGCCAACGCGGATCGATTTCTTCCGCCGATGTCAAAGCCGTACTCGACTCGTTTGTATGGGCAATCGGACATTCATTAAAATATGGAGACAACGTAGAACTGGAAGACTTGGGACATTTCTCTCCTTCCCTACGTACCCATCCACTACCGGACGGAAAAATGCGGGTGACAGTAGACAATGTAAATTTCCGCTGTTCTAAAAAGTTGAAAGAGACATTGAAAGCAGCCAAACTGGAACAGGTCAGTCCACCCGCCAAACAGACTTTTCCCCAACGTAAAGCCAAGCTAATCAAATATCTGGAGCGAAACGAACATATCACAACACGAGGATACTCCATTCTCAACGATTGTTCACGCTATCAGGCACAGAAGGATTTGAAACTGTTAGTAACCGATAAAGAAATATATCAATTGGGAAGTGGTACACACATTATGTTTGTGTTACCCGATGATAATGATAATAAATAAGTAACTAAATAATAAATATATAGTAATGAGACAACAACGACTCCTCTGTCTTTTCCTGCTGACCTTCTTCAGCCTTTTCCAGCTGGCAGCACAACAGCAGGAACTGCAACCACTGCCTATCGATCCGCAGGTTCGTTATGGTAAGTTACCCAACGGATTAACGTATTATATCCGTCACAACAAACTGCCGAAAGAACGGGCGGACTTCTATATCGCCCAGAATGTAGGTTCCATGCTGGAAGAAGAAAACCAGCGCGGACTGGCTCACTTCCTGGAACACATGGCCTTTAACGGATCGAAAAACTTCCCCGATAAAGGGATGGATGAATTTACCGAAAGTGTCGGTATGCGTGGCGGTGAAAACTTTAATGCTTATACCAGCTTCGATGAAACGGTGTATATGATCATGAATGCACCGGTAACCCGTGAAAGCGTAGTCGACTCCTGCCTGCTGATCCTGCACGACTGGTCGAACTTCATTACGCTGGCCGACTCTGCGATCGAAAAGGAACGCGGCGTGATCCGTGAAGAATGGCGTACACGACAGGATGCACAGGCTCGTCTCTGGGAACAACAATTGCCGAAAATGTATCCGAACAGCCGTTATGCCCATCGGATGCCGATCGGAACGATCGATGTAATCAACAATTTCAAACCGGATGAACTACGCGATTATTATCATAAATGGTACCGTCCGGATCTGCAGGCTATCATTATTGTAGGAGATATTAATGTCGACCGGGTAGAAGCGGCCGTTAAAAAGATATTTGCTGATATTCCGGCTCCGGTAAACCCGGCTCCGCGTAAAATGTTCGAAGTAGCCGACAACGATATGCCGCTGATCTCCATTGCAACGGATAAGGAAGCATCAAACACCATCTTATCCATCTTCTACAAACATGAGAAGATGCCGCAGGATATGTACGGAACGATTGCCGGCGTGGTAAAAGATTATATCCAGAGCGTAGCCGCCACAATGATGAACGAACGTTTCAACGAAATGGTACAGAAAGCCAATCCCCCGTTCGTTGCAGCCCAGGCTTCAGACGGCGATTATATGATCTCGAAGACGAAAGGTGCCTGGTCGGTTGCCGCACTGGTGAAGGAAAACGAAGTGGACTCAGCGATGAATGCATTGGTGACAGAGACGGAGCGTGTAAAACGTTTCGGTTTCACACCTTCGGAATACGACCGTGCCCGTATCAATGTGCTGAAACAGTACGAGTCTATTTATAACGACCGCGATAAACAACGCAACAGTGCCTTCACCAATGAATATGTGCGCCATTTCACAGAAGGCGGATATATCCCGGGGATCGAAACCGAATATGCACTGATCGGGCAGATCGCCCAGGCGGTTCCGGTGGAACAGGTCAACAAATATATTCAGGATATGATCGACGAAAAGAATATCGTTATCAGCTTGACCGGGCCTGAAAAAGAGGGCATCACTTACCCTACGGACGAGGAGCTGCTTCGCGACTTTATGAAAGCGCAACGTATCCCTGTCGAACCCTATAAGGAAACTCTTTCCAACGAGCCGCTGATCTCTGAACTGCCTGCTCCCGGCAAGATTACGGAGAGTAAAGAAGATCCGCTGTTCGGTGCAACCGTATTGACTTTAAGCAACGGCATCAAAGTGGTATTGAAACATACCGACTTCAAAAAAGATGAAATCGTTATGACGGCAACCAGCCCGGGCGGAAGCACGCTGTTCGGCAACAAGGACATCGACAACCTGAAAATATTCAACGAAGTCATCGATTTGGGTGGCCTGGGTAACTTCTCGTCAACCGACCTGAACAAACTTCTGGCCGGAAAGAAAGTGTCCTGTTCTCCATCACTGGGAATGGATAGTGAAAATATGAACGGTTCTTCCACACCTTCCGACCTGAAAACGTTGTTCGAACTGATCTATCTCTATTTCACCGCTCCAAGAATGGACGAAGAGGCATACGCATCGTTCGAGAACCGTATGATCGCCCAGCTAAAAAACGTGGAACTGAACCCGATGGTGGCTTTCAGCGACTCGCTGACCAAGGCTATTTACAATAACAACCCGCGCGCCATGCGTATCGAGCCAGCTGATTTCAAAAACATAAGTTACCCGCGTATCATGGAAATGTATAAAGAGCGTTTCGGTGATGCTTCCGGCTTCGTCTTCACTTTCGTAGGAAATATCGATACCGATAGTATCCGTCCGCTGGTAGAACAATACCTGGCAACCTTGCCGGCCAACGGTAAAATTGAAAAAGGAAATGTAAAAGAAGTCCCGCCCATCCGCAAAGGCGAATACGTCAACCGTTTCAAACGCCAGATGGAAACCCCGAAAGCTTCCGTCGTAAACTTCTATTCCGGTCAGATAGATTACAACCTGGAAAACATCCTTACGGCAACCATGTTGAAGCAGGTGCTTGACCTTGTTTATATGGAAAAGGTACGTGAGGAAGAGGGTGGAACATACGGTGTACAAACATCTGCACGTATCTCCACTTTCCCCGAGGGACAAACCTTCCTGCAGGCTTACTTCGATACCGACCCGGATAAACGGGAACAGATGAACACAATCGTCCGCAACGAGCTGAAACGTATCTCCGATATCGGCCCGCGTCCCGAAGATTTCAAAAAGACGCAGGACAATATTCTGAAACGTCATGCAGAAAACCAACAGGAAAACAGTTACTGGCTGAATACGCTGGATAATTATTACTACAAAGGCTTCGACGGTGCAACAAAGTATGTCGAAACGCTGAATAGTATTACTCCGGCTAAAATACAGGCTTTTACCAAAAAGCTACTTGGTCAGGGAAATAGTATCGAGGTGGTGATGGAGCCGTAAATAAAGAGCAAATTGAGAAACTACAAGTAAAAAAATATTCTCAATTTGCTCTTACTTCTATTCATTACAACACAAAAAATCACTATTCTATACTAAATAATCATATTTATTAATATATCTTCATTTAATCTATTTGCAATTGAATATATGTTTATCGAATAATAAAATATACAAAAGTAATTTTGAATTGTATTTATTAATCATTTAAATTATAAGTCATGAAAAAATTACTATTCAAAATTATGGTACTGACAGCCATATGTGCAATGACATCTTGTTCAGATAATATATTATCTGATGATGGTAGTATTCCTGTAACAAAAGCATCTTCCACCGAACAGAAAGATCTTACAGCAATAGGAATAAATTTAATGGAATCATTTAATGCAACTCCATTACGTTCTAATACCCTGCTTTATCCTGATTATTACTGCGGTGCATACATTGATAATAATAATTTTGTTATTCTTGTTAATAAAGACACGGCTCTGTATAAAGATAATTTCATACAGAGAACAAAAAGTAACGATTTTATTCTGAAATTAGCAACATATTCAATGAATGAATTAAATGAAACATTAGATTTACTAAATTCATTTATGTTCAACGAAGTAAATAAATCTATAATTGAAAAATGCGGATTAGAAAGTTTTGGACTTCTTCCTAACAAAAATAGAATATTCATTGAATTGAATGATTGCAACGAGGAAAAAATCACTCAATTCAAAGGTCTTGTTATGGATTCGCCAATGCTAGTATTTGAAAAATCAGTTGACAAAATAATGGCACATGCAGAGGTTTATCCTGGAGAAGAATGCCAAGGTTCTGGGGTCGGGTCTTTTGGATATCGAGCACGTTCAAATGGATCCAATGGCATAGTAGCATCAGGCCATGTTGTAAGGAGTTATGGAGAGTCTGTTTATGGGCCTGAAGGCTTTATTGGAACATGTACAAATACAATGATTGGTGGTTCAGTTGATGCAGCTTTTGTACAAACGAATAATCCTAGCAACTACACATTTTGGCAAAATATCTATATATCATCTTATGTAGAAACTCCTTTTCAAGGAGCAAATGTAACTATGGAGGGTAAAAATAATCATGCAGGATTAAGATCACAAGTCATTGCAACTAATGTTACCGGAACAATAACTATTCCTAGTATGGGAATAAAAGTAACACTTTACGGACTAACTAAAGCGAATTATCCTAGTCAAGACGGAGATAGTGGTGGAATCGTTTATTCAGGTAGTAATAATATTTATGGAATACATGAAGCTGCAGGTGGTGGCTATTCATACTTCATTTCTGCGTCAGAAATAAATAGAACAATGAATCTCACAACATACTAAACCTATAATAAATACGAAAGTACTATGGAAAACCATAATACTTTCGTATTTTTATCATCCACTATATACAAAGTATGAAACAACTCCTAACAATACTAATTATAATACTATTCCTTTGTTATTGTACAAGTCCCAACAAGGATAGTTCCATCAACTCCAATCAGGATTTTGCTCAAAAAAAGATTTTGGAGCAAAGGAATAAATCAGAGGGTGAAGCTTATCCCCTTAAACCCGAAAATTGGCCAAGAAGAATTTCATTGGCTACATATAGAAAAAACTTATTAACAATCAGAGATTATTATAGAGAGAAGAAAAAATACCCGGATTTCTATGGTGGGAATTTTACTGATGATGATTATAATCTCATAATCTATATTGTAGGAGATACATTGAAAGGGAAAAAAGAAATGACCAAAATTCTTAATAGTACAGACTTTTCTATTAAATCATGTAATTTTTCGTATAACCATCTGACAAAGGTAGATAGTATATTAACCCAATTTCTTCAAGATAAAAAGAACAGTTCTATTATAGATAGTATCAAGATAGTAGGTCATATGCTGAATTTTGAAGATAATCACATATATGTAAGCCTGAAAGAATGTAGTGATACCATTATAAATGCCTTTAAAAACACTATTTTAAATGATAAATGTATCGTCTTTATAAAAGAGGATCCTAATGCTCCCATAATAATAACAGAGTAAATATTTCATATTTACTCCCTGCATAATGAATCTATATTAATAAATACAAGGCATTCCCATAATTTTTTCATTTTTTGTTTGACGGTTCAGACATTATTCTTACTTTGCGTTGATACGTTGAAAATAAGACGCCACATAAACACCATTTAACAAAAAAGAAATTGTATGAAAACGAATATAGCCTTACTAATAGAACAGTCCGTAAATGAGCTTGACTCCTTGAACAAAGGTTTACGGCTTACCACGGAAGAACAATCCTTTTTCTGTGAACACTTCAAACGAGAAGAAATAAAGAAAAATGAATTTTCCATCAAAATCGGTGATTTTGAGAACTATCTTTACTTCATAGAAAAAGGTATCCTCCGTTATTGGACTACTACTAGTCATAATGATCCTGATAAGGAAATTACTTTTTGGTTCTCCTTTCCCGGAGAATTTGCGAATTCCTATTTCTCTCTTAAGCAAAAAGAACCCTCTATCATAAATATTCAAGCTCTGACTAACTGTATAATCTGGAAATTGGCAAAGCAAGACCTGGTCAACTTATATGAAACCTCCTTGAATATAAATAAAATCGCACGAATCGTTCTAGAAGATGCTTTAGTACGAAAGATTAACCGAGAAATACAATTATTGGGACTTTCATGTGAAGAAATATATAAAGAGCTAATGACTAAAAACAAAGATTTTATTCAACAAATTCCTTTAAAATATATAGCTTCTTATATAGGAGTAGCTCCTCAAACACTAAGCCAGATCCGTAAAAAGATCCATTAAATATATTATTTCCTTTTATAGTTATAATTCCAAAAACAGTTTACCTTATGCAAAACAAATTCGACAACATGACATTAAAAGACTTTGAGAACCGGGGAGAAGACCTTTTGACCAGAGCCAAACAAATAGATGATTATATTTCATATAGACATCAAATCCAACATTTGCCCTACCGTGTTATCTCATTAACAGGTTCCAATGCACGAATGAAATTGATAGATCCTTACTCCAATAAAGAAAAAGAAGTAATCAGCTACGTATCAAATGATTATCTAGGGATATCACACCATCCGGAAGTAATAAAAGCCGGTATAAAAGCACTAGAACAGTATGGAGCCGGTGCTGGTGCCAGTCCATTAATCGGGGGACATAATTTTTTACATGAGCAATTAGAGCAGGAAATCGCCCGTTTCATGAAAAACGAATACGCTCTATCATACACTTCCGGATATGCAGCCAATTCAAGCACCTTACTCTCATTAATGGGAAAACAGGATATTGCAATAATGGATATGTTCACACATGCCAGTGTTTTTGATGGTTGCTTATGTACCAATACGAAAAGATTTCTCCATAACAATGTAGATTCACTTATTCATGTACTAAAAAACGCAGGAGATTTCAAAAATAAGTTTGTTATTATAGACGGCGTGTATTCACAAGATGGCGATATCGCTCCGTTAGATAAAATATATACGGTCTGTAAGGAATTTGGTGCTTACTTAATTGTGGATGATGCACATGGAATTGGTGTCTTAGGAAAAACAGGAAGAGGAATTATTGAAGATTATGACCTATTGGATAAGGTAGATATGATAACCGGAACATTCAGCAAGTCTTTTGGATGTGTTGGCGGATATGCAATTGCCAGAAAAGAAATCATAACTTTATTAAGATATTATTCAAGACAAAATATATTCTCCGCTGCTGCCACTCCGCAAACGGCTGCTTCCGCCATTAAAGCGATCCAGCTCGTTGATAAGGAACCGCAATTAAGAAACAACCTACTTGATAACATCAATTACTTTAAGAAAGGACTTGAGCAACTACACCTGGATTTCGGGAATACAGAATCAGCTATATTTCCTGTTATGGTGCGTAGTGAACAAAATGTAAAAGAGGCTGCTCGTGTATTGTTCGATCGAGGTATATATGTAAATCCGATTAGTTATCCGGCTGTCCCTGAGAAGTTATCCCGGTTACGTTTCAGCGTAACAGCCATGCATACAACAGAAGATTTGGATCAAACGTTGGATATTCTTGAATCAATTAAGAGCACATATAATCTAATAAAAGAATAATACTGCTATGAAAACATATATAGAAATGTTAAATTATTAAATTTAATGAGGGTGTGCCAAACTAAAATGAACTCTAAAAATTAGACAAAAAACTTTTGGAATTCACTTTAGTTTGGCACACCCGTTTATATCTTTCCTCTATAAATCTAGTCACGTAAGAATCTTGATGTTACCATCTTATCAAGAAGTCAAACGAAAAGTCTCGGGCATCCGTTGTTCGATCTCAGGCTCTTGCACACAAAGTGTTTAGTCTCATTTACCAAAAGTAAGGTTGACAAATACAAAATGTAGTTAATTAATACTCATAAATCAACAACTCAATATAAACAACTATATAAATTAATGAAAATTCAGATTCATAGTCAAATTATGAATACATATTCATCTTAGCCATGCATAATATTACTTAATTTTGAAGTGAAAACAAGAATTTATCACATTAAAACAAATATAGTCCATGCTTTCAATTCATAAAACATTTACAATATTATTATTATTCATTACTCTCACTCTTTTTTCTTGTAATAAAGAAACAATATCAATAGAATCATCTATTAATAAGACCTATGTCTTTGATGGCAGTTATTTATTAACAGATTTAAATTTATACCTTGGAAAAAGGGGATTAATAAAAGATTTTAATGAACAAAAAGCATTAACCTTTTGGCCTAATATTAAAATGCCTTACTCTGATACAATAATAATTAACGAAAATTCAGATTCACTAATTCTGAAAATCAAATCAATGGATCCAATTTACTTTGAAACACACAAACATAATGATTCTATATTCATTTTAAGAAATGATCAATCATACACCTTTTTCTGTACAGTAGATAACAACAATGACGAAATTACAACACATCTCGGTTTTTATATTGTGCGCAAATCTAATAACGCATTGGGAGTCAGTTTATGGAAAGGAAGTGATTTTGATTTACAATCATTTAATAAAATATTTCACAAAAATGGTTATTTTGAAAAACCTAGTGATATGTTAAATAACAATGATATAGCTGCTTGGTGCAATATATATTATAGGTTTAAGAAAATGAATTAGTATAAGCTAAATAATATCAAACAATTAAAAAGCGAAGATTATGAAAAAGAAAATTTATTATTTTGCAATTTTATTACTTATTTTTGCATCTTGTTCTAAAGAAGATCTGGAATATAGTGATATCAGTGAAAGTAGTTCAGACAAGATCTACACACCAGATCCCATTATTATCCCTTCCAAAACTCTTGATTGGGATGAATCTTTTCATCCTTATGGAATAATAAGTAAAGGACAAAATCAAAGTTCTGAAATAGCAATTACCTCTGTTAATTTATTTATTGGAGGAGTCTATACTGCAGCTTCTATAAATGATTTAACTATAAATCCTATAAATAAACCTGTAAAATCAATTTCTGTAGCTTATACTTTTCCAGGATTTTTTACAGACGTAATTCCAACTCCTGGAGTTGTATCTATGTATACATCTTTAGGTAAAGCTGTAGAATCTCCTAAATTTTCAGGACAACAATCATTGTCATTTGAATATGATTTTCGACAGTTCTCATATTATAATGAAATGAAATTAGCATTTGGAGGAAATATCAATATTTTCAATATTTTAAAAATAGATGCAACATACGAAAGCGGTAAAATAAAGCAAAAAACTGGTCTATTTGCAAGAATCCTACAGAAGAATTTCTCTGTAATCATGGATTATCCTACTGATGGTAATATTTTCAAGAATCAATCAGATTTAGCTGCAACATCTCATCTATCCCCTGTGTATATTAATTCAGTCACTTTTGGAAGAATGGGTATAATATCAATAGAAAGCGAATCAAATTATGAAGAAGTAAAGAAGGCTTTTAAATTAGCTTTAACCGTAAAAGCTGTCGGAGGTGAGTTACAACTAGATGCCACATCCAAAGAATTACTCGAAAAAGCAGAAATTCGGATTTTAGTTTACGGTGGAGCAGGCTCAGAAGTAGCAAAATTAGTAATGGGATTCGACAAATTTCAAGAATTTATTGTAAATGGGGGAGAATTTTCAAAAGAAGTTCCTGGTGTACCTATATTCTTTACTTGTAATTACGCAAGTGATAACTCTATATTTTCAACATCATTTACAACCAATTAATCATGAAAAACTATATAAATATAACAGCGTTAATTTTCTGTTTCACAATTGTTTTATCATGTTCAAACGAAGATGAAAACGACATCACTAGTATGATAGAATCAGTAAAAAACACTCCTCTATCAATTGATATATCTACATATAGAAATATAGAAAACATAGATTCAATTAGCTTATTAACAAAATCTTCTGGAAATCCTTTAATACAGGTAAGAAATGTTGAAACATCAGAATCTATTGTGCTTCCTGAGCTTTTGCCTCATGTATGGCTTGGAAATATCATAAAGAAAAGTTCAGTAGCTGATTTGGATTATAAACCCTTAACATATCAAAGAAATCCGATAAGAGTGGGATTAACTTTACTTGGAACAACAGCTAGTACAATCAATAATCCTTCTTATATAACCATTGGCCAATATGTTGAATCTCAAACTCAAAAAGGTAATTTCAGTCAGAATCAGGAATTCAATTTTTCTGTAGAACAATTCACTTCATATAATGAACTCAAAAGTTCATTTGGAAGCAACAAAGACGTATCAGGGCTATTCTGGGGTTATTCGACAGAAGAAGGTGGAGAGGATATAACCATTTCTAAATCAACCGGACTTACTGTAAGATTTTACCAAACCAGTTTTAAAGCCATTATGGACTATCCTCAAAACGGTATAGCTTCTATACCTGAAAATGAAATTGACGAAGCTGTCTATATGAATTCTATTGCTTACGGACGATTAGGTGTTTTAACATTGGAGACTGATTCTTCTGTTAATACATCTAAGGAATATATCAATAAAGTATTTAAATCAATTTTTATAAATAATTCAACGAATTTCACTAAAGAAGAGAAAGATTTTCTACAAAGTTGTGATTTTAAAGTATATTTAGTTGCAGGGAATGGGATGAGTTCGGCTCAATCATTTACTGGTTTAACTGGCTTCTTAAACCATATAAAAAAGGGAACCTTTAGCAAAAATGAACCAGGAGTACCCATATTTGTAACTTACGCTCATGCTAGAGACAATTCACCACTATTAATAAAATTCACTTATAATATTAAAATAATACCGGTTTATGTTGAAATGACAGAAGAAAGTCTTGAAAGTTCATTTAAAAACCTTTATTTGACTTTTTATAAAAATTCTTCTAAAATTCCAACAATTGCACCATCTTTTATACAATTCGAAATTTCTCATAGAAATAAATTTATTACTTATCGACCAAATCATAAGGAAACTATATCATATGAAGATATAAAAATTAAAAACAGTAGTCATAAGACAACATTAAAAGTAGTATCTGAAGCCAGATATAATCAATCTCATAGTGTTGGTCAAGTAGATATGTGGGATAGATACCATTCGTATACTCTTAAGGAAAGTCCATATTATCGCATTTTAGGAACAAAAAAATTCGGATGGGATTAATTAGTGACCTAAGTCCTTCATCAGAGGCCAGGTAATTTAAGATATAGACAATAAAATGCTAACAGACAACATTAAAGAAACAGACTTTAGTAACTTGGACATTATTAAATGAGCAAGTCACTAAAGTATGCTTCATATGCCCCTCTATAAATCGCTTACTTTCAACTTCATACCTCATCATAAACAATCCTTTACCAGAACGATGCTGACCTACAAGAACTTTTACCAGCTTATTTCGCAAGCCCCCGATAAAGTATCCGTATAAATTATAGAATCGCTATATAAATCTAATAAGTTTATAGCGATTCTCTGTTTATAAGATGCTTTTCATTAGAGTATTGTTAGATTTCTTTGGATTTTCTCTGTTTCCAGTAATTGGGTAGCAACTCTTTTAGGTCTTTTCCCTTATCTCTTGTGTAATATGGTAGCCAAGCAATTATATCGATAAGCCATTCTCTGGGATTAACTTGAGATGCTTTGCATGATACTAACAATGAACATATAACAGCTGTGTTTTCCGCCGCCTGATGATTCCCACAAAACAAGAAGTTTTTTCTCAATAAAGCTATTATTGAAAAAGGAAATGTAAAAGAAGTCCCGCCCATCCGCAAAGGCGAATACGTCAACCGTTTCAAACGCCAGATGGAAACCCCGAAAGCTTCCGTCGTAAACTTCTATTCCGGTCAGATGGATTACAACCTGGAAAACATCCTTACGGCAACCATGTTAAAACAGGTGCTCGACCTTGTTTATATGGAAAAGGTACGCGAAGAAGAAGGTGGAACATACGGTGTACAGACTTCCGCACGTATCTCCACTTTCCCCGAGGGACAAACATTCCTGCAGGCTTACTTCGATACCGACCCGGGCAAACGCGAACAGATGAACACAATCGTCCGCAACGAACTGAAACGTATCTCCGACATCGGCCCGCGTCCCGAAGATTTCAAAAAGACGCAGGACAATATCCTGAAACGTCATGCAGAAAACCAACAGGAAAACAGCTACTGGCTGAATACACTGGATAATTATTACTACAAAGGCTTCGACGGCGCAACAAAGTATGTCGAAACGCTGAATGGTATTACTCCGGCTAAAATACAGGCTTTTACCAAAAAGCTGCTTGGTCAGGGGAATAGTATCGAGGTGGTGATGGAGCCGTAAGACTAAAATAGCAGATTGTTTATAAGTAGTAAAAAAAGAGGATGAATTCATCCTCTTTTTTTATCTTTGACCCGTAAACCTTAAATTAGACAACAATGTATATCAGAATAATACTATTTATTACCGCTTTATCTATCTTTTCAGGGTATGCCACAGGACAAATAATATCCGACAATATAGAAAGGATGCTGCAAAGTCTTGACTCTCTGGTTGTAGAAAAGGAAACATTTGTTGTTGCCAAAGAGAAACGGATCGAAGAGTTGAGGAAAATGGAGAAAAAGGTTCAGACAGAGGAAGAACAATACTGGATGAACAAACTGTTTTACGAGGAATATATGGTATATGACAGTGACTCTGCCCTGAGCTATATACATAAGAACCTGGATATTGCCCAACGGCTGAATAATCTCCAATGGGTGGCACAATGGAAAATAGAACAATCATTCATATCATCCGCTACCGGCTTTCTGAAAGAGGGACTGGATCTGCTGAACGAGATAAAAGTAGAAAACCTGTCATCCTATGCCAAGACAGATTATTACGGACAGATGATGTATCTGTATTCACACTACGGACAATACTCGGGAGAGAACTCCAGCCAGACCGCTCTTTACAACATACAGGAAAAATCATACCGCGACTCCGTCTATTTTCATATTCCCGGCGACCATCCTTTATATTTGTGGTACAGAGGATGGCAGTCCAAAGGAACGCCTCAGGCCGCAGAGGTAAGAGATCAGCTGTCCCACGTACTGGCTACTTCCAAATTCAATTCACGTCCGGACGCCATGAATTCTTATATCCTGGCCCAGCTATATAAAGAGGAGAACAAGGAAGAAGAATTTCTCCGTTATCTGATTCTCTCGTCAATGGCCGATATAAGGTCTGCCAACCATGATATTGCATCATTGGAGGAGTTAGGGAAAATACTCTATGAGAAGGGAGAGATAGACCGGGGATATTCTTACCTGAATTATTGCCTGAGTTGTGCACAACTCTACAAGAACAGGATACGGATGATCGGTATCTCCTCTGCCCTGGATGCCATTCATAAAACCTACGAACAGAGAAATAAGAAACAGGAAGCCGATCTACGCCGTTATTTGCTTATCGTCAGTATGTTGTCGTTAGTCCTGCTTGCGGCCATCTTCTTTATTGCCCTACAAATGAAGAGGTTGAAAGATTCACGAAAGAAGCTCAATGTCGCCAATCAGGCGTTGAATAATCATGTGGACGAACTGGAACTGGCACATGTGCAACTGGCCGAAGCAAACAACCAGCTTCAGTCGTTGAACGGACAGTTGCTGGAAGCCAACAACAAACTGACCGAATCAAATTACGTCAAGGAAGAATATATCGGTTATGTATTCAATATCTGTTCCAGCTATATCAGCAAGCTCGATGAATACAGGAAAAACATAAACCGGAAGATCAAAGCCGGTATGGTGGAAGAGGTAAAAAAGATGACAGATGCCTCTTCGTTGGCTTCTAACGAACTGAAAGAATTCTATGCCAATTTCGATGCCATCTTCCTGCATATCTATCCTGACTTTGTTTCCGATTTCAATGCGTTGCTGCAACCGGACAAGCAAATCATACCCAAGGAAGGGGAATTACTGAATACCGAACTCCGTATCTATGCGCTCGTGCGGCTGGGGATCAGTGACAGTGTAAAGATAGCCGAGTTCCTGCACTGCTCTGCCCAGACTGTCTACAACAACCGGCTGAAAACACGAAGTAAAGCGATCGTCCCCAGAGAGAATTTTGCGGAAATTGTAAAATCTTTAGGAAAAATAGAGCGCTGAAACAGTTCTCAAAGCCTCCTTTGCTTCGTATAACAACTTACTTTTTGCACATTTGCAAAAAGCTTACACAGCTGTGTAACAATAATATACAAAAATTATCAACTTACTTCTCCGGTTTACCAGCCTATTGAACCCAATAAGCCACACACTACTTTTGCAAGTACAACAAAAGTAAAAACGATTAGTATGTTAACTTTAAAAAATGTATTTATCTTATGAAAAGCATTTTACCAAAAAGAAGGCTTTGTAAAGGGATCATTCCTCTATTATGCCTGTTATTATTTCCTACATTAGTGTTTGCCCAGAAACTTACAGTTAACGGACAAGTAAAAGACACCCAGGGTGAACCGATCACCGGTGCGAATGTTGCGATAAAAGGCACTACCACCGGTACGATAACGGATCTGGATGGAATGTTCTCAATTCCGGATGTCGAGCAAGGCTCCATCGTGGAAATCTCTTTTATAGGTTATTTGGGCCAGACAGTAAAAGCGGCGAACAATAACCCTTTATCTATTATCCTGAAAGAAGATAACCAGGCATTGGATGAAGTAGTCGTTATCGGTTACGGTGTCCAGAAAAAGAGTGTGGTTACTGCCTCTATCGCCCGGGTTTCGGCCGACGATTTAAGCACGACAGCCCCCGTTCGTGTGGATAATGCGCTGAAAGGTCTGGCATCAGGTGTACAGGTAACGACGACCAATGGTCAGCCGGGTTCAGAGGCCAAGATCCGTATACGTGGTACCGGTACCATCAACAATTCCGACCCCCTTTATATTGTTGACGGTATGGCTATCGACGGCGGTATTGACTATCTGAACCCGAATGACATCGCTTCTATCGAAGTGCTGAAAGATGCGGCTTCCGGAGCTGTTTACGGGGCACGTGCCGCCAACGGCGTTGTTTTGGTGACCACCAAAAGCGGTAAAGAAGGTAAGGTAAGAGTGACTTACGATTTTTCTTTCGGATGGCAGCGTCCCTGGAAAGAACGCGAACTCCTCAACGGCACACAGTATGCCACTTTGATGAACGAGGCCAGCAACTATGCCGGTGAAGGGAATATGTATGACAATCCTGCCCAGTACGGAGCAGGTACAAACTGGCAGAAAGAAACTTTCAACTACAACGCTCCGGTACAGAACCACCAGGTAAGTGTAAGCGGTGCCACGGAAAAGATCAATTATTTCCTGTCTCTGGGTTACTACAACCAGGAAGGTATTGTGGGTGGCGACTACGACCGTTCCAACTACAAACGTATGACCATGCGTTCCAATACGACTTATACCCTGTTTGATGAAAGCAAAAAGCGCAATTGGCTAAGTAAAATGGTTATCGGTGTGAATGCCGCTTATTCCCGCATTAAGAATACCGGTATCGAGACTAACTCATTGACCGGTTCCGCATTGGGTAATGCCATGTTCCTCTCTCCGCTGGATGGCGTATATGCAGATGATGAAGCAGCTATGTACAAACAATATGCCGAGGAGATCAAGCAATACGGCGATCTGGTAAGAGACAAGAAAAGCGGCCGGTTGGTCACTATCCCCAGCAAAGATTTCAACGAGATCAGCAACCCGCTGGGATATCTTTCCCTGCCGGGAGAAACGAACAACTCAGATAAGTTCGTTGCCAACTTCTATGCAGAAGTAACCCTTTGGGATAACCTGAAGTTCAAGACATCTTACGGTACCGACCTGGCCTTCTGGGGCAAAGACGGATGGAGCAAGGCTTATTACCTGGCAGTAAACAGCCACAACGACAAATCGAAAGTATGGTCGGAAATGAACCGTGGCTGCACCTGGCAGCTTGAAAATATCCTGACTTACGACAAAACATTCGGTGCCCATTCGTTTGCAGTCGTATTAGGACAGTCGGCAAAGAAATATACCGGTCGTAAGATTGGCGGTAGCGCTTATGATATGATCGCGGAAATGGAAGACAAAGCCAACCTCGATTTCACATCCGGACTGGCATCCGACGGTAAACGCGATGTATACGGCGGTATGTTCGACCCTTCCACCCTGGCTTCGTATTTTGGCCGTATCAGCTACAACTACAACGAACGTTATATGTTGCAGATGACCGTACGCCGTGACGGTTCTTCCAACTTCGGCCCGAATAATAAATGGGCAACTTTCCCTTCCGTCTCTTTAGGATGGAATATCACCAACGAATCATTTATGGAAAAACGCCCGGACTGGCTGACCAGTACCAAACTGCGCCTGTCGTGGGGTAAGAACGGTAACGAGAACATCGGAGCCTTCAGATATACTGCCAACGTAGCAACCGGCAACAACTATGTATTCGGTGGCGGAACAAACCAGCAGATCATCATGGGTAGCAAGCCGTCGGGCACGCCCAATGCCGACCTGAAATGGGAAGAATCGGAACAGTACGACGCAGGTCTCGACTTCGGCTTCTTCGATAATGCCCTGACATTGAGCGCAGATTACTTCAAGAAGAAAACGAACGGCATGTTGAAAGAAATGAGCATACCTTCCTATTTGGGTGAATCCAAACCCTGGGGTAACGTGGGTAGCATGGAAAACTCGGGTGTTGAAGTAGACCTGGGGTATAAGTTCGGAGCAGGCGACTGGAGCTTCAAGGTGGGCGGTAATATCAGTTACCTGAAGAACAAACTGATCAACCTGGGTAACTCGGACGGCTTCGAAATGAAGGACAACGTTCACCAGCTGGGAAATGTCAGCCGTGCGGAAAACGGTGAAGTCTACCCGTTCTTCTACGGTTATAAGACAGCCGGTATCTTCCAGAACCAAGCACAGATCGATGCGTATGTAAACAGTAAGGGAGAAAAACTTCAGCCCAATGCCGAGCCCGGTGATGTTATCTTCGTCGATGTAAATGAAGACGGAAAGATCAGCGATACCGACCGCACAAAAATCGGTAAAGGTACACCGGACTGGACATATGGTCTTAACTTCCAGGCTGCCTGGAAAGATTTCGACTTCAGCATGTTGATCGCAGGATCTATCGGCAACGATATTTTCGATGCCACCCGCCGTATCGACCTGCGTTACGTGAACCTGTCATCTGAAATGATGGATCGCTGGCACGGCGAAGGGACATCCAACTCCGTTCCCCGTTTCACCTGGGCCAACAACAACGACAACTACCGTGTTTCAGACCTTTACATCAAGAACGGTTCCTATATGCGCCTGAAGAATATCCAGTTAGGTTATACATTGCCTAAGACGCTGACTTCAAAAGCATTCATTTCCAGCCTACGCGTATATGTAGCGGCTGAGAACCTGCTGACACTGACCGGTTACAAAGGTTTCGATCCGGAGATCTCTTACGACGCATCTTCAGGTATCGACCGGGGTATCTACCCGCAAGCCCGTACGTTTACAGTTGGTTTAAACCTTAATTTCTAACATTCAAAAAGATAAGACAACATGAAAAAGATAATAATAACATCCTGTGCAGCTCTGACTATCTTCGGAGCGACCTCATGCGGAGACGATTTCCTGTCCGTTGAACCCTCCAGCAGCGTACCTATCGACGGATATTACAATTCGGAAAGCCGTATCATGGAAGCGGTTACCGCTGCTTACGACCCCTTGCAATGGTACGATTATTTCAGCGGTTGGGCTCCTTTAAGCCTGGTGTACGATTGCATGAGCGACGATGTATATGTAGGTGGCGGTAGCACCAGCGACCAGGGCGAGCTCCATCTGATCTCACAATACTTGTCCGACCCGATCAAGACGATCGCCGGCGCATGGACAACCAGCTATTCCGGTATCAACCGTTCAAACCTGGTGATCGCCGATGTGGAAGCATCCGAAATGGGTGAAACGGATAAGAAGAAATTGATAGCCGAAGCCCGGGTGTTGCGTGCCTGGTACTATTCCGTCCTGTGGAAACTGTGGGGTAATGTTCCTTATTACGATGTAAACCTGACTTTCCCTTACATAGCCGAACAGAAAACGGCTAAAGAAGTGTACGACCTGATAGAAGCAGATCTGGCCGATGTGCTCGACAGCAATGTGCTTCCGATGAAACAACCGGCAGAATGGGCCGGCCGCGTGACCCAGGCAATGGCGTCCATGCTATACGCCGAATACGTTATGTACCAGCAGGACGAAAGCAAATATGCCAAAGCGCTGGGTTATATGAAGAGCGTTATTTCTTCAGGCCAATACTCCCTGCAACCGTTTGAGAACTTGTGGGAAGCTGAATTCGAATGGAACAATGAAACGATCTTCGACATCAATTATATCTCCAAAGGCGGTAAGAGAACCTGGGGAGATGCCAACTTCACCGGAGGTACCGTAGTTCCCGCCATGATCGGCATCGACGGCCTGAGCGGTAGTCCCGATTATGTAGGAGGCTGGGGATTCGAAGCGGTTGCCAAAGAGGCATACGATGCTTACGAAGAAAACGATAAGCGCCGTGACATCGGTATCCTGAATATGGATAAGTATATCGCAGACAATGCAGCCAAAGGCATAACCGTTACCTACGGAGGCCGTTACCAGAACACCGGACTCTTCATGCGCAAGTATCTGGGACGCATCGGCGGCAATGCAGGTTGCGTTGGTGATGCCGACCTCAACTGGGACAACAACCTTCGTATCTACCGCTATGCGGAAACACTGCTGAATGCCGCTGAACTGGCCCTGCGCACCGGCGACACAGGAACAGCCAAAGGCTATCTGGATCAGGTTCGCGAACGTGCAGGCGTTGCCCCGATCGATGCCAACCTCGATAATATCCTGAATGAACGCCGCCGCGAATTTGTAGGCGAAGGGAAACGCTACTTCGACCTGGTTCGTTTCAACAAAGCGGAAGACGTACTGAAAGCCAAAGGCGGAAAAGTATTGGATAAGAGAGGCGGCAGCTATGTAAAAGACGGTATCCCCGAACGCGTTCAATGGACGGTAAATAAGAAGTATCTTCCTATCCCACAGAGTGAAATTGAAGCATCGAAAGGAACCATCACACAAAATCCGTATTAATAACCAGGAATAACTATTATACCCATGAAAACATCAGGATCAACCATTTTCTATACAGGCCTGCTGGCGCTCTCCCTAACGGCGTGCAGCCAACCTTCGGGATCAGGGAAGGAGGCCTCTGTCGACAGGCAGGTAGAGGAACTGCTCGGTAAAATGACTTTACAGGAAAAGATCGGGCAGATGAACCAGCTCAGTCCGTTCGGCGGCCCGGAAGAGGTAGCGGAACAGATACGTAAAGGAGAGATCGGATCTTTACTGAACGTGACAGATCCGGACGTTGTCAACCGGATACAGAAAATAGCGGTGGAAGAATCCCGGCTCGGCATTCCTGTATTAATGTCGCGCGATGTTATTCATGGGTATAAAACTATTTTTCCTATCCCCTTGGGACAAGCAGCTACCTTCAATCCGCAGATCGTGGAAGACGGCGCCCGTGTGGCAGCCATCGAAGCGTCTGCCGACGGTATCCGCTGGACATTTGCCCCGATGATCGATATTTCACGTGATCCCCGCTGGGGACGTATAGCCGAGAGTTGTGGCGAAGACCCGTACCTGAGCGCCGTTATGGGTGTAGCTATGGTGAAAGGTTTCCAGGGCGACTCCCTGAATGATCCTACTTCGATAGCAGCCTGTGCCAAGCACTTCGTAGGTTATGGAGCCGCAGAAGGGGGACGCGATTATAATTCGACCTCTATCCCCGAACGCCAGTTACGCAACGTCTACTTCCCCCCGTTTGAAGCAGCCGCCAAAGCCGGATGTGCCACCTTTATGACCTCTTTTAATGATAACGACGGTGTGCCTTCGACAGGCAACAGCTTTATCCTGAAAGATGTATTGCGCGACGAATGGAACTACGACGGCATGGTTGTGACCGACTGGGCATCGACTGCCGAAATGATCTCCCACGGTTTCTGTAAAGACGAAAAAGAAGCAGCCATGAAGTCTGTCAACGCCGGAGTCGATATGGAAATGGTGAGCGGCACCTTTATCCGCCACCTGGAAGCGCTCGTAAAAGAAAAGAAAGTATCGGAAGCAGCGATCGATGAAGCGGTACGCAACATCCTACGCCTTAAGTTCCGCCTGGGGTTGTTCGACAATCCTTATGTAAATACAGACCAAGATGTAAAATATGCCCCCACCCATCTGGCAAAGGCCAAAGAAGCGGTCGAGCAATCGGTAATCTTACTGAAAAATGACGGGGAGACTTTGCCTTTTACAGATAAGATCCGCACCATTGCCGTCGTAGGCCCGTTGGCTGATGCCGCCCACGACCAGATGGGAACCTGGGTATTCGACGGGGAGAAAGCCCATACCCAAACGCTACTGCCCGCCTTGAAAGAAATGTATGGCGACAAAGTTACATTCATCTACGAACCGGCTTTAGGTTACAGTCGCGACAAGAACACCGCCAATATCTCCAAAGCCGTCAGCGCCGCCATGCGTGCCGACGCCGTACTAGCCTGTGTCGGAGAAGAATCCATCCTTTCCGGTGAAGCCCATTCGCTGGCCGACCTGCACCTGCAGGGAGCACAAAGCGAACTGATAGCCGCCCTGGCAAAGACAGGGAAACCGCTCGTGACGGTGGTTATGGCAGGCCGTCCGCTGACGATCGAACAGGAAGTAAAGCAATCGGACGCCGTCCTCTACGCTTTCCATCCGGGAACGATGGGGGGCCCGGCCATCGCCGACCTGCTTTTCGGTAAAGCGGTACCCAGTGGCAAAACGCCCGTCACCTTTCCGAAGATGGTCGGACAGATCCCCGTTTACTATGCCCATACGAACACAGGCCGCCCCGCTTCCCGCCAGGAGACATTGATCGACGATATCCCGTTGGAAGCAGGTCAGACCTCTTTAGGTTGCACCTCTTTCTATATGGATGCCGGCTTCGATCCCTTATTTCCCTTCGGTTACGGATTATCCTATACCACTTTCGGATACGATAACCTGCGGCTGGCTACCGATAAACCGTCTGCGAACGGTACGCTGGAAATCAGCTTCGACCTGACAAATACCGGCAAGTACGACGGCACGGAAGTCGTACAACTATACGTACAAGATAAAACCGGCTCCGTCACCCGCCCGGTAAAAGAACTGAAAGGGTTCCAACGCGTATCCCTGAAGCAGGGGGAAAAGAAAACAGTCTCCTTCTCCCTTCCTATCGAAGAACTGGCATTCTGGAACATAGACATGCAGAGAGTGGTCGAGCCCGGAGAGTTCAACTTATGGGTAGGCCCCAACAGCGCAGAAGGGTTACAAACATCATTCACCATCGAATAACAACAAAAAACAACTGATATGAAAAAGAATATATATATAACGATACTGCTCCTGCTGGTTTCCTTCACCGGATGTCGGCAGCATACAGGGCCGGGCGAGGCGGAAATCTCTGCCCTGCCTCCGGAAGCCTTTATCCGCATATCCGGAACCGACCTGATCACTCCCAAAGGACAGAAGTTCTTTATCAAAGGGACAAACCTCGGCAACTGGCTGAATCCGGAAGGCTATATGTTCGGTTTCAGCAAGACGAACTCCCCGGGACGCATCAACCAGCTATTCTGTGAAATGGTAGGCCCCGACTTCACCGCCGAATTCTGGAAAGCATTCAAAGACAACTATATCACCCGTGAAGATGTACAGTTCATCGCCGGGACGGGAGCCAACACCATCCGTCTCCCCTTCCATTATAAACTGTTCACCGACGAGGATTATATGGGACTGACCGCCAACCAGGACGGTTTCGCCCGCATAGACAGCGTTGTGAACTGGTGTCGGGAAACAGGCCTCTACCTGATCCTCGACATGCATGATGCCCCGGGCGGACAGACCGGTGATAACATCGACGACAGCTACGGGTATCCCTGGCTATTCGAAAGCGAAGCCAGCCAGCAGCAGTTCTGCGACATCTGGAAAAAGATCGCCGCCTACTACAAGAACGAACCCGTTATCTTGGGCTACGAACTGATGAACGAGCCTATCGCCCCCTATTTCAGTAATATGGAAGAGCTGAATGGTAAACTGGAACCGTTGTACAAACGGGCCACCGCCGCTATCCGCGAAGTAGATACCAACCATATCATCCTGTTGGGCGGTGCCCAGTGGAACGGCAATTTCCGTCCTTTCACCGACTCCACCTTCGACGACAAGATCATGTACACCTGCCACCGTTACGGCGGCGAGGCCACCAAAGCGGCCATTCAGGAGATCATCGACTTCCGCGACCGCGTCAACCTGCCGATGTATATGGGAGAGATCGGACACAACACGTCTACCTGGATGAACGCTTTCTGCCATACAATGCAAGAGAACAATATCGGCTGGACATTCTGGCCGTATAAGAAGATCAACGACTCCGCATTCGCCGGCATCAAACCTCCGAAGAACTGGGAACGGGTGGTCGCCTTCTCCGAAGCCCCGCGCGGCACTTACCAGGAGATCCGCGACGCCCGTCCGGATCAGGAAGAAGCCAGGGCTGCCCTGATGGAGTTCATCCGCAACAGCCGCCTGTCGAACTGCATCATCCAGAAAGAATATATCCGCTCACTAAGTTTAAAAATACACGAATAAGATGAAACTGATCAAGTACATAGCCTGTTCCCTGCTATTGTTGCCCGCTTTTGCACAGGCGCAGCAGGAAGTCCCGGTTTACCTGGATAACAGCAAACCGATAGAAGAACGTGTGGAAGACGCCTTGTCGCGCCTGACACTCGAAGAGAAAGTAGCGCTGACACATGCGCAATCCAAGTTCTGTTCGCCGGGAGTGGCCCGTTTAGGCATTCCCGAGTTCTGGATGACCGACGGCCCTCACGGCATCCGCCCCGAAGTATTATGGGATGAATGGGAACAGGCCGGATGGACGAACGACTCTTGTGTTGCCTTCCCGGCACTAACCTGCCTGGCGGCAACCTGGAACCCTCAAATAGCTTTGCTGTACGGAAAGAATATCGGCGAAGAAGCCCGCTACCGCAACAAAACGGTATTGCTGGGCCCCGGTGTGAACATATATCGCTCACCACTGAACGGTCGTAACTTCGAATATATGGGCGAAGACCCTTACCTGGCCGGAAAGATGGTGGTTCCCTACATACAAGGCGTTCAGCAGAACGGTGTAGCCGCCTGTGTGAAACACTACGCACTGAATAACCAGGAAGTGAACCGCCACACGACCAACGTAATCGTAGACGACCGCGCCCTGTATGAAATCTACCTGCCGGCCTTCAAAGCCGCTGTCCAGGAAGGAAAGACCTGGGCTATCATGGGCTCGTATAACCTGTATAAAGACCAGCACGGCTGCCATAACCAGTATCTGCTGAATGACATCCTGAAAGGCGAATGGGGCTTCGACGGCGTTGTCGTTTCCGACTGGGGTGGCGTTCATAATACGCAGGAAGCAATCACCAACGGGCTCGACATGGAGTTCGGAAGCTGGACCAACGGATTATCCAACGGGGCAAGCAACGCCTACGATAATTATTACCTGGCAAACCCCTATCTCCAATTGATCCGGGAAGGTAAAGTCGGGACGAAAGAACTCGACGACAAGGTAAGGCGTATCCTTCGCCTGGCCTACCGCACCAATATGGATAGAAACCGTCCTTACGGGGCGCTCTGCTCGGAAGCCCATTTCGCCGCAGCCCGCCAAATCGGTGAAGAAGGTATTGTCTTGTTGCAGAACAACAATAATGTACTGCCTATCGACCTCAGCCGTGCAAAGAAAATAGCCGTTATCGGTGAAAATGCCATCAAGATGATGACCGTAGGCGGCGGCTCTTCTTCCCTGAAAGTGAAATACGAATTATCCCCGCTGGATGGTATCCGCAAGCGGGTGGGCGACCAAGCCGAGGTCGTTTATGCACGTGGTTATGTGGGTGATCCGAGCGGTGAATACAATGGGGTGAAGTCCGGGCAAGACCTGGAAGACAACCGTTCGCCGGAAGAACTGCTGGCCGAAGCCGTGGCTGTGGCCAGGGAAGCCGACTATGTGATCTTTATCGGTGGCCTGAACAAGAGCGCACACCAGGACTGCGAGGATGCAGACCGCAAGGAACTAGGCTTGTCTTACGGACAGGATCAGGTAATAGAAGCTCTGGCTCAAGCTAATAAGAACCTGATTATGGTTAATATCTCCGGTAATGCCATCTCCATGCCGTGGGTGAAAGAGGTTCCGGCCATCGTACAGGCCTGGTATCTAGGATCGGAAGCAGGCAGTGCCATTGCTTCGGTATTGGTAGGTGACGTAAATCCGTCCGGCAAGCTGCCGTTCACTTTCCCTGTCTCTTTGCAAGATGTAGGTGCGCATAAACTGGGCGAATATCCGGGTACTCCCAGAAACGACGGAAGCCATATAGTAGACCAGAAATACAACGAAGGTATCTTCGTCGGTTACCGCTGGGCCGACAAGCAGAAAGCCAAACCGCTCTTCAGCTTCGGCCACGGCCTGAGCTATACCACCTTCGAATACGGCAAGGTGACTGCCGACAAGAAAACGATCGCCCCGGGCGAACCGATCACCTTCACCCTGACCGTCAAGAACACAGGCAACCGCGAAGGAGCAGAAGTCGTGCAGCTTTATATCAGCGACAAGAAGTCGTCCTTGCCCCGCCCCGTAAAGGAACTGAAAGGTTTCCAAAAAGTCTACCTGCAACCGGGCGAAGAGAAACAAGTCTCCTTCACCATCGGCACCGATGCCCTGAGCTTCTTCGACGACGGCAAGCACGAATGGGTAGCCGAACCGGGACAGTTCGAGACACTGATCGGTGCATCAGCAACCGACATCCGCAGCAAAGTAGCATTTGAATTGAAATAACTACTCATCCTTTCCTTAAGGAAGTGAAGTAAAATTTATAAATGAAAAGGTATGCCCCATAAGAAGCATACCTTTTCACTTCAATCTGTTTTGCTATTATTCTCCGGCTACGAAGGTATACACATTCCCTCCGAAGTCGACCGCGATCAGCGCATTACCCGATACGGCCACCGAACCGAATACCGGGGCACCTGTGGCATGTTTCCATACCAACTGGCCGTCTTCCTTATTGATCCCGTAGATCGTACCGTCGGAAGCACCGACATAGACGGTCTTTCCGGCCAGTACCGGGCTGGTTTCGATAGTCGAAGCCGGTTTGCGGGAATAAGGGGAAGTATAGACAAGGGCATTCTCCGTCGCGAACTTCCATTTCAGTTCCAGCGTCTCATTATCCAAAGCGATCAGGCCGTCTTTCGCCGAACCGAAGATGATCTCCTTATCCGTCAGCAAAGGAGTAGAAGTGACATCCACACTGAACGGCAACTCCTTACGCACAATCACACGGCCATTCTCAGCATCCAGGATAAAGAATGACTTATCCGAGATGATATAAAGCAGACCTCCGTGGACGGCTGCCGAGGCACCGCGGTTACGCAAGCCGTTCGTGTTGGCTTCCCATTTCAGCTCGCCGGTTTTCAGGTCGTTGCCGTAGAGGGCACGCCATTGGGAAGAGCCGACCAGTATGTTGTTGGCGACAGAGAAGGTGGAAGTTGTACCTTCGCCTTGCCCCCATCCTTTGTTCCGCCAGATCTCGCGACCGTCTTTGGTGTCGATGGCACAAAGGCCTTTGCCTGTTCCGGCATAAACAACACCGTCGGCAGCCACCAGTCCTTCGATCAGGGCGGGCAGACCATTGATAGGCAACTGCTTCTCCCAGCTGAGCTTACCGCTTGCCGCATCGATGGCGTAGAGCCAGCCTTGTGCATCCTGTGCCAGCACACGGCCATTGTCTACTACGATCGTGTTCTTGATGGAGTTGCGCACGGGGTATTTCCAAACCAGTTCACCGGTTTTACCATCGAGGGCATATACATGGCCTTCACCCTGCAGGTTCTCGTCGACGGAAGCAATATAGACTTTGCCGTTATGAACGAGAGGAGAAGTCATATAGATATTGGCACCGACGTTTTTGATCCAGGCCAGCTGCAAAGGTTGGTTTAGCGCAGGCTGGGCGGTGGCGGCGTGCTGCGGGTTTCCGAGCAGGTTCTCCCAATTACCGGCCAGCTTTACTTCTGCCGGAGTGGCGTGGTAGGTGAAAGCGCTTTCCGTCTCTGCTACTTCGCCGTTGTTGAAGCGGGCTTTCAGTTTTAGGGTGACGACTTTACCTTCCTGCTTGGCGGTCAGAGGGACTTCCGTGTTCCAGCACCAGTCGGTAGCCTGTTGCAGCTTCTTGTTGGAGAAGATGGCTTTACCGTCTACCAGGCAGGTATAAGTCACTTCCTTTACCGGAGTGACCGACGAATATACATTCACCGCCAGCGGGACGGCGCCGGATGCCAGAACAGGTACCTGGCCTTCTACGGGAGAAGCGATCTGTATGTTCTTATCCAGATACGTATAGCGAAGTTCGGATACGAAGTCGCCTTTCTTGTCTACATGCAGCACACGGAAAGCGCTTGTCGAGTGGTCGATACCGCCTTTGTCGAGCGTAGCCGTGGAGATGGAATAGACATCGCCCTGCTTCTTCATATAATTGATATGCCAATGACCGTAGACCCAGGCTTTCAGGTTATGTTCATTCAGGTTGATCTGTTCCTGATCGTTGATACCGAAGATGAACTGGTCACCGTAAGTCAGCAGGTCGTGGTTGAAGACAACGATAGGTTTTCCCTGCGGAACCTGTGCCAGATCGTTCTTTAACCAGCGGTAGACATCTTCCTTGGTATAGCCCGGCTGATAGTCTCCTCCGGCCATCGGGGTGACGATATAATGGGTACTTCCGGCATCGAAAGAGTAATAGACCGGGCCGTAGATACTTTCAAAAAGCTCTTCACCGTATTTGCCTTTTACGAGGTCGTGGTTACCGATGCAATAGAACATCGGGCAATCCATATTGGCAGTGTTCATCAGTTTGATATGGGCTTTCAGGCCGTTATCATAACAAATATCACCGGTGTGAATAATGAAAGCAGCCTGTTCATTAGCGACATAGTCGCGGACGTTGTTCACCCAGTCACCGTGATTTTCGGTGTTGAAGATCTCAGTGTCGGCGATATGCACGTATTTATGGCTACCGTCTTTCTTGATGCCACCGTTGTAGGATTGCAGGCCGAAGTCATAAGATACCTGGTCGCCATTGATTCGGTGGTAATGCTTGTTGTCTGTCTTATATCCGGAAGGGGTCGTGATAAAGATAAAACGTTCACGGTCGTGACCGGGAAGGGAGAAAGTACCGTCGGATGCCGTCTTTACGACATTCAGGCCGTCGGAGACGGCTACACCTGCCATCGGTTTTTCGCCTTTATCAAAGACGCCGTTGTTGTTCTTGTCTACAAATACACGTCCTGTATAAGCGGCACTGGCAGAGAATGCCACACAGCTCAACAAGGCGATGTTCAGAAATGTCTTTTTCATGTTTCTCAATGTTTATATTTAGAATGTGAGTTGTAAGTCTTCAATCCAGGGCACCAGCGGTTGCGAACGGTCGGTAATACCCAGTTCTTCGGGGCCGGGGGCGATGAATTCGCTTTTTACGCCTTTCAACTGCATGCCGTCGCCAGTCAGTGTAACGATCCCGTAGAGGGCATCCTTATAAGGTAAGGTGTATTTCAGAGCAGGCCGCTTCTGATTGATCTCGTCGCTGAAACGTTCCGGGCAGGCGTACTTCTCTCCCACCCACTGGTTAGAGGCGCTGTTGATCTGGATATAAGCAATGCCGTTAATCTCTTTCATATAATTGGTATGATCATGGCCACTGAAGGCCACTGCTACTTTCTTATAACCGGCACGCAGGTTCTCGTCCTCAAAGATCTTGCGTATCTCTTCGCGGTTCTGTGAGGAGCATTCAAAGCTCTGGTGGGAGAAGATGATGCATCGTTTATCGGTAGCCTGAAGATCTTTCTTCAGCCATTCGACCTGTTCGGGGTCGACGTAAGAAACTTTCTCGCCGTAACCGAAGTAGTTACCGTTCTCGTATGGGATATACTTTTCCCCATCATATATATTATTAGGGTCGAGGATGACGAAATGGAAGTCTCCTTTATCAAAGGAATAATAGCGGTTGTTCATACCGATAAACTGCATGACTTCCTCTTTCGAGCAGTTATCCATATCATGGTTACCCAGCAGCATGTATTTCTCGCCGGCGTAATCCTGCCAGCGTTTCAGGAAAGGTTTGTTCTCTTCCTTGGGCATACAGAAGTCGCCCAGCTCGATAATGAAGTCGACCTGGTTATCGTTGGCTGCACGCAGGAAAGTACTCAGGCGTTCTTCCGCATCATGTGCTATATCCTGATGAAGGTCGGAGACGACGGCGAACGTAACGGGTTTCATTTCTTTCTGGCAGGCGGCAAAGCCCAGACAGACAAGAAGGGATAAGAATAAGTGTTTCATCTGATTATTTCTTGATTTTAAAGGTTGTCAGTACAAATCCGTGATCGGAAGCATAGAAGAAGTCTTCTCCCTTGAAGGAAAACGTTTCACCGAGGATATTATCATAGCATTCAGACTCGGTAGCCTGTATGGTCTTGCCCTGATAATAGATGAAGTCAATGCGATCCTGGCGGTTGACGGTTTCCAGCGAGTCGGCATCAGTCAGCCAGGTAGTGCCGATATTCTTCACCGGGTCGGGGTTGATCTCACGGAAGCTGTCTTTAAAGTTAGCGGCTGCGATCTCCTTGGAGACAGTCCAGTTGACAACGGCACCACCGTGGTTATACATATCTTTGGTCGCTTCCGTCCAGTCAAGATGCGAATGGCTGTTGAAGTCGCCGCCCATGATAAGAGGAATACTGTCGGTTTCTGCGATCATCGGTTTCAGGACGGAAAGGATCTTACGGATCTCTTCGTCGCGAGTGCCGGCATCATCCCAGGCCAGTATCTCTTCTTCCGTTTTGTCTGTCGGAACAAGACGCATATCGGGTAGGTAATGTATCCAGGTATCGAACAGGCGGACAGGTGTACCGTCCATATCGATCTCCACCCCGCCGAAGTTGAATGTCCCGATCTGATCGGGGAATGCATATTTCTTTACGATCGGATAGCGGCTGTAGATGCAGAGGTTATCCGATATCAGGTGATAGTTATAGCCCAGCGAATCGGCAACCATAGGGGCGGATCCGTAAGTTTCGACCATCAGGATGACATCGGCCTGACTTTTCTTCAGCACGCCGATAATCCCGTCACAGGCTTTCTGCCCATAGGTTTTAGAATGTCCGCCATGCCAGATATTCCAGGAGAGGACGGTGAGGTGCTGCTCTTTTTGTTGTTCTGAACAAGAGGTGAACATGCCCAGAAGGAGTATTACCAATGTAACACTGGTAAGAATTTGTGTTTTCATGTATATAACTTATCGATATTAATATAATTCAATCACAAAGATAGAAAGATAAAAACGAATCAAAAATATATCTCAAAAGTCTGTATCTGTTAATGCAAAAGATACAGCTTTTGAGATATAAGAATTATCAGCTCTTACTGAGAGTAAGAAGCAATAAAACATCACTTCCAGTATTGGTTCTGAACCAAGTTCGGATTATAAGTCAAGTCTTCAGTTGCAATCGGAGTATAGTAATATTTAGGATCAACAAAGGTCCATCGACCAACTTGTGAAATCATGCGAACATATCCCTTATCACCATTGGTAAGCGAATACGTATTACCATCCAATATTTCAACCTGCAAATTATATTTATCCTTATCCTCCTGGGGAATAGCATCTGCATCTGCCTTTGTAGCTACGATAGCATAATCCGGTTGTCCATCACCAGTCACATCCAAATAGCCAGGTTCCAAATAAACACCTTCCGGAACGTTGGCAAGCAATTTACCACAGCCCCAACGTCTCAAATCACCATAACGAAAACCTTCACAAGCCAACTCAATACGACGTTCACGGCGTATCTCATAAACCGCCCCTTTTTGTGAGGAAGAAACATTCGAATAACGGTTAGCTTGAACCGGATCTATATTACTCAACCAATCAGTCAATGAAGCACGTGGCATTCCTACACGATCACGTAGCAAATTGATCGTCCGATCTATATCATCCTGCGTTAACTCTCCCAGTTCAGCCTTTGCTTCGGCATACATCAACAATACTTCGGCATAACGAATCAAAGGAAGGTCTGTATAGGAGTTATTCCAAGTTATTTGATCAGCTGTACGAGGGGAGAATTTCACTTGCGGATAACCACCCATAGTTAACTTCGGACGATATGCATCTACTTTATCTGCCCGAACAAAACCCGGTGTCATAAAAGTCTGTCGCATACGAGGATCTCGATTTTCGAACACCTCTGTATATTTTTTAGTTGCATACCCCGATATATCCTGGAATCGTTTCGTTTTTCCATCTTCTACCACCAGATAATCTTCCATTAAATCACGTGACATACTGGAATTGAAGTCGAATAATGATCCTCCGGCATTATGAGTACGTCCCAATGCTTTATCATAATCCTCATAGATAATCATTTCCTTATTGTTACTCAAATCCTGACTACAGAACAAGGCTTCATAAGCATCTATCTCACCAGATTTGGCTGTTGACAATTCATACATGCCTGAATCCATAATCTTTTGGCAAGCTTCTACCACCACCTGCAAGAAACGCTCTGAGTCATTCAGGTTCAATTCCGGATGATATTTGCGCCAGCAGCCTTCATCCAGGGCAATACGAGCCTGCATGGCCAAAGCACCATTCTTAAACCAACGAGTCCGGCTGGTTCCGTTTGTCATATTATTAACAGCAAACTCCAAATCTGCCATAATAGAATCTACGACCAATGAGCGGGGATCTTGTGTCTTATAGAGCAAGTCCTTATCCGTTGTCTGCAAGTCACGGCTGTACCAAGGCACATCTGAAAAAGACAAAACCTTGTCATAATACAGTTTCGCACGGAACATACGAGCCAATCCGATATAATGATTAATTTCAGCAGGATCACCTTGTGCCTTGTCGGCTCTGGCCAACATAAAATTGACATCCCGAATATCTTCCCAATCCCAGGTGCTCCGGTTATCCGGGTTCACCTCTCCGCGCATCATACTGTAAATATCCTTACTTTCCGTATAAATCATATTATCGGAAGGAGCATCCGTATAACCCGAAGTAATCTTCTCATACAAACCGTTTGTATAGGCTTCCAAGTCACTAGTATTGTTGAAAAAACCGTCTTCCGTGATTGAAGTTTCCGGATGTTTTTCCAGAAAAGAGTCGTTACATCCGCTTAAACCTAAAAGACCGATGCACCCGAACATCCATATTTTTATATTATTCTTGATCATAACTTATGTCTTGCTAAAATTAGAATGTAACATTTAAACCGAAAGAATAGGAGCGCTGCAACGGATAAATCTGTCCGCCCAAACATTCCGGATCCATCTTATAGTATTTGTAAAGACCAGTGATTTCACACAGGTTATCGCCGGAGAAGAAAATACGAAGGCGACTGATATTAACCTTTTCCACCCATTTTTGCGGAAGCGTATAACCGACCGTCAGGTTCTTCAGACGAGCATAAGCTGCATTCTGCAAGTAACGTGTCTGCGGAATAGCCAGCCCCCTATCGGCAACATACGCTTGGTAAGACTTAACACGCGGGAAGAATCCATTCGTATTTTCGGTTGTCCAATGGTCGTTGTAGTTACCATACGTAAGATTTGTCCACGGATCATAATACATACCCCAGAAATATGGGTCGCGAGTCGGATAATAATCCTTTTTCATAATACCCTGTATAAATATACTGAAATCGAATCCGTTCCAATCGCCATTAGCAGTGAAACCGAAAGCATAACGAGCCTGATCATTACCTATGACCGTATAGTCACCATGGTCGGCCAATGTGTTAGCGCCTTTATTAATCTTGCCATCGCCGTTTAAATCTTTATATTTAACGTCACCAGGAGCCATAGGAGGTGTACCGGGATACGGATCAACCTCTGTATGGTCGGCACTATTATTGATATCTTCCTGAGAAGTAAAGAAACCATCATTCACCAACCCCCAGATTTCACCCCATTCTTTTCCTACATAATGTTCGCCATCACTTAAACTACCTGTCGTATTTGCATACTTCGTAATCCAAGAACGGCTGTCACCAATATTAAAGCTCACACCATAATTAAATGGTTTGCCTGCCAGCTTGAATTGGTCACGCCAATTGATTGTCAAATCCCAACCGGTAGTTTTCAGGTCAGCAGCATTTTCCAACGGAACAGCCGTACCCAATACTGACGGTAGCTTCGCACCAGTTCTCAACATGTCTTTCGTACGACGAATATACCCATCAACTGTTGCCGTCAAACGATTATTGAAGAAGTTGACATCCATACCCCAGTCAGCAGTCGTCACCGTTTCCCAAGTTAAGTCGCCGGCAACCAATCCCGGAGAAGAAACATAGACAGGTTGTTTGCCATCCAATATGACTTTCGACTTATCGGAACTCATCGTTGCCAAATAAGGATAATAATTGTCTTTCAGATATTGATTACCCAAACTACCATAAGAAAAACGTAATTTCAGGAAGTTAACCACATCTCTAAGAGGCTCAAAGAAACCTTCCTGTGAAATGACCCATGCAGCAGATCCGGACGGGTTGAACACAAAGCGGGAATCTGTCGGGAAACGTGAGGTTCCATCATAACGGGCATTCACCGCCAAGATATAACGATTATCATACGTATAATTCAAACGCCCAAAAACACTTCGGAAAGACAACTCTCTAATACGTTGAGTAACAGTCATGTCACCCGTAGCCAGATTCGGTGTAGGCAGTCCGTCAGTAATCAGCTCTTTGCGCTGAGCATACTCATAAGATTCACTCCAGCTTTCCTGGTTGTAACCCGCCATCGCCGTGAAATCGTGCTTGTCATTAAACAACTTATGGAAAGTTGCATACGCATCGAAAGTAACCGTTGACGCTTCCGTATTATCAAAGAAAGCGGAAGAAACCGAGTTCTGATACAGAATAGGAGTTTCCGGACCTTTCCGGTAAGGAACAGACAATTGCGCACCGTCCTTATTATTCCGGTTAGCGACATAGGCAAACGAACCGTTAACAAAAAGAACATCTTTAATAATGTCCAGCTTAGTCGTAAACTGCGTTGTCAAGGTTGTTTTGTTTTCTTTCTTACGTCCACCTTCCGCAAAACGTCCCATGATAGCGGCGCCGTCTTCAGTATAAGAACCATCCGGATTCTTTATAGGCACCAATGCATTACGACGGTTCACAGCCCAATAATAATCATCTCCCAAAAAGTAAGGAGCATCATAATCAGAAATTACCAAACTAGTATTATTGCCCAACGTCCACCAATCAGTCAGTTTGAAGTCCAGTTTGGAACGAAGATTGTATCGGTTGAACTTATCTGTTCCTTGCGAAACCATACCATCCTGGAAGTTATAACCGGCAGAGAAATAGTAGTTCAGCCGGTCGGTCTTTCCAGAGACATCGACAGTGTGGTTCGTTGAGAATGCCAGGTTTTTATAGGCTTCACCAAACCAATCGGTCTGACCGAAATAAGCATAAGTTCCATCCGGCTTCAAGAAATAAGGAGATACGCTCGGATCAGACGAAACACGTTTCGCATATTCTAACTCTTCCTGATTATGATTAACACCCCAGGGATAGTAGAAATCATTACGTGCCGTTGCCACTGTATAAGGGTCAGTAATCACCTCTGCCATACTACTCAACTTACGCATGGCAAAATTGTTACTATAATTAACGGTCAGTTTTTCCTGTCCTGCCGTCTTCGTTGTCACCAAAATTACACCGAATGCTGCACGTGAACCATAGATAGCAGCCGAAGCAGCGTCCTTCAGAACGGAGATGCTTCCAATATCGGAAGGATTCATACGGTTTAATTCTTCCGAGGTAGAAACTACTCCATCGATAACGATCAACGGATCACCGCCGTTAATAGAGGTTGTACCACGTATGTTAAATGTTGGAGAATCCGTAGCCTGACCACTACCGATCGAAACTGTCATGTTAGCAACCGATCCCTGCAGAGCTTGTCCGACTGTCAAAACCGGACGGTTTTCCAATACTTTTGTTGAAACAGTTGCCACCGCTCCGGATAAATCCACTTTCTTCTGTGTACCGTAACCGATAACAACCACTTCATCCAGCGATTCGCTATCTTCGCTCAGGGTGATATTCAGCGCACTTTTCCCTTTCAACGCAATATCTTGTGTCCTGTAACCTATATAAGAAATACTGATCGTTGCATCGGGATTCACTTCCGATAAAGAGAAATTACCATCTATATCCGTTATACCACCGATAGTTGTACCTTTCACCAAGACATTCACACCGATCAGTGGCTCGCCTGTCCCATCTTTGACATTTCCTGTTACAGTAATTTTCTTTTCCTGTTGAGGAGCCGCCACAGGCATTTGCTTTACTTTCGTTTCATTTCTACGGATGATAATCTGACGGTCATTAATAATATACTCAATATCCGTTCCGGCAAACATATTATCCAAAATGGTTTCAACAGGTTTGCTGTTAACGTCCACACTCACCCTCCTGTTCAAATTAATATTTGAACCATGGTACACAAAAATAAATTCACTGTTCTTTTCAATGTAATTAAATACATCTTTTACAGTCCGGTTGTTCATGCGGACAGTCAATGTGGTTTGCTCCGCATAGACTGATGCTGCACAGATAGCAGATCCTCCATAACTTACCAGACATAAGGCTAGACATGCACTTTTAAGAAAATGAGCCGGTTTTCGGCTGAATTCTTCATTCTTTTTCATACATTTGTAATGTTTTTTCTTTGATACATAAATTAATAGATTAAACAAAAACTATTGAACCGGGTGATATGGCCGTATCATTCGGTTCGTTTTTTTACTCGACGTCTTTTACATAGGCATTCTATTTTGATATTATTATGTTATTGTTCGCATCAGTTTTGTATTGCAGGAACAAAGACTGACAAAGGATATTGATCACATCTTCAATGTTCTCACGCAAGTCCAGTTTTCCGGAAAGAGGAATATTTCCTATTTCTTCATTATACCAGATACCACGTCCATAATAGCGCGAAAGACGGTCGAGAGTCTCTCCAGCTTTCCGACCGTTCAGTAACATCATATTATCTTTCCAACAAATATATTCAAATACATCTACTTCGCTTATATTCGAACCCTTCTCATCGATTTCAATCCGCTGGCTGGGAGAAAGCTGTGATTTTTTATTCCTACCCATCCGAACCTCCACACTTCCGTTCACCAGAACCACAGAGGCTGAAGTATCCTCTTTATATGCACATACATTGAATTCAGTCCCAAGCACTTTCACGTCAAATCCATTCGTCTTGACTATAAAAGGACGTGAAGGATCTTTCTCAACCTCCAGATAAACTTCACCTTCCACCAATATTTCCCTTTTATCTTTTTTGAATACAGCCGGATAAATAACCCGCGTACCGGCATTTACATGCATTCTGGTACCATCTGAAAATGTAACATTAGCCCTTCTCCCCTTCGGCACAATGATTTGGTTTACTTCATCTTTCTTCTCTTCTCTTTCGACAGCCGCTTCCTTCTTGATAACATGCTCTTCCACATTCGATTTACCTTGGGCATCATATCGGATAGAAGATTCGTCTTTCAATTGCATTTTATCTTCATTTTCTATCAGGACGATCTCATCACCGGACAAGGAAGAAGCTGGCGTTTCCAACAAAGCCAATGACATGAATGAGTCATTCTCTGTCTCCATCCAATAGTAAATTCCAATCGAGAGAAGAACCGCAATAGAAGCAGCAATGGAAAGGATACGACGGATATAAAAGCCGGATGCGGAACGGGGCTTTTCCAAATGTGCCTCTATTTCCTGCCATGAGTTCAACGCCTCACGCAACTCCTTTTTCTCCGCCACACGCACCTTTTTAAGCAAGTCCTGGCCAGCCTGTTCAAATGATTGTTTATCTGATATATTTTGTTTTTTATCCACGAGTAACCCCTTTTTGCCTTTATTACGGGGAAATTTTCATTTGGTACTCACTTTCCGGAATAAAAATCAATTATTTTTCAAATATAATCTTCTCAGCTTAGACAAAGACCTGAATAATAGGTTTTTACTGGATTGATAATTTATTTCCATAATCTCTGCAATCTCTTCATGCTTCAGTTCATTTACATAATAAAGATAGATGATCTCCTGCTGATGAGGGGACAATTCGGAAAAAACCTTCATCAAATGTTTAGCGCGATGATCTGTATCCGAATCATCGAAAGAAAGTAAAGGGAGTAATTCGTCAGTTATAAACGTTTCTTCATAAAGGGATATATCATCGGTGGTTCTTTCCTTTTCCAATGTATCATATAATTTGTTACGCAGGGCTTTTAACAGATATCCTCTTACATTCGGAGTCGAAGAAAGAGACTGATAATTCTGAATCAGTTTAATGAAAATATCCTGTATGCAATCTTTCACCAAATCCTGGTCTGAGACTAATTTAGAACCATAATTATATAACAGAGAATAAAAGCGGCAGTAGATTTCCTTAAAAGCCTCTTTATTCCCCGTCAAGCATGATTCCCATAACTTTTCATCGGATATTTGCATATAAACAACTACTTATAATTATTGTAATAGCGCCTCAACGGCAATTGGGTGCGCAAAAATAGAGACACTGTATTACACTCACATTACATCAAAATTAAGTAAGCATTAGTATTAAGATTATATAATTTGAAAATTTCCCAATAGTATTATTCATCAAAACATATCTATCTCTTTTAAATTAAACGGTTGGAGAAATAGTTCTGTTAGAACAAACACACCAACAACTGCAAATATAACTCATTTTTATTATAATAGGTTAAATTGGGAAGAAGAATGAATGTCCTAAATTGTCATCAAAATTCCCCATTTATTTTTCTAGAGTGGGGAGTTTTCCCCATATAAGCGGGGATTCATACCCATTATAGTGGGGCATTATCCCCATTGTAGTGGGGAAAACTATGTACAAAAGCTTTTCAACAAACTATTCAGGCACGGAATTTGTGAGATCCGTGCCTGAATAAAAGTTATTATAGAGAGTCATTATTTCACTTTAATATGGTCGAACCCTTCCCCGTACACACCGATGACAGAACTCTGTGAGACGAATGCTTCCGGGTCTATATCCTTGATCAAGCGGAAGATAGTGGTCGATTCGCGCTTTTTGGCCAGAACGAACATCATCTTAATCCCCAGGCCGGTGTACAGTCCGGTTCCGTCAATCACCGTCACCCCACGGTGCAGATCTTTATTGATACGGCGTCCAATCTCTTCATATTGCTTGGAAATGATGAAGAACTGTACAGACTGACGCGCACTGTTCACCACCTGGTCGAGCACAAAGCTGGAAATATAAAGGGTGGCAAAACCATAAACAACCTTCTCCCAATCGTGCAGTACGAAATAACTGGAAGAAATAATAATCATATCCGTCATCAGGATCACGCGTCCCAATGTAATATCACGGTACTTATTGATGATTGCGGCAATAATATCCGTACCTCCCGAACTGCCGTTGGCAGAAAAAGCGATACCGATACCACTTCCACAAAAAGAAGCACCGATCACGCAAGCCATGAACGGCTGATCACCAAGTAAGTGCAAACCGGATGTCGCACTCTGGATAATAGGCAGGATAAAAGTCATGACCAATACGGCAAAAATAGTTTTCACACTGAACTTCCATCCAAGAACAACCAGAGAAGCGATCAGTAGGCCACCGTTAATCGCAAAATAGGTATACTGTACATTCAGGCCGGTTGCCCAATATACAATAGAAGCAATACCCGGCACCCCTCCGGTAGTAATGTCATTGGGCAACAGAAAGACAGTCCACCCGATGGCATAGGAAAGCATTCCCAGAGCGATCATCAGATAATCATGCATTTCCCTCCACATTAATTGTCGTGAAGTAACTGATAAAGAAGGTTTCATTTCAAATGTTTATTATGTATTAAAGATCTATTGCCACAAAACAAATTTTGCAGCCCCGCGAAAGCGAAGCTGCAAAATTAATCAAGATTAAATCAATTTATTGATATGGCCCTGATGAATTTATAAAAAAAATCAGTAGCTCCATTTATCCAGCCATTCTATGACAGGCTGGTCACCTTCAAAGCGGATGGGAAGCCAGATATAACGGCCATCGATCGCATTCTCGGGAGTCCAGCGGTCGCCCATATAGATGAACTGTCCCGGTTTGCCCGGAGCAGGTAATACATACGTACTCTGCGAATGGAAAGAAAGGTCGGCATCCGATCCGACAAACGGATTTTCAAGTTCTTCCCAAGGCCCCCAGATAGAAGAAGCTACAGCCGAACGACCGGCATTCGGTGCCCAACCTGTACAACCGGACATGATCAGATAATATTTACCGTCACGTTTGAACATGGCCGGCGCCTCCATAAAACGTCCGGGGAAGAAGCGGGAATAAGTACCGGAATAGTTTGTATAATCATCTGTCAGTTGAGAGATATGCAATGTACTATTCTCCTCGGAAGAGTAGATATGATACGCTTTACCATCGTCGTCTACGAAAAGATTCATATCGCGCGCCATCTGGCCGCCTTCCATATCCCGTCCCAAGAGGTTCAGGCTATCGGGATGTGCAGGCAGACTACCGCCTGTAAAACCTTCACGATCAGTCAAAGGCACCTTAGTCTTATGTACATCCTGCACATTCTGCGGCCAGTAACCGGCATTCGGACGAACGGCACGGAGAAATTTATAAGGGCCTGCCGCCTGGTCGCTGACAGCGATACCGCTAAGCGCACCGGAATAACCAGCTCCTTTAGGTTCCAGATGGAACCACATCACATAGTTATTATTCTTTTTGTTATAGATCACCTTAGGACGTTCCAGGATACAACCTTCCGCAATACTATGCGTAGGATCGTCTTTCACAACGGATAAAGCGACGCCTTCATCTTTCCAGTTATATAAATCTTTGGAAGAATAGCAATGGACACCCACCAACGCATTATTCCCGGCAGTTCCTTCTGTCTTATGTTCACCAAGCCAGTAATAAGTATCTCCGACATGCAAGATACCGCCACCGTGAGCGTTAATATGCACGCCGTTATTGTCCGGCCACAATTCACCCGGAGTAAACGATCCTTCGGGTTTACATCCTGCGAACACGAGAGCGAAGAACAGGATGCAAAGCTGTATCATTCTTATCTTACTCATCTTATCAGACATCACAGATACGGATACATTTTTCAAGGGAAGCGATCTTATCCGGCTGGCGGGGAACAAACTCCTGCCCTACAAATCCTTTATAGCCGGTCTCTACTATCGCTTTCATGATAGCCGGATAATACAATTCCTGTGTTTCATCGATCTCCGCCCGACCAGGGTTACCTCCGGTATGAATATGGGAGAAATATTGGTGATACTTCTGGATATTTTCGATGATATTCCCTTCCATGATCTGCATGTGGTAGATATCATACAATAATTTGAAGTTGGGTGAACCTACACGGCGGCATAATTCAACACCCCAGACCGTATGATCGCACTGATAATCTTTATGCCCTACGCTGTTCAGTAATTCCATAGTAAGGACCACATTATGTTTTTCAGCCAGCGGCATCAGGCGTTTCAAGCCCTTTTCGCAATTTTCCCAACCTTGCAGGTCTGTCAGTCCGTTTCGTTTACCGGAGAAGCAGATCAGATTGGTCAGTCCGGCTTCGGCAACCAACGGGATCACCTGTTCATAGCTGGCAACTAACTCGTCATGCAGCTTCGGATCATTAAATCCTCTGTCGATACCCAGGCCGGCACCCTGTGCCATCGCCACGGTAAGGCCGTGCTTCTGAACGATTGGCCAGTCCTTCGGATCGAGCAATTCGATGGATTCGATACCAATCTTCTTACATATTTCGCAAAACTCTTCCAACTCATAATCGCCAAAGCACCATTTACTTACGGAATGGCGGATATTCCCTTTCAGGGGTTGGGGAGCTTCCGCTTTTTTCTTTTTTGCCGGATTTGCAGCCTCCAGGCCGGATACAGCTATCGCTGCTCCTCCAACTAATGCGGTCTTAATTGCAGTTCTTCTTGAAATGTTTTCCATGCTATTAGAATTGATAATTAATTAGATGCTACAAATATAAGTAAAATAAATCTACTTCAATAACTCATCCAGCCAGGGCAATACCCATTCTTCTTTAAAATAATGATTCTTCGGATCTACATTCGCCAGATTAAAGTAAGTATCCCGATCCACTCCTTCCGGAACCTGCTCCAGTTGTTTCCGGTCTTTCGGATCGGCAAACTTTTTATAATGATAGAAGGTAAAGTTATCCGGTTTACCTGACAACCGATACGCTTTCTTTATGAGGTTGAAATCACGATCCAATCCGCCTTCGGTACAGATCACCGGGCGGGGAGCCAAAGCGGCAACCAGATCGGGAAAGTCGAATTGCTTCAGAAAACCGGGGATCAGGTGTTCGATCGAGTTGGGGAAAGGACGAACTCCCTTCGAATCCGGCTGGGTCATTACGAGTATCCGTTCGAGCGTACGGCACATAAAATCATTATAAACAAAGGCATAGATAGAAGGATCCAAAGCTCCCAGAACCATTAACGGCTCGGTTCCCAAAGAGAAACCGCTGACAACAATCCGTTCTTTATCCACATAGTTTTGTGTTTTCATCCAGTTAAGGATATTCCAGTCCTGCCAGGCGGTAAGGCCGAGATAACTCCATCCCATCTCCAGCAAGATACGCGAAGTGTTGAGATAGTCGAAATGCCCGTTGTCCGAAAGTTCGGCACATGACGGATTATCCACAGCGACCGCAACAAAACCCTTCTTTACGTAATGTAAAGCCATCGCATTCTTTTTTACCGGTTCCACGGGTGATGAAGTCAGTTCATAATCGCCCTCCGTCTCACCTGCCAGCCCTTCTTTGCTACCACCAAATCCAGGTATACAAAGCATAGCAGGAACTTTATGTCCGGAACCGACACCATCCGGTATCAATACCAGATAGGGAACAACGCTACCGGGTAACGGATAAGACTCCCATTTCTCGATCCGGTAACCATCCCGCTTTACTGTCCTGACACAAACAGGGGCGGGTGAATCCGCGATCTCCGGGAAATGCATCAGCTCTTGCATTGCAGAACGTAAGCCGGCCTGCCATTCTTTAAATTCTGTTTCAGTAAAATCCGGATTGAAAGCATACGCCGGTTTCATCTCTTTCAACATATACTGGACAGTTCCTCTCGAGCTTAAGAAGCGGCCATCTTTGCGGTTTGTCGTTATCCTGGAAGGATCGTCCGGATTAGAAGTTCTCTGACCGGTTTGTCCCATTACCGGAAGAACCAGCAACAAGCCAAACAGAAGATTAATTATTCTGCACATACTATTTTTAATTTAAGATTAGACAAGTTCCAACGCCTATACAGCTATCATCGGTTCCATATATCTATGCGGTATCCTATAGGTAAAAGAAAAGTTTCATAGGCATGAAACAGTTGTTTCACCTAGAAGAAACAACTGTTTCACTATAGAGAAACTATTAGCGGAAGCTATTACCGTCATTTGAAAACAGACGGACGATCAAATCAAAGTTAGCGTCGCGGAAAGAAGTTTCCCACGGCGTAGTATCCGCCTGATCATTGCGGGATTTAAGCATTCCGGCGGCTTTCTCCTTTTCACCGTTATAAATGGCGGCACACCATTGGACGATACGATTTTCCGGGAAACTAGTAGCCCATGAAGCCACCATACGATCCGCTTCGGCCTGTTTTCCCGATTCACGCAAAGCAAGTGCACTTAATAGGTTTCCGGAACCGAAATGAGAACGGGCGCAGGGATAACCGGCAACGGATGCCAATAAAGCTTCCGCTTTCTGCTTATCGCCCAATCCCGCATATGCCTGCGCTTCCATATAATCTTCCAGGCGACTGTCGATCATATTGTCGTAAGGCTTGCCTACGCCTAAGTTTTCCGGCCATTCCTTCGATGTTTCCACATTCTTCAAAACCTGTTTATAACTCTTTTTACCCAGTTGTTCCATTGCCTTATACAAATTGGCTTCACGGTAGACAGCCCGTCCGGCATAAGAACCTTCATTGGGAAGAACCTGTATCTTACTTAATAAGGAGATACACGGCTGATACTGGCCTGTCTCACACAATGCTTTTGCATACTTCAAACCGATATAGTAGTTCGACGGATACTTTTTAGTGTATTTCTTTCCTGTTTCAACCGCTTGCTGCCATTGGTTATTGGAGATATAATAGTTGATCAATGCAAAACCGGTGCGCCATGACATTTCTGTCTGCTCCGCTTTCAGTAGGTCGGCCAACCGGGCTTCGCCGCTCTTCAATGACGCACGGCTCAGGTAGAAAGGAGCATAATCCGCTTCACCACAGCCGTTAAAGAGTTCGAGTGCTTTCTCCTTATTATGGTTTGCCCAATAAATAAGACCTTGATAATAACCGATCTTCCAGTCGGGGCGAACCGTTTCAGCCCACTTCAATGCTTCCAGTGTGGAAGGACGGAAAGGAAATACCGACTGGGGAGATCCGGCGTTTGCCTTCTCCAGAGCGGCCAGACTTCCGGCTTCATCGCCTTGCTTATGCAGGAGATAGGCCTTCTTATAGTTTGCCACCGGATAATCGGGGACAAAAGACAGTAATGTCAATGCTTCTTCGTCACAGCCGGCAGACTCATACCATTCGGCCAACTCCATATATGTTTCGAAAGGAAGTTCGTTGCGGATCAACGATCCGAAGTCATTTTTATCCGCACCATTCAGCAGATAGTTTTCAAACCGTGCAACATGATACAACGGAAGTTCCTCCAAGAGCGAAGAGATGATCGCTTTCGCTTTTTCCGGTTGATTTGTCTTACGATAGACAACCATCAGCACATGATCGGCACTCAGGTTCAGCGTATTGAAGTCAAGGCTCTTCAACGCATAATGTTCCGCTTTCTCCCAGTTCTGATCGATCAGGAACATTTCCGCCAGCTTTTCATAAGCGGCACTGCGTACCGATGGGGAATAAGAAGCAACAGAGAAACCGTCCTTAGCATCGGTATTATTTCCAAGCGCCTTGTTACATAAGCCATACAGATAGTTGGCTTCTCCTTGATATGTATTAATGCTCAACGCCGTACGGCAATGCTTCAATGCCTCTTCGTACCGTCCTTCCCGGTAATACAGGGAAGCCAGGCTTGTCAGCGCCGGAAGGAAATAAGGATCTTTCTCCAATGAAGCGGAGAGGTATTTCTCTGCCTTATCGTATACTTTCTGGTTCATCCACTGATCGCCCTGCGTATAAAGGCCGTAAACAGAATTCCAGTCAAAGTCCGACGGCAATTGTTTCGGGCGGTTGGTAATATTATCCGACGGGACTTCCGAATAAACCAGCAGGTCGTTGCCGACTACCACTTTCAGCTTTCCGGCAGCAACCGCATTATCCAATGGAACAGAATCCTTCCATGTCTCCAAAACGCCACAACGAAGAGGAACGGAACGAACCATCTTATCACCATCATAAAGCTTGACCTCTGTGGACAGCTGTTGCAACGGAGAGAAATATAGTTTCAGGAAACCGTCTTCCCTCAACACATTCAACGCACCGATACGTCCGGCTTTGGATACGCCTTTTATGCCTTTCACCGGAAACCAGTATTCCGTCCACTGGTCGGTTGCCTGCGGGCCGAATGCGGTATGCTTATACGGAGTAAAGCTACTGCCCGATGCCGGTTGGTTATACATGCGGCCGGATTGCAGTTCGATATACTGGCCATCCGTATCTGTCAGCAGGTCTTCCCAGATACCGCCTTCACGGGACAGTCCCCAAAGGAATATCTTCATACCCAGCTTCTCGTCGTAATCGGCATGATGGATGGAACCGAAATCGTCATCGTGCCAATAAGCGCCGTAGAAGTCGTTGTATTTACCCAGCACATGATAGGATTTGGAGTTTCCGAAGTCATTCTTTTCATACCAGGAGATATCACGGCCCTGTTCATCGAGCGGGAAAGAAAATAGTTCGCCCCCATGACCGATATAATTAGTTCCGGGATAACAGAACTGTGCGTTTCCGGCTGCCTTATAGCCCGCATTCATCCATTGATAATATGGCTGGTCGATGGAAGAACTGTTATGCCAAGTTGTCTTTGTTGTAAAATAAGCTTTGTCCTTCGGCAGGTTTACTTCCACTGTCCAGAGCGTACGGGTCACCAGATCGTAGGAAGATACATAACAGCTTACGCTTCCGTCGGCTTTCTGGCGGGTCAGGTAATCGATAGGTGTACTGGAAGTCGGAGCATGACCGATAATGCCGAAGTTAAATTCGATACCGCCGGAAGTCCACGGCCCACGCATGGCAATATCACGGAACTTCACGACATGGTTGTTATAAATAAATTCCTTTTGGGAAGTCTTATCCACTGCTCCCCATATCTTCCCTCCTATTTCGGGAAAAAGAGTCAGTTTGATATAGTCATTTTCAAGTGCCACCACTTTCCACTCTTTATCCACCCCTTTAGCGGCAAAGCCATCAAAACGAAAATAGGGATAGAACAGGTCGGAAGGATCAGCCACCGGATCAGGATCGGAGAATGGATAGGTTTTAACCGTTTGTACACTTTCAGAAACAGTAGCCTGTTGTTGTGCAGATAAAGGTTGCAATATAGCGGTTGCACAAAGAAGGATGAGAATCTTTTTCATGGTAATTTCTTTAAATAATAAACAATTGTATAGGGGGAGCAATTCTCCCCCTATACAATTAAGGAGTACATTTACTGTCAATTATACTATATCAGCCTGCGTTATTTTGCAATAATTAACAAGCCTTTCCCTTTAGGTACTGTGATCTCATCACCCGGTTTCCAGGTTGCTTCGGTCTGGAAATCAGCTATGGCCGGAGCATACAACGTTACTTTCGACGGATCGAGACCCAGTTTCGCCCAATCGACAGAAAGAGTGACCTTAGCATCGCCATCTTCCCAGGTAGCCAGCGAGATCAAGGTCTTCTCTCCCGGGTGGCTGTAAATGGTTGCCAATGTTTTATCGCTGTTCGTCTTCACCGGATTATCTTTCACCCAGTAGCCGATCATTTCACTTTTCTGCATGCCGAATGAATCCCAAAGATGCCACAACGGCCCATTGTCTACCCGCGGACTACGCCCGGTCATGCCATACAACATTCCGCGCCAGGGGTTACCGCCGCCTTCCAGCATTTCACCCATCAATCCGTAGGGGATGCCGGATACTTCAATCAGCCAGAATTCGGGTGGGAAATCATAATTAAAATATTCACCGAACCACAAACGATCCAGATACGGGAAATGCTCGAGATAAAGATTGGCACTGTTGGCAAAACCGTCCTTCGGATTATACTGATTAGCGGAATGCAGGTCGATCATTGCGCCCGGATTCGTACGGTTCAGTACCTTACGGATACGTTTCATCGTCATACGGTCGAATGCCAGGTCATCGATATACAGACCGTCAATACCGACATTCTTTACCAGCCAGTCGAGTCCTTCCAGATAATAATTATGCCAGCGGGAAACACCACTGTTCACAATCGCAGCATCTTTCAGGTGGGGAACGAACCAGGCTCCGATATAATTTTGATCCAGATGCTCCTGCAACCAGGAGAAACCACCGCCAGGGCCTTCCGAGAAGATCTCATTACCTAGACTGCGAAGGGCATACATTTCCACACAACTGTTAGACAACTCGCGGACAGTATTATAGATCTTCACCTTCATATCCCGTGCATGTGCGCCATCGATATAAGCCTTCATTTCCTTCGTACGAAGGAACGGATAGTTGATAAACGGATTGATACCCGTTGCATGGTGAATATTCAGCACATTCGCACCCAGCTTCTCTACCTTTTCGATAAAGTCATAACTATGATAATAACGTTCGCGCCATTGCTTATCCGTATCGATCGGGCGGAACGGGGTAATTGCCACATTGAAATAGTAATACAGCTTATCGCCTTTCTTTACTTCCCGTTTGCCGGAATAAGCATTGATCCGTGTTCCGTCGGAAGCGTTATTAATGTCGATACCTCCGTTTCCGTTATTACACCAGGACAGAGGCATATGTAATGGCTTCTGATGATAGAAATTCGTATTCAGCGGACGCTCGTATTTATTATCGTAGAAACGGATCTGAAGGCCGGCATTTACATCGCCTACCCACGGGCCGTCCTGGTTCTTTTCAACATCCCATTTCCAACGCAGGTCGTTAGGACAATAGCCGCCTTTCTCTCCCAGTCCCATCATATAACGTCCGATGCCGGGAGCCAGATGAGTACGCAGACCGATATCTTCGACGGATGCATTTTCGCGGGCAACCAGCGTCACCTTATATTCGATATTTCCATCCGACTCCATTTGTCCTTCCAGATCCATCAGAAAACGGCTGTTCTGGTTCAACGCCTTCCAGGCAATAGCTCCCTGTTTATGTTTTGTGATTTCGAAGTTCAGATTTTCCCAAGCACCACCGTCTGCCGCCAGTTCCATAGGTGCGGCCAGGATAGAACGGCCATCGGTACCGATACCGGTCATCGTTTCTTTAAAGTAACTGGTGATATCTGCCGGTAGTCCGAGAGAAGACAGCTTCACTTCACGTCCCAGACAGCTGATCGTTTTATCTTTCAGGACTAATGGCGTGTAAGGAGCAATCACCTCATCATCAAAACCGATCTGTGAGTTCAGCCAACGCAAGCGGGAATGACGCCAGGGTTCATTATCCCCATGATTGGCTATTATATTCTTAGAGACATTCAACGTAACCTGTACAGTCTTACTTTCGGCATTGGCGGCAGACACAATAACCGTTCCCTGATACGTTCCCGAAGAAAGGTGTTCGGGCAACTGGGTTCCAATCCATAACGCCTGAACCTTGCCTTGCTCAACAGAACAGTTCTTCTTGAAAACAGTACCCGTTACATCCGTTCCTTCCGTATTGAAACAGGTAAATGAAGATGCCGGAATCTGTTCGCCGGTAGCTGTATTTGTCAGAGCAGAGAAGTCTACGTGCAGGTTCTCCACCTTTGAACGGGCAGCCCATACGCCTAACTGAAAAACATAATATTCGCCCTTGTCCGCCTGGCCGCTGAAATGGTCGTGACGGTCGTCGACAATCCATTTATAAGGAATATCGGTGGTCATACGGATCGGATATTCCCGGTCTTCGGTGAACAGGATATATTTTTCTCCCGAACGCCCTTTCAGTAAGCGGGCCGTTTCATCAGCCGTAGCAATCACTTCCATCGGATAGAAACTGTTCAACTGGTTTATAGCCTGGAATTGTACCACCTTCGCAGCCGGAAGCGACGGCGCTTTCTTTCCCGACAGTTTATTCTTCTTCACCCAATCGGCTGAAGCCGTATTTTCGAACGGCGGATAATTAACGGTCGGATAATACGGGCTGCCGCTCATTACATTCTTCAGGTAATAGATATAATATTCGCCCGGAACCGTCTGCGGTTGGAAAGCGACTTCCCCTTTCTCCCGGTTCACTGTAAAACGACATACATTGGTAATACGTTTTCCCGTAGCAGCATCCACCACGATCAAATTCTTATCTTCCGGATTCAAATCACGGCGACGCCAATCGATCGTTGCCAACACGGCATCCGACGGTTTCTCTACCGAAACGACTACCCGATGGTTTCCCAGGGAATCGGCATTCCAGGTTCCCAGCCCGTACAACTCGTCGGTAGGCACGGTTTGAGCTTGTAAGTTACTGAAGGTAAACAAACAAAGCAGAGTAAATAGCATTTGTTTCATACGCATTAGTTTTTAACGATTAATATTGTTTTATTCGATTGATCAATTCATCCTGCGGACGCCTTTTCTCGAGGTCGGTCGAATCGGCCTGCTGAATAAAAGCGTTCTTTAAACGACTGTTTTCTTCATTAAAAACAGCTATCTCCCTGTCGGAAAAGCTATCTCTCAGTAGATCAGGGGGAGTACATAAGGAATACCCCAGTTGCTGCAAAAGATCTCCGGCTACGGATTCAAAGATAGTAATATCTTCCGAAGATAATTCACGCAGGAACTTATTCGTATTATCTTTTAGGATCGGCTTGGTTACATTCGACCACATCTTACCGGCTACGGCTGTATTTTCTGACTCCCGGCTCTTATAGTACTCCATTACCCGATCGGAATAAGGGACATGCAGGAAGTTACAAAGGCGGCGCATCGTTTCTTCCGGACAGGCAATCAGCGTTTCATAATTCAGCATAAAAAAATGATCTTCCGCAGTCTTTTCTTTTAAGCGAAGTGCCGCCTCCTGGTCTTTCTTCCAGTTTTGAGCCAGCGCATAAATATGCTTTTCTCCTACAATCGCTTTTTTAAAAGAAAGGGCGACATCACGTCCGTCACGATAGAGATAGATGTAATAAGGTTGAATACCCGTAGACTCGATCCCTTCAGCATAAAACATATTCTTCATACTCTTGCAAAGCCAGAAAGAAGCTCCGGTTTGACGGGCTGCCGTTTCATAGATTACACGGAACAGTTCATAGACTGTTTGCTGTTTACAGGCTGCCAGTATTTCATCGGTTCGGATGCTTATTCCCTCCCAGGGTACGGGATTTACCGTGACCAGCTCGCAGATATCCGCTGCCAACCGATGGAAATTCGACTGATCCGACAGGTCGCCATACTTCGGCAATAAGGGCAGGAAACGCTGAAGAATATGCGGTGGATGCGGAGCGACAATCTGTTCTATACCATCCAGCATCACACGCAGCAGATTGGAACCGGATCGCTGCGTTCCAATCATTTGTATTCCTTGTATTGTATTCATAGAATTAGAATAAGATAAAACCCGCCACACCTGCTCCAAGGATCAGGTAGATCGGGCTGATTGTGTATTTAAATGAGATAAAGAATGTAACAACAAAAATAGCCGCAGCAGCAACCGACAGCGTAATGGTCTGCCCGATCGTTATCGCCGAAGCAAAGATCATTCCGATAACAGCCGCCCGGATACCTTTCATCGCCGCTTTTACTACAGAAGAATGATTTAACGCTTCTACAAAACGGGATAACAAAACTGTCAGGGCAGCCGGTGGAGTAAATATGGCAACAGTAGCCAGCAAAGCCCCCAATACCCCGGCCACTTTATAGCCTATAAAGGCTGCCGTAATAAAAATAGGCCCGGGAGTGATCTGCCCGATAGCAATCCCATCCGCAAACTCAGCCGAAGTAAGCCATTTCAGATTCTCCACGAACAATTCATGTAATGCCGGAATAACGACATAACCTCCGCCAAACAGGGTAAGACTTATTCCGGAGAAAGTAGATAAAATCTGAATATCTTTCGGAGCTTCCGGGCTTTGTCCGCCCCATAACAACGTGCAAAGCAATAACAACAACACTATACCGGATATGATCAGTTGTTTTCTGCCTATAAAATTCTTACCGGTAGACATCGTATCTGTCCCGGCAGGCTGACGGAACAGGAAAGCGCCGGCTACTCCACTACCTACAAGCAATAAGAATGTAACCGTAAAGCCTCCGATAAAGATCAGCAATAAAGCGGCCAGCAGACAAATGACCCATTGTATAGGAACTTTCACGGTCTTACGCGTCATCCCGATTGCTACCGTAACGATCAGGGCCGTGATAGCCGGTGTAATCCCGCTGAATATATTTTTAACCGCCGGAATATTACCATAGGAAAAATACAACCAGGAGAGAAGGATCACCAACAAAAAGGAAGGAATAATGATCCCGATAAAAGCGACAATCGCTCCGGAAATTCCCCTCAGGCGGTACCCGACATAAGCGATCGTATTAACCGCTACAGGCCCCGGTAATACGGACGTCAACGAAATGCCATCCAGCAAATCTTCTTCTTTCAGCTTCTTGTCTACTTCTACTAACTGCTTCTGTACGACAGCAATAAGCGACATATAACCGCCAAACGCCGTAGCGCCCAATTTCAGGAACGTAAGGAATATATATAGAAGCGAAACCTGTCCCATTTTACTTGATTTCTTTAAAATATTGATCCCAGGTTTCTACCGGTACGTACACCGCCCGATAGGGTGCAAAGTGCAAAACACTTTCCCAAAGTACCTTTCCCTTCTTATCCGTAACCATCACCGAACCAGTCTTCGAACTGCACTGTAGCAAGTTTCCATTTGGCAACATAGAGGCATTGCCCATCCGTGAAGTATATTTATCGGCAGGTAATAAAGCATTGATTGTTGTTTCGGCCGTACGGTTCTCTTCATCCAACCGGAAAGCCTTCCCTCCGGAACGCTGATTATGTAAACCATTATCGAAAAGCATCAGATCGCCATTCTCCATAATATAAGGCGAATGCTGAAAAGAGAAATAAGCCGTTGTATCCATTTTAAAGTCTCCGTCACGCCCAAAACGCCAGACTAGTTCGCCGCTTTTGGCATCCACCTTCCAAATCTGATCTTCAATAGGGGCCGACAATAAATAATTGCCATCTTTATCAAAGCAAAGCCCATTAATATGGAAACGGTCATAACGATATTCTGCGATATATGGGTCCTTCTCAATATCCCATACATCCCAGGCAGACCATTTTTTCAATACATTCCCCAATGTGTCGATGACCATAATACCATCACCTCCTAATGTATCCGTCTCCATTTTACCATTGACCGAAATTGTTGCCACTTTCTTCGGGCGGTACAATGTATGTATATGATGATCCTCATCCATTAGTATATCATGATGAATCACTTGATAATCTTTTCCCTTTTCTATCTTATCCAAGTCAAGACGCCACATCGTTTCGCCCGTCAGCGACACTTCTGCCAATCCAGTTCCACCGGCAAACCCGATCGAACCGCGCCGCATCGGTTTTTTATGTTCATCGTTACGTACTTGCTCCGGAGTCATCGTATAATCATCTATAACATCCTTCACAAACGGACGCAACATTGCCAGGAATGTTCCCCGCGGAGTCAGTGAAACGGCACGTACGCCAATATCTTCAACCTGCCAATACCAACGAACCTCGCCCTCGTTGTCGATCAGCATCATATAACCGGGCAGACGGCCAAAACATACTAATATCATTCCGTCTCCCAAAGCCGTCGTGTCATGGGGATGCCCCTCATTAAACCAATGGTTCACCAACCAAGGTGATTGTTCACGGGTCTTAAAAGTCAAGTCTTTCGATTTCTGTTTAAATAAATTATCTATAATAACACGATATGTATATTCGGTATTAGCCTTTAAAAGCAACAAATCAATATGATGAAGCGTGTCTGTTCGGGATATCCGGGAACGATACGATTTTCCAGTCTTCTTTTCCGTATATTCAATATATACCGGAGCCGGCTTTGCCAACAAGATATCGACTTTATTATACATCGCTGTGTTATTAGGAGAAGTCAAAGTAATAGATTTCAATGTGTTTTTTTTCATCCAACAAAAAAATACCAACACGACACAACCTATAACACCAACCATTGTAATCAAACGCTTCATATCCATCTTAAACTATTAAATTAAATAAAAAGAGGATGTGCTCCTAACCCCTTTCCGGTTTTCCACACATCCTCCCCCATTATTTATTTCGGTAACCGTGAAGGATTCTCTGCTGCCAAATTCGGATTCAATTGAGCATCATTCAACGGATACGGGAAATACCGCAAACTAGAAGTTACATTTGTCGGCTGAGCGATACCCAGCTTCTTTAAATGCGCATTTACGACTTCCTCATATTTTCCAAAACGAATCAAGTCTGCACGACGCTGGAATTCAAACACAAGTTCATAACCACGTTCTTTAAGAATAGCATCGTTCATTGCTTCTTTCGTTGAAGGAGCCGGGAAACGATTATGCTTTCCATATTCCGGAGCACCGGCACGAGCACGAATCTGATTCAAGTAAGGAAGAGCTGCAGCCGGACCATTCAAGTTATTCTCGATTTCCGCCTTACAAAGGATCACATCCGATAAGCGGAAAATACAAACCGTACGCCCATCATAATAAGCATCTGAAATCATATCGTAGGTATATTTCATGGTAGCTACGTTTTGCATATACTTCGTCGTATCATTCGGAACAACCGTTACACCCTCATCCGGAACCATGTAACGAAAACCATAATCAGATTGATCATCACGTTTTGCATCCCCCGTATAATCATAATAAAAGAACTCACGACGAGGATCTTCTTTGTCATAACTACGCCAAAATGGAAGGGATACACCATAATATTGCCAACGTCCCGGTACTTCCGGATGATCCGAGGGACCAAAGTGACAGGCAATCTCGGCAGCATTATTTCCCGTTTCATGCAATAAAGCAAAAATCATCTCCTTTCCATATTTGTTGTTTTCCGACCATACATATTTGAAATCACTTTCCAATTCATACTGGCCACTGTTCAACACCATGTCGATATACGTTTTCGCATTCGCATAATCATGATTACGCAAGTAGATCTTTCCCAGCAATGTAGCGGCGGCTCCACTCGTGGCACGAGCCAAATCCTGACCACTCCAACTAGCAGGCAAAAGATTGATACATTCTTTCAAATCAGAAATCAATGTCGCTTCAATTTCGGCTACCGGAGTCAATGTCGCATCATTCATGGTAAACGGATTCTTCACCAACGAAGTGATAAAAGGAACTGCCCCCCATGCATCTGTCAAATCACGATAAGCCATCGCCCGCAAGAATTTAGCCTGTCCCTTCACCAAGTTCTTCTTTTCTTCCGACATATTGACAGCATCTACATTATCCAGAATCGTATTGGCATTCGATACCACATTATACATATCCCTCCAGTTGTTGCTGAAATAACGGTTGCTGGCATCATACGTCATATTACTCAGTTTAGTCGGGTCGCCAGCCGCAGTAGAATAACCTATATCGGTAGCATAATCGGTAATCATAATCATATACCCCCCGTAATATAACCAAGCATCTCCCGGATAAGGATTCATATCCGAATATAAACCCACGACGGCTGCTTCAATATCCGACTCCGTACCATAAGCATTCGCTGTCGTCAAATTACTATATATTTCAGGATCCAGATCGGTACAAGCCGAAACCAACCCCATCGTAACCAGACCTAATAAATATTTCTTACAATTCATTTTCAAATTCTCCTTTCCATTAGAACGTAATATTCAAACCTACCGTATAAGTACGCATAGCAGGATAAGCATTGAAATCCATACCAGCACCAGCATTCGCCGTTTGTTGGCTTCCACCTGACTGGGCAGCCTCGTTAGCTTTCGTATCCACTTCCGGATCCCAACCGGAATAACCTGTGATTGTAAACAAGTTCTCTGCAGAGAAATATACCCGGCAAGAACTTACCACCTTTTTAAACGGAATCGTATAACCCAATGTCAAATTCTTCAGACGAAGGAATGAAGCATCTTCGATAAAATGATCGTTCACATATCCACCATACTGCGAATAGTAGAAACCGTTACGCGGAATATCCGTATTCGTGTTCGAAGGCGTCCAACGATTCAATGCGTCTGTTGTACGTTTCCACTCCAAGTTCATACGTGTCATGTTCAACAAATCGTTACCGATAGATCCCTGGAAGAAAATAGACAAATCAAATCCTTTCCAGGCAAAGTTGTTGGTCAAACCAAAAATCAAATCCGGATTGGCATTACCTATAATCGTACGGTCATCGGCATCTATCTTACCATCATTATTCACATCTTCGAATTTCGGATCACCCGGTTTGGAATTGGGTTGTGGAGCATATGTCTCTCCTTCCTGCAATACACCGATATATTTCCATCCATACAAAGAGCCCAAAGGCTCTCCTTCACGTACAATAGCATAAGCATTTTCCGATACAGTTCCCACCGGTTTTGAAGATGTGATACGTATGTCACCACTACTCCCCAAGTCTAATACCTTATTCCGGTTGAGTGCCAAATTAAACTTCGTATCCCAAACGAAATCACCAGTCAAATTATGAGAAGTAATATCCAATTCAAAACCACGATTCGAGATCTCACCAACATTCTGCTGACCGGAAGTAAAGCCGGTATAATAAGGTAAGGAAACTTTCAGCAATAAATCTTTTGTCTTTTTCCAGTAACCATCCAACGTTACAGACAAACGGTTATCAAAAAATCCCATATCGAAACCAACATTATACTGAGTTGTCGTTTCCCACTTCAAACTGGCATTTTCAGGACTACTTTGGCTAAGATGCGTACCCGGCATATTGCTTGAACCATCCAAAGTGACATGGTTGGTAGAAACCAAAGCATACGATGCATAGTCGCCGATACGTTCGTTACCCGTGACACCGTAACCTGCACGTACTTTCAAGTTGCTAAAAACATCCCAATTCTTCACAAAATCTTCTTCACTGGCACGCCAAGCCAAAGAACCCGACGGGAATGTTCCCCAATGATTATTCGCTCCAAACCGGGAAGAACCATCCCGACGAACCGTTACCGTTGCAAGATATTTATCATTGAACGTATAATTCACACGACCGAAGAATGAAGCCAACAAATTCTCAGTCTTGGCAGAAGAAACCCCTTTAATGGAAGCAGCTCCCAAATTGTTCCATTCGAATAAGTCGGTAGAGAAGCCTTTTCCGTTTGCTGAACGAGATTCTGCACTATACTTCTCATACGAATATCCCAACATCACATTCAAGTCGTGCATATTGTTGAAAGTCTTCATATAATTTAAAATACCTTCAAATACCTGCCGAGTTGCCCTGAAATCATACGTAGAAGCAATACCTCCTTCTATTTCTCCCGCATAAGTAGTAGATTTTGGCAAATAAGAGCCTTTGAAATTATGTAACAGTTCAACACCGGCTGTAGCTTTTGCCGTAAATCCTTCAAACGGACGAATTTCAAGAAAAGCCGTCCCGTTGAACTTGTCATTTACCACCTCTTTCTTACGTTCCAGCAAATTGGCCAGCGGGTTATCTCCACGACCACCAGGAACACGCCCGTACGTGCCGTCTTCGTTGTAAGGCTTTACCGTCGGATCGTAACCCATCACACTCAACATTACATTCTCGCCCAAAATATTACCGCTATAAGTCTGAGCATTCGAACGTTCACGATGAGCATACATCGTAGCACCGGCCTTAATAAAATCGTTGATAGTTTGGTCAACATTTATACGTCCGGAAATACGATTAAAATCCGTATTCTTCAAAACACCCTCTTGCTTATAATATCCAAGACTGGTCAAGACTTTTGTCTTTTCGGAGCCGCCACGGAACTGGATGTTATGATCTTGTACCAAAGCAGTCCGCGTACAGACATCCAACCAGTCGGTATCTACGGTAGACTGCAATTGCGACGGCGTATAAGCCCCGTTCGGGTTCCCCGCCTGGCCGTCGATCTCCTGATACAACGCGTTTTGCAAATTCATATAATCCTTTGCATTGATAAAATCGAACGGATTATCCACCTTCTGAGCTCCCAGATAACCACTGTAAGAGATTTTATTTTCACCCGCTTTTCCTCGTTTCGTCGTAATCAATACGACACCATTCGCCCCACGTGCTCCATAAATGGCCGTGGCCGACGCATCTTTCAGTATTTGCATGGACTCAATATCATTCGGGTTCAAATTCAAGCCTTCCGAAGAGGGGAAACCATCCACTACATAAAGCGGTTCATTTGTAGACGAGATTGAGTTGTTACCACGGACACGTACTGAAATAGTACCTCCCGGTGCTTTTGAACTTTGCGACACTTGTACACCGGCCGTTTTACCTTGCAGTGCTTGTGCTGCATTACTTACCGTACCACCCATCACCATATCATCAGCCGATACAGTCGAAACAGCACCTGTCAAATCTTTTTTCTTCACATAGCCGTAACCAATCGCAACCACCTCATTCAGGCCGATTGCTTCTTCAGCCAAACTGACATTTACCACAGGCTGGGTACCTACTTTAATTTCTTTCGTAGTATAACCAATAAAAGAAATAACCAAAGTTGCATTATTAGGTACATCTAGGGTGTACTTACCGCCCACATCAGTAACTGTACCATTTGTGGTTCCTTTCTGCACAACATTGGCACCCGGTATGGGCTCTCCGGCACTGTCCGTTACTACACCCGACACCTTTTTAGCCTGTTGAGTGACCATAACACTTTCATTCTTTGCTTTCGCTGCATCCACTCCACCAGGAATAGCATACGAAGAAACGAGGGAAGATATACATAATCCAGCTATAAGACCGGATCTTGATAACACCTTCCGCGTCTGAGAATCCACTGCTCTTGCAGTAAAATTTTCTTTCAGTAAAGCGTTGTTCATAAATTTAAATTATTAGATTTATATCTGCATACAATTGCATCCCCTTTACAGTAAACTTGTCAGAATACTAACAATTGACCTGAGTTCGATAAGAACTCTTTCAAAAAAGGGATATCTAAAAAACAGAAATATGTAAAAAAGGCTTTAGAGGTGTTCTATATCATAAAGATTTGAGTGAGAAGAGTATCAAATTCTTATTTTTTTTAATATAAGAAACTGACATTAGTGTATTTTTTATATATTTGGCAAAAAAATGAAAGAGTTCTTATCGGACTAAATCACTTATTTAAGAAAGGTTACAACGAGTTCCCATCTTAATATTCAAATAACAAGCTGATATAAAATACTTTTTACACAAATAGAGTATACGCCTGCTTAACTTTAAAATACGTTTATTGATCTATTTTACATAAAGCTGGATGCTCAAAATAAAGACAAACCATCCTTTAAATAATATGAACTATCACACCAACTATCACAGCTCATACACATTGTTATTCAACAGATATCAAGCCATGAATGATAGTGTGATAGTTATATTAAACAATACTGAAGTAAAAGAACCTTTTTATTTCTCTATCACCAGCCAGGTATTTCCACGAGCAGGAATAGTCACCGTAATATCTATCGTATAATCGCGATTCAGTTTATAGGCAACCGGAGCATTCTCTTTTTCCCTGATCTTCGCTACATCGGAGATACCAGTGTAATAAAGCGAAAGCCGGATCGTACGGGTGATAGCCCGGTCGGTCGGGTTGAACAACAAGGCAAACCCTTTTTCTTTTTCGTCCGGGTTCACATGCATAAAGCCGTCCCAATCGCGTCCGTCGGCACGGCGCAGGTGGATCAGTTCGCTGTTGAGGATATTACGGTATTTCTTATACCAGTCGATCACCTCGACTACGGCCGCTTTTGTTTCCGGGGTGTCATATAGACGGGGGCCACGGTAACAAGCCTGTACGCCGGCTCCGTAATTCTGGATCATGTGGGCTTTATAGTCGGGGATATGATCTTTCAGAGGTTCCAAGGTAGCGGCCGCTCCACCTCCGTGGTATTGGGTAAGCGGGACGAATGTCCAACACATGCCCGGAAGACGTTCCCACAAACCATCATACATCACCTGACGTCCCAGCACCAACTGACGTTCGCGGGGAAGCGACCAGTTTACCTCACGGTAACCGATACCGACTTTCGATCCGCCATTCAGCATATAACCGCAATCGGGGATGTTGGTATAAATACCGGTTTCACACATCCACTGGTAGAGGTCGACTATTTGTTTACGTTGTTTCCATTGGGAGTCTTTCAACCCCTTGTGATGTGCATGCGTGGTAGAGGCGCAGACATTCCCCGGATAAGAGCCATCGTTCTCGAAAACAGTCATTCCGGTCTTTTCAAAGAAGCCGCGTATCTTGCGGAAATAATCGTATCCCCATTCACTGGACAGACAGGGGGAACTTCCGAAGATCATACCTCCCCGTTTTCCTGTCTCCGGATTGATTACATCCACTTCATCACTGATCCACCGGCTGGACAGCAGGGAATAACCGCCAAGTTCTATTCCTTTGGAATTGGCATATTCGGTAAATTCTTTGAATTTGGCAATATTCGCTTCACTTTCATCCTCCATATTCATGCCTGAACCGAAGCTGAGGATCACCATTTCGTAACCGGTTTCGGCACATTGGTCGATCGCCGTTTTCACCACCTTCGGATCGGAAGAGACACAATGCAGGAAGATCGGGTTCTCGGTTGTCCAGGGAGCGATCTTCCGATACATCCGTTTCTGGAAAAGGCCTTTCCGCTCACGGTCGTCGCTATCGAAAGGCATCAGCCAGGTACGGAAGCTTTCAAATTTACCACCGTCAGGAATATCTTCATCAGGCCCCATAGGCAATTTTACTTCCAACAGGCACGGTGTCAACAAGGGATAATTACATTGAGAAGTATAACGAGGATCCACGCTCCAGTTTTCCGTCCGTTCCGCTTCCCGTTCGGTAAAACCGAGGAAGGCCCAGTCGCTTTCCACATGGATATTCGGTTTAAGGAACTGCTCCGGCCTTTTCGCTTCTACCGGAGATTCGGGTTCAGCCATAGCCAACTGTTCAAGGGTAAACTCATCCAGCGTTATCTGCATTCCAGTTTTATTATCGATCTCAAACCATTTGCTGATACAGGGAAGGCCGTCATACAAGGCATAATTCAATTTGACTTTGACACCTTTCAGATAATCCGGCCCTTCCAGGTAGAAAGAAAGTACTTTGCCGGATGTTTCTCCGGGTTTAACAAGCGACCAGCGTTTGCCAGGCCATTGAATACGGGGTGTCAACTCCGTAATATCAAATCCGGTCACACGGAAAGAATTCGGTAGAATAGTTAAACTGTCTATCCATTTATATTGTGTATAACCATACTCGAATTGTCCGTCGAGACCGCCGAGCGTATAAATCTTATCATCGATCTTCAAAACTCCTTCATTACTAACGGCACGGAGCATACTTTCGCCTGTCATCTGATTGATCAGATCGACGGTAGCGAGATTCGGATAGATACGGAATATACGACTTACCAGGCCGTTGGAAAGGACAATGTCTTTTCCGTTATGTGTTTGATACACGCCGGCTTGTATGCCTTTGGCATCGAGCAACCAGTCTGTTTGGGGACGTGCCACCGGCAGATCGATCGCCGGTAAAGTGGCAATCTTACTTCGCAATGTCCTTTCTATTTCAGCAGGCATTGTCTCAACGGCTCCCTTATAATCGGCATTTACCAGCGAAGGTTTGATTTCGTTATAAGAGAAAACAGGATCGATCCAGTCGGCATGGTCTCCGCTGACGCCATCGCCACCATCATCCACAATCAACTCCAATACATCTATTCCGGATACATCGAGTGAGATCTCACGGGCTTTCTCTCCTCCGCGAACCATTCCGCTGTTATATATTTCCTTCCCGTCACCTACCAAACGGAAAACAACACTTCCTTTATCAAAAGAGCCGTCCCCGGAACCGACTCCAACAAACTGCTTCTTCCCTCCGGTACCGTCGGTACGGTAAAACAGCATCGTCCCGTCCGTCATCGGTATCTTGCTGAAATCTTCTTTTTTATAATCCAACGAATGGTCGTTTACACCAACCTTGCAGGTGAATTGCCCGGTGTTCTTTCGCAGGCTCAGTTTTATCTTACTATTTGACTGCACACCGATCCCTTGTCCAAACTGTTCACCGGCCACCGCCAGTTTCTCACCGGTAACGGCTGCATTCTTCATAGGTGATCCGTACTGTTGATAAGCCAGAGACAGATCCATCTCAGGCAAAGAAATTGTATTTTGGGCACTTGCGTCCCAAGCAGAGAAGAAAAATCCTCCCATAAGGAGAAATAAAGAAAGAGTCTTTTTCATGGTAGTTAAAAGTTAGAATATATATAAGTCCCCAAAGATACTTAAAATATCTCCGGAGACTATATAGGTTACATAGAACATTTTATTTGCCCCAAGCTTCATTGGGAGTATCGCCCAGCCATAATTCCAATACTCCTCCATCCGAAAAGACGGTATGAGGAATCTGAAAAGAATTATATTCCTTTCCGTTAAGCTGTGCACGTTGGATATAACAATTGGTTGCCGAATTGTTATACGTCTTTATCTTGAAAGACTTTCCCTTATAATAATCAGCATCCAGCGAAATGGTAACCTCATCAAATACCGGACTGGTTATGTCATATTGCGGATCACGGGAAGAACCGCCATCCAGAGCAAACAATCCGATCGCCATCAAAGAGCTTACACCACCCATCTGGCCCTGATCCTCATCATGTCCGCCATATCCTCTATCGGGGCCAATTGCTCCATAGGCCTGCTCCTTCACCCGGCGCACCCAATATTGTGTCAACCAGGGTTTTCCGGCATGCGAAAAGACATGGGCGTTCGAACATCCCGGCTGGTTCGCATAGCTGACATAGCCACTACCATATCCATACACAAAATCGGTATCTTCCGATCCCCTGAAAGCATAATCCAATTTATTGCAAAGGCTGTCATTACCCCCCATCATCTTCGCCAGAACAGGGATTGCATGCGAGATCCCGAAAGTAGCCTGCCAGGCATTCGCTTCGACGTATCCGTTACCGCTCAATGGGTCGGTATGAAGCCATTCCCCGTCGGCCTTCTTCGGTAGAATCAATCCCAAATCCTTGTTGAAGGAAGCCGGCCATCCGGTTGCCCGTTTACGGAAATAATCGGCATCCCCTTTCTTTCCCATTTTAGCAGCCATTTCAGACAAAGCCCAATCCTCAAAAGCCCACTGGATCGTCAGTCCTGCATTTCCGGGACAATATCCGTTGCGGACATAAAAGTCCAGTTCCTTATCCATATCCAACGCCAGCATACCTCCTTTGGAGTGATTCCGTTTCATAGCGCGGAAAGCATTCTGCGGATTCCACTTCTTCACAAGCCCTTTCTGGAAAGCACTCGTTATAAGGGATGTAGCCGGACATCCCGACATGATATAAGAATAGCCGCCGGCACAAGGACCACGGGGAAGCAGGTTGCCATTTACATCGTACTCGAGCAGGGAAGCTGCAAAATCATCCAGTACGGAAGGATAAGCCAGTCCCCAAAGCGTATTCAGGTTCCATTGAGTCAACCAGAAGGCATCGGAGTTGTACATATGATGTTTCACTTTTCCCTGTTTGTCCTTTTCCAGTTGCCGCACATGAAAACGGATATTTTTCGTCTGTGCTCCCGACCGGGTTCCGTCCGTATAATCGGGATATTCACCATTATAATCGTCGAGTTTATGTCTTCCCAACAAGGAATGCCATAGATCGGTATAGAACTTCATCTTCTGGTTGTGGCTTCCTCCTTTCACATCGATACGGCCCAGCCATTCATTCCATTCCTGTTGTGAGTTCTGCCGTACCTGGTCAAAGTTCCAGTGGTTGCAGTCCTGCTCCAGGTTCTCCCAGGCATTGTCCGTACTGACATACGATATAGCGACCTTCATCTGCAATTGTTCACCTGCCTGTACCTGATAATTTGCCTTCACGCCAGAAGTAGGGGCATCATGATAACTCATTCCCCGGTTTCTTGGAGTGCTCTCTTTCGTCCCCTGCAACTCGTTTATATCCGTAAGCCGCTGTTGGTCTACCCAACCGTCCAAAGCCTTGAAAGGAGTATCGAACGTCACGGCAAAATAGATACGGACTACATCAGGCCCTCCCCACAACCGTCCGGTGGTATCGAAATAACCTTCTACACTGTTGTTCCCTTTCTTATTCACATGGGCGTTTACCATTGTGGAAGTGCCGACATAACCACCCAGATTCAGCAGGATATCAGCCGGATTGTCTTCCGTATAGGTGAAACGGTAGAAGCTGACACGGTCGGTAGCCGTTTGTTCCACCCACATTTTATATTTATCCAGAAACAACCTGTGATAACCCGGTTGAACAATCTCTCCCTGATGCAGGAAAGAGGATTTCCAGAGTTGTTCGCCGCCTGTCGGGTCTACATCTCCCGTAACCGGCATTACCGTCAACCCGGAAAGCATCCAGCAATGGATCTGTGGGAAACCCAGCACTTCCGTCGAATTATAATTATATCCGCCGCCGTATTGATTTTTATTTCTGGTCAGCGGTGCAGCCCCTATCATCCCATAAGGTTGATTTCCGGTGATAAAGAAGAAGTATCGTCCCCGGGCAGTCTCGGTATAAGGATTGACCCAGGATACGTAGTCCGTATAATCATCAGGGGAAGGAAAGACCTCGATCTCTGAAAGTCCTACCTGAGTACCGGCGGCATCGGTCACCTCAAACCGTACCCATTCGACCTGTCTCGATTCAAACTCAATCTCTTTGGGTGTTCCATCGTTGTCCATACCCCAGACATTGATCTTACTGCCGTCGCTGAAACGCAATACGCCTCCGGCAATATGCGACTCCATAACCGGACGATCATACAAAATGATTTTATTGATATTCACGGGACGTTCCCAGTCCAGTTGTATCCATGGATAATCGATCTGCCCCCAGAAAGTTTCAGTACTCTTGGATACCCATTCGCCTTTATCCAATACCCGTATCACTCCGTCGATTGCCTTGCTTGCATCACGACCGGCATCCACGGAAGAGGAAGCCGACGCACGGGCTTTCGGGGCAATATTATAAGGCGTAGCTTGCATCATTCCCCAAGGGAAACCTCCCAAAAGAAGGAGCATAAAAAGTTTCAAATATGTTTTCATAAGATAAAAGACCTTTTGCCGGCCATTCTTTAATTCATTATTACATTTGTTCCGTCAGCAACCTGTAATTTCTTCACCTTATCACCATAACGGACGCTCACCTTTTGTGGTTTGTCCGAATAGATCCGGGCAGAAACCAGTTTTCCTTCTTTCCACTGCATATCTACCGTATATCCTCCACGTGCACGCAGGCCACGTATCTCTCCTGTTTTCCAGCAGGCAGGCAATGCAGGCAGCAGATGAATTTCTCCGTTATGACTTTGCAACAACATTTCGGCAATGCCTGCCGTACCTCCGAAATTACCGTCAATCTGGAAAGGCGGATGAATATTGAACAAATTATTTTGAGTAGTTTTGCTCAGCAACATCTGTACATTATTGCCGGCCTCTTCCCCATCTTGCAAACGAGCGTAGAAATTAATCATCCAGGCACGACTCCAGCCGGTATAAGAACCTTGCCGGTTCGATTCGTTCTCATTGTAGAAGCGACGACGTTCTATGGTTTTCCGGGCAGCCTCATACAACTCTTTCTTGTTCGAATTGATCGAAGTACCGGGATAAAGACCAAAGAGATGCGAAATATGGCGGTGACCCGGTTCTACTTCTTCGTAATCTTCAATCCATTCCTGAATGGTCTGATAACGTTTGCTCACCCGTATAGGAGGCAGTTTACGCAAGGTCGCGGAAAGCTGTTTGTCGGTTTTCGGATCGGAGCCTATCACTTTGCCGGCCTTCAGACAAGCATTGAACAACTCGTATATAATCTCGATATCCATCGTTGCGCCATAGGTCAGCATATAATGCTCGCCATTGGGCAACTTGTATCTGTTTTCCGGTGAATTGGAAGGAGCCGTCACCAGATAGCCGTTCTTATCTTCCACCAAATAATCCATGATAAATTCAGCCGCTTCCATCATGGCCGGATAAGCTTCGTTCTTCAGATATTCCTTATCGTTGCTGAAAAGGAAATGTTCCCATTGATGCAAAACCAACCAGGCACCTGCTATCGGGAATGTTCCCCATCCTACTCCATCGGCAATAGCTGTTCGGCCGAAAGGATCGGTCAGGTGATTCATCGTCCAGCCCTTGGCATTATAGGTTTTGCGAGCTGTTACCCTACCCGGTACCCGAAGCGCGTTGATGAAATTTGAAAAAGGTTCTACCGTCTCCGACAGATTGCATACTTCAGCCGGCCAGTAGTTCATCTGAATATTAATATTCGTATGGAAATCGGAACTCCAGGCAGCATACATATCTTCGTTCCACAATCCTTGCAAATTGGCCGGAAGTACACCCGGTGTCCGGGAGGAATTCATCAGCAGATAACGTCCGTACTGGAAATAAAGAGTAATAAGAGAAAGATCGGTTTCTCCGTTCTTCACCCGTTCCAACCGGCGGTCGGTCGGCAATACGGAAGATTCCCCCATGTTGAACGTCACCCGGTTGAACAGACTACTATGCTCTGTTATATGTGTTTGTTTAATCTTTTCATAAGAATCCTTACCCAACCGAGCAAGGATACGTTGGCAAGTTTCCGACGGATTGATTTCCCGGTCAACATCCAGTTGCGACAGATTATAGTCTGTAGCCGCCGTCAGGAAAAAGACAACCTCATCGGCTTTTTCCACATAAAACCCATTATTCAGTGTCATCAGTTGTCCGCCTTTATGAAACCCGGCAATCCGGCCGGCAAAACGCATATGTGGACCGATTGCACCTGTTTCCGCTTCCGGCAAATCTACAATCTGCCCCTTTATCTCCAACTCGTTGGCCGAAACCGGATAAGCTGTAGCATCCTGTTCCCTGTCATAATGCAACCGGAACGTCAAAGCCCCCGGCCTGTCAGCCGACAAACGAATAACGACAACATCATTTTCAGCAGAGACGAACACTTCACGTTTATAAGTCACCTGGCTTAACGCATAGGAGACAGAGGTGATGCCGGTCTCCAGATCCAATTCCCGCTTGTAGCCGGAAACAGCCGGATTGACGCTGCCGGTCAATAAGTCTATATAAATATTACCAAACGATTGATAAGAACGAATACGCAACGGATCGCTTTTCATGTATTTCTCCGACAGTTCCACCGCCTTTCCGATCTCTCCATTTAACAGCAATTGTTGTATTTCGGGTAGTTTAGCGGCAGACTCTGCATTGGCGTCACTCTTAGCTCCGGCCCATAGGCTTTCTTCATTCAACTGAATGGTTTCGCGGCGGTAATCGCCATACACCATCGCTCCCAAACGACCGTTCCCGACGGGTAAAGCTTCGTTCCAATCTTTTGCCGGCTTGTCATACCACAATCGGCAATCCTGATGTTGCGCCGATAACATGGTCGAAACTGTACAACAAAGAATGATAAATAGATTTCGTTTCATAAATATAGTAGTGCTTTATTATCCAACGCAAATATAAATTATCATGTTTCCTTAGAAAATAGCAAATAACTGCCTATTCGGTGGACTATTATTGTTTACAGAACCTTGTTTTCAATCAGAATCGTACAGGCTTTATTTTGACCGCGGATAAACTAACATCTTGACGGTTGCCTTCTAATAATCGAACAGAAACAGTATGTTTACCCGGTTTATCAAAACGTATCCAACCAACAGGCTTAAATCCGTAAATAGAGGAAGAGCCTTGCTGATTCTGTATCCGGAGACCTTCATCCGTACTGATCTCCCATACCTGACGCCCATTACCCTTTACTTTCAAATCAACATGATATATCCCAGGATCTTTAACTTCTATTTCCCAAGTAACATTGCCATCTTTAAACAGATCACTCACACAATAAACATGCTTCCACTCTCCGAATTTCTCCATCCAACTTTCTTTTCGTATCGTACAATCCTTAGCAGATGCAAATTTCACAGAGAGCTCTTCTATACCGGTTTCAGGGTCTGGAGCAATTGTGTTATCCACTACAATGTCCCCTTTTATTGTCAGTTCGATAATAGAGATCATCGGGTCCGGTGCTTTATGAGGAATATCCAGTACTGTCCATGAGCTTTCTTTCGAAATCTTTACCTTATGCGGCTTCTTTTCACCGATAATGTCAGCAGATATTATTTCCGATTTAAGGCCGGGAATATATAATTTGCCAGTCGCAGGCCAGTCATATACTGCCAGATAAAGTTTATTATCTTGGCAGACTACATCTCCCCAAGGTAAGGCATGTTTCCAAGGAGACGGATCGGCACCGTAAATCATTTGCGGATACTTTCCGATCCATTTGCCGGATGAAAGAAGCGTCTGTTCCGCATAGTCCGGAACATTTCCCAGTCCATCAGGACCAATATTCATCATATAGGTTCCTCCACGTGCTATTGTGGATATCAGATACATCAGGATCTGTTTAGGAGTTTTCCAATTCTGATCGTACCAGGCATATCCCCATGCATCGTTCGTCACATCCACACTTTCCCACAGACCGTCTATGTTTTCCAAAGGGACTTCCATATCACCCAACGTCTGATAATCCCCCAGATTATAACCTATACGACCGGAAACCAGTGCACCAGGTTGGTTCTTATGAACGACCTCCACCAATTTTTCGGCATACTTCTGAGGAATACCTCCCGGCGTATCAAACCAGATGAGTTCTATATCTCCATAGTTCTTTGTTATTTCCTCCACTTGCGGAAGACACTTCTCATGGAAATAATCATCAAATGTTTTCGGATTTCCTTTTGCATCCACACGCGATGCGCCGGAAGCTCCGGGAGTAGTCCAATCTTGATTGTGGGAATAATAAAACCCAAAGCCCAATCCCAACTGCTTACAGGCATCAGCCAATTCCTTCATCGGATCGCGGCCAAAGGGAGTCGCATCTACAATATTGAACTCATCGCATTGTGAATCGAACATGGCAAAACCGTCATGGTGTTTACTTGTAATGATAATATACTTCATTCCGGCATCTTTCGCCAACCGGGCAATCTTCATGGCATCGAATTGCGAGGGATTGAACTCTCGGGCTACTGCTTTATATTCATTTTTATCTGCATTCGCCATATTTACATCCATCATCCACTCTCCGATTCCATAATAGGTTTTTCCCTGCCATTTATTCCCCAAATGAGAGAAAAGCCCCCAATGGATAAACATGGCGTAATTTCCCCATTCGAAAAGATGTCCGCGTACATTTGTTACATTTGTCGCCTTCGCTTGCTGCTCACCCCACATTTTATCCATTCTCTGCTGACTAGATAGGGGAGAGATTGAAATCATAGAAACAACTATACACCCCAAAATAGCCTTCAGAATACACGATCTAAACATAGATGTTCCCAATCGGGATCTTTGGAATATTGTATATACATTCATTATTATAATACCTTATTATTTTTGCATGGAGATGCGTGCCACAAAACCTCCCCCCGACATCAATTCTTCCTTTATTCGCTGTCCGGAGTGTATTTTACTTTTCTTCACCTCGATCTGTTTCCGATTACCGGGAGTATCCGAAGCTATTTCTATCTTATATTTACCTTTAGGCAAGAAGTCCAACTTTGCATCAAACGTCCTGGTAGTCTCTCCGTTAAGAACGGTCAGATACCAGACATCTCCCTTTCTCCGGGCCAGAGCAGCCAACTGTCCGATCTCACTTTCCGGCAATACGATCGTTTCATCCCAGGTTACCAGCACACTTTCTATAAACGATCTACCCGGACACGACAGCATATCTTCCATATCTGCCGCAAAGATCAACATCGGAGAAGTGAACATATAAATTGACGACAACTGATGTCCAAAGGTCACGGATGGATGACAAAAAGCACGAAAATTCATCGGTGTATAATCAGCCGGCCCAACCAGCCAGCGGGTAAATGGCAATACCGTATTATGATAAGGCCAGGGCGGACCCGGAGCCCAGCTGTTCTCTCCGCCCACACACTCCAGTCCTCTTACAGCTTCTTTCGCCAGCAAGTTCGGGTAGGTATACGAATCGCCTGTCGGCTTATTCACACCATGAAAGATAACCATCAATTTTTCTTTGGCTGCAGCTTTCAGAATATCCTCCATCAGATTGACCGTAAAAGCATTCTCTGTATGGAAAAAGTCTATTTTCAACCCTTTCACCCCTACTTCCGCACACTTCTTCATAAAGTCGGCACGCTCCTCTGCATCGACCAAACCCACATCAGATTTATTTCCAAACCGAGGAGACGAGGAACGCCATACCCAGATATCTACATTCTTTTTCCCTGCATAATCCACCAGTTCCTTCAACATCTCCCACTTGGTCCGACCGTTTGCGTCTTTTTCCGTTTGTTGCCACAACTCCCAGCCATCATCCACAACAACAGACTCGATTCCCAGTTCAGCACATCCGTCCACATATTTTTTATGATTGGCTACACTCAGCCGGTCATTACCTTCCACCAACCAAGTGAATGTTGCTCTGCCCGGTTTGATCCAGTCAGTCTTCGCCCCGTCAGGGAAAAGTGTTTTATCCGGTTGGTCGGATACCTGTTCAATAATCCGGTTATTCACCAAGCCATTCAAATCTTTTGCCAACATAAGTATACGCCAGGGGGTTACAATTTCTTTACTCTGGTCTTTCGGAGAAACAATCCATGGCGTATCACGTACTTCTTCATGCCAGTATTTCGTAGGCGGAAGACCGGTTATTATTCCAGTTTCCACATGCCCTTTATTTTCTACATAGCCAAATTGTACACGGTTCGGAGCTGTTCCAAATAGTACCGCTCCGTGATAATTGAACAGATTCGCTTCCGTGATCGCTGCATAAACTCCATTCGGTAAATGAAAAGTGGCAGGCGGTGCCAGCAATTCACCAGTGATATGATCGGTCTCCCGTTCCTGATATTGTTGCAGCCAGCCATACTGGAAAGGACCGCTGGCATACCAGGTCTTAGTTTTTGACGGAAAGATAAATGAAGTTTCCTCTCCATAAATACAGGCAGGACCTTCTACCGGAATACGGTAACGCAAGGCAATACCATCAGGAAATATCCGGGCATCCAGATAAAAAAGGCTTCCGTCGGCTTGCTGTAACTGATAAACAAGCGTATTATTTTCCTTTTTTTCCTTGTTAAGCAGCTGAACGTCTTTTCCCAGCTGACGGTGATCGACATTCAAACCTAAAGGAGCTTCCCGAATAACTGAATTTTCCTCATAAGAGACATCCAGCACCAATTGTTTATCGGCATTCGCCTCTATTTTCAATTTTACCGGGGTAGCACCAGATACTGCGTCTACGACCTTCGCTTTTACTATCTGATTTACATTTAACAAAAGCAATGCAATTACTAAAAACTTAGATATACTATTGTTCATTTTAAGTGATATTAGATTTTCAAACATTGAAATGGTAAAAATAGGAAACAAACCCAGCATAAGTCTTCACAAAATACGAGCATTATTTTGCAAAATCCAGGATTTAGGGTACAGTTTTTACTGTATTCCAAATCCTGGATATAAACGCTTCGGTTTTATTTTGAACTATTATTTTATTTACCAGTCATAAAACGAAAATTATAATCACTGAACGACCAGACTTTCGTCCCTTCAGGAATAATAGCTTTTCCTGTTTTATCGCCATTCGTATTTACATCCACTTTCAATACAATACGAGAGAAATCTCCTTTTTCATAATCGAATGTCTTTCCATCATCATCATATAAATTATAAGAAGAGGAAGTTTTACCATAGTGACGAACTTCCAGCGGAAGTTTCTCATCCTTCACTTTTGTCACAGCAGGCCATAGAGGAATGATTCCCCCTTCTTTCACATATACAGGGATCTTTGACAAGCCAGGAGAGACCGTTATCACCTCCCCTTCCCCTGCAAACTCACCGGTATAGAAATCATACCACTTACCTTGCGGAAGGATCACCTGGCGTTCTTTCTCACCGGCAAACAAAGGAGCGACAAGTAAACTCGGACCTACCATAAACTGGTCTTTAACCTCCCGCTTAACAGCCATCGCATACGGATTAGCTGTCGCATCCAATACCCCCTTTTCTGTTTGGGTATCCGCTTGGTAGCCTTCTTCCAGATTCATGGCACGCATGGGAGGAGTTCCTTCAAAGGTGTAATCGGCAAAAGCTGTATAGAGATAAGGGATCAACTGCATACGTAACTGCGCAATCTCACGTACTTCTTTTTCCACTTCCGGAAAACTCCAGGGCTTTGTTCCGTCCGCCCAGGCATCCAATTGAGCTACAGGAGAAAAACAAACGGTCTGCATCCGTCTTAACCACTCCTCTCCCGTCCCGGAAGATCTAACCTCGGGCGTCCAAAGAACACCGATGAAAGAACTGTTTATCAGTGCTGTTATAAAATCACGATGAGCATAATAATCGTTATAAATGACATAAGGGTACGAACTCGTCCCTGCATTCCCAGCACGGACTAATCCATAAGTTCGCGTATTACGTTTACGGAACATGTCCATTGTAACACTTTGCATCAGGGAACCATATATCTGACGCATCTGTTCTGCCGGCATACCGGATGGAAAAGAGGCAACATCCGGCCAAAGCCAGAAATCATAACCGTCATTTTCATCCATCTTATATCCGCTAATGCCTTTATCCAACTGATGTTTCTCAAAATGCTCCACCATGATCTTCTGTGCTGCGGGCATCGAATAATCGGGGACAATCCCGCACCACACCGTATGCGATCCGGTATAGGGTTCGATTTTATCGTACAGTTCACCATCTGGTGATACATAAGGATTGATCCATACATTCGTTTTTATATACTGGTCATTCAGATTTTTCACAAAGTGATCCGGATCCGGGAAACGAACTCTATCCCATTCGTAAGTGCATGGATAGGAGCGGCTCATCCAACCAGGTTCAAGTCCGACTACACTCAACGGGAAACCTCGTTTTTCAAATTGAGCAACTTCTTCATTCACTTCCTTATCGGAGAATAAAGAAGGTACACGATGCCAAAAGCCAAGTCCCCATCTCGGAGGTAATGCACCGCCACCGTTATACAAATTAAAACGACGAACTACATCCAACATCGTCGGTCCGGCAAACAGGACAACTTCTACTCCTTCTGCCGGAATCAGAAACTCCAGATTATCCGAATACGGCTGGGCTTCCCAATTCTTGTCTGTATTCCGGTCTCTTACGACTGGTGGGTTCTTGCTGTCTTTCCTCACACTCGTACCTACCCATGTATCTATGTATCTGGCTGAATTGATAAAGGCACCATATCCCCTAGAAGAAACAAAAAATGGAACCGGAGTGTGTGTACGTCCATCATCTTTTCCGGTATAATGATCTACATGCAGACGCATGATCCGTCCTCTCTGTTCAACCGTTTTAAAATTCAGGCCCAAACCGAATATCTTCTCATCCTTTTCCAGAGGGAAACGGATATAGGTTTTCCCATCGACCACTTCAAAACTGATATCCTCTTGGGAGACAGGCAGGGAGGCTTCTCCCATTTTCCTGATAGCATCGAACTTGGGACTAATATTCAATTCACTCAGCAGGTTAATCTTCTCAGGAGTACCGACAGAAACATTCCACACGCCTGCTACCTCTTCTTTCCATTCGACTCCTCCTTTGTTTTGAGGAGAATTATTACATGCACTCAAAATGCAAAGAGTACAGATTGCTACAAAATATCTTCTCATATATCTCATTTAAAAGAAGGCAGAATCACAGGGTTCTGCCTTCTGTAATTATAAAATTAATCTAACGGATTGAACGTTCCACCGCTCCAGCCTTGCGTCTGCTCCATTTTGGAGTTCGTTTCCAGATACTTGTTAGGTATCGCATAGAAATAATAATTGTCTTTAAAATCAATCGTAAAGTTCTTATCCAGGATAACCAGCGAGTCTCTGAAGTAAGTAGCATAATTATTCTCAAAATCAGCCGTATCCTTTATCTTATTAAATTCTTCTTCCGGTATATTTAGTTTTGGCAGGACACCATGACGTACTTTCCCATTCAACTCAGCCTCAAACAACCGACGGCGGCGCAAATCCCAATAACGTTTACCCTCAAAAGATAGTTCTAACTTCCTCTCCAGCATGATTGCATCAATCATTTGCCCTGACGATAACTCCGGCTTTAATCCATACATGCCATTATCACCTGCAAGTATACCGGCTCTTGCCCTGATCGCTTTCAATACATCATAGGCCTCATCCGTCTTACCCAGCATAGCTGCACATTCTGCATAGTTCAGCAACACCTCAGCATGCCGAATCTCGATCCAGTCTGTACTACTTCTTTCTGTATAATAAGAGGTATAGCTTGTCTCAACAGCCTTTCTACAATAAAAACCTGTTGCTGTGGGATTATTCAATTCAGCCCCCACATACGTCCATTGTTTTCTGCCTGCTTTACCACTCAATTCCCAAGTACAGCTATTGTAAGCGATAGTCATATTGAAACGCGGATCTCTGTTCTTCCAATATAAAACAGGATCATAATCGGTAGATTCAGTGATAGGAACACCTGTTATCATTGGATATGACTCTACCATCTCCAAAGTCGGATGATTCGCTCCTGTATAATTTTGTGCCTCAGACAAAGGACGGGTCGCTGCATTCCATTTGTTCGTAGCCCCCGGTTCCTGGTATCTGCGTCCCCAGATAACTTCTCTGTTCATTTCATCATACCATATCTTTTCATAATCGGCATATAATCCGTAGCCATTCGCTTCCAGTTCTTCTTTTGCCTGTTTATTGACCTTATATGCTACCTCCCAACGATCCGTCAGGTTATCAGGATTGAACTGAGGGCTGGCATAATACAATAAAACACGTCCTTTCAAAGCCAATGCTGCAGCTTTGGTTGCCCGTCCCAAATCATCACCAGTCCAACTCCAGGGAAGATTTTCATAAGCATAATCCAGGTCCTTGATGATAATATCGATACACTCAGACGTTTTATTACGTGACACCAGTAAGTCATCAGTCAGTTTCTGTGGTAACAACAACATAGGGACACCGCCATACACACGCACCATACAGAAATAACGCCAGGCGCGAAGGATAGAAGCCTGAGCTTTCAGGTTTGTACAGGTCTCCGTGTCTATAGCCTCATTATTCTCCAGTTTTTCAAATAACATATTAATATTACGAATATCTTCATAATACCAATAATCGCTTGAAGCTGTCGTTAACTGACCGTACATCACACCGCCGCCGCCATCGGATTCATCCGAATAAGATGAATAAAAAATAGAATTAGCACCATCTCCATCCCTATCTTGCTCTCCTTCCCATTTGGGCAGATTCTTTTCATACAACCTGTTCAGGTAAGCTGTTGCATATTTGGCATCTCCCCAAACCTGGTCGTCTGTCACAGCAGATAAATCCTTTTTATTCAGGATATCCGAACAACTCACACTCATAGCTAACAATGAGCCGTATAATAAATATTTGATCGTCATAATGCTTTAATTTTAATATTAGAAACTAAGGTTCACACCAAAAGAGTAACTCTTCATCATAGGATAATCGAAAATCGTCGAACTTTCCGGATCGTAATATTTCACCTTATTTTGAAGCAAACACAGGTTATTTCCAGTCAGAAAGAATTTCAGCTGGGCAACCCCCAATTTAGTCAACACCGATTTAGGCAACGCATAAGAAAGATTCACATTTTTCAAACGCAGGAAAGAACCGTTACGCATCCAGAATGTCGATTCCTCACCAGCTGCATTACGAGAGGCACGCGGAAAAGCAGCACCTACATTTTCCGGAGTCCAGTGGTCAGTCCAAAAATCGAAGTTCGTTTCCTGCGGACGTGCCTGAGCACCTCTCATAGCGATCATCACGTCATGTCCGGCTACTCCCTGTAAGAATATATCCAAAGAAATACCTTTCCATGAACCGCCTAAAGAAATACCGTAGTTCAGAGGAGGTGTCGTATGGTTTATAATCCAGTCTTTATCATTATCATCGATCACACCGTCGGGCTCATCACTGTTCGCTCCACGCAAATCCTTATAGTTCAGCATACCTAATTCGGGTTTCTGACCAAAGATTGTATATCCTTCCGGCAGCGCATCCAAGTCCGCCTGTGTACGGATAATATCCGTTGCAATATATCCCATTTTACGATCTGTGCTATAACCGATCTCAGACTTATAAGAACGAAGATTCTCCGCCTCATCTTTTGTGATCACCTCATTCACCGCATATCCCAGATTTCCTTTTACATAATACTTAAAGTCATCTCCAATTCTGTCATTATAGCCCAATTCTACTTCAAAACCTCTAGCATCGATCACTCCATAGTTTTCAGAAGGCATCTTCGCGCCAAAAGTAGCTGGAATACTGGCAGCCCGATCTCCCAAAATATCATATGTATGCCTGTAGAATGCATCTACTGTCATCGAAAGCTTATTGTTCAGGAAAGTAGCATCAAGACCGAAATTGTATGTCAAAGACTTTTCCCAGGTAATATCCACATTAGGAATTACATCTGCAGCAACTCCACTGCTCAACGAACCGAAATATGCTCCGTTTACCAGATTATAACGCTGCATCCATTGCCATCCGCTAATCGCATTCTTATCTTTCAATACGATGCCGTCATTTCCCAACAATCCGATAGATGTTCTTAATTTCAGATAGTTGATAAACTTTACATTCTCTTTGAAGAATTTCTCTTCCGATACTCTCCATGCCAATGAAGCAGACGGGAAAAATCCCCAGCGGTTTTTGGGAGCAAAATTGACAGAACCGTCATAACGGAAAGAGGCTTCCACCAGATACCTGTCATCATAACCATAATTCAGGCGACCAATATAAGAGATACGTCCTGTTTCTTCACCTTTTCCGTCCACTGTCGAGTTCTTTGAGTCAGAACTACCGGCAAACAACTGGTCCACCGCAGAGGAGATAAAGTAATTTCTCACGCCGTTAAACCAATCCACCGTTCCTTCCGACTGTTCATATACAAATAATGCCCCTACATCATGTTTACCGAATTTATTAGCATATGTAATATATCCATTTAACTGATAACTGTCACGGGTATCATACTTCTCTTCCAAGAAGTCACCGTCAGATCTCACTTTGACACGGTCTATTACATCTGTTATAATATGATTGTGGCCGCCTGTCATTTTATATTCATATAATGAATAAGGACGGTTGAATTGTTTTATAAAAGTGTGCCTATCATATTTATTAAATAATAATTTAAGGCTCAAACCTTTGACAAAGGGGACATTATATTGTAATGAAATATTCGCCTCATAATTGGAATATTTCTTTCTGTTATAACCGGTATTACCTCCCAACAGCTCAATCGGATGCCATTCCACAAAACTTCCGGTAGGCTTCCCATTAATATAGGGAGGCACCTGTCCTGTCCGGAAAAGCAACCCCCTGTAGAGGTTATCCATCTTATCAGAATCATTGTCGTATCTCCAATATGGTTTATCATCGTTTCTTGTATCCATATTCAGATTCAGAGAAACGATCAGGTCTTTTGTTATGTTCGCTTCCAGATTACTTCTCAGATTATATTTCTTGAAACTCAGATTATCAAAAGAACCTGTTTCATAGTAATAGTTACCGCCAATGAAATAACGGACACGTTCGTTACCTCCACTGACATTCAAAGAATGCCTGGTTACCAACGGTTGCTTCCATGCTTCATCCAACCAGTTATAATTGTTATTTTTGAAGTACTCCAACTCGTCATCCGTATAATAACTCAAATCCGTAGGATCGACATTTTCCACAATCCTGTTATCATTTATAAAAACTGCCTGGTTGTAAGCATTCTGTGTTTCCGGAATCATAGTTGCATCCGATAAACCGATAGAACCGGTATAAGCGATGGTTGGCTTTCCTATTTTACCTTTCTTGGTAGTAACCAACACAACACCGTTTGCAGCACGTGCTCCGTAAATAGCAGCAGACGCTCCGTCTTTCAAGACAGACAGATTTTCCACTTCACTTGCATCCAAGCCGTCAAAAGCAAATTTGTCTCTGACAATCCCATCAATTACATATAAAGGAGCCGAATCATTCCAGGTTCCTTTAGAACGTACCGTCATATCGGCACCGGCACCGGGTTTACCTCCGGACTGTGTCAACAATACCCCCGCCATCTTACCGACAAGTGCACTGGATAAACTACCTGCGGGAGAATCTTGAATATCCTCCGCGCTGACAGAAGATATCGACCCGGTCAGATTCACTTTTTTCTGGATACCATATCCAACAACGACCACTTCTTCCAGATTTTGGGTATCTTCCAGTAGTTTCACATTAACAGAAGCTCCTTCGCGTACAGGCACTTCCTGACTGATATAGCCGATGTAGGAAATCAGAAGAGTTTTTCCGGAAACATTATCCAGAGTATATTTCCCATCGATATCTGTAATTGTTCCATTCGTTGTTCCTTTCTCTACCACGTTGGCACCGATAATCGGCTCACCGCTAGTATCTGTAACCACACCTGTAATATTTCCTTTTTTCCCCTGTGCCACAACCGGCATTCCCGGACCACCACTCTTTTCCGCCGGGTTGATCAGAATAAGATTATTCTCTGTGATCTCATACTTGATCCCTTCCTTTGCAAACAGACGGTTCAGGATCGTTTCGACACTCTGGTCTTTCTCGCGGACAGAGACTTTCTTATCTAGGTTGATTTTTCCACTCTCATAAATAAACCGGAACTCGGACTGATTCTCTATCAGGAAAAGGATTTCCTTGATGGACTGATTGTTTACGTTCAACGATAATTTCGTCTTTTGGGAATAAACGGTAGCCGAGATATTGAGCGAGAAAGCAATTAAAGCTAATGTTGTCAATCTCATAATAGCGTATACCTTTTTAAGGGCCGGATACGATTCCGACCTTGACAAATTAAAAAATTTCATATATTTGTAATTTGATTGTTAGTTAACAATAGTGCTGGACACACTGTGTATTAATGATCAAAAAATAGAACGGGAAGTGTTGCTGCATTTCCCGTTTTTCGTGCTTCATGGTTGTTACTTCATAGGCAAACTTATTTAGGGGTTATACTTATATTTTTTCCTTTCACGTGATAGGCTATGTTACTTAAATGGGATAAGGCCTCCAATACATCTGCAATTGTTTCTTCCTGTATTACACCATTGTAATGTATATTTTTACCTAAATCTCCCTGAATATGAATATCGACATTATACCATCTTTCTAAATATTTACAGACATCCCCCAATGACATATCATCCATGTAAAGCTTATTATTCAGCCATCCATAAGAATGGGACAAATCACCACTAAGCTGTTTCAATGTACTAGTCCGCTTATCGAACTCTGCCATATCACCTGCTTTCATCTTCAGTTTGTCATTATTATGTCCCAGTTCAATATGCCCCTCCACCAACGAAGCTTGTATAGTCGGGGCATCTGCATACGCTTTCAGGTTAAAAGATGTACCTAATACTTTCACCTCTACTCCATCAGTCATTTTCACAATAAAAGGGATTTTACTTTTCGATACATCAAAATATCCTTCCCCCTGGAAACGAACTTCCCGAATTTTCTTCTTCGAGTTATACACATAGGTAATATCCGACCCTGAATTCAACTTTACGACCGACCCGTCAGGCAACGCTATTTCCGAACGGTTCCCGTAATCGGCGGTCAAGCTGACAGAGATATCCTGCTCCCTATCAAATACTCCGGTAACAGAAAGAACAACCATCAATAAGACAGAGGCTGCGATACCTGACAATGTATAATAAATATTATTCATACGTTTCCGGAGAAGAGCCTTCTGTCTGTTAGACGTATCTACTTTCTCCCAGGCACGATCCACATTAAAAACACCGGGATCCATATAATGTCCGGATTCCTTCCAGATCCTGCGATACCGCTCCAGTTCCTGACAGTTCTCCCCATTTCGATCCAACCATTCCTGTAGGATCGGGTCGGTGACCTCTTTTTCACCGCTGAGCAGGTAATCTATTATATGATCACTTATATGTTCTTTTTCTTCCATGAATCTTCCTTTTATAATTAAGACACAGTAAAACAAAAAAGGTCCTATACGGACCTAAAAAATTTTATATACCTTTTACTTCAAGGCACTTTTTCAATCTCTGGAGAGATACCCATATCTGATTTTTAATTGTTTTGACTGAAATGGATAACTGGTCTGCAATCTCTTTTTGCTTCAGCCCTTTTACGCGGTGAAGGAGTAACACCTCTTTACACCTGTCAGGCAGCAGGTTGATACAATCGTAAAGGGCCATGCGAAATTCTTCAGTCTCAAGCGGATTTTCTTCGTAATAAGGAAGTTGTTCTTCCCGGTTATCTAAAACTGTTTTGTAATTTGTTCGCGTACGGATATGATTCAATGCCAGATTTCTCGCCATCTTATACAGGTAGCCGGAAACATTCTCTCCAACCAATATCCTCTTCCGGTTGTTCCAAAGGGTAAGGAATAGTTCCTGCACAACATCCTCAGCATCCTCTTTCTCTCCTAACAGACGATAGGCATAACAACACAGACGGCTGTAGTAACGGACAAACAGCTTATTGTAACTGATGTAATCATCATTTGCGATTGCAGCAATTAGTTTATCATCTGTAATAGAGATATTCAATATATATTAAGTTAAATATTCAACAAATATTATTCTGTAATTATCACGACTATTTCTTAATGATATGGCTGTATGAGCTAATTAAAATCTTTTTCTATATAATTGCACGCTATAATCCAATGCAAATGTAGACTTATTTTTGTTATAAAAAATAGTATAAAACTACTTATTTGATGGACTATCCTCTGATCCGCCAATCACCTCTTACCGGAAGCTGCCACAAATCGTAAAAGTTCGCAATGCCCGGCAATATCCATTATTCCTTTTTTATCAATTCACTTTCACGATACCTTTACAAAGAAAAGTAGTATATCTTCATGCCCCAATATTCATGCTTAGGTAAAATACACAAAACAGCTAGGTTTTTTACATCGCATGCAGGAAAAGAAAAAAGCAAGATAGATTGTTATTTCCCATATGACAAGCAAAGAGTTTATCGTTTTGTCCTTATATTTGTCTCAAATAAAATAAGTTCGATATGGAAAAAGAAACAGAAGAGAAAATCCAAAAGAACGTTCACCAGGGTTCGAACGTCCGCAAATTACGTAATATAATGGGGATCAAACAGAGCTCATTAGCGAAAGATCTCGGCACTACTCAGCAAGCGGTTTCACGTATCGAAAGCCAACGGGTGATCGAAAAAGATACCTTGATCCAAATCGCGAACATCTTAAATATTTCCCCCAAGATCATTGAAGAACTGGATGAAAATCCGCTGTCAGTTATTATTGAAAATAATAATTTTGAAAGTGGAAGCTATAATACAGGAATAATTTCAAATGATCAATACAATCAAAATACCATTCATCCTTTAGAGAAGATAATGGAGTTGAACAAACAAGCCACCGACCTTTTTGAACGCATGCTGGCCGTTGAAAAAGAAAAGTCCGCTTTGCTAGAACAATTATTGAAGGAGAAAGGGTAATATTCATGGTTACAACCCGATATAACCTGAATTTCATCCCAAAGAAAAGATAAGATCCCGTCATAGTAATTGCTTGTCGACAATTATAAACAAATCTGTCGATAATTGTGAGCAAGCTTGCCGATAACTATCAACAAGCTTGCCGACAATTATCGACAGTAAAATAGTACAACAAAACAACAGCACATTGTTACCGTTCTAATCAGATACCGGTATAACAATATTCCTTGCTTCCTGCCCATTATTATCTATCATTTTCCGGTAACAACCTTAAATGTTGCCAGATTACCTTTATGGTCTGTCGGCCAGATTCCTTTCGGAGTGAAGAACTTGTCCTGAGAATCACTCTCTTCTATCTTTCCACGGATGACAGTTTCAGACGGCCCAACCAGAATACTTTTTTTCAAAGAAAGTGTTGCATAGGTCGGATAATAATAAATAAAATCAATACGATCCCGTTCATCAACATCTGGAGCCCATGCCAGCTTCTCCAACTTTGCCTCTTCAGCCAATTTATTGCCAGCCGGGAATGTGAATCCCGGATATGCAACCGGATCCGGATATTTCTCACGGTAAACATCTTTAAATCCGGCATTATGCAGCATGACAGAACAATCCCAATTAATAACGGCACCATTATGATCCCATAGGTCTTTGGTATTCGCCTGCCAATCCAAATGAGAAGGTTCGTTGAAATCACCTCCCATAATAACAGGAATACCCTTTTGTATTTCAGCCAATGCATCCTGAATAAAAGCAGAGATACTTTCATCCCGGTATGCTAATCGATTAGCCTCCAAAACTGTTTTTTCATCCGTTACCGGAGAATCTATTTTTTCCCAACTCATACCACTGTATCCACGAGGCATATAACATTCATAATGCAAATAATCCAGATGGCAGGAATAGAAAGAAACCGATTGTCCGGCAATCGTAATTGCAGCTTTCAACATTGCCCTACTCTCATCACCGGGGACAATACAGCATTTTACGATACTATCCGGTTTATACTTTGTTAAAAGACCAACTACCATCCCCAAAGTCTCCCCATAATAATGCTTTCCTCGTTTTTCCAAGTCCTTCAAAATTCTAGGCATGAACATTTTCCCATCAAAATCTCTGATTTCACACAAGAAAACAACATCCGCATCGACCTCATCCAAAACATCGAGAATGCCCTGGTATCCATTCGGAACTTTCGAGCCCTCATGCCATAAGTTCATCTGGAAAACAGTAAAAGTATCATTTATTTTTTCCGCATTTATCCATACCGGCACACTCAGCAGGTAGAGTAATAAAAATAATATCTTTTTCATATAATCATCTCTTTTCAATAAAAATTATTTCAACAACCACATCACGTTATTAACATTATCCGTCCCCCCCCATTGACGATCCAATGCTGCAAGATATTGTTCCTTATTATATAATAATTCGTTCTCCGGATATTGCCAGCGCATCGGAATTTTAGTCTTATCATCATTCAGGTTCGTATTCGGATTTATCGGGAACTCCGGATAAGTATTCCGACGATAGTCATAATAATCATCATATTGCATATGATAATAGCGAGCAATATAGGCCTGAATCCAGACCTGTTTCAAACGATCCATCTGCGTCCCTTTCGCATTATAAGCCACATAAGAACCTTTCAAATAACGATCAATATACTCATCTGTTATTTCTCTTCCATTCCGATATTCCGCAGGAACAGTAGTACGCACAAAATTGAAAGAAGCACGGATACCTTCTTCATAATATTTCTGTGCATCTCCTTTTATCCATCCACGCTCTATCGCTTCTGCAATCGTAAAGTTCATATCTGCATATCCTAAACGAATATAAGGTACCCCTGCATAACTTAAGCGGTATACACCATTAGGGCGCGAATGCAACTTATTTGCAATCTTTTTAGATTCTTCTCCAAATACAGCAGCAACATCCAATCCCTGATAAGCATTCCAGTCACTCGGCTCCAATAGTTCCTGTCCCGGAGCCAGATACAGTTCATCGGTCATAGCCTGAGCCGGAGAAAAATAATAGAACAAACGATAATCCTCAAACTTCTTCAACGGATCGATTAACAGAGAAGAACCTGCATACTCATTAATACTTTTCACAAAACTATTATGAAACGGATTCTGCTGCCCCTGCTTATCTGAATAAATAGCCTGCAAATTGTCATCGTTACTTTGGAACAGATTACCTTCTGCCACTATTTCTGCAAATGTGTCCTTAATATTCAACTCTGGTGTATCATCTACTCGTTTCGACAAGGAGATCAACACCTTCAGACGAAGAACATTCGTTGCTTTTCTCCATTTCACCGGATCTCCTTTATAAAACGGATCCCCTTCAAAACTTTTGGCTGTGGCGAAGAACTCATCCGCTTTTTCCAGATCCGATAAAACACCAATAAAAACATCTTTTTGATTGTCATAGACCGGATAACGATATGCCTCAATATCCAGAGCCTGAGAATAAGGGATATCCCCCATACTCATCGTACAACGCCAGAAGTTCCAACCTTTCATGAAATAGAATAACCCGGAATAGGCATCTTTATCATCTTCAGAAGCTAACTCCATCATTTGCTTCGCATTAGTCAGTATCCGAATATAAGAAAAATCATCTGCTCCGAAACGGTTATACTGGGCATTATTAATTTGTTCACCCCAAAACATCCGTCGACTCAGGAATTCATTATATTCCCATATCTTTGTAACCATATCTTTTATTACGTTGGTTGCCAACATAGACGACTTGACTTGTGTCGTAGCATCCGGATTCGTATTCATATCGTCAAAAGTCGATGTACAAGCTGAAAACGAAAGAACATAGATCAGTAAACAGCTTACTATTTTGATACTTTTTATATTTTTCATTTGTATACTTTATTAGAAATCAACTTTAATATTAAAACCCATATATCGTTGAGAGGGAGAGTTCAGTTCTTCTTTCTCACCACCTTTTTCCGGATCTGCATATTTAAAATCTTTAGCCCACAAAAGCAGGTTCTGACCGGTAAAGCTGACTGCTGCATTCTTCATGCCCACTTTATGGCAGACAGCATAGGGTATTTGATATGTCAACGACAAATTCCGAAGTTTAAAGAATGTCTGGCTCAACATATTTTGCCAACTTGGACTGGCATGGGAATCGTGATATTTCGTAATATAACTTTCATAAGACACCACAACATCGTTAGGAGCAAAGACTCTGGTATCTTCCAGCACATTGCCATCCGGATCTCTTCTCACAGCACCGGAAACAACTTTTACACCTTCTCCAACATAAGATATTTTTCCGTCTACTACTTCGTCGTATCGATACTGATTATCCGAATCCACATGTGTTCCCGAATTCCATAACATCTGATGTGTTTTGGAATAGGATGTTCCTCCTACACGTCCGTCAAACGTAAAGCTTAACGACCAATTTTTATAAGTAAAAGTATTTGTTATACCCCAAACCAGATCAGGGACATATTTACCCACTTTCTTTTGGAAAGTCTGCCGCACAGGTATACCGCCGTTATGAACGATATTACCATCCGGATCACGTTCCCAATCATTAATAGCAATCCAATCCCAATCGGCTCCTTCTTTAATCCAGGGACGTTTAGTCGAATAATCAGGATCCAGCTTATGATAAGTATACTTATCGTGTGACCAGTTTGTCAGAATATGCCAATTGAAATCTTTCGTTTGGATGGGTGTCCCTCCCACTACTAATTCTACTCCGCTACGTAAACGCTGTTCTTTACTATTCGTCTGGATAGATTTATATCCTGTAGATTCACTTACGCCTCCATTAATAATAAAATCAGACTCTAACTTATGATAATAGGCAAAGTCTATATTCAACCGTTTCTGGAAAAAGGTTTGAGCCAGACCAGCTTCCCAAGTTTCCGATTTCTGAGGAAGGACAATCCCTCCAATCAAAGTTTCAGGATAGGAAGCTGTAGACAAACCATCCCAAACGTTCGTTGTAATGCCGTACACATTATTATTAGCATATATCTCTGCATCTTGCTTGGTTGTAGTCCACGATCCTCTTACTTTCAGAAAATTCCACCAGGAAGGTAACGGCAATATTTCCGACAAAATTACACTACCAGCCACTGAAGGATAAAAATAAGAACGTTCATCAGAACGTAGAGTTGAAGACCAGTCATTACGTCCCGTAATATCCAAATAATAGGTACTATTCCAAGAGACAGAAGCCTTCCCATATAGACTATTTACCCGTTTCTGCTTCAAACCGCTTGTTGCACTGACAGGATCGGAAGATGAATTCAATGAGTAATATCCAGGGATCGAGAGTCCCCCCTGCGTTTTACTCAACATATCATCATTATGCAGATAAAATATGTTACCGCCAAACATTCCATTCAAATTAAACTTTCCCCATGTCTTATCGGCCATTAACATAGCATCCGCATTAACACTGAACTTAGTATCTTTATTTATACTGTAATATCCTTTCTTATCCCATGCTCCGTTTGCACTGATCGCATTTCTGGATTCTTCCCGTTTGTTATAGACATCAGCACCGGCACGAGCCATCGCCTTCAACCAGGGAGTAATCTCATAACTGGTATTGATGGATGTATTGAACACATCTGTATCATAGGAAGTAATCTGTTCATAAGCTTTAAACCAGGGATTGTCATACCAACTCTTATCATACCAGTTCTGCATTTCATTCTCTTTCCCTTTTACCCAGTAATCCCTATAATCGCGGATATCATATTCAGTACCACCCCAGATTACCATATTATAGATATAGCTACTACTATATCCCGAACCTACTGTGTTTGACGATACACGTTTATTGTATGCTGCCGTTGCATCCATCGAGAACTTTTGCCATTTCATTTCACCACCTACGGAAAAAGTCATTTTATTCAACTTCTGATTCGGATATTCTCCCTTATTATAAACCTGTGTTGCAGATGCTCTGAAGGAACCATACTTCCCTTTTTGGGTAACGCTTACATTGTTATTTGTTACCATGCTAAACTGAAGGAAGTTTTTGAAATTATCTTTTCCTTTGGATGTAAGTTCCATTTCTCTATATTCGTACGTTTTCGGATCCCACTGAACAGCCGTTCGTCCTATATCCAGCTTATCTCCCCACACTGAATTATTATTATACTTACCGCCGGTACCTGCACTATATGAATGCTGAGTTTCCGGAAAAGCCAGATAACCGGAGAAAAACATAGTATTACTATTAATATTAATGTTTAATCCTTCCTTATCCGATCCTTTCTTTGTCGTAATCATAATTGCACCGCTTGAACCTCTTGCCCCATATAAAGCAGAAGCAGTTGCTCCCTTCAGGACGTCTACGGATTCAATATCATCGGCAGCTATTTCATTTATCGATAAATTGGCATATGGAATACCATCCACAATCAACAAAGGAGTGGAACCGCGTAAAGAGATCGTTGCATCCTGATCAAATTCAGTGTTGTTCTGAATATTCAACCCGGCGATTTTACCCGTTAATGAAGTAGTAATATCGACAGATTTTGCCATCGGCATATCATCACCACTCATCTTTTGAACAGAATAACCTAAGGCTTTTTCTTCTCTTTTAATACCTAAAGCTGTAACTACAACTTCTCCCAGGGCCTGCGAATTCTCTTTCAAATGAATAACCAGTGTAGCCCTATTCTTAACCGGTAAGTCCTGAGTAATATAACCAACATACGAAACGACCAAAATTGCTCCCTCTTTTACAGTTAGTGAAAAGTTACCATCCATATCGGTAATCGTTCCATTAATCGTTCCTTTTTCCATAATATTCGCTCCGATAATGGGTTCTCCATTCGCATCAGTTACGGTTCCTTTCACAAATTTAGTAAGATTGGTATTCGTATTCTGAAGTTCAGGTTCAGTAAGTACTACCTGAGTCTCTCCTTTTATGGCATAAGCAACAGGTATCTGTTGAACGATTTGCCCCAATACGACTTCGATACTTTGATCATTTGTTTCAACGGTAATCGGGGTATTCATACCAGGAAGACCTTTCTTATAAAAAAAGCGATATTTGCTTACTTTTTCAATTTGCTTCACCACTTCCGAAGCGGGTTTGTCTTTCATTTTGACGGTTATCTGAGCGTGGATTTCCAATAGCGGAAAGGTTAACAATAATGTCAGAATAACCATCTGTTTAAATAAATGCTTCATGTTACTCATTTTTCTTTTAATTAGAAATAAGATGTAGATAAAATAAATGTTTGTAACTTTGTAAGCAGAAGAGTCCTGTTAATAATAGTCGGTCTCCTACATCGGCTATATCAACTTTAGGGATATCTGCTAAAACTGTATTGGTGAGGTAACTCTGTAAAGGGTTACCTCTCTTCTTTTCTTTTATTCCTTCCTCATAGGCATTTTGTTAGATTAGACATTAGATTTATTTCTATATATGGTTAACAGGCCCTGTTAAGGATCCCTTCTTTTCAGGAATACAGTATCTCCTTTATTTTCATATACCACGGGAGTAGTCAGGTTGATGATGTCGATAAAGTTTTCAAGGCTATTATTTCGGACAGTGCCTATATAACATTCTTTCTTTAATGATTCATCTTCTATATATATAGTCGTATTGTACAGGCGATTTATTATGTGTGCGATTTCCTCCAGCGACTCGCCATCGAATGTGATTTCATTCTCCCGCCAAAGGGCTATATCCTTCATAGTATTATCTTCGTATTGGAAGAAATCCCGGGTCAATAGATCGACTTTCACAGACTCATGCGGTTTAAGGATAGTCACATGATCCTCATAACTCACTCGTACAGATCCCGAAAACAACGATGCAATAATTTTATTATCATTTTTGTATGCATTTATATTGAATGCAGTTCCCAAAGCTTCTACTTGCATACCTTTTGTTTCCACAATAAAACGTTTATCCGGATTTTTAGCTACTTCAAAATAGGCTTCTCCCATCAATGCCACATTCCGTTCTTTCATACCATAATCTGCCGGATAACTGATCTTCGTATCAGAATTCAACCACACTTTCGTACTATCAGGCAAGGTGACAAAAGCTCGTTGCCCTTTCTCTGCCGATACCGTAAAATTTTGTGTCGACAATTGTTTTTGTTTATGAAACATATTATAATTAGCCAGACTCAAAACAACGATTATGCAGGCCACCGCAACCCGTTGCCAGATCTTCCGGGAAAAATACGAATGCCACGGAATAACTTTTATCGTTTTTTTCTCTTCACCCAAATCACGATTCAGCCTGCGATACATACGTTCCTGTACGTCCCTAGGCATCTCATCCGGACTATCCTTCCATACATTCTCAAAAAGCATGAAGAACTCTTCCTGGGATGCACACTGCCGGAACCATTCCATCAGCTCCCGGTTTTCTTCTTCGGTAGTGGAACCAGCTATCAAACGGTGAAGTAATTCTATTCTCATCATTGACTCGTTTATTATAATAGTCAGTTAAATGTATCTACTACTTAGTCAAAATATAAAATACGCACATGTTTAACTTTAATTCACAGATTGATTATCATTTATAGCAAGAAGTATTTAGTAAAAAGAAGTGTATACTACATGGAAAGATAAATAAGAAGGAAAGCTATCGCTTTATTTCCAAGCACTTTACGAAGTTCTTTCAAAGCCTGATAGATATGTGCTTCTACCGTACGTTCGGACAAGGATAGTTTTTCCGCAATTTCTGCATGCGATAGGTTTTCAAAACGGCTCATGATAAATACTTTCCGACGCATTTCCGGAAATGACGAGATAACATTAAAAATGTATTCCCGCAATGATTCGGCTTCAATCGCATCTTCTTCTGAGCTAGACATCCATTTTACATCATTGAGATCTTCAACCGGTAGATTTTTATGAAGAGCTTCTTCAATATATTTATAAGCTAAATTACGGGCGATGGTTGAAATATAGGCTTCAAAATTAAGTTCGGGCTGGATATTCTCGCGTTTTTCCCAAATAGTCAGAAAGAGTTCCTGTACCACATCTTCAGCAATATCAGAATCATTCAACAAATACAGAACGGTATTGTATACCTTGGAGCTATACTGCCAATAGACGGAATTAAAAGCATCCCTGTCTCCTTTTTTAAGACGATATAAAAGTTCATTATCCATACTTATCGCAATCTCCCTCCATTAAACATAAGCTCTTATGTTTCTTCCTGAAATAAAGCACCAAAGATAATAATTTTATCCTCCAAAGAAAATACAAAAGCCCAAGAAACATATTACAACCCGAAGCAACAATAAGTGTGTCACTCCAGGTCGATATGCACTTACAGCCAATTCATACAAACAGGCAGTAATAACTCATAAAAATTAAAACAAACGGACGATCAGCTCAAAATCAGAATCACGGAAAGAAGATTCCCATGGTGTCGTATCCGTCTGTTCCTTTCGTGACTTGAGCATTTCTGCAGCTTTCTCTTTTTCACCACGGTAGATAGCAGTACACCACTCAGCTATACGATTTTCCGGAAAATCCGTACTCCAAGAAGTAACCATACGGTTTGCCTCCGACTCTTTTCCTAACTCACGTAAAGCCAAAGCACTTAACAGATTTCCGGAATTGAAATAAGAATGGGATGTCTGATAACCGGCAACGGCAGATAACAACGCAGATGCCTTTTGCTCATCTCCTTGTCCGGCAACCGCCTTTGCTTCCAGATAATCTTCCAGACGGCTGTCGATCATATTATCGTAAGGTTTACCTACACCTAAGTTCTCCGGCCATTCTTTCGATGCTTCTACACTTTTCATCACCTGTTTATAATTCTTGCTTCTCAGTAGTTCCATCACCCGATACAAATTGGCCTCACGATAAACTGCACGTCCTGCATACGAACCTTCATTCGGTAACACCTGTATTTTACTTAATAAAGAGATACATGGCTGATATTGGCCCGTTTCACATAATGCTTTTGCATACTTCAAGCCAATATAATAGTTCGAAGGATATTTTTTTATATATTTCTTTCCGATTTCAACAGCCTGTTGCCATTGATTATTGGAGATATAATAGTTGATCAAAGCAAATCCGGTGCGCCACGATTCATCTACCTGCTCTGCCTTTAACAAATCCGTCAACCGGGATTCACCCTCTTTTAAAGAAGCACGACTCAGATAAAACGGTGCATAATTCGCTCCGCTACACCCCTCAAACAGTGCCAATGCTTTCGCTTTATCCTGATTAACCCAATAAATCAAACCTTCATAATAGCTGATTTTCCAGTCTGGCCGAATCGTCTTTGCCCACTCCAACGCTTTTAAAGAAGTAGGACGAAAAGGAAATACAACTTCCGGAGACTGAGCGTTTGCCTTTTCTAACGCAATCATGCTTCCGGCCTCATCTCCACTCTTATGCAATAGCCAAGCTTTTTTATAAGCTGCAATCGGATAATTTTCTGCAAAAGATAATAAGGTCAGGGCCTCTTCATTACAACCTACTGCTTCATACCATTCTGCCAATTCCATGTAAATCTCGAAAGGAAGCTCGTTACGAATCAGAGATCCGAAGTCTTTTTCATCCATTCTGTTCAGCAGGTAATTCTCAAAACGTGCGGCATGATACAATGGAAGGTCTTCCAACAATGGGTCGATAATAGCCTTCGCTTTATCCGGCTGACCGGTTTTACGATAAACCACCATTAGAACATGATCCGCACTCAGATTCATTCGATTGAACTCTTTACTTCTCAAGGCATAATGTTCGGCTTTCGACCAGTTATTATCCATCAGGTACATTTCTGCTAACTTCTCATAAGCTGCACTACGGACATCCATTGAATAAGAGGCTACCGAAAAACCGTCTTTGGCATCCGTTTTATTTCCCAATGCCATGTTGCATAAACCATACAGATAATTCGTTTTCCCTTCATACGTATTAATACTCAAAGCGGTTTTACAACGGGAAAGAGCCTCCTCATAATGACCCTGGCGATAATAAAGAGAAGACAAACCAATCAAGGCGGGCAGGAAATAAGGATCTTTTTCCAGCGAGGACAATAAATACTTCTCCGCTTTATCAAGTACTTTCTGGTTCATCCATTGCTCTCCCTGAGTGTAAAGACCATACACGGAATTCCAATCGAAATCGACTGGTGTTAGTTTAGGACGGCTCGTTATATTATCTGAAGGAGCCTCTGAATAGACCAACAGGTTCTCACCTACCACTACTTTCAGTTTCCCGGCAGCAACACTCTCATTCAACGGAATAGAATCTTTCCATGTTTCAAGCACTCCACAGTTAAGAGCGAAAGAACCCACTTCCTTTTCTCCTTCATAAAGCTTTACAGTCGTAGAGAGTTTCTGCAGAGGAGAAAAATACAATTTTAGGTAACCTTTTTCACGCAATACATTCAGGGCACCGATACGACCTGCTTTCGATACTCCTTTGATTCCTTTTACAGGAAACCAGTACTCAGTCCATTGATCCGTTACCTGCGGCCCGAACGCTGTATGTTTATACGGAGTAAAGCTACTGTTAGAAGCAGGTTGATTATACATACGCCCAGATTGAAGTTCGATATACTGACCATCGGTATCTGTCAACAAATCCTCCCAGATACCACCTTCGCGAGAAAGCCCCCATAAGAAAATCTTCATTCCCAACTTCTCATCATAATCTGCATGATGAATAGAGCCAAAATCATAATCATGCCAGTAAGCACCATAAAAGTCGTTATATTTTCCTACTACATGGTATGATTTAGAATTACCAAAGTCGTTCTTTTCATACCAGGAAATATCCCGATCCTGTTCATCCAGAGGGAAAGAATGGAGTTCTCCACCGTGCCCGATATAGTTAGTTCCAGGATAACAGAACTCGACATTTCCGGCTGCCGGATAGCCAGCATTCATCCATTGGTAATAAGGCTGATCGATGGAAGAACTGTTGTGCCAAGTCGTTGTTGTCGTAAAGTAAGCCTTATCCTTCGGTAGATTAACTTCAACTGTCCAAAATGTTCGAGTTACCAGTTCATAGGAAGAGACATAACAACTCACACTTCCGTCTGCTTTCTGTTTGGTTACATAGTCAACCGGAGTGCTAGAGGTCGGCACATGACCAATAATACCAAAATTAAACTCAATTCCCCCCGATGTCCAGGGACCGCGCATCGCAATATCACGAAACTTAACGACATGATTATTATAGATAAATTCCCTCCCAGTAGTTTTATCTACTGCCCCCCAAATCTTTCCGCCGATCTCCGGGAAAAGAGTCAATTTGATATACTCGTTTTCAAGTGAAACTACTTTCCATTGTTTATCAGTCCCTTTAGCAGAGAAACCGTCAAAACGGAAATAGGGATAATACAGATCGGATGGATTGGCCACCGGATCCGGATCGGAGAATGGATACGTTTTAATTGTTTCCACACTTTCGGAAATAGTTGCCTGTTGCTGTGCAAACAAAGGCTGTACCAGCATGACTACGCAAAGGAGTAGTATACTATTTTTCATGATAATCTATATTAGTAAATCAAAATTTTTAAGAAGAGATATAAAACAGAAAAGGAAGTTCTTCTCCAATATTCTCCAAACAGGATCAGAGCAAAGACCTTCCTTTTCTTTTCATAGTATTTTTGATGAAGATCTAAAGGTCATCATCGCTTTACGTAATAAAACCAGAGACTATTACTTTCTTGATAAAACCAACAGCCAACCTTCTTTACTTTTTACAGGAATCCTGTCATCCAGTTTAAAAGTAGAAGCTTGCTGAAAATCTTTTACAAACGGAGCTTCTAATGAAACAGTTGCTTCATTCATGCCTAACGCTTTCCAGTCAAAGGTCAGATGAATACTTTTATCCTGATTGGAGAAGTTTCCAATCGATATCAGCACCTTATCTGGCTTTACATAAGCCGTCGCTTTCACTTCCGGATCGGAGGTTTTGATCGGACAGGCCTCATCCCAGTAACCAAGCATCTTTGCTTCTTCTATCCCAAACGATTTCCACAAAGCCCAAACCGGAGCCGGTGAATATTTTCCATAAGAATGACGTGCAGTCGTTCCGTACACCATACCCAGGAAACGGTTACCACCATCCTGTAACATCTCACTCATTACACCGAACGGAATACCGGAGAAAGTTACGAACCATTCATCCGGATGCATTTCGTTGTACTTGAAGCTCTCGCCAAACCATAACCGATCTACATATGGGAAAAAGCCTGTATACTGATTTGCGGGGCCAACGGAATACCATGTATTAGAATGTAAATCTATCAAAGCCCCCGGATGATATTGATTCATTATCTTCCGCATACGCTTCATCACCGGACGGTCGAATGAAACGTCATCCATATAAATTCCATCCAGATCATAGTTCTCAAACATCCAACGCAGCCCCTCCAGATAATAGTTGATCCAACGGGAAAAACCATTTAATACCAAAGCTGCATCCGAAGTCTCATTAGGCATTTCCGAATACCAAGCTGCCCGATAATCATCGATCAAATGTTCACAGTGCCAAGGTAAACCATATCCCGGACCAGAAACAAATATCTCATGTTTCAAACTTTTCAGAGCATATATCTCCTGTACATAATTCGTCAATTCACGAATGGTATAATATAACTTGACCTTTCGTCCGAACTCATGTTCGTGTTTGATAAATCCAATCAACGAATCCCGTACGATAAACGGATAATTAATAACCGGATTCAAAGGTTTTGCATGATGAATATTAATGATATTCGCACCCTCCTCGGCCGCTTTATCAAATCCCGTATGTTCCGCATGATAATAGCGTTCAGAAAAATGCTTAGCTGGCTCCAATGGCTTAAGCGGTGTAATTAATAAGGCAAACTCGTAACTCCGAGGTTGTACCGACAAAGTATCGACACCTGTACTTGCCACAACCCTAGCGCTTCGCCCTTTAGCCCCTGATATCTGAACCGTACCTTTTCCATGGTTCGACCAAGCTCTGGGTGCTGCCGGTTTGTAGTCATTCAACAGAGGACCATGATAACCTCCCCCTCTATACTCTACGTGTAAACCTGCTTTCGCATTTCCCATCCAATAGCTATCCCATGGACCTTCCCAGTTCCATTGATAGGAGACTGGCCGGAAGCCTCCGCCAAAACCTGTCCCCATGAAATACTCCGAAGCATAAGGTGTATAGTCGGTTTCCAAACGTACATCCTTCACTACCATATCCTGTTCTGCAAAAACTTGTAAATCATAATGGACATATCCATCATACTCCATAGAAGCATAGTTCGTAAAATGGATACCGTCTTTAGAATAAGAGGACTTCCAGGAAACCAGGCCATTTGCATCTTTCTTCAAAACAGCGTCAGTCGCATCAAAAGAAACAGGTCCTTTATTTGTAACGATAACGAAACGGAATGGCTTTGCCAGAACCTGTTCGCCATTGATTTGGATAGAAGCAGGCAAGCCGTTAGATGCAATTTGCAGCGTTTTATCAGTAGCCTGAATCTTGTCGCCATCGACCTCCATTGCCTGGTAAGGAGTAACCGGTTCATTATCTTCACCTATCCGGGAATTCAGCCATCTCAACCTGGCATGTCTCCAAAGGTCACCTTCTCCTTTATCTGCCAGAATCTCTCCAGTAACAGTTATTTTAACCGGAATTGTTTTTGAAGCAATCCCTTCGGCTGAAAAATCGACAGTCCCACGATAAACTCCAGCTTTTGCATTTTCAGGAATCTGAACTCCACACCAAAGAGCCTGAATATCTCCTTTCGACACATGAATATTAAAAGTGATCGGTTTACCATCCCAGTTAATGCCTTCCTGATTAAAGCAAGTGATTTCCTCTTTAGCAATCGTAGCGGAACCATTTGTCAAATCGCTGAATGAAAGCCTGACGTTATTCAATTCCTCACGAGCAGCCCAAACTCCAATCTGCCAAACATAATACTCATTTCGTAAAGCAACACCTGCAAACGATCCGGCTGGTCCGTTTTTTACCCAACGAACAGGTAGCTGGTGAGGTAAACGAATCGGAAAAGCCCTGTCTTCCGGGAATAAGATCGGAGTTTCCGGATACTGTCTCAGTAAACTATCCGTTTCAGCAGCCGTTGCAATAATTCCCATCGGAGTAAAAGCATCAAATTTAGAACGGCTTTCAAAACGGAGTACTTCTGCTTCAGGCAGATCTCCGGACAATGCAGACTTCCATGTATTATCCGCTTCATAAACCGGAGACAGATAGTCATTCCAAGGCTTACCATAACGGGCATCTCCCCATCCTTTTCTATATTTGTAAGGCAAATAATAAATATAGTAAAGCCCTTTTCCTGATACAGGCTCAAAAATAACTGTACCAGACTCCGAAGAAAAATCCGAAACTTCTACATTCCTGATCTCCTGGCCTGTTTGCGCATCAACAACTATAATCTTTTTGGTTTCAGGACGTAAATCCGGCCGACGCCATGGTAATACAGCCTTAACAGCTGTATTACCATTTATATCGGAAACCTGCACCACTGCTCTGTGATTACCTTGCATATCAGCTCTCCACATACTATCCGCCACCATGAAAGGTATCCCATCCGGGGCAAACGGAAGATACTGACTATCGCCATTCAGAGTTTCTGTTTTTGGGGAACAAGACAACAAACATAAGAACAGTCCTACATATCCTATATATTTTTTCATCGATTCATCATTGATTATACATTAATAACCTGGATTCTGATCATCCTTCAACAATGGATTCACATCTATAGCAGTAGTAGGTATCGGCATCAACATCAAACGATCGTCCCATTTCTTGTTAATTACCATATAACCATTCGGAGCAGTTGACGGGCCATTCAGGTATTTATTGCAATATTCACTTCCATAGCGCCTTACATCATCGTAACGATGACCTTCTACAGCCAATTCAATACGTCTCTCGTTACGTAAAAAATCGATTGCTTCCTGTGTACCCAAAGAAACTGGAACATTCGGCATGCCACAACGATCACGTAGCAAATTCAAAGCAGAACGAACCTGATCATCATAACCGACTGTCATTAAATGAGCTTCGGCAAATGTCAGCAGGACCTCTGCATAGCGGATAGTTGGATAATCTTCGGCTGCACCATATGGACTAGCAACGTAAGGATTCCAGGATACCATTTTACGATAACTAAACCCAGTCCACGATTCATTACCATTCTTGTTGATCACATCCGGGTTCCATTTGTAATAAAACTCACCAACAGCTGTTTCATGCCATCCTTTAAACGGGAACATCAACGTCACATACAGACGACTGTCACGATTCTTGAACTCTTTCATATAATCATAGGTCATCAAGTTGGGACCGGTAGCAAAAGCCTTATAATCCCCGGCACTTAAGTCTTTGGTGTCGTTCCATATCTTGTCATAATTAGCCTTACGGGTATCCACCGAGATTTTCTCCGGAATGGTCTTTCCATCTATATTCCAATAAGCATCTACCAGATCCTGCATCGGTTCAAAAGATGAATAACCATGATGAATAGACATTGACAATGGAATAAAATAAGTATAACGGTATTGATCGTAAGCATATGGATCCTCCATATATTCATGAGTCAGTACATATTCCGGATTAGCTGGTGTTGCATTCGCACCTTGCCAAAGAGCTTCGTAGCTAAACATGCCTTTCACATATTTATCCTTATCAATACCCAATCCTGCAAAATCTATATACAAGTCCATTTCTTTTGCTTCCTGCTCTTGAGCTGCACTTAATGATGTCAGTTTAAATAATGAATATTTACCACTATCCATTACTGCTTTAGCTGATTTCTCTGCTTCCGCATAATTACCAAAATACAACGCGGCACGGGCACGTAGAGATAAAGCTGCATAACGTGTTACACGACCTGTTTCGTTCATGAAGCCACCACTATAACTCTCTGGTAATATTGCTGCTGCCTCAGCCAGTTCTGTCAGGATAAAATTACGAACTTCTTCCACGGAATTGCGAGCGACAGTTGGTGCGTCATAAGGTAATTCTTCTGTAACAATAGCAATTTTACCAAAATACTGGGTCAGATTCAGATAAGCGAAAGCTCTAAAAAAACGAGCTTCAGCCTTTGTCCTTTCTTTTAGTTCTTCACTCATATCACAACCTTCAACACGGGCTATATATGAGTTAGCTGTCCGGATCGCATTAAATTTATAATCACCATAGGTAGCAGCAGTGTTGATACCGTTTTGCTGAACCATCTCCATATTACCTTCCCAAGGCTTATGGCTGTGTGCATTATCCGTACACATTTCATCCCAGATATCCAATCCCGGCATAGATTGATAACAGCCGTTCAAAGCATACCAGGCATCCTTTTCCGTTTGCCAGAAATTTTCGGCAGAGATCTCTGCCGGTGGAACCACATCCATATCGCAAGAGGTTAATACTCCTGTTAATGTGCAAAATAGAACTAAACTTTTTATATGTAATTTCATAAACAATTCTCCTTCTATTAAAATGAAACATTTACACCAAACGCTAAAGATTTACTACCTAAAGCACGAACAGTACTACTGGTTGCCTCCGGATCAAAATCCTTCATCTTCTTGTCTGCACGAATAGTAAACAAATTTTCTCCGGTCAAATATACCTTCAATGAAGAGATACCCAAACGTGACACTACATTCTTTGGGATATTATACCCTAAAGTCATTGTTTTGAAACGGAAATAGTCTGCATCAAACAAATGATAGTCATTAAAAGCTCTATTATAAGTAGTATGCGGGCTACTTGCCGTATAAATTCTCGGATAAATGGCATGAGGATTGGGATTAGCTTCCGTCCATCTGCCCATATGGTATTTTCTCGGATTATCCTGACCATGGAAGAATGGATGTACCTGATAAACTTCAAAGGCCACGTCTGCACCACTAATTCCTTGTCCAAAAATTGAAAATTCAAAGTTCTTATAATTTACCGAAAGGTTGATGCCATAAGTAAAATCAGGTACTTCACAACCAATAATCATACGATCATTATCCGTAATTTCTTCTCCCCAATTCAACTTACGTTGAGGGATAAATTTGGTATCACCTGCATTGGGAGTAACTCCGCCATAAGTATAATAATGTCCGGCATCAATCTCTTCCTGGGTATATAAACCGTCACTCTTGAAACCATAGAAAGAGCCAATAGATTCTCCTTCACGCAAAATATATTTAGCCACACCATGACCATTTTCCAGATTCTTGATTATATCGTTTGAAGAAGATAAATCAGTTATCTCATTATTGTTTGTTGCAATATTTGCACTGATCATATAAGAGACATCTCCTATTGTATTACGATGTGCCAATGCAAATTCAAATCCACGATTACGTACTTTCGCTACATTTTGTGAAGGAGCATTTGCAATTCCTGTTTCCAGTGGAACATTGTAAGCCAGCAGAATATTGCTGGTATTTTTGATATAATAATCAGCTGTACCACTCAATTTACCATTCCATAAATCAAAGTCCAGACCAATATCAGTCAAAGCCACCTTTTCCCAGTTCAGTGAAGGATTAGCCGGTTTCGTTTCCTCGATCACTTTGGCAGGTGAATCACCAAAAGAATAATAAGCATCTACATCTGAAATCTTACGACTTCCATAGTTCTGAAAATAATCATAATTACCGACATTATTAATATTACCTAGCGTTCCATAAGATGCTCTAAGTTTCAAATTATCAATAATGTGACGTGTACTTTCCATAAAAGACTCTTCACTGATCCTCCAGCCTGCTGAAAATGAAGGGAAATATCCCCAACGATTATCAGCATGGAAACGGGAAGAAGCATCCGCTCTAAAATTTGCTTCAAGCATATATCGTTCCATCAACGTGTAGTTGATACGGCCGAAATAAGAAAACATCTTATATTCTTGCATACTGGAACCATTCTTATATAATGAACCGGATGTTGCTCCTGCTGACAGGTCGTCAAATGAATCAGCCGGGAAGTCCTGGCGGGAAGCCATTAGTGTTTCTTCCTGATAATGTTCATAAGATACACCGGCCAAAGCTGAAAGCGAGTGGATATCTTTTGTCCAATTATAACTGGCAGTTCCTGTATAAGTCAAGAAATTGTGTTTTTTCCAGTTTACTTCCATTGAGTTAACAGTATTACCCGTACCACCGATTACCGTACCCGGATTCAAAAAGCTTGGTACATCGTCTTTCAAACTAGTATATGCCTTATTTTTGTATTCATACGATTTATAGGTACCCTGGCCTGTGATAACCAGACCTTTTATCGGTTTCAAATCAAATGCCAGTTCATACATTGAATTTTCAACCGTATTTTTAGTCCAATCATTCGTACTATAGGCACGCAGTGGATTACCTCCGGCAAACGTACCACTGGCTTCATGCCCCGACTCTACTGATCCCCATTCACCATTAGATTGGCGAGCTACGAAAGTACTCGGAACAATCAGCATATTATCAAACGAAGGTGTTCCTCCGTCAATATCTTTATTACGTTGGATATATTTCACACTTCCACGAAACGTCAACCAATCTGTTACATCTGATGATACATTCAAATTCAGATTATACCGTCGGGTATCCCGATTCCGGATATTTTCTGTATCATATACATAGCCTAATCCTGCAAAATAGCGCAACTTCTTAGTTCCTCCCGAAAAGTTCAAAGAATGCTTGGTAGTAACAGTCCAATCATCAAATACCAGGTCCACCCAATTCGTATTCGGATACAGATCAGGCTCAGTTCCTTTTCTGAACAGCTCTATATCACTATCCGAATATCCCTGATTTTTCCCTGCGGAAGGGTTCGTATTATACAATGCCTCATTATACAATTCTGCATATTCCCAAGAGTTGACCAGATCCTGTGTATAGCTCGGTGCTTTCATACCCACCATACCGCTGTAAGAAACCTCCATTCGTCCGTCCTTCCCTTGCTTTGTTGTGACCAACACGACACCATAGGCTGCACGTGAACCATAGATAGCTGAAGAAGCAGCATCCTTCAGAAAAGAAATATTTTCAATACTGTTCGGATCCAAATTTGAAAAGAAAGTTGCATCAGCAATAGCACCATCGATTACATAAAGAGGTTCGGATGTGCCTAAATTACCACGACCACGAAAATTGATAGAAACGTCCTTACCAGGACGGGAAATAATAGTTACACCTGGAACTGTTCCTTGAATAGAGCTTAATACATCTGTCTGTACCCGGTCTTTGATATCATCTGAACTGACAGAAGCTACAGAACCAGTCAGGTTAACTTTCTTTTGTGTACCATAACCAACTACGACTATTTCATCAAGCGCCTTAAAGTCTTCACTTAATGTAACATTTATCACCGTTCTTCCCGCTACATTAATCTCTTGCGTATTATAGCCTATATATGAAATAACTAATTTGGCATTTGCAGGAACAGTCAATGTGAACTGACCATCCATATTAGTTACAGTTCCATTGGTTGCAGACTTCTCTAAGACATTTGCACCGACGATTGGTTCCCCATTCGAATCTTTTACAACACCCGAAATAGTAATACCCTTTTGCTGATTGATATTTTCTAAAGCAGGAACGGCTTTATCTGCTTTATATAAAACAATATGTTTATCGCTAATAAGATATTTTACACCTTCTTTTTCAAAAAGCTGATCCAATACTTCTGTAACGGTTTTGTCTTCAATGGTTATGGAGACTTTACGTTGTGTATTAATCTGGTTAACATTATAAGTAAAATAGAATGCACTTTTCTGTTCAATAATTGAAAGGACATCCTGCACCGAAGAGTTCTCAACATTCAGAGAAAATTTTACCGACTGCGAATAAGTCACACTTGCAGTAATTTGCATTGTACCCAATAGTAAGAACAACAAGATACATCTCATAATAAACAATGTTTTTCGGAGCCATGGCGACTTCTTATTATCGCATGACATGCTTTTCATAATAAATTTCATACATTTGTAAATGATTAGTTAGTAATAAATTTAGGTCATCTCTAATACGTTACTTGCTTAATCCGAACCGGGGATGTTTGCGGCATCTTCGGTTCTTCATTTTTTACAACATCTAAGTATTCTTCATAAGCATCCTTATTTTATAGGTTTATAAATTTGTATATGATCCCCCTGAATTTTATAATCCAGTTTGCGGGTTTCTTTCAATAATGTTAGTACCTGATTTATTTTAGCAGTTTCTTTAAAACGACAGGTAAATAATTCAGTGTCGAGCTCCCGGTCTTTTACTGTAATATGAATATTGAAACGACGCTCCAGATCAGTTACAATATCAATCAACTGCTCATTTACATAAGCAGCTTCACCAACTGTCCATGACCTGACTAAAGAAGCATTGATTGACTTATTAACTGTCAATCCATTTTCTTTAGAATAAGTTACCTGCTCATTAGGTCTTAGTGTAACTTTATGTTCATTATCATTTGTAGCGACTTCTACCTTTCCCTCTGCCAATGTTACTGCAGAAGGTTCTTCATTGTATACTTTCATATTAAACTTGGTACCCAATACCTTTACCTGAAGTAAATCTGCATGTACGACAAATGGGACTTTCTCATTATGCGCAACCTCAAAAAAGCCTTCACCCTCAAGCTCTACATCGCGATCCTTAGAAGAGAACCGGGCAGGATAAGTAAATTTACTATGAGAATTTAGCCAGACTTTTGTTCCGTCAGATAAGGTCAAAGAAACTCTTTGGCCATTAGGAACTTCAACTATATTCATAGAAGAAGGTTCTTCCTGCAATAAAAAATATAAATTGGTACTTAATAATCCAATCATTATAATCGCTGCAGCATATTTTACCCATAATAGATAGGACGATTTTCGGCTTGTCTCTACTTTTATATCCTTTTCCTGTAATCCGGACATAAAACGGGCATAGGCCATTTCAATTTCTTGTTTGTCAGAAAAACGCAGCTGGTCTTTCAAGCTCCAAATACGTTCCATCTCAAATAACCAATCGGCATTAGCCTGATCGGCAGCAATCCATCCATCGACTTCTCCTATTTCCTCCGGTGTGCAACGGTGAGTTAAAAATCGTATTAATATTTCCTCATTCATACATCTTCCTTATCGTTTATATAAAGAAGACAACTGAGACATTCAAAACTACGTAGTCAAAAATGGAAAAAATTCAACTTAATTTATAATCCGGAGAAAAACAATATAAAGTATCAGCAAATCTTTCAAATCTTCCCGTAGAAAAAGGACTGCAGTCCGGACATGGCTCGCAACTGTGCGCACTGATATTTCAAGTTTATCTGCAATTTCTTTGTGGGACATATCTTCATAGTAACACAAACGGAACACTTCCGCTGCTTTTGGTGGTAATTTTTTTACAGAAGTCTCAATCTGTTCACGAAGATCCCAATCAATTACTTGTTTCAAAACATCATTAGAATCAGTCCGGTCATTAAGGAAAGAAATACGAGCTTCGGCTATTCGTATTTTGGCTGTATATTCTTCTATAACCATTTGATGCTTCAGGTAGTTCAAGCACCTGTTTTGAAGGACTTTAAAAAGATAGGATTGAACATTGTTTACATCTATCTGATGTTTTTGTTCCCAGTAATATGCAAAAATATCCTGTACCAAATCCCTAGCTGCCTGATCATCTACGAAACGGCAAGCTAACGACATGAGCTTCGGATAAAAGTGAACAAAAAATCTTTTAAAAGCTTCCTGATCTCCTTCTTTTATTCTATGTACATCAATAGGCCCCAAGTTATAAATTACTTAATTGCATAATAATCCTCATCAGTTGTAATACGAAGTTCTTGAGGAACTAAGGTACTTTTATAATGTTATATATCTGATAATCAAAATTATAAATGAATTATCTTACTCAC